>Ga0335073_10002036_pt1 | contig 27669 bp, 27 predicted proteins | sample Lox_Sample_22_FD_207093 | JGI IMG/M metagenome (GOLD analysis project Ga0335073, IMG submission 207093) | Soil microbial communities from Loxahatchee National Wildlife Refuge, Florida, United States - Lox_Sample_2.2 | ecosystem: Environmental > Terrestrial > Soil > Wetlands | place: USA...
GCGAATCGCGAAAATTTCTGGAAGACGGCGATGAAGTGATTCTGCGCGGCTGCGCGGAACGCGAGGGCGCACGGCGGATCGGATTCGGCGAATGCCGCGGGGTGATTGTGGCGTAAGCCGGCAGAGGCGTCAAGAGCACAAGCCTGGCGGCTTATGCCACTGGCGCAGCGCGGCTTCGATCCGCTCGCTCGCATGGCCGTCGCCATAAGGATTGTGGCGGCGCGACCTGCGCTCGTATTCTCCGGGGTTTTCGAGCAGCAGCGCCGTCTCTGAGACGATGCGCGCGGGATCGGTGCCCACCAGCTTGACCGTTCCCGCCTCCACCGCTTCCGGCCGTTCGGTTTTTTCCCGCAGCACCAGAATCGGCTTGGCGAGCGACGGACCCTCCTCCTGGATCCCGCCCGAATCGGTGAGAATCAAATACGCGCGCCGCATCACGTTGACAAAATCCACGTAGCTGAGCGGTTCGATCAGCGTGATGTTGGGATGCTTCAGCCGATCGGCCGCGGCGCGCACGTTCGGGTTGGGATGCACCGGATAAACCAGGTTCACGTCCTCGCGGTCGGCGATCTGGCGCAGGGCGGCGCAGATTCGCTCGAATCCTTCGCCGAAGTTTTCGCGGCGATGCGCGGTGATCAGGATCAATTTCCTGCCGGGCCGGGTGAAATCGCCGCTGGAGGAAAGCTCGCCGCGCTCCAGGCGATCGCGAATATAAAGAACCGCATCGATGCCGGTATTTCCGGTCACCGAGACGCCGCTGCTGACGCCTTCGCGCGCCAGATTTTCCGCGGCGCGCGAAGTGGGCGCGAAATGCAATGCGGCGATGCGCGAGGTGAGCACTCGATTCAGTTCCTCCGGGAACGGCTGCGCCAGATCGCCGGTGCGCAGCCCGGCCTCGACATGCGCCACGGGAACGCGCGAATAAAATGCCGCCAGCGCGCCGCAAAAGGTGGTGGTGGTGTCGCCCTGCACGATGGCCAGATCGGGTTTGGCTCCGGCGAACACGCGCCCCAATCCGGCGATGATGCGGGAAGTGGATTCGAAGAGCGTCTGACCGGGCGTCATCAGGTCGAGATCGAAATCGGGACGAATTGCGAACGCGTCCAGAACCTGGTCGAGCATGGCGCGATGCTGCGCGGTGACGCAAACCTTGACCGAGTATCGCTGCGGCGTGCGATTCAAATGCCGGATCAGCGGCGCCAGCTTGATCGCTTCCGGCCGGGTGCCGAAAATAAACAGAATCGTGCGGGGCAAGCGATCATTCTTACACGCCCGTTCAAACAACGGCGCGGACGACGCCGCCGTCGCAGCGCAACGCGGCTCCGTTGGTCGCCGACGAAAGGGGGCTGCACACGAAGGCAGCCATCGCGGCAACTTCTTCCGGCGCCGCGAAGCGCTGGAGCAGTGAGGTCGGGCGGACTTTTTCGAAAAACTCGCGCTGCACTTCTTCCGCGGTCACGCCGCGTTGCCGGGCGACTTCGGCAACGAATCCGCCCAGCGCTTCCGACGCCGTCGGGCCCGCGAGCAGCGTGTTCACGGTGACCTTGGTTCCCACGGTCGTCTCGGCGAGGCCGCGCGAAACGGCCAGCTGCGCCGTTTTGGTCATCCCGTAATGAATCATTTCCGCGGGAATTTGCAGCGCCGATTCGCTGGAGATGAACACGATGCGGCCCCAGCCGCGCTCCTTCATGCGCGGCAGATACTGCCGGCTCAGCCGCACGCCGCTCATCACGTTCACCTCGAAAAGACGCAGCCAGTCTTCATCCGTGATCTGCTCGAACGGCTTCGCCTCGTAAATTCCCAGGTTGTTCACCAGAATGTCGACCTCGGGAAAACGGCGAATCGCTTCGCGCGCGCCCTCGGCTGTTCCCAGGTCGGCCGCGAGTCCTTCGGCCGGCCGGTTCAGTCTCCTCAGCGCCTCCGAAACCCGTTTTTCGGTGCGTCCGTTGACAATCACCCGCGCGCCTTCAGCCGCCAGCGCCGCGGCGATCGCGTAGCCGATTCCGGCCGTCGAGCCGGTAACCAGCGCAAGCTTTCCGGTCAGTTGCAGATCCATGCACCATGGGATGCGCGCGCAAGAGGTGACGATCCGGTTATCATGACCTCTATGAGGAATGTCGTTTCCCTTTTGCTGGTCGCCGCCGGATTGGCGATCGCCGGCCACGTCCCCGAGCAGGACGCGGCACGGCTTAAGAAGGCGTATCGCAAGCCGGCCCAGAACGGTTGGATTTTCGTGCACCTGGAGGGCTCGCCCGCCGATATCGGTTTTCAGCACGGTTATCTGCTCGCGCCGGAAATCGCGGATGCGCAGCGCGCCATCCGCGCGGAGATGACCCACGATTCGAAAAGCTGGCCGTACTTCCGCGACGCCGCGCAGAAAGTTCTGTGGCCGCACATCGAGGCGGAATATCGCGCCGAATTGCAAGGCATCGTCGACGGACTGAACGCGCACGGCGTCAAACTGGATCTATGGGACATCGTCGCCGCGAACGCCTGGCTCGAACTGGACCCCTATTATTTGAAATGGGCCGACGCCAATTCGAATCGTCCCACGGCGGACCATTGCAGCGCCTTCGTCGCCACCGGCAGCTACACCAAAGACGGCCGTCCGGTGATCGCGCACAATAACTGGACCGATTACATCACCGGTTCGCGCTGGGACATTATTTTCGACGTGGTTCCGGAACACGGCAACCGTTTCATCATGGACGGCATGCCCGGCCTGATTCATTCGGCTGACGATTTCGGCATCAATTCCGCCGGGATGATGATCACGGAAACCACCATCAGCCAGTTCCACGGTTTCGATCCCAACGGCGTGCCGGAATTCGTGCGGGCGCGCAAGGCCATGCAATATTCCAAATCGATCGACGATTTCGCGCGCATTATGAAGGATGGCAACAACGGCGGCTACGCCAACAACTGGCTGCTCGCGGATCGCAGTACCGGCGAGATCGCCGACCTGGAGCTTGGCCTGAAACACGTTAATTTGTGGCGCACCAAGGACGGTTATTTCGCCGGCTCGAATTTCCCGATCGATCCGGATTTGATTCGCGATGAGACCGATTTCAACGTCAACGACAAATCGAACAGCGCCAACGCGCGGCACCTCCGCTGGGATCAGTTAATGGCGCAGTATAAAGGCCAGATCGATGTGGCGCTGGGCCAGCAGTTCCTGGCCGATCACTACGACACCTACGATCAAAAAACAGAACCGGATGAGCGCACCCTCGACGGCCATATCGAGCTGTCCCCGCGCGGATCGCAGCCGTGGCAGCCGCCGTACGGCAACGCCGGCGCGGTGGAAAATAAGGTCGCCGATGCAGCTATGGCGGAAAAAATGGAATTTACCGCGTTGTCAGGCCACGCCTGCGGGATGCACTTCCACGCCTCGCAGCACCTGAAGGAACATCCCGAATTCGACTGGGAAAAAGACGTTCTGCGCAACCTCGAAGCCCACCCCTGGACCACCTTCCAGGCCGCGCCGCAGTAAAAAAAGAACGCGCTCCGTGACCCCATTGGCGGGTCGCGGAGCGCGTGGTGAAAACTACTTCGAGCTCTTCGAAGCCGTAGCCGGCGTCGATTTCTTGCTGCTCTTGTGATGCTTCTTCGCCGACTTCTGTGTCTGCGTCTTCGGCGCGGGCGTCGTTCCCGACTGCGCGAAAACCGCGGCTGCGGTCAATAACGAGGTCAAAACCAGGCGTCTCATTTCTCTCTCTCTCCTTTTTTTAGACGGGTGCGTTCTTTCCACCCACGCTCTCATGTTGCGCCCGCCGGCCTGCGCGCGCGATCACCCGCGCAAGCTATGCCGTCCGGCCATGTTCAGGTAGAAGCGCCGAGCAAATCTTAATGAACAAAGATTAGTCTGAAATTAGAGATGCGCGCTCTTCTTCGCGTCCTGGTCATCGGATTCGGGCTGGTCATCACCATGCTGATCGCCGCTGCGATCATCGGAGTGGACGACGCCAACGCTATCCGCGCCAGCGCCCGCAGCCTGATGAGCAATGAGCTGGTCATCGCCCGCCTGCAAGACGAGGTCGATCACGAACAGCAAGTGCTCAACGTCGCCTTCTATCAGCTCTCCCGCGCGCCTAACCTGGTGGATCGCGACCGCATCCTCGCCGATCTGGATCAGACCGACCGCGAAATTCATAATATGGTCGTCGAAGCGCGCGGCGGTCCGGACGAGGACACCTGGAATCGCCTGGAGACTGCCGTCAACGATTTTTCCACCGAAGCGCGCCGCCTTCTTTCGCGATCGAAGATTCCGGCGCACTCCTCGCGAGATCTGTTCACCTTGCACCAGCGCGTCACCACGGTGGTCGCACGGCTGGTCGATTCCAGTTACGCGCGCGCCGTCGAAACCAACGAAAGCATGGATCAGCAGGCGCAGCGATTCGTGCACGACGCGCTGCTGCTTTTGGGCGGATGCCTGTTCGTCGCGCTGCTTTCGGCCGGCATCACCGTCGGCATCGCCGCGCGCGTCTTCCGCCAGATGGAAGCGCAGACGCTGGAACTCAGCCGCGTCTCTTTCCGCATGCTCGAAACCCAGGAATCCACCGCGCGGCGATTTTCGCACGAATTGCATGATGAGCTCGGCGGCTCGCTCACCGCCATCAAAACCAATCTCGCCGCGCTGGGCGCCATCGTGCCCGACCGCAAGCGCATCGACGATTCCATCAAACTGGTGGACGGCGCCATTTCGAACGTCCGCGAGCTGTCCCATCTGCTGCGTCCCACCATCCTCGACGATTTCGGCCTCGACGCCGGCATCCGCTGGCTCACCGACCGTTTCCACGAGCGCACCGGCATCGAAACCGACTACCAATCGGAATTCACCGGCCGGCTGTCGGATGAGACCGAAACGCACCTGTTCCGCATCGTGCAGGAAGCGCTGACCAACATCGCCCGCCATTCCGGCGCCACCCAGGCGACCATCCATCTGCGCGCCGATTCTGATACCGTTCGTCTGACCATCCACGACAACGGCAAAGGATTGCAACCCGCTAAAAACGGGTCGAAAACCGGCGGCATGGGCCTCAGCGGGATGCGCGCGCGCGCCCGCAGCGCCGGCGGCGAACTGACCATCAAATCCCATCCCGGCGCGGGTGTCACTATAGATGTGACGGCTCCGCGCGGTAAGCCGGTCGAAAAAGAGTCATGACCAAAATTCTCCTAGCCGACGACCACGTCCTGGTGCGCCAGGGTTTCAAAATGATTCTTTCGGCGCAGCCCGATCTGCACATCGTGGGCGAAGCCGGCAACGGCCGCGAGGTTCTGGAACTGGCTGAAAAACTTCAGCCGGACCTGGTGATTATGGACGTCACCATGCCGGAACTGAACGGCATTGAAGCCACGCGCCGCTTGTCCGACGTCGCCCCGCGCGCCCGCGTGCTCGCGCTGAGCATGCACAAGGACGCGGTTTACGTCCGGGAAATTCTGCGCGCCGGCGCCCGCGGCTATTTGCTGAAGGATTCGGCCGACGCCGATCTGATCGCGGCCGTTCGTTCCATCGCCAAAGGCGAAGCGTGGCTGAGTCCCGCGGTTTCCGACGCCGTGCTCACCGATTACCGCCGCCACGTCACCGATCCTCTGGATCTTCTCACCAGCCGCGAGCGCGAAGTTTTACAAATGATCGCGGAAGGAAAAACGAACAAGGAAATCGCGACGACGCTGAATCTGAGCGTGTACACAGTGGAAGCGCATCGCGGCCGGGTGATGGAAAAATTGAATCTGCACTCTACCGGCGAGCTGGTCCGTTTCGCCCTGCGCGCCGGCCTGATCGATTAGGCCATTTTGTGGTGCACGCACTCCTGCGTGCCGCGCCGGCTCTCCGTTCACGCGACGATGTGTCGAGACGAGTCTCGACACGGCACGCAAGAGTGCGTGCGCCACCGGCCCTACGTCAATACGGCATTTGCCGATGCGTTAATTTCCGGCCCTTGTTGGTCAGCGCTTCGCTGGTCCCATGGGTGACATTCGTGCCCTCTTGGAACAACCGCTCCATATCATCCATGCGGACCGTTTCCAAAAATCCGACGTGATTCTTTTTGAGCGCCGCCATGATCCGTTCCCGCGCGGCGGCCATCTCCGGCGGATACGGCGGATCGTGATGCTCCGGAAATCCCAGCGACAACCCCATATCGCCGGGACCCCATTCGGCAAACGCGATCCCCGGCACCGCCGCGGTTTTCTCCGCGTTCGCCAGCGCGTATTTATCCTCGATCTTCACCGACAGCATCAGCTCGCCATTCGGATTCATCGGCCACGGATCGGCCAGGCGCCGGTACTCGGCCGGGGACACGCCCCAGATCTTCGCCGCGAACGCTTCGCTGCCCGACCCGCGCCAGCCTTCTTCAATCCCATCGACATGCGGAGCGCCCGGATAGCGGCACGCCGCGACGAACAACCGCACCGCCTCCGGACTGCGCGCGTGGCACAGCTCGATCCCGTGCACGCCGCACGCCAGCACCTGGTGGATCATCCAGTAATTGGCGCGAATGCTGGTTTCGTCGTAGCCCAAAACCGGCAGCGTGACGATCACCGCCGGGATGCGATGCCCGCTTTTGGTCGGCCCGCCGGCCGCCAGCCCGACCATGAACTGGCGCAGCGCTTCGAGGTCGAAAACGCCGTGCTCCATTTCATAAATGATGAAATCGTTGTACGTTTTCGCCAACCTCAGGCCGGCGTCATAGCCATCCCCGCCCTGCGCGCTGGCGTTGTAAATCGGCTGGCCCTCGGCCAGCAGCTCGATCGCCTTGTTCAGACGCTTGGGTTTGTAGTTGGGGTCGCCGCCTTGCGCCCAGCCGACTCCGAGCATCAAAAGAAACATCGCGGTTTTCTTCATACAGGCTCCTTTCACGGCTTCGGCGCCGCAGCTTTCACTTCCTTGAATCCAGCCGGAACGTTGAACTTCGATTGGTCCGCCGGACCGTTCCCGAACTCGCCCAACTCCAGCATCACTTCGCCCAGCAACGCCGGATCTTCATCCGCCGGCGGTTTTTTGCTCTTGAGATGGGTCAGATTGCCGATCCGGCTCAGCGTCTCGCTGACGATACCCGCCCGCGCTTCCGCCGTTTCCGCCGGCGGAGCCAGGTCGCCCGTCCCCGCCGCGCCCAGTCGAATCGTACAGATCACCGGCATCTCCTGCGACTCGGTCAGCACCTTCGCCGCGGCCTCGAAACCCGGTAACAGCTCCGGCTGAATCATGCCGATCCCGGTCAACCCCCACGCATACGCGTAGCCGAGCTTGGCCGCCAGTTGCTCATGAAAATCCTGCATTTCGCGGAACCCCGGCGGCGTCATGGTCCAGTAATCGAGAAAAATGCGAGCCAGCGCCGGCGGACCCTCCGCCGCGCGGCGCATCGTTACGATGTGTTCCCGCGCGGTGAGAAGTCCGATACGTTTCGCGCCTCCCGACCGCGCCGTGGATGCAAACGCGGCGCCCTTCAGCCAGCGGTCCAGCTTTTCTTTGATTGCCGTGAACGGCGTCGAAGAGTACGTTTTGCCGGCGAAATCGATTTCGAGAATGGTGTCGTTTTCGAGGTTAATCACGGTGGTGTGTTTCCCGCTGACGATGGCCATGCGTTTCCCTTTGATCAGGTGCTCGGCGACAGGCCGTCTCGCGCGAAAGCCCGCGTCGCCGGCGCTCTTGAGCAGCGCCCCACCAATGATTTCCATCCTGCTCTGGTATCCAAAATCCGCGCGTGCGGCCCCCGAAAACAAAAGTACGGACGCAGCCATCGCCACGCGACTGGTCATAACGCCCCCAATTTTACAACTTGTCCCGCGCGATTCGATAGCGATATCCACCCAAAAGCAACATCGACCCTTTGACTTCGCCAGACGCATCCGGTACACTGCCCAACGAGGAGAACTACGCATGCCACAAGCTCTTCCCATCGCCGCGGAGGAAAATTTTCTTTCCCGCGGCTTTTCTCGCCGCCAGCTCGGCCGCATTGCGAGCGTGTTCGCGGCCGGTGCGTCGCTTCCTTTTTATAACGAGTCCGCCTTCGCCCAACGCTACGTGCGCGAAAAGGTTTCCGAAGACGCGGTAAAGATCAACCAGAACGAAAACCCGCTGGGACCTTGCCCCGAAGCCCTGGAAGCGATCAATCAAGTCGCGCGCTTCGGCGGACGTTATTCGCCGCACAATGAAGGCGGCGAAATGGGAAGAACGCTCGCCGCGATGGAAGGCTTAAAGCCGGAATACGTGATGGTGTTCGCGGGATCGAGCGATCCGCTGCATCGCGTACCGTGCGCGTTCTGTTCTCCCACGCGATCCTTTGTCATGGGCGATCCCGGATACGAATCCGGTGCGTCCACGGCGAAGTTCATCGGCGCGAAAGCGATTCACGTTCCGCTGCGCGCGGACCATTCTCATGATGTGCGCGCGATGATCGAAGCCGATCCGAACGCGGGCGTGATTTACATCTGCAATCCGAACAATCCGACGGGCACGCTGACGCCGCGAGCGGACATCGAGTGGGCGCTGGCTAATAAACCCGCCGGGTCCATTCTGCTGGTGGACGAAGCATACTGGCATTTCACGACGCTCGCGAAATCGGCCGTCGATCTGGTCGCGGCCGACAAGGACGTGATCGTTCTGCGCACGTTCTCGAAAGTTTACGGGATGGCCGGATTGCGCGCGGGCGTGGCGATGGGGCGTCCGGATCTGCTCGAAAAGCTGCGGCCGTACGGCATCGCCTTCGTGCCGATCACCGGAATGGCGGCCGCGACGGCCAGTATGAAAGTTCCCGACCTGGTTCCGAAACGGCGCGAAATCAATCGCCGGATTCGCGAAAATGTTCTGGAATTTATCGACGCCAAGGGCTACAAGTTCACCAGGAGCGAATCGAACTGCTTCATGGTGGACGTGCGCCGGCCCAACACCGAAGTGATCCGGGCGATGGCCAAAGAGGACGTGCTCATCGGGCGGCCGTGGCCGGTCTGGCCGACCTGGGTGCGCATCTCCGTCGGCACGCAGCCGGAGATGGACCGCTTTAAGACGGCCTTCACCAAGGTCATGGCGTAGGCTGATGTGCGCCGGACGCTTACTGGCCGGCTGATCCTTTTTGCGCAGATCGCGGGACTGGCCGCGATGGCGTGGTTCGTCTGGGCGAACCTGTTCGTCCAGCGGCACCTCGGGCTCCGCTGGTTTCTGGCGCGTTCGCTGGTTTCCGTGCTGCTGCTTTGGGCGGCGAGCGCGCTGCTCACTTTCTACGTTTACCTGCTGATCTCGCACGAAGATCCCCGCGAGGCGGTTCCTCTTTCGATCCGCAGTTCCGCGCCAGGAATGTGGTTTGCGCCGGCGATGCTGCTGCTTTCCGGCGTTTCGCCGATTGCTTTCGTGGTCAGCCTGCTGCTGGCGATCAACACGGCGCGGGTTTTGGTTTCGCGCTGGCCGATCCGCGCCGCGCCTCCGTTGAGACTGTCGCGCGACGCGATTCTTTCCGCGACAACCGTTCGCACCGGTTTTGTTTCCAGAAAATCGCTGCCTGCGCTGACGGCGGCATTTTTGATTCTGGCCGGGATCACCGCGAAAATGTGGCGATTTCCGCTGACGTCGGCGATTTTCCTGGTGGGCGGGGCGTCAATTATCACCGCGCTTTCGCTGATTACGGGCGCAACCGCGCAAAGAACCCCCGTGAAAGCGCCGCCGTCGCTGTTTGCGATTGTGCTGACGATTCTACTTTCCTCCATGCTGAGCGTCGGCGTGTTTCAGGTGCAAAGCGCGGCTGCCGCAGGCGCGGGCGCCGGCGATGCGCCGCAGCAGACGACGCGGCTTTACGATCCGGCTGCCACCAGTTCGGGGAAAGACAGCTTTCCCGGGGTGGTCCTCCGAACCGAGCCGAAGAAGCAGCCGCCGATCACGGCGCGTTCCTTTTTTTCACGGCAGAGATCGCTCGCCGCGCCGCAATGGATCGAATTTTCCGGCGAATACTGGATGCTGCGCCCGCGTTATGATCGTCCTCCGCCGGACGCGCTGGTCAGCCACAACAGCCCGCTTGATTTTATCTTCCGCACCACGGATGCGCTGCCGATGAAAATGGAAGCGCATCAGCCGCTTGAAAATCCGATCGACCTGGCGTGCTGCGCGAGCATTCAAGTGGTGATCGACGACGCGGATCATCACGCGGGAACCATTGCGCTCGAACTGATCTTGTGGGATGGTGCGCGATCGCTCAGCCTGGGCGCGCGGGTGATCGATTCCGAGGCGCGGCAGACCGTCGATTTCCCGGTGCCGCGCGATGCGAGCCTGCGACGCTTCAATCAGATCGAAGTGGTTTTTCATCGCGACCCGATTCGGGCCGATCGCAGCGCGAATATTTCGATTCTGCGCTTCGTGCTGGTCCCGGTAGCGTAAGCCGTCAGGCTTGCGTTTACCGGTTGACCCGGCCTAGATTTGCGTTCCGCGATTTTGTTCCTTCGCCCGTTCCAGCGCCAGGTGCGCGGCGACGACGTCTTCGACGGCCAATCCCAGCGATTTGAATACGGTCACTTCCGCATCGCCTGATCGGATCGCGCCCGGATCGCCCAATTCCGCGACAATGTGCGATTCGCCTGCGCCGATCACATCCCCCGATTCCTTTATCGCTGCCGCGCGCGAATCGACGAACAGGCGCGAGCGCTTCACCAGCGCCGGATCCATTTCACATTGCGTCGGCCGGCACGCGCCGACCGAAATTACGTGGGCGCCGTCCTTCACCCACGCATCCTTGACCACCGGGTCCGGTGACGCGGTGACCAGCACGATCACGTCCGCGCCGCGAACCGCTGCTTCGGGCGAATCCATGGCGCGCGCGCCGGTGAGGTGCGAGAACTGGTCGAGGTTCGCGCGCGTTGGGCTCCAGGCGCGAACTTCCTCGAATCGTCCGACGTGCGCCAGCGCTTCGAAATGGCTGCGCGCCTGCACGCCGGAGCCGAGAATCGCGAGCACGCGCGAGGCCGGGCGCGCCAGTTTTTTCACCGACACGGCGGACACCGCCGCGGTGCGCGCTTCGGTGATGTAGCGGCCGTCGAGAATCGCTTCGAGCGCGCCCGTCGCCGGATCGAGCAGCACAATGGTTCCCAGGTGCGACGGCAAGCCGCGTTCCAGGTTCGAATGATAAACCGTCACCAGCTTCGCTCCCAGCGCGGGAGTGGACGCGATGTAGGCGGGCATCAATCCGAAAAACGCGTGGCGATCGGCGAGATCGAGCACGCTTCGCACCGGCTGGACCACGCGGCCCGCCGAAAATGCGGCGAGCGCGGTTTCCATGGCGGCGATCAGATCGGGCATGGTGAGCAGTTCTTTTACGTCGGATTCTGAGAGCAGAAAAGGCATAAGAATAGTGGGCAGCGGTGGTGGGTAGTGGGAACACCCCGACTGCCCACTTCCCGCTACCCGTTCCTCCGAAACATCCAATACACCGGCACGCCGATCAGGACGATGACCAGTCCCGGCCAGGTGCTCGATGATTTGTAGATCAACAACACCACCAAAATCACCGCCGCGCCGAGCATGTACAGCGCGGGGATGACCGGATAACCGAAGGCGCGATAGGGGCGGTCCGCATCGGGGCGTGTGAAGCGCAGGCGGAACAGGCCGGCAATGGTCAAAATGTAAAAAATCAGCGCCGCGGAAATGATGTAACTGAGCAGATCGCTGTACAGATTGCCGTAGGTTTTCGTCTGCGAATCGTAGGTGCGCGGCAGAACCAGAAACGCGGCCCACAAGCCTTCCAGCACCAGCGCCCAGGCCGGCACTTTCGCGGCATTCAAGGAATATGCGCGGCGGAAAAAAACGCCGTCGCGAGCCATCGCGTAACAGGCTCGCGCGCCGGTGAGGATTAACCCGTTCATGCAGCCGAAAGTGGAGACCATGATCAGGATGGCCATGATGGCCGCGCCGCTGCCGGGGAAAATCGCCTGTAGCGCGGCGGTAGCGACGCGATCGGCCGGCGCGTGTTGAATTTCTGAAATCGGCAGGGTTACCACATAAGCCACGTTGGCAAGAAGGTACAGCACAATCACCGCGCCGGTTCCGAGAGCGAGCGAAAGCGGGATGTTGCGCTTAGGATGGATCACTTCGCCGGCGGTAAAGGTGATGTTGTTCCAGGCGTCGGCGGAAAACAGCGACCCCGATTGCGAAATGCCGATGGCGATAAAAAGACCGAACGCGGTGGTTGCGGTAAGACCCGCGGCGACCGGGTCGACGTTGTGCGGCGTCCAGAAATTCGCGCCGAAATTCGAGTGAATCGCGCGGCTGCTCCAGCCGAGCAGAAGGCCGACGACGATCAATCCGAACAGCGCGCCGATCTTGGTGGTGGTGAAGATATTCTGGATGATTTTTCCGTACTGCAAGCCGCGCGTGTTGGTCCAGGTGAGCAGCAGAATCGCGATGATGGCGACGAGCTGCGCGGTGGAAAACGAGAACGCGTAGCCGCTGGAAACATGCACCGGCGGGATGATGTAGCTGGTTTCGCTGACGCCCGGCACGAACACGCCGAGGAATCGCGCGAAGCCGACAGCGACCGCGGCAATGGTCCCGGTCTGGATCACCAGCAGCAGCGTCCAGCCGTAGAGAAATCCCCACAGCGGCGAAAAAGCCTCGCGCAGATAAACGTACTGGCCGCCGGCGCGCGGCATCATCGACGCCAGTTCGCCGTAAGACAACGCACCGGTGACGGTCATCAATCCGGTAACCACCCACGCCGCGAGCAGCCATCCGGCGCTGCCGAGATATCGGGACATTTCAGCGGAAACGATGAAAATTCCCGAGCCGATCATCGATCCGGCGACGACCATGGTCGAATCATACAGGCCCAGTCCTCGCGTGAACTCGGAATCAACGGGCGTGGTGGTTTGCGATTGCATGGAAAGAATTTAGTGACGATGCTCGAAAAGCATCCTCAATACAGTATCATGAGTGCGAAGGCATTTCCTTTTGGCAGATTGGTCCCCGCCGCAAGCGACTAAACAGGCTCCGCTGTACCTCACCGCGGCGGCAGCGGTGTGCGCGCCGGTTTCGATCGCGGCGTGCCAGATCCTGATGGGGTTGGCGATTGTGGCGATGCTGGTGGCGCGCGCGCCCTGGCGCATTCCCCGGATGTGGCTTCCGCTGGCGGTCTTTTTCGCGCTGACGCTGGTATCGCTCGCGGCGTCGGGCCATCCGCAACAAGGCCTGCCGCAGGTGAAGAAATTTTACGTCTACTCGCTGCTGTTCCTGGTGGTCAGCAATATCCGCACGCTGCGCCAGATCCGCTCCGTGATGTTGTTATGGGTGCTGGCGGCGGCGCTTTCCTCGGCGTGGGCGTTGAACCAGTTCTACAATCGATACGAAGACGCGCAAGACGCCCACCAGGATTTTTATCGCGCCTATATCGCCGACCGCATCACCGGATTCATGAGCCACTGGATGACCTTCAGCGGCCAGATGATGATGGTGCTGCTGCTGATCGCCGCGCTGCTGTTTTTTGCGAAAGCGCGGCTGTGGCTGCTGGCGCCCGCGGCGCTGATCGGCGTCGCGCTGGTGCTCGCGGAAACGCGCAGCATGTGGCTGGGCGCTGCTGTTGGCGGCGTTTACCTGATCTGGTATTGGAAGCGCTGGGTGATTCTGGCGATCCCGGTGCTGACCGCGATCGTACTGCTGGTGAATCCCTTCGAGCTGGGCGATCGCGTGCGTTCCGCGGTGGAGCCGCACGCGGGCGACCTCGATTCGAACGCGCATCGCGCCATGTGCCGGGCCATCGGGTATCAGATGATCAAGGCGCACCCGCTGCTCGGCATCGGACCGGAGCAGGTGCAGTATCAATACCTCGATTATCTTCCGCCGGGGACGAAACTCCCGCTGCCCAGCGGATACTACGGCCATCTGCACAATATTTATGTTCATTACGCGGCGGAGCTGGGCCTTCCCGCGATGCTGGCGATGATGTGGATGCTGCTGACGCCGCTGGTTGATTTTCTGCGCGCGCTGCGACGCGGCGCAGGCGACGGCGCCTGGGTTCTGCGCGCCGCCGTTGCGGTGATCCTCGCGGTTCTGGTCAGCGGGTTTTACGAAAAAAATATCGGCGATAGCGAAGTGCTGGAACTGTTTCTGGCCGTGGTCGGTTGCGGGTATGCTGTCCTGATGGGAGCTGCGACATGCAAGGACTGATGATGAACACCCCGCTGACGCTCACGCCTCTGCTGGAGCGAGCCGGCCGGTTGTTTCCCCATAAAGAGATCGCCTCGCGCACCGATTCCGGCATGCACCGCTACACCTACCGCGATTTTCACGCGCGCGTGCATCGCCTGGCGTGGGCGCTCAAAAAAATCGGCGTCGAACCAGGGGAACGCGTCGGGACGCTGTGCTGGAACGGCAACCGGCATCTGGAACTGTATTTCGGCGTGACCTGTTACGGAGCCGTTTTGCACACGCTGAATCTGCGGCTGGCCTCCGATCAGCTCGCCTACATCATCAATCACGCCGAGGACCGCGTTATTTTCGCCGACGCATCGTTGATGCCGCTGCTCGATCAGATTCGCGGCGATTTGAAGACGGTTCGCCGCATGATCGTGCTCGATGACGCGAGCGAATATGAGGATCTCCTCATATCTGCGCCATCGGAACCCTATCCCTGGCCCGATCTCGACGAAACCGCCGCCTGCGCCACCTGCTACACCAGCGGCACCACCGGGTACCCCAAAGGGGTTTTGTACACTCATCGCGCGCTGGTGCTGCACAGCTACGGGCTGGCGATGGCGGATACGTTCGCGTTGAGCGAACGCGACACCGTGCTGCAACTGGTTCCCATGTTTCACGCCAACGGCTGGGGCATTCCGTTCGCGGCGGTGATGGTGGGATCGAAAATCGTGCTCAGCGGCCGCCATCTGCAACCGGCCGACATCGCCGGGATGATCGAAACCGAGCGCGCTACCTTCACCGCCGGCGTTCCGACCTTGTGGATGGGATTGTATGGCCTGCTCGAACACGAAAAGCACGATATTTCGAGCCTGCGCACCATCGCCTGCGCCGGGTCGGCGCTGCCGCGCCAGTTCGTCGAGTGGTACGAACAGAAATACGGAGTGCGTTTTATGCTCGCCTGGGGCATGACGGAAACCACGCCGATCGCGACGGTGATGTCGCTCAAAACGCATCTGCAATCGATGACCGGAAAGGATCGCTACGATCTTCTGGCGCGGCACGGATTGCCGGTCGCGGGAGTGGACATTCGTATCGTCGATGAAGCGGGCAAGGAGCTGCCGTGGGATGGCGAGACGATGGGCGAATTGCAGGTGCGCGGGCCGTGGATCACGTCGGGTTATTACAACGATCCGCGCGGCGCGGAGCGGGGGCGGAAGGAATCGTTCCTGGAGGGTTGGTTTCGCACCGGCGATGTCGCCACCATCGATGCGGAAGGCTACATCCAGATCATGGATCGAACGAAAGATCTGGTGAAGAGCGGCGGCGAATGGATTTCGAGCGTCGATCTCGAAAACGCGATCATGGCGCATCCCAAAGTGATGGAAGCCGCGGTGATCGCGGTGCCGCATCCCAAATGGCAGGAGCGTCCGGTGGCCGCGGTGGCGCCGTTTCCGCAGTTTCGCGGAAAGATCAGCAAGGAAGAAATTTTGGATTTTTTGAAAGATCGCGTGGCCAAGTGGTGGCTGCCCGATGACGTGGTGTTCATCGAGGCCGTGCCCAAAACCAGCGTCGGAAAATTCAACAAGCGCGCCCTGCGCGAACAGTTCAAGGATTACTCGCTGCCTTCGCAATCAGTGCCGGGCGTATAGCCTCAGCCGGCGATTCGGCCAGCGCGCGGGCCACGAATCCGGTCATGTTGGCGACGGCGAAGCTCGCGCCGTTCAAATTGCGCTCCGCGGGAACGCCGGGAATCGGCCGTGGATACGGTGACGCGTAGAAGATTCCGTCGCGATAATAGAAAACATCGCGCGGGCAGTTTTCGTCGGCACGAACGGTGATCGCGCCGGGGAATACGCCGGGGACGGTGACCACGATCGGCAAGCCGGGGATCTTCGCCACTTCTTTTCGTACGCCGACGCTCAGGTTAATGATGTCCATCTGATTTTCGACGCACCATTCGAGCGCGCGAAAAATCGCTTCCAGGCTACAGGAAAGGCGGCGATCGAAAACCTTGACAGCGTAAATTTCCGCCTGCGGAACTTTTTCGCGAATCGCGCCGGCGATCGCGGTGCCGTGCCCAAGGCGATCGAGCAGATCGTCGCCGACGAGGGCAATTCCGCCCGCGATCCCGCCTACATGCGGGTGGTCCGCGTAAACGCCGCTATCGATGATCGCGATTTTCATCCGCTCATTCCTTTTTAGCGCATGGCTCACTAGCTGAAAAAGGGAATAGTTGTTCATGCCGCGTGCGACCATGGCGGTGGACAGAGCGGTCTGTTCCATTTTTCAGCATCCTGCTAGAGCATTTTCGGGCTTTCTGTAAATCGCGTGGCGTAAGCCGCCAGGCTTGCGCTCGATGCCTGTCGATTCATCGGCCGCGAACGGCACAAGCCTGGCGGCTTATGCCACTGCTCCTGCGAGTGTGAGCCGATGGCCTGCGCGGGGCTCCCAGCCCGGCTCGGAGGCGGCCTCAAGAAGCGCCGCAGACCACGGGTCTGCCCCACCTCAGATCCGGATCGTCTGCTGCGCGATCTGCGCGAGCGACGCGCGATGCGTGATCAAAATGACGGTGCGCCCTTGCGCCACCTGGATCAATGTTTCCGCGATCGCGCGTTCATTCGCTTCATCGAGCGCCGAAGTCGGCTCATCGAGAACCAACACCTTCGGATTCGCCAGCAGCGCCCGAGCCAAGGCGATGCGCTGGCGCTCGCCCGCGGAAAGTGTCTGGCCACGTTCGGCGATGAGGGTCCCGTAGCCTTCGGGAAGCGCCAGAATTCGATCGTGAATCGCGGCCGCGCGCGCGGCCTCCGCGATTTCTTCCTCCGTGGCGTCCGGCCGCGCATAAGCGAGATTCTCGCGGACGCTCGCATGAAACAAGTACGGCGATTGATCGAGCAGCGAAATCGCGCCGCGCAGGTCGGCAAGCGAAAGATCGCGCAGATCGCGGCCGTCCAGGCGAATCGCGCCGGCGTCGGGATCGTAAAAACGGATCAGCAGATCGGCGATGGTCGATTTGCCGGCGCCGCTGGGGCCGAGAATCGCGCAGATCGATCCGCCCGGCACGCGAAACGAAAGATCCTCAAGCACCGCTTCTTCGGCGTGGCGGAAGGAAACGCGATCGAACTCGATTTGGCCGCGCGGCGCGGGAAGCGGCAATAATTTCGCGCGCTCGGCGATCTCCGGCTCAGTGTCAAACAGTTCCCAGACGCGCGTCAGTGACACTCCGCCCGAAACCAGGTTGGTATAGAGACTCATCAGATTTTGCACTGGCGCGAGCAGGCGCATGTGATACGCCATGATCGCCACCAGAGTGCCCACGCTGATCGCGCCGTCGATCACCAGTTTGCCGCCGTAAAGAAAAATCGCGCCGGTCGAAAGCGTGAGAATCGTCCCCGGCACCGCGCCCGAAAGGAACGCGGTCAACTGCATGCGCAGCAGCGCGTCGATGAAGTTCTGATTATGGCGCCGGAAGTTTTCCGCCTCGCGAGCTTCGGTATGTGACGAAACCACCAGGCGCAGGCCCAGCAGCGTTTCGAGAAGAAAGCTGCCGATATCGGCGCTGCGCTCGCGCACCACGCGTACGCGATCCGACAATCGATGCTGATAATGTTTGAGCGCCCAGACGCTCACCGGAACCACGGCCGCGCTGATGGCGAACAGCCGCGGACTGAGTTTCACCATGAATGCCGCGCTGCCGATCAGAAAAACGATATTCGACAGCACGCTCAGCAGGCTGTCGGCGGAAACGCGCTGCACCTCGGCGATGTCGTTATTGATGCGCGAAACCACGTCGCCCAATTTTCGCCTGGCCCAGAAGCGCGGTGAAAGTTTCTGCAAGTGCCGGTACAGCGCCAGCCGCATATCGAACAGGACGCTGGCGGAAACGCGGACATATTGATAGCTCGAAAAAATGTTCAGGACGAATCCGGCGACGGTTACGCCGACCATCGCTCCGCTGACCACCAGGAGCATATGGAAATTGCGTTTCAGCAGCGCGTCGTCGATCAACAGTTTGGAAATATAAGGCTGCACCAGGCCGAAGCCGGTGGAGACGACGCCGGCCAGAAGAATCAGCACCAGCCGCGGCCAGTACGGCGTGATGAATTTCAGCGCGCGGCGATAGCCGGCCAGGTCCAGCACGAAATTACTCCCGCAACCGGGGCGTGACGAGTCTTTTCATAGCACCCATTCAGACCGGAGACAGCGTGCGGGCGTTCAGGCGCTCCTTCCAGTAAAGTTTTCGCTCCTTCAGCACGTCGTGCAGCGAGAGCTCGGCGACGTCATCCGCGAGCGTCTCAAGAATCTCGAAGTGAAAATTTTCCTGGCCGTGCTCGCGAAATTCCGCCGCGATGTTTTTTTCGAGGTGAGCCCCGGCCATGCGCAGTTCGGACCAGGCGCGATTTTCGGCGGCGCGCAGGTCCATTGCCGAATCCACCCAGACGCCGCCAGTCGCGCGGCAACGCATGGCGAAAATTCCGCGCGCGATCTTCCGTTCTTTGAACGATTGAATGGCCGCCTTGCGAGAAGAATCCATTGCTCTAGTCTCGCACTCGCGCGACGATTTTCAGAATCGCTTCCCCGAAGCGCTCGGCCTTCTTTTCGCCGATGCCGGACACTTCGCACAATTCCGCAATCGAGCGCGGCGCGCGGCGGCAAATCGCGTCGAGCGTGGAATCGTGCAGGATCACGTACGGAGGCATGCCGATCTCTTTCGCCAGCTTGCGCCGCCATTCTCTTAACGCATCGCGCATTTTCGGATCGATCGGGTGCAGTTCCGGCGGCGCTTTGCGCGCAGCGCGCGTGGCCGGCGTTTGCGCGGCCTCGCTCAGCCATTCCAGGCTGACCCCGCAGCGGTCGCAGGCGTCGCAGCGGTCCCACTTGGGCGTCTCACCGAAATGCAGGCAGATCTGGCGATGGCGGCACGCGTCGCCCTCGACGAAACGGCGCATGACGTGATAGCGCTGCCAGGATCGTTCGCGTTCGGCCGCGTCCTGAAGCTGCTGGATGAAGTGCGCCAGCAGTCCGGCATCGCGCTTCTGCCACAACAGCGCGCAGTCGGCCTGAAGACCGTCGCGTCCCGCGCGTCCGGCTTCCTGGTAATACTGTTCGAGCGATTTCGGCAAGGAAAGATGCAGCACTGCGCGCACATCGGGTTTATTGATGCCCAGCCCGAACGCGATCGTACCGACCAGGATGCGTTTTTCGCCGGACATCCACGCCTCCTGATTTTTCTGGCGCAGGGCGTTGGGCATCTGGCCGTGATAGGCGACCACGGGAAAACCTTTATGCGAGAGCAGCGCGGTGGTTTCATCGACGCCGCGAACGGTCGGCGCGTAGATGATCACGTTGCCTTCGCTGTAATAGTCGACCGCGGAAAAAAGCAGCCGGTCCTGCTCGCGCGGGCCGCATTCGCGAACGACGTAGCGCAGATTGGGCCGGTGAAAACTCATCACGAATTTTGCCGGATCGCGCAGGCGAAGCTGCGCGACGATATCGTGCCGCACGGCTTGCGTCGCGCTGGCCGTGAACGCGGCAATGGGCGTTTCAGGAAACCACTCGCGCAGCGCGCGAAGCTGGCGATATTCAGGCCGGAATTCGTGGCCCCATTCGGAGATGCAGTGCGCTTCGTCGATCGAGAAAAACCCCAGCGGGATGCGCTTCAACCAATCGAGCACATCGGCCCGCACCAGGCGTTCCGGCGAAAGATAGAGAAGCCGGAACGCGTTCGCCTGCGCGGATCGCATGATTTCGCGCTGCTCCGCGGGGTTGAGTGAGCTGTTGAGAAACGCCGCGGGAATGCCGGCCTGCTGCAATTGCGCGGCCTGATCCTGCATCAGCGCGATCAGCGGGCTAACGACGACGCAAGTCCGCTGCATGGCGACGGCGGGAAGTTGGTAACACAGCGATTTTCCTCCGCCGGTCGGCATGACCACGGCCACGTCGCGGCCGGAGAGAATTTCGCGGACGATCGATTCCTGCTTGGCGCGGAACTGCGAGTATCCCCAGTGTTTTTTGAGAAGCGCGAACAGATCCAAAGAAGATTATCGCCGTTGCCGTCAGGTGGCGCAGGTCCCCGACCTGCGAAGCGGGCGCGAGCAAGAGGCAGGTCGGGGACCTGCCCCACTATCTCGGATAGGGATGGCCGCGCAGCGTGGTCAATGCCCGATAAATCTGCTCGGCCAAAACCACGCGAGCCAGTTCATGCGGCATCGTCATGGGCGAAAGCGATAACAGCACATCGGCCTTCGAGCGCCACTCCGCCGGCAGACCATCCGCGCCGCCAATCACGAAGACCAAATCGCGCTCGCGAAGCAATCGCGCGAACGCCGCCGAATCCAGCGGACGGCCGGAAGGGTCCAGCAAAATTTTCGACGCTGCCGTGTGCCTGGCGAAAGGATCGAACCGGCGCGGATCGATCTCCCGCATCTCGCACTTCGCAAAACGCGTCGAGCGCTTGATGTACTCCTCAGCCATAGCATTGGCGTGCGGATCGCGCGCTTTGCCGATGTAGTACAGGAAAATTTTCAAGATTTGCGAAAAAACGGAATGCCGTCGCGAAACTCCGCGAACTGCACCTGGTCGCCGATCTGCACGCGATCGCGTGGGTTTTCCGATGAGATCCGCGCCGTCAATCGCCCGCCGTGATCGAGCGTGATGATCGTGAGCTGATACGGCGCGTCCTTGACGAACTGCTCCGGAGCCGCGTAAATCAGCGTTTCCGTGTAAACCCTCCCAGGGCCTGGATTGTTCATGCCACCGCTCCCAAGACGGTGACGACGGCCGTCGCGCCGCTGCCGCCGAGATTTTGCGCCAAGCCGAGCGAATGCCGCTCGATCTGCCGGTCGCCCGCTTCACCGCGGATCTGCATCACCACATCGCAGATCTGGCCGACGCCGGTCGCGCCTACCGGATGGCCCTTCGCCTTCAATCCACCACTGGTGTTCAAAGGACGCGGACCGTTCAGCGCCGTGCAACCCTGCAACGCGTACGGACCGCCATCACCTTTTTTGCAGAACCCGAGGTCTTCGCTCGCGACAATTTCCGCGATGGTGAAGCAGTCGTGCACTTCGGCGAATTGAATGTCGTTCGCGGTTACGCCCGCCATTTTGTAGGCCTTCTGCGCCGCTTCTTTCACCGCCTTGAACGTGGTGATGTCTTCTTTCTGATCGAGCGCCACCTGGTCCGACGTTTGGGCGATTCCCAGCACTCGCACCGGCTTCGATTCGAACTCCGCAGCGCGTTCGAACGGGACAATCAGCACCGCGGCCGCGCCGTCGCTGATCAGCGAGCAATCGTACACCGTCAACGGGTCGGCGATCGGTTTGCCCGCAAGAGCCTGCTCTATGGTGATCACCTTGCGCATGTGCGCCAGTGGATTTTTCGCGCCGTTCGCGTGGTTTTTGACGGCGACCGCGGCCAGCATCTCGCGCGTGGTTCCGTACTGATACATGTGCCGCCGCGCGATCATGGCGAACAGCGCCGGAAACGTTGCTCCGGCGCGCCCTTCGCCGCACATATCACCCGCGCCCGCCAGAATCTCGGTGACTTTCGGCGTGGGCTGTGACGTCATTTTCTCGACGCCGCCCACCAGCACCACGTCGTACAATCCCGCGCCGACGGCCGATACCGCGTGAAAGAAGGCAGAGCCGCTCGAAGCGCAGGCCGCTTCAAAGCGGGTGCAGGGAACGCCGGTGATGCCCATTCCGCCGGCAACATAAGGAGCCAGATGGTTCTGGCCGACAAAAGAAGGCCCGGCAAAGTTGCCAAGGTAAAAAGCCTCGACTTGTGAAGGACTTACATGTGCATCTTCCAGACATTTCTGGCCCGCCTCGACCGCCAGCGAACGCAGATCCCGGTCGGGAAACGCTCCAAACGCGGTCTTGCCGATTCCGATTACCGCAACTGGTCTCATATATGATTAGAATAACGCGCGAAGACGATAGATTCATTTGCACGTTTGTAGAAGGCGGGGCGTCATCGTTATTAAGATGGCGAGCGTCCCGTCGATTTGCGAAATCATGAGCGAAGCGCCCGGCTTCACCAGATACGACGCGGCCCCGCTCTCGACCGAGCAGCAGAATCGCTTTGTCTCCGAAAATCTACGGCGCGTGTTTCTGCTGATCTACCGCATTGTCGGCAACGTGCCCGACGCGCAGGATCTGACGCAGGAAGCCTTTATCAAGGCCTTGCAGCGGCAGGACCAGTTGAAGGACCTGGAGAAGGCCGCGCACTGGCTGTCGCGGATCGCCAGCAACACGGCGATCGATTTTCTGCGGCGCAGCGGGCGCGTGAGTTTTTCGGATATTGAAGACATGCCGGAACCGTTCGCCAGCTCTCCGCACGAAAGTCCGGAGCAACTGGTGCTGCGTGCCGAGCATCGCGAGCACCTGGAATCGGCGCTGGGCGTGTTGACCGATCGGGAGCGCACGGCGCTGCTGCTGCGCGACGTGGAAGGCATACCGGCCGAGGAAGTGGCCGCGCGCCTGAATTGCTCCAAGGCCACGGTGCGGTCGCACATCGCCAACGGACGCGTGAAGCTGCGCCGCTTCCTGGAAAGAAGAAAATCATGAAAAAGAGAGCGCACCTTTCGGAAACAACTCTGGCGCTCTATGTTTCGGCCGATCTGCCGCTGTGGCGGCGCGCGCTGGTTGGTTTGCACGTGGCGCGCTGCTCCTGGTGCCGGCAGATGGCGGAAATTTATCGCGACGACCGGCTGCGGGTCCGCGAAATCGCCTCCGAGATGCCGCCGGGCGTGAACTGGGACAAGCTTTCGGCCGAGATCACCGCGAACATTCGCGTGGGATTGGCGGCCGGGGAATGCGTGGCGCCGCGGAAGAAGAAAACGGCCGCGCTCGGCTGGCGTCCCGCGGCGGCGATGGCCGGGCTCGCCGCGTTGCTGGTATGCGCGTGGGTGCTGAATATGCCGTCGACCAGCACGCAGGAGCTCGGCCGCGCCTTTACCGCGATCTGGAGCGGACATGTCCTGAATGCGGGGGGTGTGAATCCGGTGCGCGACACGCATGGTCTGGTGGTCGAAGTGAATTCCTCGGGAATCGAGTTGCTCGAAAATGGCAGCACCGTGCTCGGCGTTTCGCAGGACCAGTCCAAGCTGGTGGACGTTTCGGCCAGCGCGGAAGGCTCGGCCAGCGCGCGCTACGTCGACGATAACACCGGGCAGATGACCATCACGAGCGTGTATGCGCAGTAGGGCGATTCTTTTTATTGGCGTGTGCGCCTCGCTTCTTTTCAGCGAAGCGCACGCCCAGATGCTCAGCCGCAAGGTGAACCTGCCGGCCGATTCTCCAGTCACGCTGGTATCGGTCGATTGGGGTGGAACGGACGCGAGCGCTCGCGGCGGCGCATTTTTCGTGGACGTGCATGCGTCGTTGTCGTTGCGCAATTCCAGCCAGAAGCGGGTGCGCGCGATCACCTTTGCGGTGCTGTCGCAGGAAGTGACGCCGGGCGGGAAAGGATCGGTTTCGGTGCCCAGCCTGGATATCGCGCCGGGCGAGGTTTTTCCGGTGACCATCGATCTGCGCCTGCTGCGTCCCATCGGCGGAACGGCGGGCGTCGAAGTGAAGCTCGACGGCGTGCTGTTCGACGATTTGACGTTTTACGGCCCCGACAATCTGCAATCGCGCCGGACCATGACGGTGTGGGAACTGGAAGCGCGGCGCGACCGGCAGTATTTCAAAAAACTGCTCGAAACCGGCGGCGCGAAAGCGTTGCAGGCCGCCATGCTCGACGATCTGAGCCGCCAGGCGGACCGGTCGCTTTACGGGATGCAGATGGTCCGCGGCCGCGCGACCAACGTCGAGCCGCAGCGCGATGTGAGCTTTGCATTCTTGGAAATGCCGGACGCGCCGATTCAGGCGATGAACGGCATGGCTCGCGTATCGGGGAGCGAAGCGCATGCGCCGAGCATTGAGATTCGCAATCGCAGCGAGCGGCCGATCCGGTATCTGGAAATCGGCTGGATCGTGAAGGACCAGCAGGGCCGTGAATTTCTCGCCGCGTCGATGCCGGCCGATGTGTCTCTGGCGCCGGGCAAGACCGGCCAGGTGGGCCAAAACACGGCGCTGCGTTTTCCCGAACGCACCAGCATTCAGGGCATGACCGGATTCGTTTCGACGGTCGGGTTCGCGGATGGTTCCTACTGGATTCCCAGCCGCGCCTCGCTCAGCGACTCGCGCCTGCGCCGGGTGGTGACGCCGTCGCCGGAAGAGCAGCGGTTGACGCAGATTTATCAGAAAAAAGGGTTGAACGGCCTCATCGAGGAACTGAAAAAGTTCTGAGCTGGCGCCAGCCAGCAGCAGGCCAGCGGTCCGCATCACGCGCCCCACAAAATATTCCGCGCGATCCGAACCCTTGCCATCCAATTACGACGCCAACGGCGAGTAAAGTTACATTAAAGTCAAGCACTCGATCTTACGTTTTTTGATGAAAATACGAGTGCGTTGACAGCGCGGTTACACCTCTGTTAATTTTTCGATCGAAAACATGCCCTCAAGATCTTCATCCGCTTCCAAAACACCTGCAAGCAGCGCCCGGATTCTGCTGGTTGACGACAACGCCAGCGGTTTGAGCGCGCGCCAATCCGTGCTGGAGGAGTTAGGACACCGTATTTCCACTGCTTCGAGCGGCGCCGAGGCAGTGGAGCTGTTCGCCCGCCACAAATTCGACCTGGTGGTGACCGATTTTCGCATGCCCAAGATGGATGGACTGGAGCTGATCGTGCGCCTGCGCAAGCAGGCTCCTGAAATCGCGATCATCCTGCTTTCCGGCTATGTGGATGCGCTGGGGTTAAGCGAAACCAGCACCGGCGCGGATGTGGTGATTCAGAAAAGCGCCAACGAAGTGGGTCACCTGGTGCGTTCGGTCGGGCGGCTCCTGCGAAGGAAAAAACCGGTCGCGTCGGAGCATTCCGCGGCAAGGAAAAAATCCGCAGCTAAAGGCAATTAGCGGATTTAGGAACAGCTGCGGCAAAGCAGCCAGCGCAGGTCGGGGACCCAAACCCACCCCGCCGCAAGCTGTTGAGTCGCACGGTGTGCCTTTGGCCCGCGAGGCGAGAATCCCGGCCGCTCCTGCGTTCGCAGTTCTACCGGATCGAGACGCCCGTCATCACCACGCCGATACAAACGATCACCGCGGCGGACACGACCGGCAGAAAACGAAATGCGCCGTGACGGCTGGTGCGCTCCGGATCGGGCAGCCAGTGTTTGGCATAAAGAACCAGCATCCCGATCGCCATCAGCACGCCGGCCAGCCCTACGCTGAACGCGACCAGCAGTAGCAAGCCCAGCCCGACGCGTCCCACCGAGATCGCAAACAGCAGCAGAACCATCGCCGACGGGCACGGCACCAGGCCGCCGCTGGCGCCGAGCGCGATCAGGCTGCCGAGCGTCACGTCGCCTTCGGGAACGTGGCTGTGCGTGTGGGCCTGATCGTGGTGGTGATGATGGTGATGGTGATCGTGGTGGTGAGGATGGTGATCGTGATGATGATGGTGCGTAGGCGCGCGCAGTTGACGGATCCGCTGGTAGAACAGCCAGAGCCCGATGGCGATGATGGAGAGCCCCGAAATCACTTCAAGCGTTCTGGCCAATCGCTCGGGAACGAAATATTCGGATAAAAACAGCGTGGCCAGGCCGAGTGCGAAGACGCTCGCCGTATGCGTGAACGTCACCATTCCGCCGAGAAACGCGGCGTGGCGCATGGTCCCGCGCGAGCCGACCAGGTACGCCGCCACAATCGTTTTTCCGTGCCCCGGCGATATGGCGTGTATCGCGCCCAACCCGAAAGCGACGGCCATCGCGATCAGAATGATGCCCAGGGTCAAATCGCGTTGCGCCAGAATGCGCGATAAAAGGTCGTGTTGTTGCGGCGTCGCGGGAGGATTCTCCGCGGCCGTCGCGATGACCACCGGCGGAGGCTGCGGAATCGGCGCGATTTTTTCGGGAACCGCCGCGCGACCGGGGCGCCACTCGACTTCAGCGCGCAGATCCTGCGGCGGCGGCGCATTGGTTTGCGAATAATCGGTGAGCGCCTGGCTGCGATCCTGGCTGCTCTGGCTCGCGGTGAGGATGGCTGCGCCGGGCGCGGCGTCGATCACGATTTCCTTCCATCCCGGGCGATCGGGATAATTGTTGTCGCGAAACCGCAGATCTCCCGCGACGGGAAGTCGCAGCACCGAAGCGATGCGCAGCGTGAACAATCCGCCGGGTTGCGGCGTGATTTTCGCGGTCGCGCTCAGCAGATCCGGGTGCACCGGCACGTCAACGTTAGAAAATTCGAGGCCCTTCATCCATTCGCGCGCCTGCTCCAGCGCGTGAGCATCCATCACCGATTGCGGCGCAGCGGCATCGAGCTTCCATTCTTTTGCCAGCTCGAAAGCGGGAACTTCGGCCAGATCGAGAACGTAATTGATATCGACGCCCGTTGCGGTCACGCGTAGCCGTGTGTAATGGCTGACGCTGAAATTGCCCATCGGGTGCGCGGCGGCGAGCGTCGCCAGAAGCAGGAGTGTGTAGCGCTTCATCGACTCTGTCTCATGTACTTCCTTCATAGTATGCTTGAGAAAACGATGTGGAAAAGAACGATCGCGATCCTGATCGCCGCCGCGCCGCTGTTCGCGCAGAATGGACCGGCCTTCGAGGTGGCGACGATTAAGCCCGCGCAATTGCCGGCGCCACAGCAGATCATGCAGGGCAAGGCGCATATCGGCATGAACGTGGATGGGGCGCGAGTCGATATCGGCGCGATGGCGCTCGCCGACATGATCCGCATTGCGTTTCGCGTCAAGCAGTACCAGATTTCCGGTCCGGAGTGGATGAAAAGCGAACGCTTCGACGTGATGGGCAAAATTCCCGAAGGAGTTTCGAAGGACCAAGTTCCCGAAATGCTTCAGGCGCTGCTGGCCGACCGGTTCGGGTTGAAATTTCATCGCGAGTCGCAGGAGCATCCGATTTATGCGCTGATCGTCGCCAAGGGAGGGCCCAGGCTGACGGAATCGCCGCCCGACCAGGCGCCGCCGACCAGCGAAAAATCCTCCGGCATGACCGTCGGCACCGAAAAAGGTCCGGTGAACGTGCAGACGGATGGAAAAGGCGTGCTGGTTCGCGGCGGCGAGATGGGGACGATGCACATGACCATGGCCGATGGCAAGATGCACATGGAAGCGTCCAAGGTTTCGATGGACACACTGGCCGATATGCTGTCGCGCTTCGTCGACCGGCCGGTGGTCAACCTGACGGAGCTGAAGGGCAACTACCAGGTGACGCTGGAGCTGTCGATGGAGGATCTGCGCAACATGGCGCGGGCGCAGGGAGTGATGCTGCCCGGTCCGGGCCGTGGGCCGGGTGGCGGCGGCGCGGATTCGCCGGCCGATCTGGCTTCGGAGCCGGCTGGTGGATCGATTTTTCAGGCGATCGAAAAACTGGGGTTAAAGCTCGAAGCGCGGAAAGCGCCGGTGGAGACGCTGATTATCGATAACATCGAGAAAACGCCGACGGAGAATTGAAGTGGCATAAGCCGCCAGGCTTGTGTTCGGCGCGGCCGAT
>Ga0335073_10002038_pt1 | contig 27668 bp, 26 predicted proteins | sample Lox_Sample_22_FD_207093 | JGI IMG/M metagenome (GOLD analysis project Ga0335073, IMG submission 207093) | Soil microbial communities from Loxahatchee National Wildlife Refuge, Florida, United States - Lox_Sample_2.2 | ecosystem: Environmental > Terrestrial > Soil > Wetlands | place: USA...
AAGCAAATAGCCGCCAGTAGGGCCCAGAAGTTGGGCGATTGCACCGACGCCGTGAGGGCTGAAGACGGGCAAGCCGAGCGCGCCTTCCAGGAGGTACAGCGACAGCGAGGCAAACGCCGCTCCGGGCCCAAACAGCAATCCCAGCAGCAGCACGGCGAAGGTCTGCATGGTGATCGGCACAGGGGTGAAGCCGAGAGGAACTGAGATGTGAGCACAGATCGCAACCAGGGCGGTCGAAGCAATCACACGCAGTACTGTATTCCAGGCGACATAAGGCGCGGATAGCCAATGTAGGCCATGCTGCTTAAAACCAACTTCCTGCATGCTTCTCATCTCCCTCTACGCGCGGGGCCAGCGTGATTCCGGCGAACTCGTTGCCGCATCCGCCTCCCTTGCGTTAGCAGTGTGTGTATCGTCATGCCGCTTGATGTGCCTGGCAACCGAGATCGCCGCCCACAACAACGCGCATAAACTGATTGCGAAAACCACGAACAAAAAGCGCATAGAAGATTACCGCGCTCACCCGCCGCGGAGAAACGAGCCCAGCTCCTGCGGAAGAGCGCTGAATTCGCTGGTCCCGCCTGCACAGTGCTCTAGCTTCGTTGTCGATCAACCGCGAACCTGTTCTTCTTGAGCCCTTACGAACCTCTTGCAGCATAACAAAAAAACCAGCCGGGCTACTCCAGGCAGGCTCTTAGCCACGCAAGATAGGCCTCTGATCCACCTGCCACGGGCAACACCAGGAACTCCGGCACTTCGTACGAGTGTAGCTTGGCGATGGCCACTTGCGCTTCCTGGCTCCGAGCGGAGTTTGTCTTGACGATCAGGAGAACTTCCATCTCGGATTCGACCTTGCCCTGCCAGCGGTAGATGGATTGCACCGTGGGAACGATATTGACGCATGCAGCCAGACGCTGTTCGACCAGGTGATGGGCGATGCGTTCAGCTTGTTCCTGGTTGGCGCAGGTACACAGTGCAATCTGAAAATCGGTCATATGTTTACCAATTATGGTTCGTCCGGAAAAGTTCGTCGCCGGTCCTGAAGTTCATTGAGAAGATAAAGCAGCGAATTGCGAAAGTGTTTCATGAGCGAAGCGAAGCAGAGTTTCCGGCGAATCATCTCGTCCTCCTTTTCTCGTTCAGGCCGAAAGGTGGCAACCATTGCCGCCATAGCCTTTGCCGCGTTACTGGCCTATCACGCAATCTTTGGCGCGAACGGAATTTCAGTCTATGAGCAGAAGCGGCATCAGCATCAGTTGCTTCAGCAGGAGATTCATCAGTTGCAGCAGGAGAACAGCCGCTTGCAGGACCACGTAAAGCATTTGCAGTCGGACCCCGACGCAATCGAGCACGAGGCCAGGATGACTTTGCACTACGCCAAGCCAGGTGAGGTGATCTACGACCTCAACAACAAGTCTCAATCCCCCTCACCCGCCAAATAGGTATCTTGTTCGTGTCAGGGCACGGCTTCTTAGCCGGGCCGTAACAACCCGCAAAAGGCTGGGCTATGGCCCTGCTTCCATCATGCGAAATTTGTCGTCCCCAGCACCTGACTTGCCTTGCGGCCCGTTAAGGGAGCAATGAACGTTCACAACAGAATTGTCATCTGGACCGAAGCGAAGTGGAGAGATCTGCGGTTTGCCGATCCCCTCACAGTCCTCGATACAAGCCCGACCACCCTTTTCGTTCACTAGGAGCATCTTGCTTGCCGGCGGCGAAGCGCTCATTTCTTCTCCGGCACAGCATTCAGAATTGCAGCAGGTGGCTCGTCCCGCTCCACAGGAAAAAGAAATTTCAACGGCGACCGGACAATTTGCCGCAGCAGATAGCGCAGCAGCCGGAACTGCTCCCGCGCCGGAACATCATACGCCCGCAGGGCAACAAACGATGCGATGGAGAAGCTGATTCCAAGGTTCAGGACAAAAGTCACGCCGATGCCGGCCATCGCGTAGTAGAACCAGTCATCGCCAAACGATTTGGTGCCGAACCGGGCTGCCGCCAAGGCCAGTGTGCCGGTAGACAGAGTGACGTGGCGTACGTCAAACGGTATCCCAAAGAAGCGCGCAATCACCGGTACAAAACCGAGCAGATACCCGAGCGCGATGCTCGTGCTCCAGCCGGCAAGATTCAGCTCGATCCATCCCGCCAGCCGCGCCATCCGGTTGTGCCCCACGCGGTGGCCGACAGGGTGCTGGGAGACGGCCTCTGTAAGCCGATGAAACACGGCGAAATTCTCACACCAGCCCCCGATGAGCGCGGCCAGCCACAGGATGACCCCGGTCCCGGCGGCGTAAATGATGGTTCCGGAAGCAAAAGGATGCAGGGCCTCGTAGACGTGCCGCGCGCTTTCCGCCGGCAGATAATGCTCGCGGAACATCACGCGCCACAAGCGTTCCAGGGCAACGGATCCGACACAGACTGCAGCGACGTTGCCGGCGGCTGCGGCCAACTGCGTACGGCTGATACGCGCCGTGAAGTCAGATATCTTGCTCCAGCGGGCATTGCCCGGATTGTTGCGAACAATGCCGGCAAACGTGGCCGCCGTGGCTGAGGGCTGTTTGGTTGCCAGCGCCAGGCCAAACACCTGCAGCAGAACGAAACTGATGGCGTAATTTGTGCCTGTCAGAAATCCTTCTACAAACAGAGGAAACTGGTGCTCGATGATCCTCATTTTGAAGGCGGCCGTGAGCACCGTCAGCAGCCCTCCCCCAATCGCGGCCAGCCACATCTGCCAGTACTCTTTGCGGGTTTGCGCGATGTAATGCTCCCCGCTATGCCCGGTTCGTTCAACCGTTTTGCGCGCCAGTAAATTAAGGTTCTGCTTCAGCAGGCTGGAAACCCGCTTGTCTTCGAGGCTTCCTTCAATCAGCTGATTGAGCAGGTTGCGCGCGGCCGCGGAATCGTCGACACCAGGAACCGGGTCGGAGCCGAAGGTAAGAACTCGAGCCAGCCCGTGCATCCGCATTAGGGCCAGCTCGATACTACGCAAGTCCAGCACGAGGTCGGCGCTAACGCCGGTCGTCTCCATCCCCACCCGCACCTGGCCCAATTCTTTGCGGCAGTTGCTGATCGCCGCTTTCCATGTCTCGAAAAGGGGACCAGCCGCCGCTACGCCGCCGGCCGCTACCAGCTCCTGGGTGGCGAAGACCAGCTTGTAAAAAGGCGAGCTCTGTACCTCGACCCGGCCACTTCGTTCTCGCATGGCGGCTGTCACACCTCGCCCCGCCGTACGCGTCGCGATCAGACAAAGTGCCTGACGCAAATCGCCCTGCAAACGGGGCGCGGATCGCGGGCCGCCACTTGTGGGCGGAGGGGCTAGCAATACGCGCATGCGCTCAAACAAAGCTTCCGGCAGTTGCACGAACCGCTCCACGTCTCGGCTGTGCGCGAACAGGGCGAGCATCAGTCGCGATGTGTCCGTTACCGGCATCGCCGACGGCAGGAAGCGGTTGAACAACCGGCGTAACCCTTCCGAGAACAGGGCGTGGTGCCGTGGCAAACCCGCTTCAGCCAGAAGACCGACGGAGTCGAGTTGCGAAAGCATCGACTGGAACGCTTCCTGGAAATCGATTCGCAGGAGATCGTCGTGTTCCAGCAGCCGAATCCAGCTCAGCAGGCGAAGGTTGAACGCGCGGTCGTTAGAACCCGTCCAGATGGCATGGAACAGGCGTGTGAAGCTGGCAGTCTGGGTATCGAGTGACGCTGCGGCGGAGAATGCTTTGGTTCGGGCGCGAAGCTCATCTTTCACCCGCGCAAAGGCGGGACGCTGCCGAGAGTGCCGGCGCAGGTAAAAGTATTTGCGGATGGATCTGCCCAGTTTCACGCTGCACTCTCTTGGTTGTGAGTCCCCCTGTTCTTCCAGGAGAGTCTACAGTGCTCCACCCCTGGCTTTCAGCTCCGGGGTCGGTGCTTCGAGAATCCGCCGCTAGCCGCCGGCATGCGCCGGACGCAGTTCCTCGATCGCCAGCATCAGGTCAGCCCGGAGCTGTTCCTGCTTGGTCTCGTCGAGCTTCGATCCGCGAATGGTCAGGTAGAAGACGTCGATCGCGATTTCGCCCTCCGTGTCGATCAGGGCCACCTCGATATTGCAATCGTGCGCGGCGAGCGTGGTGGCAATCTGTCGCAGGAGGCCAGTCCCATCCTGGGCCACCACTTGCAGGAGGGTGCTGTGGGTGGAAGCCGTGTTATCGAAATCCAGCCGCGTTTCTACTCTGACCATGATGGGAGCCCGAGCGGCCGGGCGCCGGCGCAGCAGGACTTCAATTGGCGTCTTCATGGAGATCACGTCGAGAAGGATCGCGCGGAACCGTTCCACTTCTGACGGATTCAGCTCCAAAGTCCGGAAAGGGTCAGAAAACTGAAAGGTGTCGACGATGATGCCGGCATCGTCGGAGAAAGCTTCGGCCTTGACGATATTCATTCCCCAGGAGGACAGCGCACCGGCCATGTCGGCAAACAGCAGGGGGCGGTCCCGCGTGATAACCGTAAGCTCCCAGAAGTGACGCAGGCTCCGTAGGTTGACTTGCGCCGCTGAATCCGAAAGCTGCAAGGCCATCTGGAAATGGTCCCGGATCTGCTCCGGCATTCGCGTCTGCAGGTAGCGCTGCGGAAAGCCTTCCAGGAAAGTGCGCAACTCCTGCGCGCTCTCCGGCGCAAGCGTGAGGATGCGTTTTAATTGCGTAGGATCTAAGTCCGCGCGATAGCGCTCCTGATCCACACTTCGGTCCATGAAGTTGGAAGTCGCGATATAGAGCTGCCACAGGCTGTCTGCCTTCCACGGAGTCAGCGCGTCAGGGTTTACCGCTTTGATGTCTGCATACGTCATCAGACACAGCATTTTCAAATGGGCTTGCGATGCGACTTTTTCCGCAAAGGCCCGGATGGTTTCGGTATCGAAGATATCTCGCCGCAGCGTGATCGACATCTCCAGGTGGTTGCGGATCAGGCGTCGTACCATGTCGCGTTCTTCCGCGTCCAGTTCCAGCCGAGCCAGCAGGCTGTCGGCCAGTTCCACGCTTTGGACCGTGTGCTCGCCGCTGCGCCGCGCCTTGCCGGTGTCGTGCATCAGCAGCGCGAGAAAGAAAAGATCGAGTCGGTCGATTTCCGCCAGCAATGTAGAGAAGCGCCGTTCCCACGCAAGGTGCGGTTGGCGCAGGGCGTGCACGTTGTCGATTACCAGGAATGTATGCTCATCGACCGTGTAGCGATGATAGGAATCGCGAATCACCAGGGCGTCGATGCCGTGGAACTCTGGGATCAGCAATTCCAGGATGCCCAGCGCGTGCATGGTGCGTAGCGCGTGTGCAGCATGAGGGCCGAGCAAAATCTCGCGCAGAGCGTTCCACAGAAAGGGGCCTTCGGGAATGTGGACATCGAGCACGGGCAGCGCGTCCGCAAGACGCTCTTCTGCATTTTGCGTCAGCCGGTAACCGTGCGCTGCGATCAGCGCAAAAACGCGGAGAATCCCTTCCGGACCTGTCAGCAGCGCCGCTTCTGAAACATCGACTCTGCCATCCTGCACCACGAAGTCAGTGCCCGGTATGGGAACCCGCTTTCTCCTCTGTGGACGGTAGAAGGACTGGCGCGCCGGGGGCAACGCCTCCATGGCCAGAATCGCGCGGCGATATACGGTGCGGGCGTGGCGATAGTAAGTGCGCATCCAATAGGCGGGATCCGAAGTTCCCTTGGTTTCCAGCCCCACACTCTGCGCTGCCGCTTCATCCTGCGCTTGCCAGTCCAACGTGTTATCGTCCCGGCCGCTGCGCAGGTGCAGAAAGCAGCGTGTGGCGCTGAGAAATTCGAATGCGGAAGCGGCTTCGTTATTGACCGAGAGCGAGCTGCCGTATGTGCTGGGCCAGGCTTTCTGCTCATGCACGTAGTTGAGCAGGCTCAACCATTGCGCCAGCTGGTGATCGCGCAAGCCGCCTGGACACTCTTTGATATTTGGTTCGAGATGAAAAATGGTATTGCCGTATTTTTGGTGGCGAGCCCGCGCCAGGTCGGCAAGCCGGTGCACGATGCTGCTCCACTCCCTCAAGGCAACGCCCGGCAATATCTGTGTCTGCAGGCTTTGATCGAGGCCGTGATCACCGGCGAGAAAGCGGCGGTCCAGAAGGGAAAGAGTGAACTCGATGTTATCCGGGTCGTAGCGATCGCATTCCTTGAGAGTGCGGATCATGGGGCTCGCCCGCAAGCCCAGGTCCCACATGGCCTGGTTACAGGCTCGGATCCCTTCGCGGAGTTTGTCCTCCCGCTGCTCGTCGCTACAAAGGTAGAGCAGGTCGACGTCGGAGGAAGGGAAGAGTTCTTTGCGCCCGAAGCCTCCAATGGCTATCAGCGCCAGCCCCTCGGGAAGCGGACCACCGCTCTCCAATCGCCACAACGGATCCAGCAGGCAGTCAACCACTAAAGCCCGCCGTCGGATACACATCACGCCGTTGCCGGTGCGCTCAAATGACTGCCGCATCGCCGCCATCTCGGCCTGGTAGTAATCCCGCAACTGCTGGTGAGACGTGAATGCAGCTTTCATGTCGACCGCGAAAGGAGATTTATTTTGCGATGTTCCGATGATCCGAGGGCTCGTGAATACAACAGACAAGGGCCCGCGAGGGTCTACTGCTATTCCGGCTCTACAGCGCCGCCATTCCCCGTTCGCCGTTGCGGATCCGGATTGCTTCGTCGATTGCCGTGACGAATATCTTGCCGTCCCCGATCTTTCCCGTGCGTGTGGCGGTAATGATGGCTTGTACGGCTTTCTCCAACAGTTCGTCCGGGATCACAGTCTCAATCTTGATTTTCGGCAAAAGATCAACTGTATATTCGCGTCCACGATAGAACTCTGTGTGGCCCTTCTGGCGCCCATGACCGCGTGCTTCAAGGATCGTCATGCCCTCAACCCCGATGGCGAGCAGGGCCTCTTTCACTGCGTCCAGCTTTGACGGCTGAATGACCGCTTCTATTTTCTGCATAATCTGATTCCAGAGTATAGCGGGAACCTCGCTTCGGAGTCCCGCGGCTCTTTGACTCGCAGGCCTCTGTGGCCATTGGCCCCTGCGGGATCAGCGGGGATACCCGCCCTCTGCAACACGTCCGACGGGCCCGGGAACCGCCTTTCATGCCGAGGTTCGTCTTGCAAATGGCTTATAGTGGAAGCTATGAGCGCTATTGACCGTGACCGCTATCTGTTCGGGTCTTTGGAGTCGAGCGGCAAAAACCAGGCCAAAGTCCGCGAAGTCAATTTCGGATACGAGCAGCCCGAAGGGGTGATTTTGACCTCTTTGGACTTTGCCGTGAACTGGATTCGCAAGAGCTCCGTCTGGCCCATGACTTTCGGGTTGGCGTGCTGCGCCATTGAGATGATGTCGATGGGTGGTGCCCGCTTCGATATTGCACGTTTCGGCGCGGAGGTGTTTCGTCCCTCGCCACGCCAGTCGGACCTGATCATCATTGCGGGGCGAGTCTCACAGAAGATGGCTCCCGTCATCCGCCGGCTTTATGAGCAGATGCCGGAGCCCAAGTGGGCAATATCCATGGGCGCCTGCGCCACCTCGGGGGGCGTCTTCAACAACTACGCCCTGGTTCAGGGAGTCAATCAGATTATCCCTATCGACGTGTACGTGCCGGGCTGTCCACCGCGTCCGGAGCAGTTGATGTACGCGATCACTCTCCTGCAGGAAAAAATATTGCGCGAACGGGGAAGCCTAAAACGCGCATTAAACTTCCAATAATTGTGCAATTGTAATAACTTTGCAGGGCGGTTGTTTTTTGCGTACGGGTGCGGATACTTGTTGGCGAAAAAGGTAACTAAGGCCACACTCCCCTCGCGCCGCTACCGTTAAGATGTTGAGAATTAAGGCTAGTCGAGATAAGAAATATGCTGTAGATTACCGGATGTGACTGTTTCGCATCCGGCGGTCGGATTTGCGTGACACAAATTTTAGCGTGACTCGAGCCACGTCCTTTTGGCTCGATGCCTTGTTGAATGACTTCCAGGTTTTGTTTGATTTTTCAGTGGTTGCGGAGGATAGACGCATGCACTCTCGCCCCTTGACGTCTCTGAGCCGAATTCTGCTTGTAGCCAGTGCAATTGGACTCGGTTCTGCGAGTCTTCTGGCTCAGAATTCGTCCAGTACAGCCCCCAAGCCTACAGCTCCCGCGGATGCTGCGGCTTCGAGGATCGACATCTTTCTAGGCTATTCATATTGGGCTCCCCACGGAAATGTGACCATTCCGTCTGGCGCCAATATCGGCATCAATGGCCCGGTAAGTTATTCGTCGATCAATTACGGCGCAATCGGTAGCGTCAGCTACTTCTTTAACCGGTACGTCGGCGGTCAGGCCGAGTACTCGAATCATCCTGACGGCAACAACGATGGAGCCTCCTCCGGTACGCTGGGCATGATCTTCCGTTACCCAACGACGGAGATCACTCCATTCGTGCATGCTGGCGCCGGGTTCAACCGTTTGGGTGGTCCCTACAAACAGCCCTACACTTTTGGACCTGCCTTGACGGTAGGCGGCGGTCTGGATTACGCGCTGCCGTTCCTTGGTGGGCACCTCGGTCTGCGCCTTTTCCAGGCGGACTACCAGTACTTCCACACCAACTTTGGACCTCAACCACCCTATCCAACCGGCGGCCGGGCGAACCTGAACATTGCCCGCCTGAGCACCGGTCTCCTCTATCACATGGGCAGCATTCAGCCTCCGCCGCCCGTGACCTACACTTGCACGGCGTCTCCGTCGCCCGCATTTCCTGGCGACCCGATTACGGTCACCGGCACGGCGGCCAATCTGAATCCAAAAAAGACCGCCACCTACAGCTGGACGGGAAACAACGGTGTCAACATCAAGGGTGACAGCACCACTGGTAACATCGACACCACTGGCTTGGCTCCCGGAAACTACACCGTCACCGGTCACGTTTCGGAAGGCCAAAAGCCTGGTCAGTTCGCTGATTGCACGGCGAACTTCACTATCAAGCAGTTTGAGCCTCCGACCCTGAGCTGCACGGCGAATCCGACCACCGTTCAACCTGGCGGCACGGCGACGATCAGTGCCACCGGAGTCAGCCCGCAGAACAGGCCGCTGACCTACTCGTTCACGGCATCCGCTGGCCAGATCAGCGGCAGCGGCAACACCGCTACCCTGAGCACGACAGGCGCACCTGCCGGCACGATTACGGTCACTGGAACGGTCCAGGACGACAAGGGCCAATCCGCAACCTGCACCGCTACGGTCGACGTGCAAGCACCGCCGCCGCCGCCGAAGCCGACCACCAAGACGCTTTGCTCGATCAACTTCGACCGTGACAAGCGTCGCCCGGCTCGCGTCGACAACGAGGCTAAGGCCTGCCTGGACGACGTAGCGCTCAACCTGCAACAGCAAACCGACGCCACTGCAGTCGTGGTTGGCGAGGCAGCTTCCACCGAGAAGAAGCCTGAGGCGCTGGCTGCACAACGTGCCGTCAACACGAAGGACTACCTGGTCAAGGAGAAGGGCATCGATCCTTCCCGGATCTCGGTACGTACCGGAACTCAAGGCAACAAGGAAGTCGAGAACTACCTTGTACCTTCCGGCGCAACCTTCGACAGCGACGTGCAAGGTACCACACCGGTTGACGAGAGCACTGTTAAGGCTCAGGCCAGAACAGCTCCTGCTCGTCACGCTAGGCGGAAAAAGCCCGCTGCTCAGTAAGACTGAACAGCAGCTATAACGGGAAAGGGTGGCCAAATAGTAATGGCCACCCTTTTCATTGTGCTTGACCCGGCACTCCTCTCAGGAGCACCGTGAATGCGGATAACCACGTCGAGTTCTCCGCATTCCAAGTAAGCAACATAGAAGGCAATGACTTCATACATCGGGCGTACCCTCTCCTCCGCTGCTCTCCTGCTCTTTCTGCTCCCCAACCAACCCCTCTTCTCTCAGCCCTCGTCATGGGTACCTGTCGGTCCTGACGGCGGGGACGGCCGCAGCTTCGCCGCCGACCCTTCCAATGACAAGCACCTGTATCTAGGCACCACCAATAGCTGGATCTACGAGTCCGAAGACGGGGGGGCAAGCTGGCAGCGGCTGGCCAAGCTGGCCAAGACCGATGACCTCACTTTGGACAACATCGTGGTCGATTCCGCCGACCCCAAGACTCTGCTGGTGGGCGCTTGGGTTCTGGATCATCCCGACGGCGGCTTGTTCATCAGTCACGATGCCGGCAAGACCTGGACGGAAGTCGATGGAATGAAAGGGCAGTCGATCCGCGCCCTTGCTCAGGCTCCCTCTGACCCGAAAATCTTCATTGTTGGTACCCTGAGGGGCGTTTACCGCAGCGAAGACGGTGGCGTGCACTGGAACCAGATTTCGCCCGTTGGCAGCATGGATATCCATGAGGTGGAGTCCATCGCCATCGATCCCAAAGATCCGAAAATCATCTATGCCGGTACCTGGCATCTTCCCTGGAAGACCACCGATGGCGGCGCCAACTGGCACAACATCAAGCAGGGCCTGATTGATGATTCTGATGTCTTCTCGATCATTATCGATCCCACTGTACCCAATGTGGTCTACACCAGCGCTTGCTCCGGAATCTACCGCAGCGATACTTCCGGCGAGCTATACCGCAAGATTCAAGGCATCCCTTCTACGGCTCGCAGGACCCGGGTTTTGATGCTCGATCCGAGCAATCGCAATACGGTTTATGCCGGCACTACCGAAGGTCTCTATAAGACACTCGATGGCGGCACAGAATGGAAGCGGATGACGGGTCCGGATGTAATCGTCAATGACGTCTATGTTGACCCGAAAAATTCTCAGCATGTACTGCTTGCGACCGACCGTAGCGGCGTACTCGAAAGTGACGATGCGGGCGCCAGCTTCAAGGCCTCCAACACTGGCTTTACCCAGCGTCAGGTGGCAACCATCCTGGTGGATACAAAGTCCCCCCAAACCATCCTGGCGGGTGTGGTGAACGACAAGATTTACGGCGGCGTCTTCGTCTCCCACGACGACGGTGCCACGTGGACGCAGCAGAGCAACGGACTGCAAGGCCGCGATGTCTTCGACCTGTCAGAGTCTGACGGCGGTGTGATTCTGGCCGGGACCAACTCCGGCATCTTTCGTTGGGACGGTACAACCTGGCAGCAGGACGGCAAAATCGTGAAGCCGGAAAAGAAGACCAAATACGTCATTCATAAGGGTAGGCGTGCCAAAGAGGAAACCACAGTCATGGTTCCTGATGGCCAAATCGAAGTGAAGGTGCACGACGTGGATGCCTCCGGCAGTGTCTGGTATGCCGCGACGGCAAACGGAGTCTATGCCAGCAAAGATCAGGGTGCGACGTGGGTCGGTGGTCCGGTGCTGGGTAAGGCCGAGTACCGCGCTGTGGCGGCTTCGGGATCAACCGTCATAGCGGCGCAGCGCACTGCGCTTGCCTGGTCTGAAGATGGAGGCACCACCTGGCAATCAATGCCAATGCCCCAGAAGCTGACCTGGATGCAATCCATCACCCTCGCCGGCAACGGTAGCCTTTGGGTCGGGGGCCGCGAAGGTGTCTTCTACACGGATGATCGCGGTCAGAGCTGGAAAGACGTCTCCAATCTTCCCATCTCCGATATCAGCGGTCTGAGCTATGACCCCGGCCTAAAGCGTGTTCTGGCCACCTCCTGGAATTCCAGCTGGTTGCTGGCCATCGATCCGTCCGATCGGACCTTTAAGTTTTATGATCCAGGCTGGAGGGTGCGGCACGTGCGTTCCCTCGATGGACGCTTACTTGCCGCTTCTCCGTACAACGGGGTTGTGATGGAGCCAAAGAATGCCGCGTCAAAGGTAACCGTTGCCCAGACTCCCTAAAAGGCTGCTGAAAACGCGCCGAAGCCAGGAGCGAGGCGCCGGATACTATGGTTGTGACTGTGCAGCCAGTGGCATCTGGTATGCCGACTTGGTCGCGAACGTGTTTTCACCACCCTGTTAAGCAACTGGAGCAATGGTTCAGTTGCGCCGTTTTGAAACCCAAGACCTGGCCGGGCTGCATCAGCTCGACCAGGTTTGTTTTTCCCGGAATATTGCCTACTCCCGAGCGGAGCTGCGCTTTTTCCTGGCCCGTCCTGGCTGTTCCTGTTGGATTGCTGAACACCCGGAAAACAAGCTCGCCGGCTTTGTGATCCTCGAGCGCGAGAGCCGCGATCGGCAGTCCATTGGCCACATCATCACTCTCGATGTGGACCCTGCTGCGCGCCGCCGCGGTTTGGGCACCTTGCTGATGCACGCCGTCGAAGAACAACTCAAACAGGAAGGCATACGACTCATCAGACTCGAGGTGGCCGAGACCAATACCGTGGCGCGCCAGTTTTATCGGGGGCTGGGTTTTGTTACCAGGGGAAGGATTGCGAAGTACTACGGGGGAAGGATCGACGCGGAGGTGATGGAGAAAACGCTCTCGCTCTAGTGGAGTAGAAGCTTCCAGCACACGGTGGCGACCGCTACCAGGGCTCCCTGGAAGGCAAAGGCATAAACGATGCCGCGCGCGCACCCCAGCTTGTCCTCGTAGTACATCTGCTCCGGATTATCCGTGCAAACCTCGGCAACATTCAGGGAGACAATAGACTCCGCTCTGCGCACAACGCGCAACTCCGGCCTCATCGAATTCCCTGCTAAGTTTGGAAATGTGTGTACGCTCATGGTGTGTCCCCTTTCAGCTACTGAGTGTAGCGGGAAGAGCACCTGCTGTCTCAATTGTTAAGTACAACTAACGTTGAGTAACACTGTGGAGATTCCCTGAACGGTACTACGATGGTGTCAATTTGGGTCTCCTTTTGGGGCAGATTTACCACGAATACGCTCCAATTTCAGCCTGTCCGATTACCCGGGTAAGCTTCCGAATCGTGCGCCAGGGTACACCAAGGATTACAAACCCGCGCTCTCTCGCGCTGTGCCGGCATGCGCATATTCATCATCAGGAATTGCAGAGCAGCATCAGCTCTGGGCGAGCGTGATCAAGGTGATCTCAGGAGGGCAGCGGAAACGAAACGGTAGATTCACTGTGCCGATGCCTCGATTGACATAGAGCTGCATCCCGTCGCTTAACCGGAATAGCCCATGCACATACTTCATGCCCAACTCGGGAAGCATCAAGGGAGGCATAAAAGGAAGTCGCACCTGCCCCCCGTGCGTATGTCCTGAGAGCACAAGATCCACCCGGGAACCCAGAATGCGATCCACGAAGTCCGGCTCGTGTGCCAACAGGATCAGTGGTTCGCGATCCGCCCTTCTTCCTTTAGGCAAAGTGGCAGCCATATCGGGATGCTGCAGCAGGGCGTCGCGGATGCCAGCCAACCAAATGCGCTCTCCATTCCGCTCCAGCGGCACCGAGCTATTGGCCAGTACCGGAATCTCGTGGGTCTGAAGAGCATCGGTCACTGCGGGAGCGCCTGCCAGGGCGTCATGGTTTCCCAGGATCGCGTATCGATGCGGGCATTCGATACCACTGAGGATCTCGGCGCAGTGGTATCCAAGCCGGATGCTCATGTGTCGCGGTAGCGGATTATTGCTGACAAAATCTCCGGTCAACACGACCAGGCCGGGAGCCAGAGCGTTGACATTGCGGATCACCGCGCTAAGAAAAGAGGCCTCCGTATACTCCTCAAAATGGATATCGCTGATCTGGGCGATTTTCATTCCGACGAAGGAGTCGGGCAGGTGCGGTATCGCGACTGTAAGGCAAAGGATTTCGAGCGCGTGCCGCGCGACTTCACCGGCGTAGAACGCCAGCCCGGCCGTAGAGCAAGCGGCCAGGCGCAGAAAGTTTCTGCGCGTCAGCAGCGTTTCCCGAAAAGACGCCGTTTCCGGAGGAGCTGTAACCAGTGTAGGTTCCATTACCAGGAGCGCCCTCCTGGATGTGCAATCTCTCTGCTCGCTGACGAAAGGCCCAAAACAGCTCCCATCGTTTAAGTCTAAAGGTTCCCGGCACAGCCAGCATTCCACCAAGGTGCCAAGTATCTCAGGAGAGACCGGGCGTTTCCGGTCTGCTACGGCGTAAAGATATTCCGCAGGGCGGGATAAATCCGCCGGTATTTGGCGTAGCTACGTTGAAGAATGGCGGCGGCTTCCGGTTCGGAGGAAGTTCGTGCGGCAACGCGCACAACCGCATCGCAAGCCGCATCCACGGACGGCCATACGCCGGCGCCGACCCCGGCTAACAGCGCGGCTCCGTACGCGGCGCCCTCCTCGGCCTGCACGGTTTCCACCCCTTGGCCGTAAACATCCGCCTGGATCTGCCGCCATAAAGGCGAGCGTGCGCCTCCTCCACCCAAGCGAATGGCCTTCACCGGAATACCCAACTCTTTGAATATCGTCAGGCTATCCTTAAGGCTGAAGGCGACGCCCTCGAGGATGGCCCGGACAACGTGGGCCCTGCTATGATCAGCCCCCAACCCAACCAGCGCGGCGCGCACGTCAGGGTCTGGATAGGGTGTCCGCTCTCCCATCAAATACGGAGCCCAAAGCACGCCTCCGGAACCTGCCGGCACCCCTGCGGCCTGTGAGCTGAGCTGGTCATAAGACTCCGACGCCGCGAAGTGGTCGCGAAACCAACGCAGCGAGAGACCGGCGGCCTGGGTCACTCCCATCACGTGCCAGCGGCCCGGGATCGCGTGGCAGAACGTGTGCAGCCGCCCTTGAGGATCGGTGACCGGCGCGTCCGACGCCGCAAAAACCACACCCGAAGTGCCGATTGTTGCGCTGACATCGCCCGGACGAACGATGCCCATACCGGTGGCGCCAGCAGCCTGATCTCCTGCGCCCGCCACCACCGGTGTACCCGCCTTCAGCCCCGTGCTCGCCGCTGCCGATTCCGTGATCCGGCCCACAATTTGCTCCGACTCATAGAGCGCGGGCAGGCAAGATGGGCTGAGCCCCGTCGCCTGAAGCATGGCGTCGGACCAACGGCGATGTACGACGTCGAGCAGGAGCGTCCCGGAAGCGTCCGCAACGTCGATTGCTCGCTCGCCCGTGAGGCGGAAGCGAACGTAGTCCTTGGGTAGAAGGAAGCTTTGAAATCTTTTCCAGATTTCGGGCTCGTGGGTTCGTACCCACAATAGCTTGGTCAGCGTGAAGTTTGTGAGCGCAGGATTGGCGGTCAACTCCACCAGCCGTTTCGGTCCAACGGTTTCGTTCAGCCAGCGGCACTCGGCTGCCGTGCGCTGATCGCACCAGATCAGCGCCGGCCGCAGCACCTCGTCATTCCTGTCCAGAAGCACCGCACCGTGCATCTGTCCACTTAGGCCGATACAGGTAATCTCCGTAGCGGGGATGGACGATTCCTGCAGAAGCCTGCGCACGGCGCCCTGGCACGCATTCCACCAATCGTGCGGATCCTGCTCCGCCCATCCGCTCTGCGGAGAGGCGAAGGCTACATGCTCATGAATCGCCGAAGCCACCACCTTGCCAGTGAAGTCGATCAGGAGGGCGCGCGTCCCTCCTGTGCCGACATCGATGCCCAACAGTTTGCTCATCAGAATTGGTTCCACAGGTATTGGTTGTAGACATCGTGATGGAACTGGATCTCCGGAACCTTGATCAACGTTCCCAGAAGCCGCGGGCAACGGTCTGCCGAGGCCTGCTTCAGGTCGGCGTAGCGCGTCTTGACATCTGCTCCGAGTAGCGTGGTGGTCCACTTCGACCGCCGAAAGTCGTCGATGGCAGTGTAGACGTTATCTGGCAGGTAGCGCTTTGCCTGGCGCAGATCCTTGATCTTGGAGATCTCGCCTTCAAGGCCAGTGCGAAAGATTGAATACATCACCATGTACGGATTGGCATCCGGTCCAACGGAGCGCACTTCGACCCGCGAGCTGCGTTCATTGCCCAGAGGCACGCGCACCATCGATCCCCGGTCGATCGGCGATGCCTTGATCTGATTCGGCGCTTCAAAGTGTGGATCGAGCCGGCGGTAGGCATTCACGCTCGCGTTCAGCAGCAGGCAAATATCGTTCGCGCTGGAGAGAATCTTGTCAATGAAAGACCACCCGAACTCGCTAAGCTTTTCTTCTCCCTTAGGATCCCAGCAAAGGTTCTTGCCATCTTTGCTGATCGAAACGTTGGTGTGCATTCCATTCCCGTTGACCCCGATCACCGGTTTGGGAAGAAAAGAAGCGGAGCACCCCATGCCCGTCGCTACCTGGCGGCAGATGAGCTTGTAGAGCTGGATCTGGTCCGCGGCTGCTACCACCTCGCCGTATCCGTAATTGATTTCGAATTGCGAGGGGGCAACCTCAGGATGGTCCTTTTCATTCTCGAATCCCATCGCGCGCTGTACTTCCGCCGTGGTGTCGATGAAGGTACGGAGAGGGTCACCGGGCAACGAGTGGTAGTATCCGCCCGTATTGACGTATTCGAATTTGCCCAGTTCCGGGTAGCGCCGTTCGGCGTCAATGCCTTCAAACAGGAACCCTTCGATCTCGTTCGCGGCATTCAAGGTGTAGCCGTTCTTCTCCCGCTGTTCTCGGGCAAACGACTTCAACACGCTGCGAATGTCCGCTGGATAAACGTCGCCGCTCTTGTCGATGACTTCCCCAAACACAATCACTTTGCCGGCGCCGAAAAAGTCGGCGGGCACCCAGTAAAAAGCGCTCCAGTCGATTCCCAGCCGCAGGTCGCTTTCCCGCTGTGCCGAGAACCCGCGGATCGAGGAACCGTCAAATGTCAGGTTGTCCCAGCTCTTGATGATGAACTTCTTGTCGTAGTCGAGCATGTGCAGACGGCCTTCCAGGTCGCTGAACAGAACCGTGACGGCCTTGATCCGCTTTTCATCGGTAAGGTATTTCAGCCGTTCTTCCCGGATCTGGTCCTGGGGAACAAGGTTCTTTCGTTGCTCTTTTGCTTTCAGATTCAACTCTTCCAGCTCTTCATAGGAAAGCGTCAGGAAACTGCGCAAGTCGTTCGACATGAATCTCCTTCAAAGTGGATGGGGCGATGGTTTGCAGAAACAAATTCAGAATATCGCGTGCCCGAAGGCGATTTCCAGATATGCTGGTGGGGCATTTATCGCGATCAGACAAGGAGCCGGGAACATGGTCACATCGCCGCTGGGCAGCGTGTTGGGAAGAGGCACCGGGTTTCCCACCTGGTACTCCATCCTGCTCATTATTGTCGGATTCTTTGCATTGGCATTGCCTTTCGAGGCCGGTATTGCGGTTGCCATTGTTGTCGCCATTCTGGTGATAGTGGCCGGTATTGCGCATCTTGCGGGTAGCTTTGCTGCGCGTAGCACTGGGGGATTCTTCTGGAGGTTGCTGGTCGGTTGCGCCTATCTCATCGCGGGTGTCTATCTCCTGGTAAATCCTAAGTTGAGCCTGGTCTCATTGACACTTGCGCTTGCTGTTCTGTTCCTCGTGGAATCCATCTTCCATTTCGTAACCTACTTCCAGATCCGCAGCGCCCCGGGTTCTGGCTGGTTGTTGTTCGACGGTATCGTGACCCTGATCCTGGCGATCATGATCTGGCGCAGTTGGCCGGCCAGCGCCGTATGGGCCGTAGGCACGATTGTCGGCATCAATCTCTTAATGAGCGGCTTCACTCGCCTCATGTACTCTCGAGCCTCGAAGGCCAACCCCTAGGATCCTTCATGTCGTTGACCGATACCGAAAAAGCAGCAGCCGCGCGTAAGAGCCTGGAATACGTCAAGGACGGAATGATCGTGGGCTTGGGTTCCGGTTCTACCGCTACCTTTGCCATTCGGTTTCTCGGTGAGCAGGTTCGCCAGGGATTGAACATTCGCGGCATCCCTACCTCGCGCGCCAGCGGAGAGCTGGCCCGTTCGCTCAATATTCCTTTGACCAGTTTCGATGAAACAGACCACACCGATGTGACCATCGACGGTGCCGACGAGGTGGCGCCAGGCCTCGCGTTGATTAAGGGCGGCGGGGGAGCGCTGCTTCACGAAAAGATTGTGGCCTCCTCGTCACGCAAGCTGGTGATTGTCGCGGACGAACACAAGATGGTCGAACATCTGGGCCATTTTCCGCTGCCGGTGGAGGTAATCCCATTTGCCGCTGGTCCGATCCGGAAACAGTTGGAAAACATGGGAGCGCATCCGATGTTGCGTGCCGCGCACGACGGCTCGCCTTACATCACCGACGAAGGCAACTATATCTACGACTGTCACTACGAAAACATTCTTGATCCGCCCGCGCTGGCTCAAACACTGAAAAGCATGACGGGCGTTGTGGAACACGGCCTCTTTCTCGGCCTCGCTTCCGTCGCCATAATCGCCGGCCCCAACGGATCCCGTATCGTCAATCCATAACACACAGGTGCGAAGGGGTTGAAAATCGCTTCGCATGTCGATTTCGATAGCACGGGGAGGGAAAGGAGCGTTCTAGCGCTCCGTAAAGGGTCTCCGCTCGGATTCCGCGCTCTGGCGCTGGCTTTCTCACATGTGCTCATCATCTGGTTTTCGACCGGAGGAACCAAGGGCCGGCCGAGCGAAGGGAATGAAAGTAGCGCAACAATCAACCGTAGCGACCTGTCCTGGCGTGCCGCAGCGAAGCGGGCCCATCCTTTGTCGTTTCCTACGCCCCCTACGGCTGGTTCGATAGCCGCACAGTGTCGTGGAACCGGTTCATGTCGATGCCCGCTGTCCTGCCTTCGGGATCGTACACAAAAATATCCGAAAACTTCGCATCCCAGATAACCTCGTTCGCCCGGTAGGACGACCGCGCGTTTACCACCTGCGAAAATGTCTCGTCCATTCCCGTAAGCAGAATCAAGAACTCCGCTCCGCTTGCGCACAACTCATCGGCCGTGACCCCATACAGTGGGCTGTCTTTGTCAATGATGTGAACGATGGTCCAGGAGAGGGGAAAGAAAACCACGCTTTCCCGTTCCAGGCTGAGCGGGTAATAGCGGCGTACCAGGCTTCCGCTCACGTTGCGCTCAAAACGCGACACCAGCACCCTGACATGAAGATCGATGATCTGATTGTTGCGGGTGTTGATGATACGGAATTCGAAGGCGCGATTGTTACCAATCCACGACATGAGGGCATTTTGACTGAAGAGAATATCTGCCACCGGTCGAGAGAAACGCGCGAATACCAATCCGGTGACCACGGCCAGGCCGAGCAGGCTGACCACAGATTCGAGAGCAACCAGGATATTCGACGCAATGCCAACCGGCACCACACTTCCATAGCCAATGGTTGCCGACGTATGAATGCTGAAGAAAAAAGCCTTCAGAAAAGGCTGGTTGATTTCGGTGTCCAGGGTATTGACCAGCCCGCCGGGTCCGCAGGCCGTGTAGAGCACGGCAAAACAGCCATTAAGTGTGAGATAGACGATGGCGACGAAGAGAAAGAACCGGCTCCACGACGTACTAACGAGGTTCGAATAGGATAGAAAGGAATGCAGCCCGCGCCCTCTTCGCTGCACATTGAACGTGCCGTCCCGATTGAGCAGGCGCAGTTGGCGCTGCTCCGAGACGACCCGGCCAAACCCCAGGTCGCTCGTGGAGTCGTCCCCACCCTTGGTAATCTTTGGCGGAAGCTCCTGCTCAGTCATCGCCTATACCGCGAGCCTGCGATGCAGCACCGCCAGAGCCCAATCCATACACAGTCCTGCCAGCTCCGGATCATAACGGTAGCCCTCGTCGCGCATAAAAGCATGTGCTCCGTTCACCTCCAGCCACTGGAAATTCGCGCCCACCTCTTCCAGGCGCGCCTTGATCAGGTTGCGACCGGCAAGTGGAACATGCGGGTCCTGCCGTCCCCAGATATGCAACAGTTCACCCTTGATCTCGCCCGCCCGCTGCAACGAGTCGTCCTGTTTTCCCAGCCCGAGGCTGTGACTATGAATGTCGGTGGCGTAGAAGCAAACCGTCGCCAACACATCAGCATTCATCGCCGCGCGAAAGGCAAGGTGTCCTCCAAGGCAGATCCCGATCGCTCCCAGGCGGCCAGTACAATCTTCCGATCCGTGGAGGTAATCGAGCACGGCTCGGGCGTCGCTGTCGTACGAAGAGACAGGCTTGCCGAACTTGTCTGCATTGCCTCGGTCCGAGCCTGCCTGATCGTACGGGAGAACGGTGCCCGCCGGCTCCAGCTCGTGATACACCTCAGGGACAGCGACGATGTAGCCATGGCCGGCTATGTAAGCGGCAAAGCGGCGAATGGGGCCCGTCGCCTGGAAAATTTCCGAAAAAAGAACCACCGCGGGATACTTTCCCTGGGACAGGGGGCGGAAGATATAGGTCCGCATCGGGCCTGTCGGTGTGGCGATATCGACTTCAGCTGGGTCTTGCAGGATCATAGGCCCTCTCCCGGTCAGATTAACTGATAGATCGCTCACAGCGGTAAGAGGATTCCATGGTGATCGGGTGGCTAAAACAGGAAGCTGAGCAGGCGCAAGCCGCAGGGTCCGCATGGGCACGCGTCGAAGCCGCCCAGAGGCAGCATCGCTTGCCCTGCTTGCTGATTCCACAACCTGCCCACGCGGTATTGGCTGGAGAATTAGCCGCATGTCTGAACTGCTTCGGCGAACTCCCGTCTGAGATTCAGCGCGCGATTCAGATGCATGACACCGGTTGGGCGGCGGGCGACGCGCAGCAAATTCAGCGTTTGCGCTCACCGGAGGGGGCAAGCCATTCAGTCCCAGTCTCTTTTGTTGCCATACCGGCCGCGGAAGCAGAACAGGCATGGACGGCTTCGATCCATGCCGTCGAGGCATTTTCTAGCGCGGGAGCGGTGGTCATCAGCCGCCACTTCACTCTTCTCGCCCAACACGATCAGCGTCGTCACCAACGATTTCTACAGGTTGAGAAGTCGCGCCAGCAAAAGCTTGGTGGTCCACCGGCAGATTTGGACCGCTGGACTGCCGCACTGGGCTTCAGCGATCTCGTATCGCTCTACCTGCTCAGCGGGCTCAGCAGGGAAGTCGAACTGCCATTGGCTCATCCCGCATCGCCGCAGGCGAAAACCGCTCCCCGGGTCACGATGCGCGTCGACGGAGCAAACCTTCGATTCACTCCTCAAATTACTCTTGCCGGTTGCGTGTTATCGATTCAAGGACTCAGGCATCCCATACCCTCGCACGGCCCGCGCGCCGAAACCCTGACCTGGAAGGTGCAATGAAAGACGCGATCGTGATTGGTGCGGGAATGGCGGGATTGGCTGCGGCCCGAACCCTTGCCGAAGCCGGTATGCGGGTGAGCCTGCTGGAAGCGCGCGACCGGGTTGGCGGAAGAATCCTTACCGTGCCTGCTACGGAGGGTGACCTGCCGGTCGAACTGGGCGCCGAGTTCATCCATGGACTGCCCCCCGAGCTGATTGAACTTGTGGATGAATCGGGTCTGACCCGGTTCGAACTGGAAGGCGATAGCCGTTGTTTTTCTCGGTCCGTGGGCCGGCTTGCACCCTGCTCCTATGGCCGCGAGGTCGGTGAACTCTTTGACCGGTTGAGTCAGCTGGACATGTCCCAGGACGATCTTTCCTTCGCCGAATTTGTGAAGCGAAGCGGCTTCAAACCGGAATCCCTTTCCTGGGCGACGAATTATGTGGAAGGCTTCAACGCCGCGGATGCCAACCGCGTCAGCGTCCTTTCTCTGGCGAAGCAACAAGCTGCCGAGGATGCAATTGGAGGATCTCGGGTCTTTCGGGTGCGGGAAGGCTACAATCGGGTCCCTGAATTCTTGCTGCGCCGTTTCCTCGAAGCAGGCGGGGAGTGGTTCCCGTCCACCGCGGTTCGATCTGTCACCTGGAGACCCGGTTCTGTCGACGTGAGCGCCGGAGCAAGCCGCAGCTTTCAGGCAGCCGCCGCAATTATCACACTGCCGCTGGGTGTCTTGCAGGCGAAGAGCGTTGCGTTCATGCCTGAGCCGGCAGACAGTTTGGCAGCCGCCGATCGTCTTGTAATGGGACACGCGGCGCGGGTGGTGTACGAATTCGGTCAGGGTTTCTGGGCCCAGTCGGGTCTCAACGGCATCCAGTTCTTTTTTGCACCCGACGCAACGCCCCCGACCTGGTGGACCACGACTCCCATACCCGGGCCCATGCTGACCGGCTGGATCGCCGGCCGCAGAGCCATGGGAATCAACCAGGTACAGCTCCCCGAAACCGGTTTGACCACGCTGACAAGCATTTTCGGCGTCGACGTCCGGAGGCACCTGCTGCGCTGGCGCCAGCACGACTGGCTAGCCGATAACTACAGTTTGGGTGCTTACGCTTATGTGCCCCGAGGGGCTCTTCATGCCTCCGACGATTTGTCGGTCCCGATAGAAGCGACACTGTATTTCGCTGGCGAGCATACCGATACCAGCGGTCATTGGGGTACGGTTCATGGGGCTCTCCGCTCCGGTTATCGTGCTGCCGGACAACTCCTCGGCAGAACCCCATAGGAGCAATACCGGGCGCTAAACCATGTCCCCAACTTTGTCCGCGACGTTGCTGGCGGCCGAGCTGACGCGCGAAGCTACGTCCCCGGCTACATCCCTCGTCTGCTTGTAGACGCGAGTGGCATGCTTGCTCAAGTCGTCGCTGGCGTCCCGGATGTAATCGCTGGCGTCTTCGAAGTGACGTCTCAGCTGCTTTCGCGTTCTTTCCCCGCTCTGCGGGGCATAGATAAGGGCCGCCGCGGCGCCTGCAGCCACTCCCAGAGCAAATACTGCCCAATAACGAACTACGTTCATGAAAACCACCTTTCGCAAACTGCGATTGAATCTTTGGAATGCACTATGACTGGACTAGGTTGCAGCAGGGAACTTTGTGAGTTTACGCGGGAAGTCGATCACATAGCCCGGTTTTGCTATTGATTTTTGGAGAAAAAATCCTTAAAATCAAAACTTTGACGTGTACCAGCGGTTCAGGCCATACAGAACTAGAAGGCCGCAGGGCAGTAACTTGTTGCTCATCTCCCCTAGAGGATAACGGATCAAATGGCAAAACGACGTGGTAATCCCAACTGGGGTAAGCCGGAGCCGATCGGCCCGGTGGTCCCGACTGTCACTTCTTTCGAACAGGTTGTGAAAGAGTTTAAGTTGACCCCCGATCAGTATGTGCGTTCAACCCGGTTGCGCGAATGGGCGCGGCGCAACAAGAATTCGAAGTATATCCCGGAAGCGCTTCTCGAGGCCTGGGGTTTCGAAATCGAATCCACCTTGTAAACGGGAACAGGTAAAGCAGAGAAGAGAACGCCGCCTTGGGCGGCGTTTTTTGCGCCTCTCGTAACCAGCAAGCATCCATCAATCGTCGGGATTATTCGCATGCAGGCCAAGCCGCCATTTACTGATGTACCCGGGGCCCTCGAAGACTTCAAGGCTGGGCGCATGATCGTTGTCGTCGACGACGAGGATCGTGAAAACGAAGGCGATCTCACGTTGGCAGCGGAATTCGTGACGCCCGAAGCGATCAACTTTATGTCCAAGTATGGTCGCGGCCTGATCTGCCTGAGTCTGACGGAAGAGCGTGCTGATTATCTCCGTCTCGGGCCCATGACGCAGCAGAATTCCTCTCGGTTCGGCACCGCATTTACCGAGAGCATCGAGGCTCGCGAAGGCGTTACGACCGGCATATCCGCCTATGATCGCTCGCATACGATCAAGGTAGCGATTGATCCCACCATGTCTGCGGCTGATCTGGCCCGCCCGGGACATGTATTCCCTCTGCGCGCCCGCCGTGGCGGTGTCCTGGTGCGCGCAGGCCAAACCGAAGCCGCCGTCGACCTGGCACGCATGGCGGGTTTGATTCCAGCTGGTGTGATCTGCGAGATCATGAACGATGACGGCACCATGGCTCGCGTTCCCGACCTGGTGGAATTTTGTAATCAGCACGGCCTGAAAATGCTGACGGTCGCGGAGCTCATCCGCTTCCGGCTGCAGAATGAGCGATATATATTCCGGGTGGCGGAATCGATTGTACCCACACAGTTCGGCGACTTTCGCCTGATCGCCTATGAGAGCGAGGTTGACGGCGGGGAAAGCCATCTTGCCCTCGTTCGCGGCGATGTGAGCTCCGATCACAATCCCGAGCCCGTTCTCGTCCGCGTGCATTCCCACTGTCTGGCGGGAGACGTCTTCGGAACCACACTGTGCGACTGCCACCAGGTCGTACAACGCTCGCTAGAGATGATTGCCTCCGCCGGACGGGGCGCGCTGGTTTACCTTCACAATTCAAGTAAAGGTTTTGAAATTGACCGCAACGCCAATCCCCATCGGCTTTTCCTGCATCACGGCGGTGAGCATGGAGATGATCGCCACCAACGGATCCTGCGCCAGGTAGGATTGGGCGGCCAGATACTTTCCGATCTGAACATCCGCAAGATTCGGCTGCTTTCCAATACGCCGACACACGTGCCCGCGCTTCAGGGCTTCGGCCTGGAAATCGTGGACCAGGTAGGCTTGTCTTTAGTGCGGCCAGGAATTCGGTAAAGATCAACCCGCAACCGGCTCAAGGGCCGGCAGGCCAAACCCTCGCCTGGCAAGGTCGCCCTGTAACTGCTCTATATTCTGAAAAAGAGCGGCATGCAGTCCCACCGCTTCGGCGCCCAGGATGTTCTTCTCCAGGTTATCGATGAACAGGGCCCGGTCGGGGGAGACATTCAACTTCTTGACTGTGTGCAGGTAAATCGCGGGGTCCGGTTTCACGACGCCCAACTCGCAGGACCAGGTGAGGTGATCGAATTGCGCCAGCCAGGGGAAGCGCGGCCGAAGATAATCAAGCACTCCGTCGCCCATATTTGACAGGATTCCAAGCCGAAAGCCTGCTGCCTTGATTTTAGGGATCCACGCCAGCATGGCCGGGTTGAGGTCGCTCCACATAATGGCGTCTTGTTCCAAAAGCTGACTGATTTGCCCCGGCGTAAAGTGAGCACCGGTGTCCCGAGAGACGGTTTGCCAGTAAGTCTGGCCATTCAGAATGTCGGCGTCATAGTCCAGGCGGTGAGCCCAATAGGCCTTTTCGAATGCTTCCTCTTCAACTGCAGCGATCGATAGCAGATTACGATGCGCCTCCGGGTCCGGCGGCCCGCTGAGAACTTCTCCATAGTCGAAGATCACGGCTTCAAGATCCATACAGAATCGGCTCCTGGCGAAGGCAAAAATGAGATGCTACGGCTAGCAGAAACAGAATTGGCGTCCACGACGGCGTCCATGGGCTTTTTGCTTAGCGAAGGCCTATCGCCGGAACCTGATCGAAGCTGCGATCTTACCGTTTCTGCTCTATTACACCATGCGGGGAGGGAGCGCCGGTGAGGTGGTCTGCACGCACCCAGTGGGACTTGACGGAAACACCCTGGGCCCGGCATCTGGCGCGATTGCGCGCAGAAGGAGCCCAACTATGGGATCTGACCGCCTCCAATCCAACCCACTGCGGCTTTCGCTACGATTTGGAATCCATCCTGTCCCCCCTCTACGCCCCGGCTGCCATTCAATATGATCCGGACCCAAGGGGCCTTCCCCTTGCACGCGAGGCGGTCAGTCTTTATTACCGGGAGCATGGAGCGGAAGTTGATGCCGAACAGATCTTGCTCACCACGAGCACCAGCGAAGCCTATAGTTTTCTGTTTCGCTTGCTATGTGATCCGGGTGATCAAGTGCTGATTGCCCAGCCAGGCTATCCCCTGTTCGACTTTTTGGCCCGGCTCGACGACGTACAACTCGTTCCCTATGAATTGTTCTACGATCACGGTTGGCAGCTGGACCCGGAAGCCTTACGGCATCGCATCACGGCGCGCACCCGGGCCATCGTGGTGGTCCACCCGAATAACCCAACCGGACATTTCACCCCTCCCGGGGAGCGAGCAGTCCTCGAACAGCTCTGTCGCCAGCATAGCCTTGCCCTGATTGTCGACGAGGTATTTCTGGATTATGGGCATCCCGGGCGTAGCGGCAACAGCTTCGCAACCGGGGAGCACCCGGTACCCACCTTTGTTCTTAGCGGACTAAGCAAAATCGCCGCCCTGCCGCAGATGAAGGCCGCCTGGATCGCATGCTTCGCCCAGGCGGAGGCTATGCAGCGTCTCGAGGTCATCTCGGACACGTTCCTCTCCACCAGCACCCCCATTCAATGGGCGCTCCCTGCATGGCTGCAGGGCCGCGCGAGTCTGCAGACACAGATCAAAGAACGCCTGGAACAAAACCTGGCAACGCTGGACGCTTTCATACAAGGCCAATCGCTGGTTACGAGGCTTACCGTAGACGCCGGCTGGTATGCACTGCTCCGGATACCGCAAGTTCAATCGGACGAGGAAGTGGCCCTCGATCTTTTGCTGCGCAAAGGGGTCATCGTGCATCCTGCTGGCTTTTTTGGGTTTGACAGCCGTGGATGGCTGGTGGTCAGCCTCCTGGCTCGACCGTGGGACTTCCGAAATGGGATCGAAAGTGTCTTAGAGCAATTTTGTGGCCAATATCGGGGAATGTCTGAAATTTAGTTGTGCAAAGAAGGACTCAAATTAGTTACTAACACGTTCGGGTCATTCACTTAAAGGTTGATTAAATTTGTCAAATCGATTGATTCTAATATCTTTATAGCCGTGAAATTTTCTTCATGGTCGCTTGAAGTGACCCGGAAATGGCCGTTTTGTGCTACACGCTTCAGACAGGTTAATGTGTCACATTCGGAAATTCGGCTGAAGAAACGGATTTGACTGTCTTTCCTCACCGATGGTCGTTTCTGGACCATGGCCAGGAAGAACGCGTGTTCTCTCCGGCAATACCAGGAGTCGATTTCGCAAAGAACGGAGAATCTGCCGTCCATCCCCTCCCGGAAGGTCGGTCCTTCCAATCGATCCCGCGAAAAGCGTGTCGCCAGCGATCAGCAAATTCTCATTCGGGAGCATCAGGCAAATGCTGCCCGGCGTGTGGCCCGGCGTGTGGATCACTTCCGCCGGAAAAGATGGCAGGCCCACCGTTAAGCCATCCTCCGCGCTTGTGTCGGGAGGCGCGACCTCGGGCGTGGCCACCCCTAGCCAGGCCGCCTGCATCGCCATCGCATTCAAGAGTCCGAGATCCTGTTGATTCAGTAGCACCGGCGCTCCGGTAATCCTTTTTAATTGCACCGCCCCGCCGACGTGGTCAATGTGTGCGTGGGTGACAATGATCTGCCGCAGGATAAGCTTGTGCTTCGCCAGACGGGTCAGAATCTCCGGGATATTATCACCAGGGTCGACAACTACCGCTTCACGCGTAACCTCGTCACCTAGGATGGTGCAATTGCAATGCAGCGGCCCGACAGGAAAGGTTTCAAGGATCATTCCTCAATTCTAGGCGCGGTTGCGGGCCCTCCAAGCAAACGGCAAAAGAGCTCTGGCTACAATGACCTCCATGCGTTTCTACGCCACAGCGGGTGCAGTTCTCAGCTGGTTCGCCTTACTACTGCAGCTGGGTTTGATGCTGGCCCAATCGCCTGCCCATGGTGCCGCCATCCTCGGGACCGTCATTACATTCTTCAGCTTCTTCACTGTCCTGACCAATCTGTTCGTGGCGCTGGTTTTCACTGCCGTGGCCTTTCGTTCCTCGGGGCAGTTGGGGCAATTCTTCCGACGCCCGGCGGTCCAGGCTTCTGCAGTGGTATTCATCGTCGTGGTGGGAGTCGTTTATTGGCGCCTGCTGAAGCATCTTTGGGACCCGCAAGGTGCACAGTGGGTCGCCGACTCTCTCCTTCACACCTGGATTCCCCTGGGTTACGTTCTGTATTGGTTTCT
>Ga0335073_10002039_pt1 | contig 27658 bp, 24 predicted proteins | sample Lox_Sample_22_FD_207093 | JGI IMG/M metagenome (GOLD analysis project Ga0335073, IMG submission 207093) | Soil microbial communities from Loxahatchee National Wildlife Refuge, Florida, United States - Lox_Sample_2.2 | ecosystem: Environmental > Terrestrial > Soil > Wetlands | place: USA...
TCTTGTGGTCCAGGGGGTCCAGAGGGTCCAGGGGGGATCTGGGACGGGACGAGTCCCTCCAGGCGGGGGGGTCACCGGGGGGGCCGCCCCCCCGGGGGCAAGCAGCGAAAGCAGTGCTCGCTGGGCTGGCGCTCGGGGTGGGGGCGGCGATCAAGGCGACCGCGTGGCCCGCCGTGCTCGTGGCGATCGCCCTGCTCGCTGTCCGTGACGGGAAGCGCCAGGCGGGCGTCTTCACGCTGACCGCGCTGGCTGTGGTCGCCGTCTGTGTTGGCCCGTTCCTCGTCGTGGATCCCAGGGCGCTGGTCGAGAACACGATCAAGTTCCCGCTGGGACTCGCGCACGTGACGTCCCAGGCGTCCAGTCCGCTGCCTGGCCACGACCTCGCCCAGACCGGGGCCGTGGGCCACATGATCGTGGTGGTGCTGCTCGCGGCGGCCGGCCTGGCGGTCGCCGCCTCGCTCATCCTGCGGCCGCCGCGGACCGTGCCGCGCGCGGTCCTGCTGCTCGCCGGGGCGATGACGCTGATGTTCGTGCTGGCCCCGTCGACGCGGTTCGGCTATTTCATCTACCCGGCGACGCTGGTCATCTGGCTGCTGGCCGCGGCGGCCGGGCGTACCGAGCCGGACAAGCCGGTCACGCAAGATCCTGGTGCTCCTCCTGCCAGGACGCGTACCAGGTGTCGAACCAGTCCCGTGACGCGGCCAGCGGCATGATGTAACGCACGGTCTGCGCGTAGTACTCACGCTGCTTGGCAGGGCCGAGGTTCCGCACCGTCTGCACGTTGCTCGCCCGGTCCGCGAGCTTGACCAGGATCGCGTCGTCCGGCGCCTCGCGGAGTCCGGCCAGGTACGCTTCCTTGGCGGCCTTGGGGTCGCCGTCAGTCTCCGGGATCGTCACCCACCCGACCAGCTCCGCGACCCGGTCGCCGAAGTCGCGCCGCACGTCGGCCAGCGTGCACGGCGTGTCTTCCACCACGTCGTGCAGGACGGCGGCGCAGAGCACGTCCGGATCGGTGACGCCGGCGCCCCGCACGAGCACCTCGAGGGCCTCGAGCAGGTGCTCCAGGTACGGTGCGCCGGTGGGCCGCCGCTGGTCGCCGTGATACCGGGTGGCGTACTCCACGGCCGTTGCTACCGCGTCGCATGTGGCTGGCGGCAGCATGTGGCGCAACTCTGGTTCAGTCTGTTGCCAGGTGTGCCAGTTCGTATAGATCTGCATTTACATGATTGTGCCGCCAGCCGGCCAGTGCGTGCGCCGCTCACCTTAGGTAACCGGTCTACAGTGGGGTCCGTGCGTCTACGACTGCGTGGTCCCCGGCAGGCGGCCGAAGGGGGTGTCGCTGGGGAGCCGCCACTGTCCGTTCGGGAAAATTCGGATGGGAGCGGCCCGGACGGTGACGCACGGGCGGTCAGCGGCGTACGGTCCGGCACCGCCGTCCTCGCCCCGGTAGCCTCGGCGGCGTCCGCGGTGCGGCGCACGTCGCGGCGGCTGTGGTGGCTGCCCGGGTGGGTGTTCGCGGCGATGACGATCCTGCCGGCGCTGCTCGCGATCGCCTGGCTCGTGCCGGGGACGGCGACGCTGCTGGCCGAGCGGCTCTTGCCGGTGCCGATGCTGATCATCTTCGTGCCCCTGGCCCTGGCGCTGTGCTACTTCGCGATGCGGCAACTGCCAGTGAGCTGGCCGCGGTTCGGCGACGCGGCGGAACCCGGGAAACCCAGCGCGGACGGAACCGTCACAGCCGAACCCGGCAGCGCGGAAGCCGGCAGCCCCGAACCCGGGCCGGCCGAATCCGCCGCCCGGCGCCGGGACGTGCCCGCCGACGCGGTGCTCATCACGGTCGCGATCGCGGTCGGCTTCGCGGTGTGGCAGGTCGCCCGCGCCTCACAGCAGGTCTTCGTCGTCAGCGACCCCGGTGCCTACCTGCAGTACGGGTACTGGATCGCGATCCACGGGTCGGCGAAGATACCGCAGTCGGCGACGGCGTTCGGGTCGGTGACAGGGCTTAACTTCTCGAGCACGGGGTTCTACCAAACTGGGTCGACGATCACGCCCGGGTTCATGCCAGGCCTGCCGCTCGTGCTCGCGGCGGGGATGTGGCTCGGCGGGGTGCAGGGCGCGCTGCTGATGGCCCCGGTGATCGGCGGGTGCGCCGTGCTCTCGTTCGCCGGGCTGGCCGGACGGCTGGCGGGACCGCGGTGGGCTCCGGCCGGGGCGCTCGTCCTGGCGCTGACGCTGCCGGAGCAATACGTCAGCCGCGCGCCGTTCAGCGAACCGCTTGTCCAGGTGCTGCTGTTCGGCGGGCTGTGCATGCTTACCGACTCGCTGGTGGTGACCAGGCTGCGCAGCGGCTACGCGGCCGCGCTGATCCTCGCCGGGCTCGGCGGGTTCGCGCTCGGCCTGACCGTCCTGGTCAGCATCGGCTCGCTGAGCACGCTGCTGCCCGCGTTCCCTGTGCTGGCGCTGATGTTCGTGACCCGGCGGCCGCAGGCCGGGCCGCTCGGCATGGGGCTGTTCCTCGGCGTGGCGTACGGGCTGTACGCGGGCCTGGTGCTGGCCCGGCCGTACCTGGACTCGCTGTCGTCGCAGCTGCACTTGTTCGGCCTGTGCGCGGCCGGCTTCGGACTGGTGACCGCGCTGATCGCGCCGCTTGCCTTCCCCAGCGTGCGCGCGAGGGTCCACCGGGTGTTCGTGGCGCGGGCCCAGGTGCCTGGCCTGCAGGGCGAGACGTGGACGCTGCCGTCGCTCGGCGCGTGCCTGCAATGGACCGCCTTCGCCGTGCCCGTCCTGCTGCTGGTCGGGTTCGCCATCAGGCCTTACTTCCAGACGGTGCGCGGGCAGACCGACCCGGTCGTGATCAGGTACGTGGCCGGCCTGCAGCGGCTGGCCCACCTGCCCGTGGACGGCCGGCGGCAGTATTACGAGTCGAGCCTGGACTGGGTGCTGTGGTACCTCGGGGTCCCGGCGGTGCTGCTCGCCACCGCCGGCGCCGCGCTGATCGCGCGGCGCATGGTGCGCGCCGCCCTCGACTGGCAGGAATCTCAGGTCGCGGCCAGGACCTGGGGCCTGCCCTTCCTGGTGATCGCCTGGTCGGTCGCGACCGTGCTCTGGGACCCCGCCGTGCTGCCGGAGCAGCCTTGGGCGAGCCACCGGCTGGTGCCGGTCGTCCTGCCGGGGCTCATCCTGCTCGGGCTGTGGACGTCCGCCCGCCTGAAGGCGCGCGCTGCCGAACTCGGGGCGCGCCAGGTGATCGCCGCCCTGGTGGGCACGTGCTGCGTGCTCGCGATGGCGATCCCCGCGTTCGTGACGTCGATGAACCCGGGACTCGCGGTCAAGTCGTCGGTCGGGGTGCACTCGTCGGGGGTGTCCAGGCTCATCAGCCGGGTGCGGTTCTACGGCGTGGGCAATTCCGCGACGTACGCCGGGTCGCTGGCGGCGGTGACCGGGCTGTGCTCGGCCATCGGTCCCAACGCGAGCGTGATTTTCGTGGACGCCGCCACGGCGGACTCGTTCAGCCAGGTGGTCCGCGGCATGTGCGGCCAGCCGGCCGCGTCCGTGGCGGGCGCGTCCGAGGTGACCGTCGAGCAGGTGGTGACCGCGATCGAGCAGACAGGCCGCCATCCGGTCCTGCTGGGGGCGTCACGGACGAAGCTGTCGCTGTTCGGCATCGTGCCGCGCAGAGTGCTCTCGCTGCGGACGTCCGGGGACGCGGGCGTGCTGACCGGGCCGCCGGCGGGGACATGGCCGGTGGAGTACACGGTGTGGATGTCGTCGCCGCTGGGTCAGGGGACGGGGGGCACGGGCTTGTGACGCTCTCGCCACCGGTGCCGGCCCACCCGGGATGCGTTGCTGATTTGCCTTGGCTGGCGAGAGTTCATAGAGTGTGTGCACACGACGCGGGGTGGAGCAGTTCGGTAGCTCGCTGGGCTCATAACCCAGAGGTCGCGGGTTCAAATCCCGCCCCCGCTACCAAGGCAGAGGCCGTTCCTCGAACAGCGGGACGGCCTTTTGCGCGTGGTTTGTAAACGGATTTGTGTGCGGGAACCGTATGTTCGGGCAGTGCCGCGCCGTGCCATCCCAGTGTGCGAAGGCTTGCGCGGATGGTGGCGACTGCTATGCTGAGGATTAGTTATTACAGCTAACGCCCGCGGAGGGATCATGCCACGCACCGGTGTGCTCGGCGATGCCACTCGAATTGAGCCTTCACCAGCTGACCATGATGCCTTGGATGGCATCAAGTCGCGTGGCGAGCTCCCGGGCGATGAGCTGGTGCTGAGGGGAGCGGATGGCTCGGAGATCAGGCTCCCCGACTCCCTGGTGCGTCTAGTGAAGGTAGCCGCAGACAGACTGGCGGCAGGGCAGGCTGTCATGGCTATCCCCGCGGAAGTGATGCTCACGCCTGCAGAGGTGGCCGAGTTGCTCGGGCTGTCCCGTCCGTTCGTCGGAAAACTTCTTGATCGCGGGACGATTCCGTCGGAACTTCTCCCTGAGAGCAGCCATCGGCGTGTGAGGCTGGCGGATATCCTCGCCTTCCAGGCCCGGCGGGAGCGTCGAACTGAGGGAACGCGCAGGCTTGTGGATATCGCTACTTCGGCGGGCCTTCCTTACTTACGCTAAGTTATGGCCCGGATTTTCGTGGACACAAACGTCCTCTTCCCCATCTCATTGATGGACATGATGTTCTCCCTGAACGATGACGAGATCCATGAGGTGCTGTGGACGGAACATCTACTCGATGAGTGGGAGCGCGTGATCGTCAGGGAGCACAGGCGTTCGCCCGATGCCGCGGCGGCGATGACGGCGACTGTCCGCGAGTTCCTCGCCGACGGGAAGATTCCCGGCGAGGCTTACCAGCATCTCGTAGCCAGCGTGGACGGGCCAGATCCTGATGACTGCGTTCACATGGCGGCGGCGGTGGGCGGACGTGCTGACATCATCGTGACATGGAATTTGTCCGACTTCGAAAGTAACTACCTAAGAGTCCATGGAGTCAAGGTCACCGACCCGGACACATACCTCTGTGCTCTCTTCGATGAGGCGCCGGACGAGGTTCTCGCCACGGTCATAAGGATGACTGCCCGGAAGCGCCGCCCGCCACTGGCGCCAGCCGATGTCATCGACGCACTCGGTCGGGCGGGAGTCAGTGAGTTCGCTTCAAGGGTCCGCGCACATCTAACTTAAGTGGCTGCGCGTTGCCGAAAAGCTCTTAGTACTTCTATCAAGGCGACGGCGCTCCGCGCCGCCGCGCCCGCCGCACTCGCGCCGGGCTGCGGCCTTGGTGGCCGACCCGGCGCGGCACGGCGGGCAGGATCTAGAGCGAGACACCGATCAGTTACGCTCACTTGGTACTCCACGCCGGTCACGGCTCTTGGATCACCCCGGCATTTTTGGAGGCCCTTGCTTGCCGGATTTGATTAACTTACCATGCTTTCCTGACGTGCGTAGTAGCTTTCCTCATATTCTGTAGGCGGCATATACTTACACGCGGAGTGCAGGCGATCAGTGTTGTACCAGTCAACCCATTCCAGGGTCGCAAGCATGACATCCCCGGCCCCGCGCCACGGGCCTTCCCGGTCGATGAGCTCTTTCTTGTAAAGACTGTTCAGCGCTTCCGCTGCAGCATTATCATAAGAGTCACCTTTCCGGCCAACCGACCGGGCCACGCTGAGTTCGCCGAGCCGCTCGGTATAACGGATCGCCGTATATTGCACGCCGCGGTCCGAATGATGAACCAGCCGCCCGTCCATCCTGGCGCCCCGGGACCAGACAGCCATTTCCAGCGCATCAAGAGCGAGTTCGGCACGCATGTTATCCGACACCTGCCAGCCGACGATCATCCGCGAGAACAAATCCAGGATGAAAGCGGTATACACAAAACCGGCGACTGTCTCGACGTAGGTAATGTCAGCGACCCACCGGCGGTTCGGCGCCGGCGCCGTGAAGTCGCGCTCCAGCAGGTCAGAGGGCCGCTCCTGGCCAGCCGGGCCGGGCACCGTGGTCCGCGGCCTCTTCCTCCTGGCCCGCAGGCCTGCGATACCCATCTCGCCCATCAGCCGCTCGACCGTGCACCGGGCGACCTCAATCCCGTCACGCCGCAGCTCGTGCCAGATCTTTTTCGCACCGTACAGCTTGCGGCCTCTTTTCTCCCGCACCCGGATGATCTCTCTTTTCAGCTCCTCATCCCGGACATCGCGCGCGGACGGCTTCTCCTCTCTTTTCTTCGCCGCGTAATAAGTCGACGGCGATATTTCCAGGACCGCGCAGGCCGGCTCCACGCCGAACCGGTCTTTGTGCGAATCGATGAACCCGACTAGCGCGGATGTCTCGGGTCGAGTTCCCGGGCGAAATAAGCACTCGCCGCCTTCAAGATCTCATTCGCCCGCCGCAATTCGCGGACTTCGCGCTCAAGCTCGGCTATGCGCTTCTTGTCATCGCTCGTGACGCCGGGCCGCTGCCCGGAATCGACTTCCGCTTTAGCCACCCAGTTGCGGAGAGTCTCGGTGTTTATGCCCAGCCGCTGGCCGACCCGTGCGATCGAGCCGCGCGCGTTCCCCGTTTCCGCACGCAACTCGAAGACCATCGCCACCGCGCGTTCCCGCAGCTCCGCGGGATGCGCCTTCCGTGATGCCATGAACCCCAACCTTCCCAGAGGTCACGGCCTCCAAAGAACCCGGGGTGGTCCAGTAGGCAACAACCCGGCCGTTGTGGAGGAACTTCTCGGCAGCGGCATGCTTTCGTGTCCCGGGTGCGGGGGCCGGCTGGCCGGGTGGGGTCACGCAGTCCGCCGGCTACGGGTACCCCCTCACCGTCCCGCCGGGACCGCCGCAGGCCGTCAGTGGCCTCGCCCGCGGGCGTGCCTGGCCGTACTCCGGATACGGCGAGCAGGACCAATGACGAGTCCGCCTGAGCCACCGCAGTCCCAGGAAGCCATCGCCCACCTGGCCGTGCAGGTAGCAGCCCTGCGCGGCCAGGTCCGCCTCATCTTCGCCCGCCTCGACGGCGCCGGCCTGAGCGAGGACCTCAACCTCGCCGACCGGTTCGCCGACCTGGCCCGCACCGTCACCGAGGCCCTCGAGGCCCCGCCGCGCCCTGCTGGATCGGCCTGGACCCGCAGCACCGCGCCAGCCAGCTCGCCGCGCTCCGCCAGTGGACAGACACGGTCCTGCACCGTGAATACGGCGGCTACCAGCTCTCCGGATGCTGGGCCAGCCATCCCCACGCCATCTGGGAACTGTCCACCCTGGCCGCCGAATGGCACCGCACCTACAGCCGCAAACGCCCCGACCTGGACCGGGCGCTGGAATTCCACGACCGGTGGCTCCCCGCCACCATGCGCCGCGTCGCCGACATCACCCGGCGGTGCAACCCCGAATGCGTCATCCGGCAGCGAGCTGCGGAAACAGCGCACGGCCCGGCGCCCTTCCGGCAGCAGCCACCAGCAGCTCAGCGGCGCGGCCCGATCTCAGCTCCACGGTTCAGGCCCGGCGAGTATGGTGAGTAGCTATTCGATCTTCCGGGGAGGCGTCATGCCCAGGCACAGTCCTGACCCGTCGGCCGTCCAGTCGGCCCTCTACTTCGCGGTGGAGGAGGCCGAGGACCTCTCGGACCTGCTCGCCGCCGCCTCCCAAGTTTTCGACTATGCCTGCCAAGCGCTGCGCGGCGCCGAGGACCGTGCCGGGCCCCTGCGGGGCAATTTCGTGATGGCCGCCGTGGTCGCCGACGACGGCTCCAAAGCGATCGCAGCCCACAGGCTAGAGAGCATGTCGGGACCCGCGCTCAGGGCGGACACGCCGCGGCAGGCTGCCGATACGGCGCCGCCTGCCGAGGCCGACGTTGCCGGTCAGGTCGCCCGCCTCTGCCTCGCCCTGTATACCCGGCTGCGCGAAGCAGCAGCCGCAGCGGGGGAACCGCTCTGCGCAGCCGCCGCAGCGCGCGCTGCCCAGATCTACAATATGCTCACGCCGGGCTGACCATGGCAGCGGACGGCCACGCGGGCCAGCCGCCTGCCCTGGCGGTGTTCGGTGACTTCTGGCGGCAGGCCGCCCGGCTGGCGGCTCCGCCGCCATACCCGGACCCGCCGGCCGCGGACCAGCAGGTCCGCCAGATCACCGCCGCGACCGTCCGGGCCGTCACGGCGATGCGCCGCTACATCGGCGACATCACCGCCCGGCCCGGTCCTCGCGACGTCTTGTGGTCCGCCGCCATCACCCGCGCACACGCAGCCACCACCCGCATAGCCGGCACACTGCGCCAGGAGACGGCGCCCCCGCCCGGGTCTCCCGCCGGGTCGCTGGCCGCCAGGCTGGACGGCTACGCCGCCGCACTGACCTACGGGCGGGACCTGCTGCACACCCACCGTGCCACCACCGCCTACGGCGACCGCTGCGCGCTGTCAGACTGGGCGCCGGTGATCGGCTCCGCGCCGGCGAGCCGGGCGCTGCTGGCAGGGCTGGCCGGTCACTCCCGCACGATCGCCGAGCAGGTGGCCCGGCTGCCACTGGACCGGGCCGCCGGCGCCGGGACCGTTCCAGGCTGACTAGCCTGCAGCCGGACCCCTGGGCCGCATCGGAACTGGAGACTGGCGACCCGGCGGTCGAAGCCGGCCAGGCCGCCGAGGCGGCCGTCACCGAGTCTGTGATCGGCGAACCACGGATCCGGCCTTCGTTGCAGCCTTCGGCGCGAACTGGCGAGGGCAAGTGCCTGCTCGGCCAGCGCCGGGATGTCGCTGAGCCTGATGAGCTTGTGGCAGGAGGGACAGCCGGCACCCTTCTGGATGCGGTCCTTCGGCCAGGCCGGCCATGGTGCGTGGCCGAGACCGAGCGGGCACTGCTACCGGTATGGGCTGGCCGCACGACGCTGCTGCGCCATCGCTGAGACTTTCTCGGGGGAAAGAGGGTTGTCCGGATGCCATTGGGCGGCGACCTCGGGAATGTCCGCGACGGTCGTTTCACCGCGTCCGCCGGTCCTGTTGGGCCATCGCTCTTTCACGAGATCCTGGTGACGGCCCCAATATGCGCTCACCTCGGCTTGGCGTTCCCGGGCGGCGTGCACTTCGGCATTGACCCGCGTGCGGCGTTCGGTGTTGAAGTCGTTCCAGACCTTGCGCATGCGCCGCAGCATCCGTAGGCGGTCCGCCCTGGTGCCCTCTCCCGGATCCACCGGCTCAGGCTCATCAGGCCACACAGCAGCCAGAATCAGCCCGCTCCCGTTGTTTCCCGACCCGCCATCCTGACCTGGCCGGGGCAGAGGGGTTTCCGTTCCGGTGGACTGGACAAGGGCAAGCGGAAACAATCCGTCCTGCTCTGCGAGACTTTCGAGATGCCGACGAGCGACGCTGTAGGGTTCGGCGGCCGCTTCCATCCGCGCGCGGATCGTCTTCTTGCGGGCGTTGTCCTTAGTCATGACGGTCCTCCACGGCGAGCCCCACGCGCACACCGAGACGGCATGATAGAAGCGGCGCGAATCGAGGATCCTTGTCCCATGCGTCGGGACGGCGTGGGCGTCAGTCCGACAGGAGCTGGCAGGCGCTGGCTGCCATGTTCGTAGCATAGCCCAAAAAATTTCATGAACCGCGCACAAGTTCGAGCGTGTCTCATAACGCCCATCATGGACGTAACGCTGGCGTTGCTGCGGTCTAGTGGGTAACACATGCCGAAGCAGTCATAACAGCGCAAATTGGCCGACACTGCCTTCCATGCCCGTCGTGGCGCCATCACTTCGGCTACCTAAGCACCGTGAGCATCGACCTGGCAGACTGAAGTCATGACGCCCGCGAACGGCACCGCGATCACCGTCCGCATTGAGGCTGGGCAACCCAACTCGGGTTACATTACGGTGCACACTGAACCCCGTGACCTTCTGATGCGGAACGACGCGCCATGACCTTGAGCGGCGTTTGAGCATTCTGGCTATGGCAGGTGTGGCGCGGTGCTCGTGAGGAAGTCGAACATGTACAGGCCCGCCGGTCCTCCGATGGCAAGCGCGTTCGAGGACACCCATGCGACGGTGCTGACGCTGTCATTCAGGCGCATTAGAGCACGCACGTGCCAGGTCGAGGTGTCCCAGATCCGCACCGTCGCGCCCCGCCTGACGTCTGCCCGCTTCCAGTCTGCGTCTGCAGTGGCAAGCCAGGAACCGTCGGGCGCAATCGCCACCGCAGCCAACCCGCCTTGGTGACCAGTGAGGGCAGAGTGCTCCCGCCAGGTTCGTGTGTCCCAGATCCGCACCGTGCCGTCCCGGCCGCCCACGGCGAGCAATGTCCCGTCAGGCGCGTCCGCCATTGCAGACACCCCGCCTTGGTGCCCGGTGAGGACGGCGCGTCCCTGGCCGGTGGCGGTGTCCCAGATCCGCACCGTACCGTCCTGGCCGTCCGCGGCCAGCCAGGAACCGTCGGATGCGACCACGACGACGGTCGCCCGGAGATGCCCGGGCGCCGGGACTGGCCAAACGCGCCGTCGGCACGCCGAAGCTGGCTTTCGTTGATACCGGGATCGCATGTCATCTGATCGGCCAGGACGCTGCCCGCCTCGGCGAGCCAGGCGGCGCGGCCGGACCGATGCTGGAGAACTTCGCCGTCATGGAATTGGCCAGGCAGTTGACCTGGTCTGAGGAACGAGGCCGCCTTTACCACTACCGGACCAAGGACCAGCGGGGGGTCGATGCAGTCATCGAGACCCCAGACGGCCGACTGGTGGCCGTGGAAGTTAAGGCCGGCGCAACCATCCGCACGGAAGACCTGGCCGGCCTGCGGAACCTGGCACGCCATGCCGCAAACAAGTTCGTCGCGGGGTACGTGCTGTACACCGGCCAGCAAACCCTCTCGTTCGGCGACAAGATCAAGGCCGTCCCGATGGACACGCTCTGGAACCTATCCCCCTGACGCAGGAAGTTCCGGTCCGTCCAGCCGCACTCCAGCCCCGTACATCGCTCACCGCCTCGACCATCCGCAGGTCGCGGCCCGCCTCCCCGCACCCTCAGCGGCCTGCAGCACCGGTGGGGCCGCTCGGGAGGACTGAAGTGTGTGGCTGAGCGAGCTGGCCGGCGCGGCCGAGTATGTAGTCTCGCGAGGACTCGACGCGGGACCGAAGCTGGTTGAGGTCGACGTCAAGGAGCCTGCCGTGCCGCTTGACCGGCCGGCCCGCGACGAAGACGCTGTCGACGTTCCCCCGGTCCGCCTGGGTGACGATGGTGCCGACCGGGTCGGTCATCGGCATGGTGTTGACGTGCCCGGCGCTGACCATGATGATGTCGGCCTGCTTGCCCACCGTCAGCGAGCCTGTCTTGCCGCCGAGTCCGAGCGACGCCGCGCCGTCCACGGTCGCGAACTTCAGCACCTCGCGCGCGGTGAGGTCTGGCGTGTAGTCCGCGGCGGTGTCGTCGGGCAGCCCGGCCTGCCGCTCGAAGGCGAGGGCGGTCCGCATCTGGGTGAACATGTCGCCAGGCACGTCGACCATCGCGTCGCAGCTGAGCGTCGGGCGCAGGCCGCAGGCCAGGAGGCGGCCCGTCGGTGGCCTGCCGTGTCCCATCATCAGCTCGATCAGCGGCGAGATGGACACCGTTCCGCCGCTGGCGGCGATGAGCCGCAGGTCGTCCTCGCTGGTCTCGTTGAGGTGGGAGTAGTTGACGTCCGCGCCCAGCAGCCCGAGCCTCGCCAGGACCTGCACCGGCTTGGCGGTCGCCCCGGGCCAGCGGGCGCCGCAGTGAATGGTGATCATCAGGCCGAGCTCCCTGGCGAGCGCCCAGTCCTGCACGACGATCGACTCCGGCGTTTGCGCGGGGCCGCGGGCCGCCATGGCCAGGCCGAGCAGCTGGTCATCGGACGCGAACTCGGTCTCGCGGAGCTTGCGCAGTTCCTGTGCCGGGTGCGGCAGCGGCTTTTCCCAGCTCAGCCACTCACGTCCGGCGGGCGTGCCGTGCCCGTAAATGGCGCGCACTCCCGACTGCCGAAGGGCGCCGATCTTGGCCTGGTCGAAGTCGGGGCCGTTGTTGCAGTGTGACCAGTCGAGCACCGTCGTGATGCCGGAGTCGAGCAGTTCGAGGGCGCCGAGCAGTTCACTGGTTTCCACGTCCTGCGGCCGGATGACCGGGCCGACGCCGCCGAGAACCTTGGTCGCGTACTGGCTGACCGTGCAGTTCGGCAGGTAGCCGCGCAGGGTGCTGTTCCACAGGTGCCGGTGGGTGTCGACGAAGCCGGGAGCGACGATGGTCCCCGATGCGTCGACTAGCTCGGCGTCCGCGTCGATATCGGGCGCGATGGCCGCGATCCGTCCGTCTTCGACCAGCACGTCGCCGGCCGGCAGCTCGCCGACCTGGGGGTCCATGGACAGGACGTACCCGCCCTTGATCAGGGTTCGCATGCTTCGCGCGCTCCTCGTTCAGGCTGGAGTTGGTGGCTGACACCTCGAGGCGTGTGAGCCTGGAGAGAACGCCTCCATCACATGCCGCCACGGCCGGAACGGTCCAACACCTTCTGTCTACCGCGTGACAGCCGCTGGCTTCCAGTACTCCTGCGCGGGGGGGACGGCCCAGCCAGCGGCGGCCGAGGCGTCCCTGATGGCGGTGAGAACGCGCACCACGCCCGGCACCTGGTTGGCTGAGCGCCACACCATCGACCACTCATAGACGGGCACGGGCGCGACCAGAGGCCGCACGGTGAGCCCGTCGGGTACCGGGGCCTTCAGCGGGCCGATCGAGGGCAGACCGCGGGCCAGCACAGCCGCGTTCGCGCTCGCCCGGCCGTGGCCGCGCATCCGTTCGGCGACCTGAAGCCCGAACCTGGCGCAGAGCTGCTCGTTCCAGCGTTCCCACTCCACGGCCTCCTTGGCCGTGTGCAGCAGGAGCGGGAAGGGGGCGAGATCGGCCAGCGGCACTTCGGCGAGCGGGGCGAGCGGATGGTCCTGGGGCAGCACCACGCCGAGCCGGTCCCGCATCACTACCCGGTGCGACAGCGGCGTCGGCAGCGGTTCCGGCAGCCCGCCCACCCAGCCGAACGCCACGTCCAGCTCCGTCGCAAGCAGCTTCGGAACAGCCACGGCGAGGCCGTGCAGCTGGGTGAATTCCAGGGCGGCCTCCGGCAGGCGGGACCGTAGCACGGTCGCGATAACCGCAAGCGGCAGCCCGTCAGTCACCATGTCCAGCCGCACCGCCGGGATCTCCGCCGTGACCTTGGCCAGGAGGTCACCGGCGTCGGTGAGCAGGCACCGGCCGCCTTCGACCAGCAGGACACCGGCCGGCGTCAGCGCGACGTGCCGGCGGTCACGCTCGAACAGCGCCACGCCGAGCTGACTCTCGAACTTGCTGATCTGCGCGGACAAGGTCTGCTGGGTGATGTGCAGCCGAGCCGCCGCCCGGCCGAAGTGCAGCTCATCGGCCACGTAAACCACGTAGCGAATCAGGCGCAGATCCAGATCCACGCACGGAACCTACCCCGCCGCATTGCTGACATCAAGTGACAGCCTCCGGCTGACACAACGCAGGCAGAAGCTGTTGGACGAAAGGCCAGCGACCGGGTGTGATCCAACAAGTATCCGCGCGAATGGCAGGAGGCAGCGGGATGAGGATCACCGTGGACCGGAATCTGTGCGAGTCGACCGGCATGTGCACCGGCCTTGCTCCGGACCTGTTCGAACTCGACGAGGACGGGCTCATCGTCCTGCTCAACGCGGAACCCGGCGATGAGCTGCGATCCGCCGCGGAGCAGGCAGTGCGCAACTGCCCGGTAGCCGCCATCGCCGTCCAGCACGAGGACTGAGGACCGATGCGGCGCATCCTCGTGGTCGGCGCCTCGCTGGCCGGCATCCGGGCCGCCGAGGCCCTGCGCCGCCACGGCTTCGACGGCGAGCTCACCGTGGCCGGCACCGAGCCCGGCGTGCCCTACCGGCGGCCCGCACTGTCAAAGGGCTACCTGCTGGGAACCCAGTCGGCGGACCAGATCGGGCTCAGCGTGGACGCTGACCTGGACCTGCGGACCGGGACCGAGGCGGTCCGCCTGGACCTGGGGTCACGGGTGGTGTGGCTGCGCCCGGATGACGGCTCCGCCGTCCCGCACCCCTTCGACGGGCTGGTCATCGCCACCGGCGCGGTCGCCAGGACGCTGCCGGGACCGCCGCTGCCCGGGGTCCACACGCTGCGCACCCTGGCCGACGCGGCGGCGCTGCGGTCTGAGCTGCAGGCCGCCGCCCAGGTGGTCGTGGCCGGCGGCGGGCTTGTGGGCGGCGAGGTCGCCGCCGCCGCGCGGGTGCTCGGGCTGGACGTGACGCTGGTGGTTCCCGCGCCTGGTCCGATGGCGGGCGTGTTCGGCCCCGCCGTGGCGCGGATGCTGGCCGAACTCCACCAGGCGCACGGGACCCGCCTCACGCCCGGTGCCGTGGCCAGGCTGGAAGGAGACAGCCGGGTCCGGGCGGTCCGACTGGCCGACGGAACCGTGCTGCCCGCCGACCTGGTGGTGCTTGGCATCGGCAGCAGGCCGGCCACCGGCTGGCTGTACGGCACGGGGCTGATCCAGCCCGGCGGCCGCCTCCGGCACGCGCCCAACCTGGCCGTGGCCGACGGGATCACCGCGGCCGGCGACGTGATCGCCGCCCCAGGCGCGGGTCACTGGGACAACGCCATCCGGCAGGCGGACACCGCCGCGCGCACGCTGCTTGACGGCCAAGCGGCGCCCGCCCACGACGCCCTGACGATGTTCTGGACCGAACTGTACGGCACCAGGCTGCAGGTGATCGGTCACCCGGCCCCGGGTGCCGCCGCCCGGCTCGCCGAGGGCAGCCTCGGCGAGCGCCGCTGCGTGGTCACCTACGGCGACGGCGACGGCGCCGCGCTCCTCGTCAACTCACCGCACCGGCTATCGACTTACCGGCGGCTGCTGGCAGCCGTTCCCGCGTAACAAGGAAGGCAGGACACCCATGCCCGGAATCACCCACCGCTCAGCCAGGCAGCCACTGCTGCGGACTCGCTTCCTGTCCCACGGCACGCTGGAGATCAGCGACATCGCCGCCTCACGACGCTTCTACGAGGAAGTCCTCGGCCTGGAAGTCGTCCAGCAGGCGCCGATGGCGCTGTTCATCCGCCTCGGCGGCAACCACGTCTACGCCTGCGTGGAAACCAAGGCCGACCGGCCGGAGATGCCGCTGCTTTATCACAACGGCCTCGACCTGGCCACCCGGGAGGAAGTCGACGAGGCCTACCACGACATCCTGCAAGCCCGGGAGGAATACGGCATCCGTCAGGTCACCAAGCCCACTGACCAGCACGGCACCTACGCCTTCTACCTGCAGGACCTCGACGGCAACTGGTGGGAGATCTGCCATCTCCCTGAGGGAGGCTACGCCTTCCGTTTCACCGACAGCCGGTTCGACCTCACCGGACGCACTGACCTGACCAAGGCCGAGATCCGGGACATCTACCAGAACGCGATGCGGCAGGCCGAAACAGCGCAATCACCGCAATCGTCGCAATCATGAGGCTGATCGCGCTGGAAGAGCACTTCGTCATCCCTGAGCTGGCCCGCTACGGCGCGACCGCGAAGGTCACCGTCGGCGCGGGCTTCTGGGCGCAGGCAGCGGCGAGGCTCGCCGACGTGACCGCCCACAGGCTGGCGGTCATGGACGCCTGCGGCATCGATGTGCAGGTACTCTCCCTCAACGCGCCGGGCATCCAGGCAGAACCCGACCCGCAGGCCGCGGTACGCGCCGCGGCGCAGGCCAATGACGCCCTGGCGCGCATCATCGTCGACCATCCCGGGCGCTTCTGCGGGTTCGCCGCACTGCCACTTCAGGATCCGGCCCGCGCCGTGGCCGAACTCACCCGCGCCGTAACGGTGATCGGCCTGCGCGGCGCGCTGGTCAACGGCCATACGCACGGCGTCTACCTGGACGACCCGTCCCTGTGGCCCGTATGGGAACGGGCGCAGGACCTAGGCGTTCCGCTGTACCTGCACCCCGCCACCTCCTACGACACATGGCACGTGCTAAAAGGCCGGGAAGGGCTGATAGGCCCGGCATGGAGCTGGGGGGCGGAGACGGCGGCCCACGCGCTGCGCGTCGTGGTCGGCGGGACTTTTGACCGCTTCCCGGGGGCCACGATGATCCTCGGCCACATGGGCGAGACCTTGCCCTACGTGCTCGGGCGGCTGGACAACCGCTGGGCGATCGGGGAGAACAGCGGACCCGCCCTCGCCCCGTCCGCTTACTTCCGGCGCAACGTCATGATCACCACAAGCGGCGTCCATGACCCCGCGCCGCTGCTTGCGGCCATCACCGTCATGGGTGCCGAACGCGTCATGTTCGCCACCGACTACCCGTTCGAGCAGGCCGAAGACGCGGTTGTCGCGCTCAGGAACGCCCCGGTCACCGAGCAGGAACGCACCATGATCAGCCACGGCAACGCGGCCAAGCTGCTAGGGCTGTGAGATGTTCGGAATAGCCGCGCTTTCATGCGGTCTGGCTGCGTGGACCGACCGCAGGCTCGCACCGCTCCCCGCGCTGCTCGGGAAACCAGTGCCCGCCGACCTGCGTGCGCTGCTCCCTGCCTGGGAGGACTGGATCACCGAGGTGTCGGCCGCGCTGCCAGCGTATGACGGCCCATGGCTGACGGAAGAAGAGGCGACCTTCCTGCCCCCGGTCACCCACCGCCCCACGGTCTACTGCGCAGGCGCGAACTACCACGACCACCTGGTGGAAATGGGGTCGCAGGCGGCCCAGGCCGAGCCGTATCACTTTCTCGTCCCGCCAGGCGCGCTCGCCGGGCACCGCGGCATTGTCGCCCGCCCGCCCGGCATGCGGCGACTTGACTGGGAGGCCGAACTCGCCGTGGTGATCGGGCGCCGCGCGGACGCGGTGGGCGAGGAGAAGGCACTGGATCACGTCGCCGGCTATACCGTGGCGAACGACCTGTCGTGCCGGGATGACAGAGCCATGTCAACGACGATATTCGGTATCCACTGGCTGCTTCAGAAGGGCTGGCGCGGACTGAAGCCGCTGGGGCCGGCCGTCATCCCCGCGCGATTCGTGCCGGACCCTGGCGCGCTGCGGGTGCGGCTGAGCGTGAACGGCCAGATGAGGCAGGAGTCGAGCACCAGTCAGATGATCTTCACGCTGCCGCAGCAGATCGCCGCGCTCAGCGCCATCGTGCCGCTCGAACCCGGCGACCTCATCCTCACCGGAACCCCGGCTGGCACCGCCGCCAGCCACGGCCATCAGTACCTCGCCCCCGGCGACCAGGTGGTGGCCGAGATTGAACTGCTAGGAGAGCTGATCACCACCGTGTCCGAGTCTGATCCGCTTCGTAAGGCCAGGGGAGAATGACCCTGGCCTCATTCAGCACTCACCGCTATTGCTTGCCGGCCATCGTCACGGTACAACGAGCAGGGACCTCATAGCCATAGACGCTGGAGAGACGCCACGGTCCGTTCGGGATAATCGGAGGTGCAGGGGCAGATGAGCGTCGGGAAATCCGGCGGGCGCCTCGCCGCCGGGCTCGGCGTACGCCCCGATGAGGTCGCCCGGCTGCGGGCGGTGATGGCGAGTTCCTTCCTGCTCGGGATGTCGCTAGTCCTGTACTACTCTGCCTCGAACGCCATTTTCCTGACCCGCTACGGCATTGCGAGCCTGCCCTACGTATACATCGTCAACGGTTTCCTCGTCATCGCTTTCGGCGTTGGGCTGGCTTTCCTGGGGCGGCACTTCACGTTCCGGACGCAGACGCTCGCCGTCAACTTCTTCCTGGCCGCCACCATCCTGCTTTTGTGGGCCGGGATCAGGGCCACCGGGAGCCACGCCGTAATCTTCGCGGCAGCGGCATGGTCCCGCTTGCTTTTCATTTACACCACGCTCGGGCTATGGGAGCTCGCTGCCCGCTTGTTCGATATACGCCAGGGCAAGCGGCTCTTGCCCCTGGTCGGCCTCGGGGTAATGCTGGCGGCTATTATCGGCGGCCTGCTCACCCCGGTGATAGTGGCCGCCATTGGCGCGGTCAGCCTATTGTTGTTGTCCGCCGCCTTTCTTGGCCTCTACGCGCTCTCCCTCTCGAACATCCTGCGGGTGGTGAACGAGACACGCAGGGACGCGAAGAGAAACCGGCGGGAGGGCCTGGCGCCGCTGCTGCGAGACCGCTACACCCGGGCCATTTTCGGCCTGAAGACCTTCTCGGTGCTGACGACATACCTGATCGAGTACGTCTTCTACGAGCAGGCATCCCGGCGCTTCCCGGACCAGCAGTCGCTGACCGGTTTCCTGGGCACATTCTTCGGTCTGGCTACGCTCGTGATGGTTCTGGTCAGTGCCCTGCTCGCCGGGCGGCTGATGGCGAGCCGTGGAGTGCGCGCCACCCTGTTCATCATGCCGTTGGCCATGGCGGCCACGTCGGTGGCGACGACCGCCTATGGCGCCCTGATCAGCGTCGGAAGCGCATTTTTCGTCCTGGTCGCGGTGACAATGTTCACGAACCAGGTGCTGGACAAGGCGGTCGACGCCCCGGCGTTTGTCCTGCTGTTCCAGCCCATGCCGCGCGAGCGCCGCCTGCCGGTGCGGGTGATCGTGGAGGGCTGGCTCGGCTCGGTGGCCTTGATCCTGTCCGGTGTGTTGCTCCTGTTCGTGACCTGGCTGCACCCGCCCACTGTCGTGCCCTTCGTGGCCCTGCTGGCCGTGGTGTCGGTGGCGTACCTGGTCCAAACCCGGGAGGCGGTGTCCCAGTACGCGACTGCCCTGTGGCGCGCCACGAGCCGTGGCTTCGGCGGCGTCCGGGCGGAGGCACCCCCCGCTAACGGCGAACTGCCGGCCAGCGCCCTGCTGGCACGGTTGGGTCCCGGCACCTCCCCCGCCGAGCAGGAGGAAGCTCGCGTGGCGTTGCGGACTGCCGCCCCCCGGCTGGACGACGACACGCTGGCCGCGGCCGTGCAGGCCCAGCTCGCCAGCGCCCGCTCGCTGCTGGCGGCCGAGCGCGACCTGTCGGCCACCTGGCCGCTGCTGGCCGGGTCCCTGCATGAAGAGCTGGCCCGGGTCCAGGCGAACTTGTTTTCCCTGCTCTGCTGCTCACGCGATGCCGCCGGTGCTTCCAGGGCGGACATACTTCTGGATGCCGAGGCGCGGATCGCCAACGGCGTGGCCGACGACCGGGCCAACGCCATCGAGCTGCTCGACGTGACCTTGCCGAACTGGATCAAGCGCTCCGTGGTAGCTCTGGCCGAGGACCAGGGGTCGCTCCAGACGCTGCGCAAGCTGGGTAACGGTCCCGTTCCCGCACCCCTGACGGCTCCAGAGCGGCTGGCGCTGATGGCTGACGACGCGTCCCTGGGGAGCTGGACAGTGAACCTGGTTCGCCTGGGCACAGCCCCGGTGGCGCCGGCCGGCGCCCGCACAGAAAGCGACAACGAGAAAGGGCCCCGCATGCCGGACGTCAGCTCACCCGAGTTGTACCCGCCTGAGGTCGCCTCCGTCCTGTGGCTCAGGTCGATCGACCTATTCAGGCGCGTTCCCTACCAGCTCCTGTCCGAGCTGTCCGCCAGGTTGCGGCCATTCCCAGTCTCCGCCGGAGTGCGAATCGTGACGGAGGGCGAGGAGGGCGAGGAGCTGTACATCGTGCGCTCCGGGGAGGTCGCCGTCCAGCACGGGGAGGACGTCCTGGCGCGGATAGGACCAGGCTCGGTGTTCGGGGAACTTGCCGTGCTCGATCCCGCACCGCGTTCGGCTGACGTCGTGGCGACGACCGATACGGATCTTCTCATCCTCGACCGGACGACCCTCCTCGACCTGATGGGACGTCGCCCGGAGGTGGCGGCCGACATGATCACCATGCTCGTGCGCCGGCTGCGCGCGCACGCCCCGGGAGCCTGAATTGCCGATTCCGGGAACCGACCCTTCCGAGGTTGCCGCGGCCACGACCCTGGCGGAGATCGACGCCCGGGGCCGGAGGGTCCTTCAGCAGCTGCACCGGGCCATCGCCGTCTTCTCGGGCAGCGAGGACGGCCGCGCCGCCGTCGGGCCCGCGGAAAACGCGGTCCTGACCGCCCATGACCTGGAGCGCTCCGTCGCCTCATGGCAGCAACTCGTCCCGGCCGATCACGACGTCAGGGCTGCCCTCGTGCACGCAGTGGTGCAACGCGCAGGGTTGTCGTCGACCATGTTCCCGGCCGTGGCCGCGGCCCTGGGGGCCGGCGACGAGCAGGTGGCGGCGGCTTTCCGCAGCCGGTACGGCGCCGACATCACGGCGGCTATGGCGCAAGTGCCCGTGGTGCCGCCCAGCCGCGACGCCGGTTCCGGCACCGCCCTCACGGCCCAGCGCCTCCTGGAGCTTGAGCGTTCGTTCACGCACGTCGCTCTTGAGGCCGGCCAGGTCCTTTTCCGCGAGGGAGACGCCGGCGACAGCCTCTATGTCGTGGTGACGGGACGGATCAGGATGCTCGCCGGCGCGCCGGGAGCCGAGTCGGCAATCGGTGATCTCGGCCCGGGCGAACTGCTCGGCGAGATGGCCCTGCTGACTGGTGAACCTCGCAGCGCCACCATCGTCGCGGTGCGCGACACCGAGCTGTACCGGCTCAGCACCGACAGCGCCGAACGCTACCTCTTCAATGAGGCGCCGGTGGCCCGCCGGATCATGACCGTGCTGGCCCGCCGTCTGGCGCAGAGCCCCTCCCCCGCCTCGGCCGGGCCGCCGCCGGTGCGAGCCATCGCCCTGGTGGCCGCCGGCGACACGCCCCTGGCCGAGGTGGCCCAGTTCGGCGAGCTCCTGGGGGCCTTCTTGTCCAGGCACCTGCGAGCGGCAGTGCTGAGCCCGCGCACGGTCGAGGCAGCCCTGGGAGCCGAAGCCGCCGCCAGTCAGGCTGGCGCGGAAGCCGCCGGGCTTACCGGCTGGCTGAGCGCTCAGGAGAACGGGCATGACCTCGTGTTGTACGCCCCTTCCGCGGACCGGCCAGGACCCGGGGACGCCGTCGGCGATCCGGCAGGTCCGGGCTTCTGGGACCGGCTGTGCATGCGGCAGGCGGACGTGGTCCTGCTGGTCGGGCAAGCCGACGTCAGCCCTCGGCTCGGCCCGTCTGAGCAGCGCCTGCTCGCCGGCAGCGCGGCGTCGATGGCCCGACGGGAGCTGGTGCTGCTGCACCGCGACGTAAGCCCGGGTGCCGGGCGGACTGAGGAATGGCTCAGCCAGCGGCAGCTCAGCCGGGCTCATCACGTCGTGGCGGACGACCCGGCGCACCTGGGGCGGCTGGCCCGCTTCGTGCTCGGCGGCCCGGTCGGCCTGGTCATGAGCGGAGGGGGAGTGCGCGGCTTCGGTCATGCGGGCGTCCTGAAGGCGTTGCACGAATATGGAATCCCGGTGGACGTCATCTGCGGGAGCAGCGCTGGCGCCCTGGTCGGCGGCCAGTTCGCCATGGGCTGGGATGCCGAGGAGCTCGAAAGGCGCAATGTCACGGTGTTCGGCGTCCCGCGGCGGCGGCTGCTGGACTACACGATCCCGACGACGTCGATCGTCGGTTCGGTCTCGCTGAACCGGATCCTGGACAAGATCTTCGAGAACCGCCGCATCGAGGACCTGTGGGTCCCGTTCCTGTGCACGATCACCGACCTGACCGCGGCACAACTGGTGGTTCGCGACGCCGGTTCCGTGCGAGACGCGGTGCGGGCCAGTTGCTCGCTCCCCGTCCTGCTTCCCCCGGTGGTGGGGCCTGACGGGCACCTGCTGGCGGACGGCGGCATACTGAACAACCTCCCCGTGGTGCCGTTGCTCGATCGCATGCCCGTCGGCGCGCTCATCCTCGCCGACGTCTCCACGGACTTCTACACCGCTGACGAACCGTACGACTACTCCGACAGCCTCCCGCTCGGCCGGGTCCTGCGTAGCCGGCTGAACCCGCTGAGCCGTCGGCTCGTGGCTCCTGGCATTGGCCAGGTGCTGCTACGGGCACTGGAAATAGGCTCCAAGAGCCTCGAGCTCGAACAGATAGCGCGCGCAGACGTGTACGTCCGGCCCCGCTTCGATACGTCGTCCTATACCGACACGAAGGCACTGCCCGCCATCATCCAGGCGGGCTACGAAGCGGCCCGCGAGGCCTTGTCCAGGTGGGACAGCTCGGGCATCCTTTTCCGATGAACAGGAAATGGCCGGAGTGGGTGATCTGGGCGGCCCTCACCCTCGTGGTCGTGTGCCTGGACATTCAGCGCGATAAGGCGCAGACGGCGCCCCATTACCGGCGCCCCTCGCGGGGCTCGGCGAACACGTGCACGTACTCCTGGCCGGACAGTTCCTGGATCGCGCTCATCACCTGGTCAGCGATCAGCCGCCGGGCCTTGCCGGGCAGCTCGTCGGCCAGCTCCGGCGCGATCACGAGCGGCTGGCCGATCCTGACCTCGACGCGGCCCGGTCGCGGCACCAGGCGGCCCGGCGGCAGGACCTGCCTGGTGCCGGACAGCGCGACCGGGATGACTGGCAGCCCGGACTTCAGCGCCAGCCACCCGACGCCCGCCCGGCCACGGTACAGCCGCCCGTCCGGTGACCTGGTCCCCTCGGGGTAAATGGCGAACAGCGTCCCCTGCCGCAGCAGCACCAGCGCCGCTTCAAGGGTTTCCTGCGCGGCCCGCGGCATGTCGTGGTCCATCCGCAGCTGGCTGGTGGCCCGCAAGTAGGCGGCCAGCAGCCGCCCCGCGGGGTCGGAGGCGGTGAAGTACTCGGCCTTGGCCGAGAACGTCACCGGCCGGTCAAGCACCAGCGGCAGGAAGATCGAATCGATGAGCGACAGGTGATTGGCCGCCAGGATCGCGCCGCCGGAGGCGGGGATGTTCTCCGCCCCCGTCACCTTCGGCCGCGATATCGCGTGCAGGACCGGGCCGATCACGATGCGCGAAAGCCGATACCGCAAATGGTCACTTCCTGCTCTGCCCAGTACTGGACTGATGGCCTTCCGGGGTCATTTCCCATCCGTTTCCTGAATTTAGACTCACAAATGGGGCCAGCGGAAGCGTTGACGCACCCACCAGGCAAGCAGGCTCTCGGGTGTGACCGGCGTCATGGAGTCGGCACGGCTCGTTCGGGATAAGAATTTTGATTTTTCTTCCGAACGGGCGCCCGCGACTGCGGCACGGACGGCCGCTTGCAGCGCCACGGTAGCCACGGGGCGGGTACACGTGCTCTGGGTGGAACCGAGGTCCGTTCGGGATAAGTTATCCCTGTGCCACAGACCAATCGCCAGGTCCGCCTGGCCGCCCGCCCGTACGGGCTCCCCCGGCGGGGGGACTGGGAGTTCACGAGCGAGGCGGTACCCGCCCCGGCTCCCGGGGAGTTCGTGGTGGAGATCTCGCACCTGTCCATCGACCCGGCCATGCGGGGCTGGATGAGCCCACGCCCGTCCTATATGCCGCCGGTGGAGATCGGGGCCGTCATGCGGGCCGGCGCGATCGGCCGGGTCATAGCGTCCGGGCATCCCGGGTTTGCCGTGGGCGAGCACGTGTACGGCACGTTCGGCGTGCAGGAATACGCAGTGTCGGACGGGCGCGGGGTGCTCAAGGTCGACACGTCGCTGGCCGACCTGCCGGTCTACCTGGGCGTGCTGGGGATGACCGGGCTGACCGCGTACTTCGCGCTGCTGGACGTGGGCAAGCCCAAGGAGGGTGACACGGTGGTCGTGTCCGGCGCGGCCGGCGCGGTGGGCAGCGTGGCCGGGCAGATCGCCAAGATCAAGGGCTGCCGGGTCATCGGCATCGCGGGCGGGCCGGAGAAGTGCCGCGTGGTGACCGAGGAGTTCGGGTTCGACGCCGCGATCGACTACCGGATGCCGCACCGGCGCAGAACGCTGCGCCAGCTCGCGCCGCACGGGGTCGACGTGTACTTCGACAACGTGGGCGGGGAGATCCTGGATGACGTCCTGACCTGCGTCGCCCGGGGGGCCAGGATCATCGTCTGCGGCGCGATCTCGCAGTACAACGAGGACGAGGTGCGGGGCCCGGCTAACTACATGATGCTGCTGGTGGCGCGGGCGTCCATGACCGGGATGCTGGTGTTCGACTACGCTGACCGGTATCCCGAGGCCATGGCCGCGCTGGCCGCCTGGTACCAGGCCGGGCGGCTGGTCGCGCACGAGACCATCGTGCGCGGCAGCGTCGAGGACTTCCCCGAGACGCTGCTGAAGCTATTCGAGGGGGCGAACACCGGCAAGCTGATCCTGGCCCTCGACGGGCGCTAAGGCATTCCGGGCACTCCGCCGATCCGGGAGCCGTCGGGGGCGCGGGGCCCCGGGACGTTCCGGAAGGCGAAGGGCTCAGCCGCCCGGCCGGGCTGGACGTACCACGCCTCGCCGGTCCGGTCGCTGGCCAGGACGGCCAGCAGCGCGCCGGCCACCTCGTCCGCGGTCATCAGCGGGATGCCCGCGGCGCTGATCAGGTGCCGGACCGGATCGTTGATCGCGGTGTCGGCGAATCCCGGGCACAGGGCGTTCACGGCGATGTGATCGGCCGCCAGCGCAGGGCCCAGGGCCCGGGCCAGGCCGACGACGGCGTGCTTGGTCGCGGCGTAGACCGGGTCGGCGGGGACCGCGGTCAGCCCGGCCAGGCTGGCGGTGAAGACCAGGGCGCCCTGGCCGCGAGCCCGCAGGGCAGGCAGCGCGGCGTTCACGCCGAAGAAGACCCCGTCGACGTTGATGCCGAACGCGCGCCGGTAGGCGGCCAGATCCCAGGCCGGGCCGCCCGGCCTGACGCTCGTGGTGGACACGCCGGCGTTGAGAAAGGCCACGTCGAGGCCGCCGAACGCGGTGACCGCGGCGGCGACCGCCGCCTCGTTGTCCGCCTGCTCGCGCACGTCGCAGCGGGCGAACCGGCCGCCGATGGCGGCCGCCACCTCGGCGCCCCGCTCGTCGACGTCGGCCACCACGACCCGGGCGCCGCGGGCAGCCAGCTGCCGGGCCGCCGCGGCGCCGATGCCGTTGGCGCCGCCGGTGACCAGCGCCACGGCACCGTCGAGACCGATTGCCATCAGGGCTCCCGCCGCCCGGCGGTCACAGGGGGGCGGTGCGACAGGTCGAGCCCGCGGAGCAGGGCCTCCACGACGATGACCGCGCGGCGGATGCCGGGGGCGCGGTCGGCGATCACGTCGGAATAGAGGAAACCATCGGCGACGGCGACGATCGCGAAGGCCAGCGTGGGGGTATCCAGGCTGGTGTCGAACGCGTCCCGGCCGCGTTCCAGGTCGATGAGATTCTCCAGCGCGGCGACCATGCCCTGGTGCAGCGTGCTGCGGCTGCCGGTCAGCACCCGAAGCGCGGTCTCCGGGTCGGAGTCCAGGAACATGCGCACCGGCCGGTCGGCTCCGATGGCCCGCAGCACGCCGCCGATCACCGCGGTCAGCCGGTCCGTTCCGGTCAGGTGGGCGCTGGCGCGGACCTGGTCGGCGAGCAGGAGGCGGGCCCGCCACCACAGCACCTGGTCCAGTAGCTGTTCCCGGTTGCCGGCCCGGCGGTACAAGGTGGCGCGGGCCACCCCGGCGCGCCGGGCCAGCGACCGCATGTCGAGCCGCTGACCGGCCACGAAGGTGTCCACGGCCGCCGCGAAGATCGGGCCAGGAATAGCAACCGGCGTCCCTGTTCCCTGGGGCAGCACCCTGCCGACGTCCTCGGTCATGACGCTGCCTGCTCGGCGGCGCGCTTTTCTGCGGCCTCGGCCAGTAGCGCGAGCTCTTCAGTCAGGTAGCCGGCCAGCTGATCGATATCCGGGACCAGCTCGCGGCAGCTGAGCAGGCCGAAGTGCAGCTGGCCGAGGTACCCCACCAGGGTGATGTTGAGGCCCTGGCCGTCGGTTACCACCGACATCGGGTAGTGCGCGACTAGCCTGGCGCCGCACATGTAGACCGGGACGTTCGGGCCGGGGACGTTGGAGATGGTGACGTTGAACGGCGGGAGCCGGCGCAGCAGGCCGGTCGCGAACGCGACCCGGGCGGCCCGCGCAGTCAGTGCCGGCACCGCGAAGTCGCTGATCTGGTCGACCAGGCCCTGCGGGATCACCGCCTGCTGGGCCTTGGCCGTCTGCGTCGCCGAGTGGACGATCTGCAGCCGCTGGCCAGGATCGGTGACGTTGGTGGGCAGCGGGGCGAGCATGGCGGACACCTTGTTGCCCAGCCCCCCCTGGCTGGCCGGAGCCCGCACGGACACCGGGATCATCGCGACCAGCGGCTGGTCCGGCAGCGCATTGTGGTCGACGAGCCAGCGCCGCAGCGCCCCGGCGCACATCGCCATGACCACGTCGTTGACCGACACACCGAACGCCTTCTTCACCGCCTTGACCGTGTCCAGGTCCACGCTGCGGAACGCGAACCGGCGGTGCGGAGTGATCGACCGGTTGAACGGCGTCGCCGGCGCCCGTCCCGGCCTGGTGGCGATCACCGAGCCGTCGCCGCGATTCAGCCCGAGCATCTCGCCGATCAGCGTGTTCGCCACCGGAGCCAGGGCGGGCAGGATCCTCACAAGCTCGTTGGTGATCCGGACTGTCTGCACCGGGCGCCAGGCCAGCCGCATGCCTGCTTTCGCGGCCAGGACTGGCAGGGGCGGCGGCTGTTTCGGCTGGAATGGCTCGGCCGCGGGCAGTTCGCGCCCGGCCGGCGTGAGGTCAAACAGGACGGTCAGCAGCTCGGTGCCTGAGACCCCGTCGACCGCGGCGTGGTGGATCTTGGTGTAAACCGCGGCGCGCTTGCGGGCCAGCCCGGTGATCAGGTAGAGCTCCCATAGCGGGCGGTTGCGGTCGAGGGGGCGGGCGTGCAGCCGGCTGACCTGTTCATTCAGCTGGGCGTCGGAACCCGGGCGCGGCAGGGCGATCTCGCGAACGTGGTACTCGATGTCGAAGTCCGCGTCGTCGATCCAGTAGGGCTGGTCAAGCCCGAGCGGCACGTTCAGCAGCTTGCGCCGGAGCACGGGCACCAGCGGCAGCCGCTCGGCCATAATCCTGGTGAGCCGAGCCAGGGTCAGCGGCCCGGAAGCCGTGCTGGGATCGAGCACGCTCAGCCCCCCGATGTGCCCAGTGGTGTTGGCCGTCTCAAGGGCGAGGAACGCGGCATCCATGCCGGTGAGTTGCTGCATTTCGGTTCCTCCTGCTCACCGCGGGTCTTGTGGTTGTCGGGGATAGAGAGGCCGCAACGACCGCGGCGGGCGGAACGGGACCTGCAGGCCCGCCGGCCGGGCCAATCGGTCGGCGATCAGCCAGAGCGTCGCCGGGTCCACGCCGAAGCCGACATGGCTGCAGCGAACCTCGACGTTCTGGTGCAGGTCGGTTTCCGGCCCGACGCACGCCTGCCAGGCCACGATGCCGTCCAGACGGGAGTAGACCGAAGTCGACGGCACGTTGACGGGCCGGGACCGCTGCTCGCTGCTGGGCAGCTTAGAGCGGGGCGCGTGCAGGAAGCTCAGCCGCTGGTAAGTGCCCTGGGCATGGCTCTGCCCGGGATGCGTCTGGGCGTAAGGGCTGCCCAGCGTGATGACCTGGCGGACCTCGCGGGGATATCTGCGGGCCATTTCCCTGGCGTAGATGCCGCCCAGGCTCCAGCCGATCAGCGAAACAGGACGCCCGGTCCGTTCGGAATGACTTAGGAGGGCGCGGGGCAGGCCGGCCAGCACCGCCTCGGTCGGGCCGTGATTACGGCCGAGGTCCCAGCCGCGGGCGTCGTAGCCGAGCCAGCGCAGGAATGCCCGCAGCGG
>Ga0335073_10002040_pt1 | contig 27651 bp, 29 predicted proteins | sample Lox_Sample_22_FD_207093 | JGI IMG/M metagenome (GOLD analysis project Ga0335073, IMG submission 207093) | Soil microbial communities from Loxahatchee National Wildlife Refuge, Florida, United States - Lox_Sample_2.2 | ecosystem: Environmental > Terrestrial > Soil > Wetlands | place: USA...
TCCAACTTCGATCATGATGCGCACCGCATGATGACCTGCACCGCCTGCCACACGCACACTCCGCAGAGCAAAGAGACTGCTGACATCCTCATACCCGGCATCGCGACCTGCCGCGGCTGCCATCAGGAGGCCGGACCGCAGCACGATGCGGCGGATGGACGCTGCTCCGAATGCCACGAGTATCACGATTGGCGCAACGAGAAATCTCCTGCGCAGCACTTCACGCTTCCGCAGTTGCGCAGCGCCGCGGCAGGCTTGCCGTAGCAAGCTACTTCGCCAGTTGCTTTTCGATGTCGGGGGCGATGCGTTCGGGCGGCGTCGTTGGCGCGTAGCGCTCGATCACGTTGCCCTGCTTGTCGACGAGAAACTTGGTAAAGTTCCACTTGATGTTATCGCCCAGCAGACCGCCCTTTTCGCTTTTCAGAAATTTGTACAGCGGATGCGCATCGGCGCCGTTCACCTCGATCTTCGAGAACAGCGGAAACTCGACGCCATAGTTGAGTTCGCAGAAGGACTTGATCTCGTCGTTGGAACCGGGCTCCTGGTGGCCGAACTGGTCGCAGGGGAAGGCGAGCAGCTCCAGGCCGCGATCGCGATACTTGGCGTAGAGCTCTTGCAGGCCTTTGTATTGCGGGGTGAAGCCGCACTTGCTGGCGGTGTTCACAATCAGCAGGACCTTGCCCTTGTAGTCGCCGAGCTTCTTATTTTTGCCGTCATTCAGTTTCGCGGTGAAGTCGTAAATGCTCATCGGGAAGTCCTCCATTACGCGACGAACGCTTGCATTTCGTCAAGACCAGCCGCCGAGCGGCGAGATGGGTTTAGCCCGGCGCGTAGGCGCCGCACGGGCGGTGTTTCGGGAGCTTTCAAGGCACCTGCGCCCGAAAAATTGTTCCACGTGGAACATCACAAACCTGCGCTGTACGCTTATGAAAACAAAGCCCGAGTAGCACTTCAGTCTGCCGGAAGGTAATGCCGCAACCGGCCGTTCCACGACTTTAACTCCTACAATGTGGGATATCAGGCGCAATGGCTTTCTGTTCCGCTGCTTGACGCAGGTCCGTTCTACTCTTCGGTCTCCGCGCCCTGCAGCGCCTCTTCTTCTTCGCGCTTCAGCGGACGCAAAAGCGGGAACAAAATCACGTCGCGGATGGAACGCGAATCCGTCAACAGCATCGTCAGGCGATCAATGCCCACGCCTTCTCCGGCGGTCGGCGGCAATCCATACGACAGCGCGCGGATGTAGTCCTCGTCCATCTGGTGGGCTTCTTCGTCGCCACGGGCGCGCTCGCTCAACTGCCCTTCGAAGCGTCGGCGCTGCTCCTCGGGATCGTTCAGCTCGCTGAAGGCGTTGCCGATCTCCAGCCCACCGGCGAAGATCTCGAAGCGCTCGACCCAGTCCGCATTCTCTTCCGGCTCGCGCTTGTTCTTTGATAGCGGCGAGATCGAGAGCGGAAAGTCGTAAATGAACGTCGGCTGGATCAGATGCGGTTCGGCGACAAATTCGAACAGCTCGGCGATGGTCTTGCCCGCAGGCGCAGTCGGATCGTACGGGATGTGCGGGTTCGTCGCGTTGTAACGGTGAATCATCGCGGCAATTTTCTGCGAATCCGAGAAGTCCTCCATTGTGGGACGCTCGCCCGAGTTCTCCGGCCAGAACTTGATGATGGCCTCGCGCATGGTGAGCCGCTGAACATTGCCGAAGTCAACTTCTTGTCCGTTGAAGTGCGCGACGGTCGTGGGCTTTCCGTCAACTGGCTCGAGCACGTCGCGCGCGATCTGCGCCAGCATCTCGGCGGTGAAGTCCATCATGTCGCGATAATCCGCGTAGGCCATGTAGAACTCCAGCATAGTGAACTCGGGGTTGTGCTGGGTCGAGATGCCCTCGTTGCGGAAGTTGCGATTGATCTCGTAGACGCGGTCGAGGCCGCCAACCACAAGCCGCTTCAGGTAGAGCTCGGGCGCGATGCGCAAGAAGAGATCGACATCGAGCGTGTTGTGGTGGGTGATGAACGGCTTGGCCACGGCGCCGCCGGCGATGGGATGCATCATCGGCGTCTCGACCTCGATGAAGCCGCGCTCGTCGAGGAAGCGGCGCATCGACTGCACGACTTTCGCGCGCTTGGCGAAGACTTCGCGCACCTCGGGATTCATCGTCAGATCGACGTAGCGGCGGCGGTAACGCGTCTCGACGTCCTGAAGCCCGTGCCACTTCTCCGGCAGCGGCAGCAGGTCCTTGACGAGGAACGTGATTTCCTCGACATGCACCGTCAGTTCGTTGGTGCGCGTACGGAAAAGGTAGCCCTTCACGCCGATGTAGTCGCCGATGTCGAGCAGCTTGTAGAGCTGGAAACCTTTTTCGCCGACGAAGTCGAGCCGGACGTAAATCTGCAGCCGCTCGCCGCCCTGCTGCAGATGCGCGAATCCGGCCTTGCCCTGGATGCGGATCGACATCAGGCGCCCGGCAACGCTGACGTTAATCTTCGGGGATTCGAGTTCCTGCGCGGTCTTGGCCGAGAATTCCGCGACGATTTGCGGGATCGTGTGGGTGGTTTCGTAGCGATAGGGATAGGCGCTCTGTCCCAGCGCCTCAATCTGCTTCAGCTTGTCTTTGCGCAGTTGGTAGATTTTGTCGTCAAGTGCCACAAGGTTTTCCTGGCGCGGTTTAGAGGAAAAACGAATTATAGAGGAAACGCGAAGGGGTTAAGACTTTACATCCCAGACGATTATCGGAGTGTTTATTAAATATTTGCCATTAACAAATTAAATTAATTAATTTTTATATTGACAAAATTAATTGTTCGTAGCATTATGACGGTGAACTGAGCTACTTATGCCTGCCAAAACCGTATGTCCGGAATGCAACCAGCCGTTCAAGATCACCCGGCTGGCGTGCCCCACCTGTAATGTCACGATGGAGGGGCAAATCGAACTGCCCTCATTGGTGCAGCTCTCGCTGGAAGATCAAGCCTTTGTGATGGCGTTTGTGCGGCATCACGGGTCGATCAAGAAGATGGAGAGCCTGTTCGGCATCAGTTACCCGACAGTGAAGAACCGGCTGAATGCGATAGCCGCGGTGCTGGACAAGTCGATCGAGGCGCCATCGCCGCGAGGTTATGTGCTGGAGCAGCTTTCGCGCGGCGAGATCACGGTTGAGGAAGCGCTGGAGAAGCTTGGTTGAGATCGATATCTGAGGAGGATTCATTATGTCTGACGAAACCAGAAAGGTGCTGGAGATGCTCGCTGCCGGCAAAATCAACTTGCAGGACGCGGAAAGACTATTGGACAGGCTTGCCTCCGGCAAGGCGCTCGAAGGCAGCACCGGCAGCAACGGCGGCAACGCCACTGGCGCCGCTACGGACAATCGCGCGGTCTCCAGGCTGAGGTTCCTGCGCGTCCTGGTGGATACCGGCGAGGGACACGACGTCAATGTGAAAGTGCCGCTGGGATTTCTGCGCGCGGGGGTGAAGCTGCTGGGCGTGCTTCCGCCCAAGGTTGCGCAGAGGCTGAACGACAAAGGATTCAACCTGGATTTTCTTTCCGAGCTGAAGGGCGAGGACTTAGAAGAAGCGTTAAACGCGTTGCACGTCGATGTCGAAACCGATGAAGGCCAGCATGTGAAGGTTTTCTGCGAATAGTTGTGGCCTGCTGGCGGCGATGTGCCGCGGAACGATGGACGTCAGCAGGCTCTCGATTGTAATTCAGCTATTCGTCGCTGGGAGATTCGGCGAAGCCCATTTCGCCCAGGTGACTTTCGCCGAGCTCGACGTTGGCCTCGGTGGTGTGGTTCTCGTTGCGCAACTCCGCGAGCAGCGCCTGAATTTCGTCATCCGGCAGGGCCGCGGAGTGGTGCAGGAAATCCTCGAGTCCCTGCGGAGTGAATACCTGGACCCAGGAATTCGCGCCCAGATTGTAATTGACCTGATATTGGAGCGGATCAGCGCGCAAGCGGAAGATGTGCAGGTTTCCTGGCATTGGGTTTGTCGCTACACGGGCGCTTGCATTGTATGATTCACATCGGCTCGCAGGCAAGCCGGCGGAGAGCGCAAAAAAATAGCGGGGAGACTCCCCGCCCGGGCGCCGTTGATCAATTGAAATCACGATTCCATAGGTGAGGCTTCGGGAAAACGAAGCTTGCATTTCGACAGCGCACGGTTGAGCAGGTCCTCGACCTCTGGTTCCTCCCAGCTCTTCGCCATTGCCAGCTCGCTCACCAGCAGATAGCGCGCCCGCTCCAGCATCTTCTTTTCGCGAAAGCTCAGTGGCTTGGCCTGGCCGAGCAGCAGCAGACTCTTCAGCACTTCCGCCACATCGAGCAGAGATCCGGTGCGCATCTTGTCGGAATTCTCCTTAAAGCGGTACTTCCAGTCGGCATGATTTTCGCACTTGCCATCCATGAGGAAATCCAGGATCTTCTGCACCTCGCCATTGCGAATCACCCGCCGTAGGCCGACGCTGCCCACATTGTGGAAGGGAACCATCACCTTCAAGCTGCTGGCTTTTATTTTTAGGAGGTAAAATCTTTCGATCTGTGAGCCGATTGTCCTGCTGCTGATCTGCTCAATCACGCCTACCCCGTGGTTGGGGTAAACGACCTTGTCTCCGATGCTAAAAGATTGGCTGTTCATGAGGGCCGGAGGTGCTGCTTCCCCAGAGTCAATTCTGGGTAAAAAGAGAGGAACTACCGTATTTATGGGGTAAGTATAACCCCGCTTCGGTGAGGCGGTCAATTGAAGGACGGCGAGAGATACGCCGATTCGCGTCTCCATGGCGAACGACGTGAGTACAATCGGACCAGCCACTCGCGTATAATAGTCGGATATCTTCGGGTAACGTCCACTGGCCCGAACATCGACCCGGAAGTATGCCTGAGCATATCAAGAAGAAGCTGGCCGAGGAAATTGCGGTCCTCGAACACGAGTTGAACCACGAACTCCCGAAAGAACTAAAAAAAGCTGTCGCCATGGGCGATCTCAGCGAGAACGCCGAGTATCACATGGCTAAGCAGCGGCAGGAATTCGTGCGCGCCCGCCTGGGACAGCTCAAGCAGCGCATGGCCGAGCTGTCGATGGTCAACATGGCCAACATTCCTCGCGATCGCGCAGCCATCGGCTCGACTGTGGTGGTTTACGATTCCACCAAAGACGAAAAGATCGAATACAAGCTGGTGACCAGCGAAGAGTCGGATGTGACCAAGGGGCTAATTTCTACCAGCTCGCCGATCGGGCGGGCGCTGATGGGCAAGAAAGTGGGCGATGTGAGCGAGGTGGTCACGCCTACCGGCAAACGCGAACTCGAGGTGCTGAAGCTGATCACGATCCACGACGAGGCGTAGCGAAGTCGCATGACCTGGACGAGCGCAGTCGGGCGGTCCTGCAAGTGGCTGCTGTACAAAATCGTGCACGGCCTGGCCCTGACCCGCATCTCGCCCAATGCGCTCACCTTCATCGGCCTGCTGATCAACGTCGTCGCCGGCATCCTGTTCGGCTACGCCCATGCCGATAATCAGCGCCGCATCTTCCTCTACGCCGGGCTGGTGATCATCGGCGCCGGCATCTTCGACATGGTCGATGGCCGCGTGGCGCGGGCCACCAACCAGGTGACGCAGTTCGGCGGCTTCTTCGATTCCATCATCGATCGCTACAGCGATGTGGCCCTGTTTTTCGGATTGCTGGTATATTACGCGCGCGCCAACCGCTTTTTCTACGTGGTGATGGTGGCCTTCGTAATGGTCAGCTCGGTGATGGTCAGCTACGCCCGCGCCCGCGCCGAGTCGCTGATTCCGAGTTGCAAAGTCGGCTTCATGGAACGGCCCGAGCGCATCGTGCTGGTGATCATCGGGGCGCTGTTCAACCGCATGGGGCCGGTGCTTTGGGTGATCGCCGTGCTTAGCACGATCACCGTCATTCACCGCATCCGCCATACCTACCAGGTACTGCGCGAGATTGAACCCCCGCCCGTTCCCGTTCCGCCCGATCCGCTGAAGTTTGAAGAGATCGTGGGGTAAGCAAGGCCGGAAGTTCTGCTTGTGCGGCTGGCGCTGATTCGATACAAATACAAGGAAACCGAGCCTGCAGTTGCGACTCACTGGGGCCGCCCTTAGACGCGCCGCGGGCGCGTACCGATTTCTTCAGGTGGGATACGCACATTTCCTGTTCGTTGTGCCCGCGAACGATGCTTCATCCGCGGCGCAGAAGCGTTGAACTGCCGGCCACTATTTCGCCCCAACCGGTTCTGCGTGCTCGATTTTCGCTTCGCGAAGATATTTTGCCGCTTCCTCCGGCGGCGTGGGGTTTTGATAGAAACCTGTACCCCACTCGAAGCCCGCAATCTTCGTCAGACGCGGCATGAATTCCACGTGCCAGTGGTAATAGTCCATGGAGCTTTCCTGCACAGGCGCAGTGTGAATCACCAGATTGTAGGCGGGATTTTCGAGCACCTGGTCGGCGCGCATCAGCAGCGCCTTAAGCGCCTTCGCTAGACTTTCGTACACCTGCGACGACGAATTCTCGAATGCCGACTCGTGGCGCTTGGGCAGGATCCAGGTCTCGAACGGGAAGCGCGGCGCATAGGGAGCGAGGGTGAGAAAGGCGTCGTTCTCAGCGACGACGCGAACGCCGGATTCCGTCTCCTGCCGGATGATGTCGCAAAATACGCAACGCTCTTTGTAGATGAAGTATTGCTTGGAACCCTCCAGCTCTTCCACCACGTGTTTGGGCAGGATGGGTAAAGCGATGAGTTGCCCGTGCGAGTGTTCCAGGGTAGCGCCTGCCAGTGGACCGTGGTTCTTGAAGATGAGGATGTATTTGAAGCGCCGGTCTTTCTTCAGATCGACGATGCGGTCGCGGAAGGCCCAAAGCACGTCCTCGATGCGCTTTTCCGTGAGGTCGGCCAGCTTGACACCGTGGTCCGGAGTTTCGACGATTACCTCGTGCGCGCCGATGCCGTTCATCTTGTCGAACATGCCCTCGGCCTGGCGGCTCAAGTTGCCTTCGATGCCGAGCGAGGGGAACTTGTTCGGCACCACCCGCACCGTCCAGCCGGTCGTGTTGGGCGAAGCGCCGTTCGGCCGATAGGCCAGCACCTCCGGCGGCGTCTTGCTTTCGTTGCCGCCGCAGAAGGGACAGAATCCGCCCTTCATCTTAACCGGCTCGCGTGTGAAATCGGAGGGACGTTTGGCGCGGTCGGTGGAAATGATCACCCATCGTCCAACGATCGGATCTTTGCGCAATTCAGGCACGGCGGCAATTCTCCTGCAAACCTTCTATGTTAACGCGATCCGCGAGATCGCCTTTCGCTCTTCGCTTCTTGCTTGTCGTTTTTTCGGGTTTCACCCGGTTGCCCTACTTTCTCCAGAAGACGCCGCGAGCGGTTGAGCCAATAGCAAAAGGCGGAAAGCGAACAACGTTTTTTCTTACTTCACCGGCTCCGGCGCAGGCTTACTCCCGACCAGCTTTTCGATATCGGTCATCTCCTTGGGAAGGCTCGACGACAGAACGTCCGCGCCGGTGGGCGTGATCAGGATGGTATCTTCCACGCGGAAATGCCAGTGCTTGTCGGGGAATTCCACGATCGGCTCGACCGTTACGACCTGCCCGGCCTGGATCGGCCCTTTCGGCAGCATGACATCGTGCGTCGCCAGTCCGACGAAATGACCCGGCCAGCCGTACCATTGCGAGGCAATGCCCTCGCGCTCGTAGACTTTCTTGCCCGCTTCTTCCGCCTGCTCGTAGGTGTTGCCTGGCTTCAGCAGGGCGATGATTGCCTTCTGGCATTCCAGATCGACGTTGTACCACTTGGCCTGCTCGGGCGTGAATTTGCCGTCGATGTTGAAGGTGCGCGTGATGTCCATGGTCATGTGGTCGAGGTCGGCGGCAAAGTCGAAGACCACGACGTCGCCCGGCTCGATCTGGTTGCGATTGAAGAAGTAGTGCCAGGTGTTCGCATTTTTTCCGGAACCAACAATTGCCGGATACGCCAAGCCTTGCGCGCCGGAGTTGCGGAAGACGAACGCTGCTTCGGCTTCGATCTGATACTGATACATCCCGGGATGGGCCATCTCGATGGCTTGCATGTCGCCCCTGGCGCTAATGCGGCCATTGCGCCGTAGCACTTCAATTTCGCCGGGACGTTTGATGTTGCGCATCGCGTCGATCGTCCCCGTGATGTCACGGAAGTTGGCCGCGGGATAGCGTTCGTGCAGTTTCAACAGAGCGTCGCGATCGCCGGGCAGATTTTGTCCGTAGGGATTGTTGTACTCGGCGGCATAGTCGCGGCCGGTCTCGAAGCGGGCGCCATCGGGCTTGTCGGCGAATCCCAGTCGCACCCAGAGATCGCGATCTACGCCGTTGCCGAACAGAAAGCTCAGAGCGGGGTCGAGGCTGGAAAGCGGTGCGACGGCTGTGTAGCCCAGTTCCTTCTGCTCGTCTTTCGACATCGAAAGCAGGTTCGCGCCGTAGACCTGGACTTGTCGCGGGCTCTGCTGCGGCTCGAAGATCGTGACCCGCTGCGTGCTTACATCCATCAGGAAGATCGCGCCGGGATCGGAGAGTCCGGTGTAATAGTAAAAATCGTTGTCTTCGCGATAGTGATCGGCCGGTGGCTCCTGTGTTTTAGCGAAGAGAAGGACGTAGCCGGTCTTCAGCTTGCCGGCAAGCTCGGCGCGGCGCGCGGCAAACTCCTGCGGTCCGCCGAGGTCCTGCATGGCGGCCCGGTCTGTGTATTGGGCGTTGACGGTCAGAGATGAAAAAAGAAGGGAAGCAATCGCGAACTGTCGGATCATGGCGTAACGCAGTGTAGTCGCTCGCTGGTGCTGGCGCAATCGAACGAGCTTCGCCACGCCGTCATTCCGGACGCCGCCCGACGCTGTTGACGGGCGGTCACGGTTTGGGCACTTCACCGGGGAGGGTTGATCATCTCGTTGTAAACGCGCTCGAACGGCGCAGGACTGACACTAACTTCTCCGCGATAGGGATTATCGAGCGCGGCCACCATGAACACCATCAGCCCGAGGAGAAATGCTATAAACACTGTCATCCAAATATGCATACTCAGGCTGTCCATAAGGAAGAACCAGGTAACAACAACACAGATCAATGCCCCTACCAGAATCAGCGCCCAGAGGGGCGGCGGCAACTCGTCCTCCACGCTGTCCAGACGAATGCTGCGGCTCTCATCCAGAGTGTCGAATCGCCGGGAAATATCGGCCATCAGAATTCTCTGTTCTTCGGTGGTGGGGGTGAAAGACGCAAGGTCTTTTTGGAATTTACTAAGCGTCAGATTGTTGGCAGTAGGGATGATACCGCGCCGTTGTTCGGCCCAACCCGGATCGATCACCTGGCGGGCGTATTGGCGAAGATCCTCCTGCAACGAGGTGCGTGCTGGCTCCGGAAGGCTGCCAACACCGCGATAGAGGCTGTATAGAGCTGCTGCCTCTTGCGCTACTTTGGCTTGGGTGTCGTTGAAGGTCTGCCACGCTGCGATGGCGAGCAAGCCCAACGAAACCCCATAAAGTACGGTTATCCCTTCCAGGTAGTAACCGACAATATCGTTATGCGAGCTCTTGATGTGGACGCGGCGCATCCAGGCCCGAGTGGGAAATAGGCCTGCCAGGCCAAAGGCAATAAACAAGGTGACAACCAGAAGTTCAAAAAGCCAGTTGGGTAGGTTATAGACCCAATACATATTCATTCAGTCGCCCGCTTCACGCAAGCTTCTCTTTGGTTGCATTCGTATTCGCAAAGTTCTATCACGCACTCAAGGGACAGTCAATCACGTCTCCGACGCGCTATTCCGCAGACGCCGGTACCGATTGAACTGGTGATCGCCGGCCTTGCGGCAGCTCATCCAGCGCCAATGCGTGACGTGATCATGAGTGAAACCCACGCCACCGAAGACCGTCGGGCGCAGCAGCACAGGAACCGTCTGCTCCCCGGCGAGGCGCTCCTGCTCCGGAGGGACGAGCTGGCCGGTCTCGACGGGAGCGATGGTCATAAACTTCTCGTCGATCAGATCGGCGCGTGCCAGGTTGCCGTAAAGTGTGGGCCCTCCTTCGCACAGGAGATATTGCACTCCGAGCTCCTCTCGCAGCCTGGCAATCGCGCGCGGAAGATCGAGCGTTTCCTTGTCGCCGGCAGCGATGATGGCAACTTGCGGGTGTCGGCCTTGCGCGTGCAAGCGCTCAGCGCCGCATCGACGACATCTCCGTCGAACACCTTGTGCCGTGAGAGGTCGAGATCGGCCGCCTTCGTGACAAAGATGTTTCGCTCGCGGCCCTTGCCAAGCTTCTTTCGCAACTCGCGCAACCTGGGATCAGCTACACGGAACACGATTCCGCGGCTCTCCGGGCCGCGCGAACGTTGCTCCTCGCGCAGGGTGTTCATCCCCATCAACAGCCCGTCGGCGTGCGCGCGCAGCAGGTCCATCAGCCAGCGATCGTCGGCAGATTGGCCGATTTCTCCGCCGGCGGCATGCTTGCCGAGCAGGCTGGTGATGCCGTCGAGCGATTGAACCAGATTTGAATAGATCCACGGCCGGTCAGCGGGCGGTGAGGGAAAGCCCAGCTTGCCGTAGGCCGCATACGCGGCATCGTCGATCGCGCTGGGCTCAGCGCGGTCGAAGAGAACTTCAAAGCGGGGATGGCCGGCGGTGATCAGAACGGGCTCCCTGCCTGATTCTACGCGAGTAAGCGCGCCGCCCCGACTTCCCTGCTCAGCGCTGGTCGCAGGCCGACGGCTGGTTGTCGCGGCGATGCGAGCAAGAAGAGCGATTCACCTTACATCGAAGCCTCGTCCTTCCTGCATCCAAGCAAGTATGCGCTGGAAGCGGGGGAACCGCCTGAAGTTGGTCAGCGAGAGCGCTGCGCCCGGCCCCACGCGTGAAATTTTTCGTGAGGTCCGCGAGAGTCTGGGAGTGCCCGCTGTGCCCAAGCTGTACCAGGCCTACGCTGCCTTACCCGAGTTCCTTGAGCTGCATTGGCGAGCGTTCCGGCCGGCGCTGCAGTCGCGGCAATTTTTCCTGCTTGGCGCACGCCTGGCGGCTGAGTCGTACACCCGGGCGCACAACTACTTTGATGTTCCCTCGCTCCACCCCCCGGAAGCGGACCCGCAGGCGCCCGATCTCTCGATCTCTCAGGTGCTCGATTACTACCAGTATCTCGATCCCTTGCTGCTGCTGATTTCGGCCGCGCAAATGCAAGCCTTCGAGGGGCCAGTAGGACAGCCACAGGAAATTCCCGAGCCTGCCTATCATCCCGAGTTCGCGCTGAGTCCTTCTCTGCTCTCTGATGGCCGCGTCGGCGTTGGGCTGCAACCCGCCTGGCAGGAGCGGCAACGCGCTCTGGATCCCGGACTGATCTCGGACGAACACTGCGCGCTGGCGTCCTGGCCGGAGTTCTATTCCGAATACTGGGCGGCACTATGGGATTTACTGCAGTCGCCGGTGTACGCCGACTGCCAGTACCGGCTCGCCGACAGCGCCTTGAACATGGCGAGCGAGTTGCCGGTGCGGGTAGAAACCAGCATCTCGCAGTTGCTCGATGGCGGCCTGGATGACGAGCAGATCACCGCTGTGGTGCGAATCAACGAGGCTTCTCTGCAAGCGCTGACGGGAGTGGTGCTCGACGTCACCTTCGCTCGCATCGGCCTGGAAACGACGGGCAAACACGGCCCGCACCAAGGCCCAACTAGCGACCCGGCTGCGCAACAGACCGGCTCACCGGTTCGCGCGGCTTGAGATAGGCTCGCCCTTCTGCAATTCCTGGCGAACGAAAGCGATCAGCTCGGGCGTGACGTATTGCGGCGGAGCGATGCGGAACATAGGTTTTCTCGCTACCGGCTTCAGGGAAACATTGCTCCAGGCCACGCGGTCCGCTTTGTCGTGAAGAATGACGGCATCGGCGCGATCGAGGAACTGCTGTGCCGACAGCTTGAAATCCGCAGTGCCTGCGTCGAGCACTGTAAGGTAGAGATTCGGGCGTACAAAGCGAAGGATGCTGTTCGATTCCAGGATCGCGTTCTCTGCCGCTGCGAGTTCCTGGCGAATCCGGGGCATCGCCTCGGCCAGCATCCCCTGCCGGGTGCGCACCCAGAGCGAACGCAAAGCGCCGGACACCAGAAAGCGCGAAGAGTCGCTTTCACCGCTGCGGTCGCGCTCTTCGGTGATCGCCCAGGAATGATCGTCGCTGGCACAGTGGCACATCTTGCCGTTGGCCGAGCAGATGCCATGCCCGTACTGCGTGATCTTCATCGCCGTCCAGTGAAATTCGGGCAGAGCAGCGATGAGGCCGGCGACGACGCTGGTCTTGCCTACGCTGCGAGAATGTCCGCCAACGACGATGAGCATGTTAAGCAACCAGCGACTGGCTTTGAAGAGGCGCAGCTTTAGCTGCGCCGACCGTGTTTTGAATTGTCATCACGAAGTCGCGCGAAGGGGGTCGCCACGGCGACCGACTGAGCGCGGGTGCGGGATCTGCTTTGTCGCCCGTCAGCAGCTCCTTCTCCGAACATCGCAGTACTTTCAGTGCGACTCCTCTTTCTTTGCCAGACGCGCCATCGCTGCCAATTCCTTCAGAAACTCCCGCAGCGGCCGCGCCGGAGTTCCCCAATACAACTTCCCTTTGCCGCGAAGCACCTTGTGCGGCAGGATGCCTGCCTGGCCGCCCAGCATCGTTCCCGCCTCAATCCTGGCATGATCGCCGATGCCGACCTGACCGCCTATAACGCAGTCATCGCCGATTTCCGAACTGCCGGAGACGCCGGTCTGCGCCGCGATCACTACATTTGCCCCTACGATATCGTTATGTCCAATGTGTACCAGGTTGTCCAGCTTCGTTCCTGCGCCGATGACCGTCTTGTCCAGCGCGCCGCGATCGATGGCGCAGTTGGCGCCGATCTCGACATAATCCCCGATCACCAGCTCGCCCACCTGAGGGAACTTGTGATATCGGCCGTATTTCTCGTCGCGTACGAAGCCGAAGCCATCGGAGCCCAGCACGGCGCCGGCATGGACGATAACGCGGCGGCCGAGCGTCGTGCCTGGATAGATGACGACGCAGGGGTAGAGGTCGCAGTCGTCGCCGATTACCACGCCTTCACCGATGCTGCAGCTTGCGCCAATGTGGGCACGCTCTCCGATTACGGCGCGCACCTCGATGACCGCGTGGGCATCGATGGCGGCACCGGCAGCGATCTGGACCGATGGATCGACTACAGCGGTGGGATGCACGCCAGGGGGATAAATCTTCGCCGGATGCAAAAGCGCGCCGGCGCGGCAAAACGCCAGCCGCGGGTTCTTGGAGATGAGCAGCGGCTTGCCGGCGTGGGAAGCACTCACAAATTCGCCCGCAATCACGGCGGTGGCGCGCGAATTCAGCGCCTGCGGCAAGTCTTTCTCGTCCTGCACAAAAACCAGGTCGCCAGGCCCAGCTTGCGCGATGCTGGCTACTTTCGCGACCTCGATCGCGCCATTGCCGATGAGGCGCGCAGCGGTAAAGTCGGCAAGCTCTTGCAGGGTGTGCGGCATGAAGCTGTTATAGCAGGGACGAGGGGCTGGGGGTTAGGGCTAGAGAGTTAGAAACGGGGCGTCGAAGTTGAAAGCGCCGGGGAGCTTTAACGCGAACCTTGAGGTTTGAAGCTCGCACTGGCCCCAGACCCCGATCCCCAGCCCATCAATACAACGGCTTTTCGCCCGGCGGCCGCGTCTTCCAGCGCCGATGCACCCACAACCACTGATCGGGATAATGCCGGACGTACTCTTCGATGATCTTCGTAAACCGTGCAGTATTAGCGACTGCATCGGCTTCGTCGTTGCCGGTGCGCACCAATTCGACCGGACGGTCGAACTCCACGCGATATTTGCGGAGCACCGGGTCCCAAATGGTGAAGGCCGGAACCACCGTCGCCCCGGTATGCAGCGCCACGCGCGCCAGCCCGCTCGCCGTGCAGGCGGGAATGCCAAAGAAGTCCACGAACACGCCTTGCGGCGGCGTCATGTTGGTGTCCATCAGGATGCCGACGGTGGCGTTATCGCGCATGGCCGCAATCAGCCCGCGAGCAAACTCCTGTTTGTCGAGCAGCGCGTTGCCGTGTAGCCCGCGATAGCGCGTCACCAGCGCATCCACATAAGGATTGTCCAGCGGCCGCACTACGATTTGCATGGGATGGCCGCACAGCGAGTGAAAAAACGAGCCGACCTCCCAGCCGCCAAAGTGGCCGGTGAGCAGCAGCACGCCCTTGCCGCGCTTCTCCGCCGCGTCGAAGTTCTCGAATCCCTGGTAGGCCGCAATCTCGGAGACATTGGCGCGCGTGTAACGAGGGAAGAGGCACGCTTCGCCCAGAAGCCGGCCCAGCGACACATACACACCGCGAAGAATGTGGCGCCGCTCCGCCGGTGTTTTCTCCGGAAATGCGAGCTCCAGATTGCGCCGCCCTACGCGGCGAAGACGGGGATGCAGATAATAGACGAGTCCGCCGATAGAGATCCCCGCGCCATGGGCCAAGGAGCGAGGCAGCGCTCCCAGTATGCGTACCAGCAGCGCAACCGGCCAGTATTGCAATCTATCGAGCATGAAGGGTTTCGGTTTCGACGGTAGCACCCGAAAAAATAGGGATCAACCCCCGTACGAACCTACTGTTGGCGGCGATGGCCTTTTGTAAGCGCCAATTCGCGCGAGTCTCACTCGCCGCGCCGCTCTGCTGCCACCAGGCGCCCCGCCGGTCCACCTTCGGTTGCGGCAAGTTGTGCATCCTGAGGCGGCCGGAGGCGAGCGTAAACCGACAAAAGCAGGAACACCGAAAGTATGATCATTTCCGGCTCAATGGCATGCCGGTACCGGGCCTCCGGATTGCTGATGTAGTAGGTCAACGGATAGAAGAACAGCAACGTGGCAAACAGAAACACTCCGTGTACGCGCTTCTTGAGGGCCAGAAACAGTCCTGCGAAGCCCAGTAAGGAGAACGTCAGGAAAAACAGGTTCTTCACTTGCTTCGAGGGCGGAAGAGGCAGGCCGGCCCAGGTCCGGGGAACGCCGGCCCAGTAGTAGTAGAACCTAAGGACGCACAGCTCCAGAAACCTCTGCGGATTCCCGGCAATCCATTCTTTCGCCTCATTGGCCTGCTCGGCGTTGATCGCCGGTTCGCCTATCCTCCTGTACAAAGGCTCCAGAGAGGGATTGCGACCGGCATCGTAAGCGGTGACCTTCCAGCCCTGGGCCAGCGGATTGTTGCCGGCGCGGAATTCGTTGCCGAAATTGTCGCGGATGAAGACCGGCTGCCCGAACACTCTGTAGTTGCGCACCAGCCACGGCATCAACGTCAACCAGAAGACGACCGCGCTGAACACTACGGGCACGAGGAAGCGTTTGCCGGCCCGATGCAACCGGTAGGCGAGCCAGCATCCCGAGAAGGGGAGCCACGCCAGCAGCGCAGTATTGGTCAGAGCGGCGATCCCCCACACCAGAGCGTAAACGAACCACGACGAGAGACGGGCGTCGTCTTCCATCTCCAGCGTGAGCATGAACAGCAGGCCCAGCAGAAAGGCGGACAGGCTTGTCTCCCAAATCCAGCCCACCGCATAGTAGATAGCGTACGGCGACAAGGCCCACGCCCATCCCGACCAGACCGCAACGCTGTCGTTGAAGACGCGGCGGGCGATGCGATAGACGGTCCAACAGGTGAGCGCCGAGAAGATGCTGTTGAACACCACCATGGCGAACCCGGCGGCATACGAGAAGACGCCGAAGGCGCGAAAGGCCAGCGAAACCACCCACGGATAGAGTGGAGGAGTCAAGGCGGACGGGCCGGTATCGATACCGTAAGGAGCTCGAAAGCCGTGGCCGATTGCCAGCGAGCGACCGAGGTTGGCCATCTCAAACAAATCCCAGAGGCCTTCAAAGTGGTAGGAGCGGGTAATTGCGGTGTAGAGAATCCGCACAAAGAACGCGAACAGCACCATGTAGACCGGGGAGCGAAGAATCTTGCTGGATCTCATAGCAACCACGTGCTCCAGTTTAAGTAGAAGGTGAGACGGCACGATTCCAGAGAAGCCGTCATCATCCTAATAAAAGCTCTCTGTGCGTTTCACCATCGATTTCAGGACTTCGTTCCAAAGCCGGGCGCAATCACGGCGGCGCCCAGCAGCGCGAGCGAGAACAGCGAAACGGCCGCGCCCCGGCGCTCCGCCTGGTCCTTGGGAAGCTCGACGACAATCTCGTAGTTTCCTTGCGGAACATCGAATTGGATGAAACCGTCCAGTGACGGACTGGCGGCGAGAACGGTTGTACCGTTGTCGATTCGGCCCTGCCATCCGCGATAGTAAAAGTGGTTCAGCGTTAGCTGGGAGTCGACTGGCGCTTCAACCTTGAGCGCCACTCGGCGCGGTTGCCAGCTCTCAACCTGCACCGCGCCGACAGTCCTCCCCGTCGATAATGCTGCGAGCTTTCCTGTCTTCGGGGGGTGCGTTGCGACAAACCGGTCAAACGCGGAAAAGTCGGTGAGAGCGGGCAGATTGCCTGGTCTCGGCCACATCGTGGAATAGTCGATCTGCGTCCGTACCAGTTGCCGGATCAACGCTTCCCGGACAGGAGGTGTTTTTCGCCAGACTGAGAACGACTGCATTGCCGCAGAAGCGTCAAAACTCACCCAGCCCAGGAGCATCGCCAACAAGAAGAACGTCGAGGTCCCGCGCGCCGGCCATAGATAAGGAGCGGCCACTGCCGCCAGCACCGCAACGCTGAGTACCAGCATGACGTTCAAACGGAACGGATATTGGAGAAACTTCAGGAACGGAGCCATCTGCCAGATCAAAGAACTGAACCTGGTCATGAGGAAAAGACTAACGAGGGCGACGACTCCGTAGAACAGGGCGATGCGGCGCGGCCGGCCCGCTTTCTCCCCCCAACGAATTACCAGGAGCAGCGCCGCGATGGCCATCGACGTAGCCGCCGTGACGATCAGAAACGGCAGCTTGAGCAGCGTCTCCCAGTAAAGCTCAGGCGCCGCTCCCGTCATCCTGCCGAAAAGATACCGGGCCATCTCCGCCAGTTCATGGCCGTCCTGCCACAGCCACTGGTGATGGTAGTCGCCGTGGCCGATCGTCTGCCAGGCAACATAGGCCTTGTTCTGGTCAAAGATGGCCGGCAAAAGGTATTGCGCGTTCAGACCGACGCCCAGCAGCAAAGCTGCTCCCATCATCGCAGTCGCCCGGATTCTTTTTCTGCTTTCGCTGAAGAAAAACACATAGGCTACGGGAATCGGCGCAAAGCAAAGCGACACGGTGGGATGAGAGAGCACCGCCAGCGCATAACTCGCCGCCGCTCCCGGCACTGCCCAGCGGGAGTGGCGCAGCAGACCTTCGGCGGACAACAAGACCAGCGGGAACCAGACGAATACCCAGGTTTCGGCCGATGCGCCCCGCAAGTAAACGTCCATTGCCAGATGATAGGGCGCAAGCGAATACACCGCGGCGCCCAGCAGGGCGGCCGTCGGCTTGGTCAGCGAACGTAACCACCAGTACGCCGTAATGCCCGACAAAATTTGTGCCATCACGATGGCGTATCCGGCCACAAGCCAGCCATGGGGGTCGCGTGCTGCCACGAATGGCCAGAACAGAGTGGAGGCGTAACTGGTGAGTGGCGGGTAGAAGAACCCGGAAGGTCCGCCGAAACCTCCGTTGACGTCGGTAAACCAGCGGGGGAACAAATCGCCGTGCCAAAACTGGGTTGCGAAATGCTTCGCCCAGCGTGCGTGGTCCACCGCGTCGTGCGAGAGATCAGGAGCGCCGTGGACCAGCACTGGCCAGGTGACCAGCAAACCCAAGCCAATCAGCAAGGCCATATGCAGGGTGGTTGAATGCCGGAACTTCCGTTCTAGATGCGAACCGGCGCTCACTATTTCCGGGGTTGCCATTTTGTCCGCATTTGAGCCGCTGGTCCAGGTTTGACGCCGGCGGAAGTTACAGGTCCCTCTTGCTTGCGCAACGAGTATATCTGAATTTGTTTTCAGCGAAGCTGGCAGAGCATCCATGAAGACGCTGGGCGGGGCGGAATCAGGAATTCCGCTCAGTTCGATCCGGCGGTCCCGGTTCGGTACTCCGCTGCGCGACAACGACAATCCTTGCATTGCTGTCGGGAACGGCAGAAGGTGCGCAGCACCACCTCCAACCTTCGCTTATTATCTGACGCGCCGTATCGAGTTGGCCGCTGCCGATCAGCAGACAAAGCTTGCCGTTCTCGGCGACAAGCCGCGCAGCAATCGGCAGCACGCGCTCGAACTGCTCGACCGCGCGAAGCGTGACGATGTCCGCCGTGCCGCCCCATCGCTCGGCGCGCCCGCAGAAGATCTGCACGTTCTCGAGCTCGAGCGTTCGCACGACCTCGCGCAAGAACATAGCCTTCTTGCTCTGCGATTCAATCAGCGTCAGCGCGAGGTCCGGCATCGCGAGCCTGATGGGAACGCCCGGGAAGCCCGCGCCCGAACCGACATCAGCCAAGCTTGTGGGCGGTGCTCCTTCCGGCCCGGTGTGCGTCGTCAGCACCTGTGCTGCAAACAACGATTCGCCAAAATGTCGTGTCACGATCTGTTCTGGATCGCGCACGGCCGTGAGGTTCACGCGCGTGTTCCAGCGCAAGAGCAACTCAAGATAGAGCTGGAACTGGTCAAATGCTCGCGGCGAAAGTTCGATTCCGCCAGTAAACGGCTTTAGCAGTTCGGGAATGCGGGCGTTTTCCATGGTTCAAGGTATGGAAAACAGCTTCCAGCCGTCGGCATTGAGGTTAAAGATGAAGTCAATCAGCTTCTGGTCCGGGCACTGCGAGTTCTGGATGCGCGCCACCAGCACCGCCTGCCGCACCCCATTGCGGGTGACTTCGCTGGCCGCCGTGTGCACCTGGTCGGAATGCGTCAACAGGTCACGATAGGAGCAGGAGCGGGCGCTGTTCTCCAGATTGATTGGACTATCGATACAGGAGGAGTCGAAGAGCTTGCAATACAGCCCGCGATGCGCCTGAAATTGCTGTTCGATCTGGTCGTGGGTTTCGTGTTGCGCCTCGGAGCCGACATTCACGCCGTCCGCCGGGACATAGGACAGAACCTTGTTCGTGTTTCCGGCGCGAAGAGCGGCAAAGAAATCTCGCTGCAGCACGGCCACGGGCTGATGGCGCGCTGTTTCGTCCGGTACCGACTGCGCTCCAGCAACGGCTGACACTCCAGCCGGAAGCACAAGCGCGAACGCGCAATAGCGCAGGAAACGGTGGAAGTAGGGGCCGGTCCTCACTTGCCTGCCTTGGCGCGCTTCGCACGGCTTCCCGCACGCTGCGGTTTTCTTTTGCTTTTGCCGCTGGCCGGCGGCGTCGTGCCGGACTTGCCCATCAACTCCTGTTGCCGCTTCTTCGGCAGGCGTTCAAAGACCAGGCGATACGATGCGGCAATTAGCTCGCGCAGCTCGGAATCCGGCAAGGTGTTGAGCTGCTCCAGGCTCACCCACTGCGCTCGCGCCATGTAAGGAGCGGGACGAATTCCCGGCCGTTCGCAAAGCTCCGCAAAGACCTCCGGATCGCACTTGAACGAAAGGCGCACCGGCGCGGGTTCGAGCGGCGTCACCAAGAAGAGCTTGCCATCAACCTTGAAGCAGAGATCGCACCCCCACTGGACGTTCTCGGTGCTGTGCGGAAACTCCAGACAGTAGCGCCGAATGGCTTCAATGTCCATCGCTTGCGTCCTTCGGCCAATCGCGGCTCATGACGACTTTTGTATAGGCAAGACGAAAGCCGCGGCGCTCCATGTTGCGTTGCGAGCCGCTCCCTGGATGCGTGCAGACCACGGCATACTCACAACCCGCTTTTGCTGCTTCGTGCAGCCGTTGCGCGATCAGAGCGGTTTGCACGCCGCGCCGTCGATACTCGGGCAGGGTCGCCGTGCCAAAGAGCGCGGCAACGCGAGCTTCCGGAATCACGCGCCCGCCGCAGCCGCCCACCACGTTACCTGCGATGCGCGCCAGGAATGCGAGAGCGCCCGGCAGCGCGGCGAATCCGCCGAACACCTCTTCGGCGACCACAATGTCCTGCTCGAAGCCCTTCGCAATCGCGTACATCCAGGGCTGCAGCGTCTCGGCGGTGACGCGCTCAATCGTCACTCCCGCGGGCATGGTGAACGGCTCCTCGGGATCGATACGCCGAATCAGCACGGAGTTGAATTCGGCGATCGCGTAGCCGCGCTGTCCCAGCACCGCACGCAGCGACTCATCCGCCAGCGGTGACACGACAACCGTCGATGCGACACCGCGGCTGCGGAAGAAGTCCTCGATACGATCGAGATCGGCCGCGGTCACTTCTCCGCCGAGCCCCATTCCCACGGTTTGATTGACGGGATAGTCGACGCCGCCGAAGAACGCAATGCCGCCTGCGACATGCTCGGCGGCGATGGGATCGCAGGGCCCATACCGGCGCAGCGCCTCGACGCAGTCCGGCACGATCATCTCCGCCATTTCGAGGCGCCGGGCGAAATCGATGTCGACGAAATCCGGCAGTAGTTCCAGCGCAGAGGCCGTAACGTCCGACATGCAAGCTCCTGGCGTATTTTCGGGAATTTGTATCCGACAGCTCTACTGCTTCTTCAGCGCTTCCACGATGCGGTCGAAGTCTTCCAGCGAAGAGTACTCTATCAGGATTTTGCCTTTGCCCTGGCGGTCGTTAATGGTGACGCGCACACCCAGGGAGCTTTCCAGCAAGCGCTCCGCTTCTTTCACGTTGGGATCGACAACGCGCTCCTTCTCGACCTTAGGATGCGGCGTGGCCAGCGCGGCCACCGTTTCCTCGGTGTGCCGAACGGAGAGGCCGTGCTCGACGATCTTGTGCGCCAGTCGCTCGAGTTCCACCGGCGACTCCATCGCAACCAGTGCCTTGGCATGCCCCAGGCTGAGCTGGTTTTGTTCCATCATGGTCTGCACCGCCGGCGGCAGCTTCAAAAGACGCAGAAAATTAGCGATCGAGGAGCGCTCCTTGCCGGTGCGCAGCGACATCTGCTCCTGCGTCAACCCGAAGTCGCGGCTCAGCCGGTCGAAGGCGCGTGCCTGCTCGATGGGGTTCAGGTCTTCGCGCTGCAGGTTCTCGATGATGGTCATTTCCATCGCCTGCTCGTTCGAGACCTGGCGCACGATGGCGGGAATGGCAGTCAACCCGGCGATGTGTGAGGCCTGCCAGCGCCGCTCGCCGGCAATCACCTGATATTGCCCGCCGGGAACGGGGCGTACTACGATCGGCTGCATCACCCCAACCGATTTGATGGAAGCGGCCAGCTCCTGCAGCGCCGCCGCCTCGGGCGCCAATGTGCGCGTCTGGTAAGGATTATGTTCCAGCCGCTCCAGCGGGACCTGATGCACCTCGTCGATCTCAGCTTTGGACGCGGGCGAGGGCACGGCGACCGGCGCGTGCGGAACATGCCGCGAGGGGAGCAATGTTTCCAATCCGCGACCCAGAACTTTGCGTTTTTCGGTGGTCGTCATGGGGAGTTTCGCTTACCAGCATCCGCGCACATCGTAGCTACCGCGGCAGGCGCGAGCGCCGCCGGTTTTGGCGACTTTCCGGCGAACTTGCACATTATAGGCCTAGCCTGCCTAGATGTAAGTTGTGTACCGCTGTGGAAAACGAGGTAAATATGGGGAGGTCTACGTCGCCGGCGTCGCCGGCGACACCGGGCTGAACCCCACCAGCTTCATGGCGCGCTGTGCTTCGCGGCCTTTCATGAAGTTCTCCCAGATAAACCCGGTGCGATGGTTCTCGACCATCAGCATGGTGATGCCCTGGTCGATGCCCAGCACGTCCACGTCCGTCCAACTCGTGCGGGGATTGAAGGCGTCAACGAAACCGTACTGCTTCCAGGCGCGCTTGCCGAAGCTGTGGTAGAGGTTCATCAGCACTGCGGTCGTTTCCTTCGGCAGAAACGGTATTGAGCCGCCGGTGGCGCAGGGCACGACCGTTCCGTCGATGTAGCCGATCTCCGGCGGACCACCCCACGCCTGATAGCCCAGACGAGAATCGGAGGCGGTGATGCCCCAGGTGTTGTCGTCGTAGTCGGGAAAGCGCCAGCGGATCGAAAGACAGAAGAGCTTATGGGCGTAGGTTGCGATCGCCGAGTTTTGAAAATAGTTGGCGTACTGGTCGCGCACATTGCGGAAGTCGAACCATGCGTGCGAATACTGGTGCACAAAGAGCGGATCGGCGCCGCTGATGTAGGTATAGCCCTCGAACTCCATGGTCGGACGCGAAAAGTCGTTCCACGAGGAGGGGCTAATGTTATAGACAGGCGCGCCGATGGCCAGCAGATACATCATCAGCAGCTCGCAATACACATCCCAGCGCGCGCCGATAAACTTGTACTCCGGCGTCCAGCCCAGAGCGAAGGTATCGCCGCCGTTCAGCATCCAGCGCCAGTTCACGCGGCGGTAGATGGTGTCTGCCAAATGAGTGATTGTGGCGTCGCGGAAGTATTCGCGCGCCATCAGCACACCGCACAGCAAAATACTGGTGTCGATGGGTGAGATCTCCGACAGGCGCGAGCGCTTGCCGGTATCGATGTCCAGGAAATGATAGAAGAAGCCGTTCACTTGCTCGGCGTGGTTCAGCAGAAAGCTGAGCGTTGAGACCACGCGCGCGCCGATCAGGTGTGGCGGCAGGTAATCGCGCTTGTGGCCGATACACAATGCGCCCAGCCCGAAGCCAGTGGCGGCAATACTGGCGATGCGGCGCGGATCGGGACTGCCGTCGGCGAGGCCGCGATCGCGTACCAGCCCGGTGCGAGGTCCGGCCTCGTTCCAGAAAAACTGAAAAGCGCGGTAGACGATCTCCTCCAGCAGTTCGTCTTCCGTGAGCTGCAGTTCCGGGGGCATCGGCGTCTGCTGCGGGCGCTCCCTAGCTGCGGCATAGAGTTCCCTCGCGGCGAAGGGATACGCCAGCGCTCCCTTCGCCATCAGCGAAAGCAGTTGGCGGCGGGTGAGAGTTTTCTGCGTCGGACGCAAAGGATCGAATACAGGTTTAAGGGCACGGGTCATCCGTGCCCTCAAGTTTAGCGGTTATATGCATGCCGCAGCGATCCGTCATACCGGCCGGTTCGCACACAGCAGTTCTTGAAATTTGCGGTTGGAACCGCGGGGGCAAAGGTCGTTTCAACCGAGTTTCTCGCGAAGCTCCTTATCATCTCCGTGAAGGATGCGGAAAGCCGCGCTTAGCACGGGCTTTCGATGGGAAGCCTTTGCGCCGCTTTGCTGGTTGGCTGACGGGAAAAAGTCGCCCTTCATGTGAGTCTCTCCTTCCGGATGGATGGATGGATGTGCGCTCTACCGCAAACGCCTCCGCCCCAGCCGAAGCGTGCGAAGCTTACCCAGGCCCAATTCGGGAATACCGTTTGCCATCAAAGTAGTATAGGCGTCCCCCCTCTCAGGTGCTAAGGTGCGGGTTAAAGCCCTCGATAGACCCACATCTTTGCGAATTTGGAGAACCCCTTTCATCATGAAAATATTAACTGCTTCTGGCGCTATGCTTGCACTGCTTCTTGCTGTAGCCTGCGGTGGCTCCAGCGCTAGCGATCCCAATCCCACTGCCAGCATGACGGGCACGTGGATCTTCACAGCTAGTTCCCAATCCTTTGGGTCCATCGTTAGCGGAACAGCAAACATTCAACAGACCGGCGATACAATCACCGGCCAGGCCACACTCGTCGGTACGCCATGTGCAAACTCGGCCTCAATCTCGGGAACGGTATCCGGCAAATATGTAAGCCTGCAACTGAATGAGAATGGCGATATCGTCACCATCACAGGCACAATGGACTCAGCGTACACCTACGCTTACGGTAACTATAGCGCTTCGCTCGGCTGCACCGATGGGGACCAGGGAACCTGGACCATGAGCAAGCAGTGATGGGCGCGCCCTTCGACTGTTAGAATCGAGGTAGCGCGCTGCCTCGCATGGATCCTGCATTCATCCGAAATTTCGCCATCATCGCCCATATTGATCATGGGAAGAGCACGCTCGCCGACCGTCTGCTGGAGCTTACCGGCTCGCTGACGGAGCGCGAGATGCAGGACCAAGTGCTGGATGCGATGGATCTTGAGCGCGAGCGCGGCATCACCATCAAAGCCCATTCGGTGCGCATGATGTATCCCGCAGTCGACGGCCAGACCTATCAACTCAACCTGATCGACACGCCCGGACACGTGGATTTCAGCTACGAAGTTTCGCGCTCGCTGGCCTCATGCGAGGGCGCGCTGCTGGTCGTCGATGCTTCGCAGGGTGTCGAGGCGCAGACCCTTGCCAATGCTTACATTGCCATCAACAATGGGCTGGAAATCATTCCCGTCATCAACAAAATCGATTTGCCCAGCGCCGACATTGAGCGCACAAAGGAGATGATCGAGGGCGCCGTCGGGCTCGATGCCTCGCGCGCACTCTGCATCAGCGCCAAGACGGGGCAGGGCGTGCCCGAGGTGCTGGAAGCGATCGTCAAAAGGATTCCGCCGCCGAAGGGTCGTGCGTCCAATCAGCTTCAGGCGTTGATCTTCGATTCCTGGTTCGACTCCTATCGTGGCGTGGTGGTGCTGGCGCGCGTGATCCAGGGCGTGCTCAGCAAAGGCCAGCGCATTCGCCTGATGTCGAACGGCCGCACCTTCGACGTCGAAACGCTCGGGGTGTTAACACCCAAGCCTGTCGAGGTTGATCAGCTCTCAGCAGGCGAGGTCGGCTTCCTCATCGCTAACATCAAGAACGTCGCCGACACCAAAATCGGCGACACCATCACCGACGACAATCATCCTGCGATCGAGCCGCTGCCCGGCTTTGAAGAGCTGAAGCCGATGGTCTTCGCCGGCCTCTATACCGTCGACGCGCACGAGCACACGCTGCTGCGCGAGGCGCTGGAGAAACTGCGGCTCAACGATTCGTCCTTCTTCTTCGAGCCGGAGAGTTCGGCGGCGCTGGGCTTCGGCTTCCGCTGCGGCTTTCTGGGCCTGCTGCACATGGAGATCATCCAGGAGCGGCTGGAGCGCGAGTACAATCTCAATCTCATCACCACCGCGCCCGGCGTGCGCTACAAGATCGCGCTTACCGATGGCAGCGTCGTCGAAGTCGACAACCCTTCGCGCTGGCCCGATCCCAGCGAGATCGCCAAGATCGAAGAACCCGTGATCCTGGCGACGATCCTCACCAACGAGGAATACGTTGGCGGAATTCTGAAGCTGGTGGAGGAGAAGCGCGGCAAGCAGAAGGCGTTCGAATACGTCAGCTCCACACGCGTGATGCTGAACTACGAACTGCCCCTGAATGAGATCGTTCTTGACTTCTACGACAAGCTGAAGACCGTCTCGCGCGGCTACGCGTCGCTGGATTATCACCTGACGGGCGCATGGGAGTCACCGATGGTGAAGCTCGACATCCTCGTCTCAGGCGAGCCGGTGGACGCGCTGTCGATCATCGTGCACCGCGACTTCGCCTACGATCGCGGCAAGGCGCTGGTCTCGAAAATGCGGCAACTGATTCCTCGCCAGATGTTCGAAGTGGCGATCCAGGCGGCGATCGGCGCGAAGGTCATCGCGCGCGAAACCGTGGCGGCCATGCGCAAGAACGTCCTCGCCAAGTGCTACGGCGGCGACATCACCCGCAAGCGCAAGCTGCTGGAGAAGCAGAAGGAAGGAAAGCGCCGCATGAAACGCATCGGGCGCGTGGACATCCCGCAGGAAGCTTTTCTGGCGGTACTGAAGGTCGGAGAAGACTGAGTCTTCCTAGTGGCAACAAAGTGGACAGGCGGTCAGCACTCCTTGCCACACCAAACCCGGAATCAAGCAGGATAGTGGAAGTGCACGATGTGCTGGGATGCGATGGTTACGCCATCGCGCATCGCAGGATGGAAGTGCCAGCGCTGCAACACGTCGAGTACCTTCTGCTCGATGCCGTAGCCGATACCCTGAAGTAGCTTCGTCTCCACCACGTTGCCTTGCGAATCGATGGTCACCTCGACGATTACGTCGCCCTGAACGCCCGCCGGTAGATCATCACGCGAGACCGGAGGATCCGGATAAACCACAGGAAATGCCGGAAGGACCTCGTCGCCGGTCAGCGGCGAACCGGGTATGCGCCCAAAGGGCGAGCCGCCGCGCGCGGTTTCTTCTGGTGCGTTTGCGACGCTAGACGAAGCCGGTTCCTGGCGATGAGCCTCTAGCTTGTGCAGGTCGTGGTGCTTAGACAACGATTGATGAAGAGCCAGTTTCGGCTGCTCCTGCACCGCCTGCAGCCGCTCAGGTCCCAACGGCGACAAATAGATGATCGAGCGGGATCCCGAGGAATGTGGAATCCCAAGGTCGACATCCGAGGGAGTTGCGAGGACGGCGCCAGCGTGGTGAAGCAGGATAAGTAGAAAGGCTAGGTGGGCCGCAATCGACGCGATCATGGCGTTCGATCGTCTGCTCTCTGATCGGGGCATTTCGTCGAACATTTCCGCCTCACCGCTCACTCACGATTATGGGCCGGTTGGGATTGCCTGTACAGCGGCCAAACTGTCACTCGTCCCGGATTTCATGATCGCTGTCGAATGCGCGTCATAGCTATTCGACACCAATGGACTGAAGCAGCGCGGGCAGCAACTCGGCATCCAGACGAAGCCGCCTGCCATCGTGCAGCATATCGGGGATTTCGTCGAAAGCCTGCATCAGGCGGAGCTTCACCGCGGCATATTGTTCGGGCTCGCTAAGGCGTCGGCCGCGAATTGTCGCCCACGCGTCCAGCGCTTGCGGCTGCAGGAAGACGCTGACGGCGAAGGTGGTCTTGCGGTCAGAGGTGACGTCGAAGATGTACTCGGTCGAGGGAGCTTCGGCATCGCCGTTCAACGCCGGACGGCTGCCGACGAAGTAGTACTGGTAAACATAGCCGGTCTGGCCGGTGTAGGTCTTGAGACGGCGAGGGGGCATAGTCAGCACTCAACTGCTCATTCCGTCGGCCGCTCGCGCAGGATTGCTGCCGATGTCTCTGAGCTGACAGGCGAATAATAGACCTCCTTGAACGTGTAAGACTTCCCTCTATTACCGACAATAGGCAGGATTTCCAGATGCCAGTGATAGTCGTCCTGAATGGTTTTCCAAAAGCCGAGCGTCTCGGAACGGTGTACGGTGTTAGGCGAAGTGTGCAGCACCATGTGAAAGCCGTCGGCGATGGTTCGGATGCGGAACAAGGTGCGGCGCAATAGGGCGGCGAAGTCCCGCATGGCGCCTGATTTCATAGCCGTGTGCTCAAAATATGCGTCGTGAGTGCGCGGCGCAATCCAGGTTTCGTAGGGCACGCGCGGGGCATAGGGACAGCCTGCCATGTATTCGCCGCGCACTTCGATGATCCGCAGCTTCTGCTCCTGCTCCTGCCGCAGGATGTCGCAAAAAACACACCGCTCCTTCACGCGATAATGTTCGCGGGCGGCGCGCAGCTCGTACAGCACACGGCGGGGAACAAACGTTGTGGCGATGATCTCCGACGTGGGATGATCGAACTCCTGTCCCGACATGCTGCCGAAGTTCTTGAAGACGGTAACGTACTTGAACCGAACGTCACCCTTGAGGTCCTGAATGCGCTGCCCACAGAGCGCCAGATACTCCTCGATCTCGCGATCGTCGGCGTTCCAGAGCTGG
>Ga0335073_10002041_pt1 | contig 27632 bp, 28 predicted proteins | sample Lox_Sample_22_FD_207093 | JGI IMG/M metagenome (GOLD analysis project Ga0335073, IMG submission 207093) | Soil microbial communities from Loxahatchee National Wildlife Refuge, Florida, United States - Lox_Sample_2.2 | ecosystem: Environmental > Terrestrial > Soil > Wetlands | place: USA...
GCGAACCCGCGACTGTTGCAAGCCAATCTGTTTGAGCGATCAGGGTGAGCGGACTGTTCGCCGCCCGTTCGATGAAACCAAGTAAGTACCGCACCCGGTCGAGCGTCGTGGCCATCGCCGACGGAGCTACTCGGTAGTCCGCTGTCTCAGTGCCGATCGACTATGGCGCTTCGCTGGACCCAAGACGGCGCAGATCGTTGTCGAACGACAGCACCTTCGTGCTGCGCGCCGTGGCAAGCGCGCTGAGCAGACAGTCGTGCAGGTCGATCGTCTTCGTGCGGTAGCTGGCGGCCGCCACGCGGAGCGCGGCGCCACGTTCGACTTCGAACGCGGGGTCGTCGGCGATCGCTTCGACGGCGCCGGCGACCACGGTGCGATCCCACCCATACCCGGCGCTTTCGCTCTCGAGCACGCACGCGACTTCGAGCACGGTTGCGGAGAGCACGGTCAGCCGCTCGCCGCTCCCGCGTGCGGCTCTCACGCGGGCGCGGGCCGCGCGTCCTTGGGCGCCGGGGTCGCGATCGAGCGTGCGCAGCAGCACATTGGTGTCGACGATCACGCGTCGCGCGATCGTTGCCGGCGAGCGATCCGGTCCTCGCGCGCCGCTCGCCGCGCGTCAGGCCACGATGACTCGCTCGGCCGCCGCGACGGCGGCGGCTCGTACTCGAGCACGCCATGCGGCCGGCGGACGACGATCTCGTCGTCACGCGCCTCGACGATCACGCGGTCGCCGATCTGGATCCCGGTCGCGTCGCGGACGGCCTTGGGGATCGTCACCTGTCCCTTCTTATAGATCCGAGCCGTACCCATACTCGAAAGTATGGCGACGCATCAGGGTGTGGCGATGTGGGCCGTCGGACATCAATATGCGGAGGATGCGAACGGTGCCCAGCTGAGCGCCCGGGTTACCCGGAGCCTCAATCGCCGATCCGCTACCGGACATCCCGGCTGACGCGAGGTCGAGGCACCCGGCCGCTGCTCGCCTGGCACAGGAGTCGCCGAACCACGGCTCGGCGGGCGCCTCCTTTGTTCGCCATTACAGCGGTGCGCCACGGGATGCGCTGATCGTGGAAGCGGTCGTCAGCGAAGGGCACCCCGGCGACCCGCCGCGCCACTCCTCACGAAGGAAACGGCGACCACGCCAGATTGTGGATCCTCGGTCCGCGCGGCAGCCAGCGAGCACATCCCGCCCCGCGCTGCTATGCGATTTGGTTGTGGCACCGGGTATTCACGCCGCCACCCCTTCGATCATGCCGTAGGGGAAGGCGACCGGACGGACGTTGCCCAGGGTCAGGCTGGCCGCCCGCAGCAGCTCGCCGTATTCGGCGTTGGATCGTTCCTGTCCGCCGGTCATCACCAGCATGTTGATGTCGCTGAGCAGCGTGGGCACGGGGTCGCCACCGCTGTCGGGAATCAGGCGCTCGACGATCAGGACCCGGCCCGCGCGCGACATCGCTCTGCGGCAGTTGCGCAGGATTTGTATGGAGCGTGTGTCGTCCCAGTCGTGGAGCACGTTCGCAAGCACGTAGCAGTCGGCCTTGTCGGGGACTCGCAGGAAGAAGTCGCCCGCGTGCACCTCGCAGCGGTCGCCGATGTCGGTCGCGTCGAGCACCGGGTCAGCGCGCGCGGCGACGGTTGGAGTCTCGAACAGCACGCCACTGAGGTGCGAGTGCCGGCGTAGGATCTCGACCAGCAGCGTGCCGTTGCCGCCGCCGAGGTCGACGATCCTCCGAACGTCGGAGAAGTCATGGGCGTCTGCCACGCTCGGGGCGTAGGCCGCGGTGCGTTCGGCCATCGCCGCATCGAAGATCGCTGCCGCATCGTCGTCGCGGGCTAGGGACTCGAATAGATCGGCCCGAAATTCGATCTCACGGCCGGGCTTGCCGGTCCTCACGGTTTCGAGAATGTGTGCGAACGGGCGGACACCGCCGATTGCCTCCATGAAGGTGGCCCACGACCGCATGCCGAGCGGCGCACCGGTTCGCAGCCGCTCGCCGATGAGAGTCAGGGTGAATGTGCGCGGATCTTGCTCGTCGAACACTCCTAGGCCGGCGAGCGCTCGGAGCACGCGATAGAGCGACGGCTCGTGCGTTTCCGTCGCCGCGGCCAGTTCGCCTGAGCTGTGTGGCCCGTCTGCGAGCAGGTCGGGAATGCCAAGTTCGGCCACCGCGTAAACGCAGCGCGAGATGTGGATCCCCCAGATCATGGACAGCAGCTTGCTGGCCGCGGCGCGCGCGGCCGCGGTGGATGTTTCGGTGGTGTGCACAGCGGCCTCCTTTTGAGCCCTACGAGCGGGCCCAGGCCCGGAAAACAGGGGATGGATGACGAACGAATCTGGGCGAGCCAGGTGCTGCTCGAGCTCGGCCTCGAGCCCCTCCAGGCGATCGGTGGTGAGAAGCCCTGCCGCCAGGATGCGCTCGCGGAGAAGGGCAGACGGTGGCCGATGGACGGGTCGCGGCCCGCGGCGGCGAAGGATTCAACGAATGCGAGATGCAGCTCGCTCCAGGCGTCATCCCTCGGTTCGCGCCTCCACATCTCGCAGTCGACCTCTTGCAGGGCGAACCGCCCCCCTGGCCGTACAACGCGAGCCATTTCGGCGACGACCCTCGAGGGGCGGGATGGTTGATCAGCGTGAGCCGTTGGTGGGCGAGATCGAATGGGCCTGATGCGAGCCCGGTGTGGCTCGCCTCGCCAAGCGCGAGCTCGACGTTGCTCAGCGTGCGCACGGTGATCGTTCTGCGCGCGTGAGCTCTGCAGCCTCGGGGCGGTGAATTTCGGCTTGCAGCAGCCGGCGTGAGAGCTCGGATTCCTGTGCGCCCAACGGGTACCCGGCGGGGCTCGGCGCGATCGTGTTCATGGGTACCTCCGGTCCGCGTATCAAGTCGGGGCATCGTCGTCCGAGTCGATTTCCGCCTGGCCACGAGCCGATTACCAACCACTTACTGGCTTCTCTACTCTGTACGTCGGGGAGCGTGGTGGAGTTCGGGATCCTTGGTCCACTCGAAGTCACCGTCGCCGGGCAATCGCTCGCGATCGGCGGTTCCCGCACCCGCGCGGTCCTAGCGCTGTTACTCATTAACGCCAACCGGGTTGTCTCCGCCGACGCGCTGGCTGACCAGCTGTGGCCAGATCTCACCGCGGACCGCGCCGCCGCCAACCTGCAGGTCCGGCTCTCAGAACTGCGCCGAACCTTGCGATCGGTCCGAGAGGCAAGCCGGCTCGAGACCCGGCCGCCCGGCTACGTCCTGCATGTCGGACGCGACGAGCTTGATGTCCTGCGGTTCGAGGCACTCGTCGCCGCCGGCCGCGACGCGCTCGCGGCCGCAGACCCGGAGGGAGCCCTGCGGCTCCTCGACCAATCACTCGCTCTGTGGCGGGGGCCGGCGCTGGCTGACGTGGACGATACGCAGTTGGTGACTGGCGAGCAGAGTCGGCTCGAGGAGGAGCGACTTGGCGCGCGCGAGGCGAGGATCGACGCCCTGCTCGACTGCGGCCGACACCAGCAGACGACCGCGGAGCTCGAGACGCTAACCACAAGCCATCCGCTCCGCGAGCGTCTGTGGTACCAGCGACTACTGGCGCTCTACCGGTCCGGGCGCCAGGCCGAGGCGCTGCGTGCATATCGCGAGCTGCGATCCACGCTCGTGGAGGAGCTCGGAATCGAGCCCGCAACCGAGCTGCGAGAGCTGGAGGCGAGCATCCTGCAACACGATCCGACGCTCGCCTACCACCCCGCCCATCCGCAAGGACCCGATCACCGCGCCACGCCACAAACGCGCTACGTCGACAGGGGCGGGGTCCACATCGCCTATCAGGTCGTCGGTGAGGGAGACCGCGACGTCCTGTTCGTGCCCGGACTGATGAGCCACGTCGAGCTAGCGTGGGAGGATCCGGGGACCGTGCAGTTCTACCGCCGGCTCGCCGGGCTCGGGCGGCTGATTCTGTTTGACAAGCGCGACACGGGCCTCTCGGACCGCGCGCCTGCCGACTGCACCCTCGAGGAGCGCATGGAGGACGCACACGCGGTGATGAGCGCCACCGCCTCGGAGCGCGCGATCGTATTCGGCTATTCCGAGGGCGCTCCGATGGCGATTCTGTTCGCCGCCACCTACCCCGAGAAGGTGAGCGCTCTGATTCTCGGATCGGGCTTCGCTCGCTGGTTTCCCGCGCCCGGCTACCCGGTCGGTCCCGGACCCCAGCAGGTCTTCGCAGCCATGGAGGAGATCGCGACCCACCGGTGGGGCGAGGGCGCGACGATCGACTGGTTTCTCCCCAGCCGTTCAGACTCACCCGAGGCCCGCCGTGCCTTGGGCCGGTTTGAACGCATGGCGATCAGCCCAAGCGCCTTTCTCCGCATGACCCGGATGATTCGCGAGATCGACGTGCGCGCCGTCCTGCCCGCGATCCACGTGCCGACGCTGGTGATCCACCGGTCAGGGGACCGGATCAACCCCCCATTCTGCGGGCGCTACATCGCATCGCATATCCCGGGCGCCCGTTACTTCGAACAGCCAGGCGACCACGTGCTGCGGTTCGCCGAAGGCGAGGAGCTCGAAACCATGTTCGCGGAGATCGATGCGTTTCTCGACACCAGCCGGCTGACGCCTCAGCCTGCCAGTGTCCTGACCACCATTCTGTGGGGAGACGGGGTCGTCGGCGAGGCGAGCGTCACGCAAGTACGTGGACACCGCGGACTCCTACGCGAACGGACCGCGGACGGAATGCTCGCCACGTTTGACGCTCCGGCCCAGGCGATCCGGTGCGCTGCCGCGATCCGGACCGATGCCGCTGCCCGGGGAACCCAACGACGCGCCGGGATCCACACCGGCGAGGTCGAGCTCATCGGAGAGCGCGTCTGCGGTGCGTCCATCGAGATCGCCCGCGACCTCGCGGCTCTCGCGCAGAATGACGAGATCCTCGTCTCCCGGACTGTCAAGGACCTTGTGGTCGGATCCGGAATCACCTTTGCCGACAGAGGCTCGCATAAGCTGGCCGGCACTCCCGAGAGCTGGCCGCTGCTCGCGGTCATCGAGACGTAGAGCTCCGGTGCGTGCGATTCGTGTTGAAGGCGCGCCGCATCATTCCGAACGCGCTCAACGCTCGAGCAGGCTCCTCCTCCGCGAAACCTGAAACCATGACGGCGAGACAGGGCACCAACTCCGCCGCAGGATGAGTGCGTTGGTCAGCGGCGAACGGCTGGAGCAGGGGGAGCGCTGAGCGTGGTTAGGTGGCGGTCGATCCGCCGTCGATGGCGAGCGTCGCGCCGGTCACGAACCGCGCCTCGTCACTCAGCAGGAAAGCGACGAAGGCCGCCACTTCATCGGGTGCGGCGACTCGTCCCGTGGGATTGGGCGCGAAGAGATCGGCACGGTCGACTTCCGGTCCGGCGCCGAGCAGCTCGCGGTAGAGGGGGGTGTCGACGTTGCCGGTCACCAGGGCATTGACGCGGATACCATCGGTGGCATAGGCGAGTGCCGCGGCGCGCGTGAGGCCGACGACACCATGCTTGGCCGCGACGTAAGCGGCCAATTGGCCGATTCCGCCGGTTCCGGCGGTTGACGCGTTATTCACCACTGAGCCTCCACCCGCGGCCAGCAGCGCCGGCACTTGTGCTCGCAGGCAGTAGAAAACGCTCGTGAGGTTGAGCGATAGCTCGGCAGCCCAGGCAGTCGGGTCGATGTCCCCCGGTCGGCCCGGTGCTGCGACGCCGCCGACGTTGTTGAACGCGCCGTCGAGTCGTTCGTAGCGCGCGATCGCGGTCTTCACGACTGCGGTCGCGCCAGCCTCATCGGTCACGTCCGCCGCTACGAAGGCGACGTCTGAGCCTGCTTCTCGGAGCCTGCTCTCGACTTCACGGCCTGGCTGCTCGCGACGAGCGGTGAATACGACCCTGGCACCCTCGGCGGCTAGGCGTTGCGCGGTGGCCAGTCCGATTCCGCGGGTGGCACCAGTGACGATCAAGACCTTGCCACCGAGTCGGGACGATGAGTCGATCACCAAGGGCCTGGCTGCCCTTCAGGCGGGGATCGCCGTTGCCGGGACGCGTCAACCACAGCCGATAGCGTAGATGCGTCAACCGCTGATTATCGACGACGCGATCAGGCGCGTCCATCACCCATCCACTCCCCGAAGGCCCGTGACTCAGTCATCGCCAGAGCGGCGCTCCACGTGGGCGCCAGCTCAAGCAGGAAAGCACTAGTGCCGAGCGGGCGGCCGCGCTGCTCCTTTACCAGGCGGAGCAGGCGCCAGGGGCGGGCGGCAGCGCGCCTCTCCCAAGTCGTCCTTCTCGACGACCTGGTTCAGATCGTCGCCGACTTGTGCTTTCGCGGATCGGAGCGTGTTGCTGGCGGCCAGACGGGCCCTTCAGTAGCAACGGCGCGATTGCGTCCGCTGTACGTAAGACGCGGTTCAGGCCTGCTCGGCGCGTAGACGCGGTCGGTGGCCGTCGTCACCGCGTCGAAGCAGCATTAGAGGCGAGCTCCGCGACAGCAGCCTCACCGATCTGGTCGTCGGGCCCGAGTGCGAGACCTCGTGTCAGTTTGGCTTGACACAATGCTGCCGTCAGGCTAGACTGACAGGATGGACGTCGATGAGATCACCGAGGCGATTGGGTCTGAGGATCCGGCCCAGGGACTGCGTGCCGCTTTGGCGCTGCACCGGATCGCGGAGCGCGTCGAGGCACACCAGGTGGCGGTCGCCCGCGGTCAGGGGTGGTCCTGGCAGCAGATCGGCGATGCGTTGGGGATCACTCGGCAATCGGTGCACGCCAAATACGGGAAGTGGGTTCCATGATGACTGCGAAGGCGAACAAGGTCGGCGGGTTCAACCCGTGGGCGACGGCCGTGCATGCGCGCGAGGAGGCGCGTCGGCGTGGTAATAGGCGCGTCGGCACCGATGACCTCGTGCTCGGACTGTTGCGCGACCCCGACGTCGCGCAGGTGCTGGGCTGCGATCTAGGCGCGGCGCGTGAGGCGCTGGATGCGATGGATCGCGACGCGCTTGTGGCGATCGGAATCGACCGGCCGCTCGACGCGCCGCCGGTGCCAACCCGCGAACCGGCGCTGCACGGCCGGCGCGCAATCCTGAAGGCGGTCTTGACGGATCACCTGCCGATGACGCCGGTGGCCAAGCGCGTGTTGGAGGAGGGCGGAAAGGACGGCCGCGGTCGTTGGGTCGATACACGACAGAAAGCGCGTGGCTGGTCCCGCGAGCGGGTGTTGATCGCTTTGCTGTCGCTCGCGCCACCCGACCCAGCCGCGGGGCTCCTTGACGCGCTCCAAGTAGACCGAGCTGCGGTCAGGGCACGCCTGAGCGAGCCGTCGGCGGCCTAAACGCGCGGGACGGTCGATTTCCCGTTCAAGAGTTGGTCGCGCGGATGACGGCGGTCGTCAAAGCCGAGTCGCTGACCAAGCGCTTTGGCCAGCTCTCAGCGGTCACGGATCTGTCATTTGCGTTGGAGGCTGGGACGATCACGGGCTTTCTCGGCCCGAACGGCGCTGGGAAGACGACGACGCTGCGGATGATCCTGGGGCTGGCGGCACCGACGAGCGGACGAGCACTCATTTTCGATCATCCCTACGCGGAGTTGCCGCGTGCGGCGTTGCGGATTGGTGCCGTGCTCGAGGCAACCGATTTTCATCCCGGCCGCTCGGGCCGCGATCACCTGCGGATGCTGGGGCAGGCCGTCGATGTTCCTGACTCACGTGTGGACGAGGTGTTGCGCTTGGTGGAGCTGGGTGACGCCGCCCGGCGGCGTGTGAAGGGATATTCGCTTGGGATGCGTCAGCGACTTGGACTCGCGGTGGCGCTGCTTGGCGACCCGGAGCTGTTGATTCTCGACGAGCCGGCTAACGGGCTTGACCCGGAGGGCGTTCGGTGGCTGCGGGAGTTCCTGCGCCGGCTGGCCTCGGAGGGTCGCACGGTGCTCATCTCAAGTCATGTGCTCGCCGAGGTCGCGCAGACGGTTGACCGGGTGCTGATCATCAGTCGCGGGCGGCTCGTGCTCTCGTCTTCGCTGGCAGAGCTGACCGCGCGTGCCGGCGGCGCGGTTCGCGTCCGCAGTGGCGATCCGCAGCGGCTCACTACGGCGCTGCGTGACGAGGCTCTGCAGGTGACGACTGGTACCGACCACGCACTGCTCGTCGGAGGAGCATCGAGTGAGCGGATCGGTGAGATCGCCTTCGCCGCCGGCGTCCCGGTTCACGAGCTGGTCAACGATGGAGGCTTGCTGGAGGACATCTTCCTCGAACTGACCTCGGAGGCGCCGGCATGAGCGCGCAGATCAGGGCAGAGCTTTTGAAGATTCGCTCGACCCGGACCACGATCGGGCTGATCCTCGGGATGGTCGCGCTGATCCTGCTGTTCACGCTGCTCACCGGGCTGCTCACCCACCCAAGCGGCCTTGCCGGCAAAGAGGACCAGCGTGACCTGCTGGGGGTGAGCAGTCTCGCGGGCGTGTTCTCCGCACTTGCTGGGGTGTTGCTTGTGACCAGCGAGTACCGCTTCGGCACGATCCGTCCGACGATCCTGTTCAACCCCGAGCGCTCACACGTCCTGGCCGCCAAGGTCCTCGCCGGCGCACTGGCCGGAATCGCGTTCGGGGTCCTCGGCGAGGCAATCGGCTGGGCGATCGGATACGCGATCCTCGACGGGCGTGGCATCACCGTTGTGCTCAGCAGCGGCGACATTCTGCTGCTCACGCTCGGCGGGCTCGCCGGCGCGGCGCTGTGGGGCGCGATTGGCGCCGGCCTCGGAGCGGTCATCCACAACCAAGTCGGCGGCGTCATCACGCTACTCGCCTGGGGCCTCGTCGTCGACAACCTCCTGTTCGGCCTCGTCCCCTCGGTAGGGCGGTTCACGCCAACCCGTGCCTCGGATGCACTCATGGGCCTCCGCGTCCATCACCTAGTCTCGCCAGGCGCCGGCGCGATCACGTTGATCGCCTGGGCCGGCGCACTGGGGGTGCTCGGTATCGCGCTGTCCGTTCGGCAGGACATCAACTGACTCCCGATCGTTCCGTGGCGTATCGCGGTCCAGGTCGGCGGCCCGCTGATCGTCAGCCAAGCCCTCGGCCTCACCGTCCACGCCCTAGCGATCATCGGATTGCCAGGCCGCTCGCGATCGCAGCGGCGAGATGAAGTTGAGAGGCATCTCCCACCCGGTCGGGTGCTGGGGATGATTAGTTGGCGGCCCGTGTTCGATCCGCACGTCGTGCGCCCGGCCCTCCCCGTCGCCAAGAGCGCAACCGGGGGCGCCTTCACCCGCTGGTTTTTCTGAGGGCGCCGTGCTCGAGTTCGCCTGCCTGCCGGTGGGCCGTTCACCGGCAGGGAAGCGATCGCCGCCGCGTATCGGGGCAATCCGCCTGATGACACGATCGACTTCGTGGGAATGGCGCGACGAGAGCCGAGTGTTGGGGTGAGGTGTCGCGCTTTGATGGATATTGCGGGCTCGCGCGACGGGGCGACCACACGAGGCGCGTGCGTGCATCCCGCGCGGAGCGGATGCAGGAAGGTTCGTCGGGCAGGTCCGAAAGGAACTGCGGGAGCACGTGTTGGTCGCTGCCGGAAGACCTGCCATGGGGGTGGTTTGGACCGCGGGCGATCACGTCGCCTCGGCACCACCCATGCGCTCGATTTACGTGCGCTGCAACCGGCTTACCCTCACCGGTGCTGCCATGTCGTTCTCGTTATCTCGTACTCGACTTCGCCTTGCTCGGCGCCTGGCACGAGGTCGTCGTACGGCTCGCCGGAGATGAACGCGCGGCTAAAGGTCAGCCCTACAGCCGCCATGGTGGCCCGGGAGGCGGCGTTGACGGCCATGGTCTGAGCGAAGATCCGATTGAGGCCGACATCTTCGAACCCATAGCGGATCAACTCTCGCGCGCCCTCGCTCGCGTATCCACGGCGCCAGTGCCGACGCAGTAGCCGGTAGCCGAGATCGGCCTCGCCAGCGACTCTCGGCTGATCTGGCCCGTTCGGCGGCTGCAGGATCCACCAGCCTACGAACTCGTCGGTCGCGAAGCCGGCCCAGAATCCGAGACCGGGCACCTCCAGGGCGGCGGCGACCCGCCGCTGGTGCGCCTCGTGGACCTCCTGAGGTGAGTGAGCCCGTCCAGAGATGTATCTCATGACTTCGGGATCGGAGTCCAACTCGATCTCGAACCGGAGGTGTTCATCAGCAAGCGGCACGAGTCGTAGGCGCTTGGTGTCCAACGTCGGTTGCGTCATGTGCCAGATCATCGCGGACGACCTGAGCCGAGTCCTGCGACCCGGCGAATGCGTTTCGGTCCGTGATCGAGGCTCCTACCTGCTCGGCGACGAAACTGGGGCTGCCGGCGGCAAGACCGAGCGAGGCGTTGTGAGGACATGACAAACGCCGGCGGTCGCGAGGTCCACCGACGCGATGCTGCTCGCGCAGGGATTGCGGAAGCCGACCACATGCTCGGCGTCAGGGTCGCAGCCGACGACGCGCGCTCGTCTTGTCGCAGCGGGGACCACTGGGCTCGGAGACGAGCGCGTTCGTTTCCGGCGCGTGAGTGGCCTGAGGTGCTGCTGAGCCGATCAAGGCTTCCGCGTTCGCCGATTGAAGCGGTGGTTCGTCGGGGGCGTCCTGCGGCCACGTGGCATCCTCATCCGTCGTGTGCATGGGACGATGGCGACCCGTTTGAGGCGAGCGTGACGGACCACTTCGCGCGTGCCGCTGCGCTGGCACTCGAGCACGGTGCCTCGGCGCTGGTCATCGCCGACCACGCTGCGGTGCTGTGTGAGGTCGGCGATGTCTCGACGGTTCGCAATTGTCGTTCGATCCGTAAGTCGCTATTGAACGCGGTGGTGGGGCGAGCCATCGCTACCGACGCGCTCGATCTCGACGCGACGCTCGCCGAGCTCGGGATCGATGACGCCGTCGAGCCGTCGCTGAGTCCGAGCGAGCGGCAGGCGCGTGTCCGTGATCTACTGAGCTGCCGTTCAGGGGTCTATCACCCCGCCAATCACGCTGGTGGCCCTGCCGCGTTTGCGACCCTGCCGCGGCGTGGGTCACACCGACCCGGCGAATCGTTCTTCTACAACAACTGGGACTTCAACGCGCTCGGGACAATCGTCAATCGCGCGCTCGGTCGCAGCCTGTTCAACGTATTCGCGGAGGAGATCGCAGAGCCGGCCGGGATGCGAGATTTCGATCCAGCCCGGCAGCGTTTCGCGGCCCAGCCGTACTCGGAGCATCCGACGTACTCGTTTCAGATCTCGACCCGCGACCTGGCCCGGTTCGGTGAGCTGTACTTGCGGGCCGGCAGCTGGAACGACCGCGCGCTGCTTCCGTCCTGGTGGGTGGCCGACAGCACCGCGGCGCAAGCAGTCACGTCGCAGGGCCCTGGCTACGGTTACCTCTGGTGGGTCGCTCACGACGGCCAGCTGTTCGCCGGCACAATCATGCCGGAGCGCGCGTTCGCGGCCTACGGGATGGGCGGCCAATTTCTGGTCGTGATCCCCACACTCGACCGCGTGATAGCACTCGTTGCCGATCCGCAACGACCACAGCAAGAATCGAAGTACGCCCCCTCGCACCGGCGCCGGCTCGCGCGCCTCATCCACCACGCCAGCGACGGGATGATCCCGCTTGCCGAGGGATGAGGAAACGTATAGTCGACTCCCGCCTCGCGACGTGAACGCGAAAGCCTCTACCACGCTGCCGGATCTGAGTACGACGAGCATCCTCGCCGCTGGCGTCCCCGTCACGAGCGCTCGTATAGGCGACCCGAAACTCTCAGCCTCCGCGTGCAACGCCGACCGCGATGAACTAGCTGCTCGCAATGCCTGGCGACTCGTCCACGCTGGCCCGGCGTCGCGCGGCGACCTGCTTCTGGGCGGAGCAGCAGTCCCGGCTGCAGGTGCCCCGAAGGTCCCGGGCTGTTGCCCCGGGGGTGCTTGCCATCAAGCCCGAGCTGGCGGGATCGGGATCTGGGTTTCGACCGAGGCAGGTGCTCAGTGGTGTGGGGTGCGATCACGGTCGAGGATCAAACGAGGTCTCGCGGCGCGCTGGTGCGACTCACCACGGTGCGATTATGGACCGAGCAGACCGAGCCGGCTGAGCCCGGCAGGGTTCGCGCGCGTCTCGGGACGCGCGCCCCTGGGGAGACCACGCTCGCCGAGCTCGCGCAGCCGGCGGGCGACGATCGCCGCGGCGGGTCGAGCGCCGAGCGCCTGCAACTCGTCGAGCGCCTGGCGCAGCGCCTTGCCGTCGCGCGAGTCCGCGAGCGCGAGTGCCGCTTCGTAGCGGCAGCCGTTCTCGCGCCAGTAGCTCGCCGCGCGGGCCCAGTCGCCGGCGATCTGGTACGAGTACGGCTCCCCGGCCTCAGCCGCCGGCTCGCCGAGCAATCCAGCCCGCCACCGCCACAGCCCGAGCAGGCCGATGAAGGCGGGCTGGAGCAGCGCGAGTTCAAACGAGGCCTGCGTCGCCGGCCCGATCTCCGCCTGGCGGCCCTCGAGCCACGCGCATTCGGCAGCTGCGGCGGCATCGGCCGCGAGCCACTGCAGATCGCCTACCGACTCGCCGATCGCCTGGGCGCGCTCGAGCGGCGTGCGGTGGTCGGGGTCCCCGCGTCGTGCTCGCACGAGCGCTCGCACGAGCAGGGCCCAGTGGACCCTCGTCTTCGGGCTTGCCGGCGCGTCGATGATCGAGGTCGCGGTCTCGGCGGCCTGATCCCACAGCCCGAGGGCGAGCTGGATCTCGGCGTTCGCCGAGACCAGCCACTGCGTCCATGCGTCGAGGCCGTGTTCCTCGCAGTACGCGATCCCCTCCTCCGCGTAGGGCGCCATATCCCGATACCGGCCCAGCCGGGATAGAGCGGAGCACAAGTTGCCGAAGGCCATTGCAACGCATCTGAGCTCACCACCGCTGAGCGCAAGCTCGAGACATCGCTCGAGCTTGTCCTTTCCGGCCATGTCACCGTGGCCAAGTTCGATCGTGCCGATCGTGTTGAGCGCGTGCGCGAGCGCGTCGGTGTCGCCGAGCCGATCTGCCAGCACGATTGCCTTCTGGCCCCACGTGATCGTCTCCTCGGCGTCAGAGGCCTGCAGCGTGAGGCAAGACACCTCCGCGTACGTGCGTGCCAGCTCGATTCCGGGCGGGAGCCGTTAGGATTTCGACGGCCTCGCGCACGTCGATCCGCGCTTCTGCCGTTCGTCCGATGTCGCTCTTCAGCCGCGCGCGGAGCCGCAGGACATCTCCCGCCCTGAGGAGGTCGCCGGCGTCCCGGTGGATTGCCAACGCCTGATCCAATGCTGGGAGTGCCTCCTCGCGCAAGTCCGTCAGAAACCTCTCGTCGGCGAACCGCTCGAGCAACTCCGCCCGCCGCTCGGGCGCGAGTCGCGCCCCGAACCGCAACGTGCGCCCGTACTGGCGCATAGCCTCACGGTGCGCACCGACCGCGGCGGCGTGCTCGGCCGCCAGCGCCCGCGGTGACGCCCGCCCTTCGGTGGATCAGCTCAGAACAGCAGTCAGAGCCGACCGCCTCGCTTCGTCGATTTGCCACGAACTCGATCGTCAGCTCGCCGAGCGGCAGGTGAGAACATGAGGGCGTGGCACACGTGGTGGTTTCGAATCTGGCGTACGCGCACCCGGGTGGTGACCTGCTGTTCTCGGACGTTTCGTTCCGCGTGTCCCCGGGGCAACACGTTGGGCTCGTTGGTATGAACGGTGTCGGCAAGAGCACGCTTCTGAGGATCCTCGCCGGCGAGTTGCCGCCCGACGACGGCGAGTACACGGTGGGTGGGGTGTCGGCGTATATGCCGCAAGACGTCGGCGTGAGTGACGGCGACCGGACCGTTCGCGACCTCCTGTTGTCGCTGGCACCGCGGGCCGTGCGGCGGGCGGGTGCGAGCATGCTGGAGCGCGAGGCCGAGCTGGAGGCCGGTGAGCTGTCGGCTGGCTTGAAGCTGGGGGAGGCGATCGCCGACTGGTCGGCACTCGGCGGGTATGAGCTAGAGGGGCAGTGGGACGCAGCTTGCCGCCGCGTCGTCCGGACCTCATTTGCCGACGTGGCCGATCGTCCCGCGCGGACGCTCTCCGGCGGTGAGCGAAAACAGCTCGTGCTCGACGTACTGTTCGCGTCCGACGCCGAGGTCCTGCTGCTGGATGAGCCTGACAACTTCCTCGACGTGCCGGCCAAGCTTGACCTGGAGCGGCGTGTGTGGGCGTGCAGGAAGACGATCGTGATGATCTCGCACGACCGCGAAGTCCTCGCTAGCGCGGTCGGCACGATCGTCACCCTGGAGGGCAACGGTGCGTGGGTACATGGGGGCTCCTACGCCACGTACGCGCAGGCACGGGAGAATCGGCAGCGGCGGCTCGGTGACGCCGTGAAGCGCTGGCACGAGGAGGAGCGGCGGCTTTTTCGCCTGATGAAGACCTTCAAGGAACGCGCTCGCCACGCCCCCGACTGGGCCAAGCGAGCGGACGCGATGGAATCACGGTGGCGACGCTTTCGCGCCGGCGGACCGCCGCCCTCGCCGGTCGCCGATCAGGCGATCGCGGTGCGGATCCGTGGCGGCGAGTCGGCACGATTGGTGCTCGACCTGCGTTCGGTCGGGATCACCGGCCTGGTTGCGCCGTTCTCTGAAGAGATTCGTTTTGGTGAGCGCATCGGCGTCATCGGTCCGAACGGATCGGGTAAGAGCGCGCTGATCCATGTGCTGGCCGGCGTGCGAGCCGCCGACAGCGGACAGCTCCGAGTGGGCCCGCGGGTCTCGGCCGGACTGTTCACCCAACTGCAGTCCCGATCCGATTTCTCCGGCCGCGTCGCGTTGGACATCGTGTCGGACCGGCGGGGTGAAATGCAGGCGGCCATGGGTGCGCTGGCGCGGTATGGCCTGGCCGAGGCAGCTCGCCGCAAGTACGACATCCTCAGCGGCGGTGAGAAGGCGCGGCTAGAGGTGCTGATACTGGAACTGGAGGGGCACAACCTGCTGCTGCTCGATGAACCAACCGACAACCTGGACACTGACTCCTCGGAGGCGCTCGAGCAGGCGCTCGCCAGCTTCCAGGGCACCGTCGTGGCTGTATCTCACGACCGCGCGTTCCTCCGTCGCCTAGACCGCTTCCTGATGGTCCTTCACGACGGCGGTGTCTTGTCGTTCCCCTCGTATGAGTCAGCCCTTGAGGCACTCCGTGACCCTGCTGGCGCGCCGGACGTTCGTCTGGCTAAGTTCCTGTAGGTTCGTGCCGACCGCGGCCACGACTTGCGGTACGCCGACCGTGGTCGAACAGCCGCTCCACCGTGCAGATCCTTAGTTCTTCGGGACCCGCCTCCGACGAGCCTGAGGCGCCCCATGCGGGGCAGGGAGCCGCCACCCACGCCCGCGGACGTCCGCTTGGACACACGGGGGGGTCGGCCGTTCCTCGGAGTGCTCAGCTGCATGCAGGCGAGCACTGCCGGTCCGGGCTGACGGACAGTCTTTCCCGATCACCGTGAGCGTCTGGCTGCGTCGGCCGGGCGTGCTTTCGCTTTCTGGCCGCCATCCGGCGCGTCATTGCTTCGCCGACAGGAGAAGCACCAGGGGGCCAACCGGCGGACGAGCGCTTGGCCACGGTACCAACCGTGAGCGCCCGCGACTCCTTCAACGGTGAGCAGCGGTGGGAAGGGCCCACTACCGAATCCGGGCGGAGGGATCGCCCGAGGCCGTTGCTGTGGGATCGCCACGCTTGGATTCGGGCGGTTCGTATAGCCGGGGCTCAACGCGAAACTCATCGGACACGGCATTTGAGACGGCGGTAACCGCCTGCGTTTCCTCGTGAGGCGGACCGTCGCTTGTGCGGTCGCGGATCGCTATTCGGACGGTCTCCGCAGGGCTGGCGCGAACCAGCTTTCTGCGCTTGCGGGTGCGCGGGTGGCGACGCCCAGGTGCTCGTCGCAACGGCTAGGAGATTCGGCGCGCTTGAGCTGCTGGTGCTCATCGAGGCGGTGCTTGGTGCATGCTCCCGCTGCGTAGCGAATCTCGTCCTCGGGGTCGCGCTGTTTGGCGTGCGTCAAGAGCGGGGCCTGGGCCGGACGCGCAGGCGTGGCTGGGTGTGTGGCTCTTGCCTCGTTATCCCGCCGAGGGCCTGAAGCGCTGGCGCGGCTTGGCGAATGCGCGCGGCTGCCCTCAAAGCCGCGCGCTCGCCGAGCCGTGGGGGGTGCGTCAGCCGGCGGCGGCTGCGGGGGCCGGGTCGCCGCTGCGGGCGGTCACCGAGTGGTCGTGGCTGTCGCGCGAGGAGATGAGCACGGCGGCGAGGATCGCTCCGGCGATGGCGAGGCCGGCGCCGACGAGGAACGCCCGGTCATAGCCTTTGGTCAGCGCCACGGCCGAGCTGTGAACGCTGGCGTGGAGCAGGCTTTGGGTGTGGCTGTTGGCGATGGTCGCGAGGATCGCGAGGCCGAGCGCGCCGCCGATCTGCTGGGAGGTGTTGATCAGACCGGAGGCCAGGCCTGCCTGGTGTGGCTTGGTTCCGGTGACGGCGGCGATCGTCACCGGCACGAACGCCAGTCCGAACCCGAAAGCCGCCAGCAGCGATGGGCCGAGCACGTTGGTGGCGAACGAGCCGGCGGTGCCCGGCACCTGGGAGAACCAGAGCAGGCCACCGGCGACCAGCAGCAGTCCGGCGACAAGCGTCGGCTTGAACCCGATCCGGGTGACCAGCTGCGACGCGAGCCCGGCCGAGATGATGATTCCGACCGCCAGCGGCAGGTACGAGATTCCCGTCCTGATCGCCGAGTAGTGCAGGACGCCCTGGAGGTACAGCGAGATGAAGAAGAACATCGAGAACAGCGACATGCCGATCAGCAGCCCGACGATGTTGGCGCCGCGCAGGGTCCGCAGCCGGAAGATCGCGAATGGCATCAGCGGATCATGCTGGCGCAGCTCGATCGCCACGAACGCGATCAGCAGCACCACGGCCGCGGCCAGGCAGGCGATCGTCTGGGTCGCCCCCCAGCCGACGTTCACTGCGTCGACGACGGCGTACACGAGCAGCGCCAGCCCGCCGGTGACGGCCACTGCTCCGGCGATGTCGAAGGAGTTGCCGGCCTCCTGGCGACGGCTCTCGCCGAGCATGCGGGGGGCGAGCGCGGCGGCGATCAGCCCGATCGGGACGTTGACGAACAGCACCCAGCGCCAGCTCAGCCAGCTGGTCAGGATCCCGCCCAGCAGCACCCCGGCGGCGCCGCCCGCGCCCGCCACCGCGCCCCAGATCCCGAGCGCACGGTTGCGCTCGGCCCCGTCGGCGAACGTGGTGGTGATGATCGACAGCGCGGCGGGGGAGACGATCGCGGCGCCGAGGCCCTGGGTCGCGCGGGCGGCGATCAGCCACGTCTCGGACTGCGCCACGCCGCCGGCCAGCGAGGCGAGTGAGAACACGACCAGACCGAGCATGAACATGCGGCGTCGTCCCAGCAGGTCGGCCATCCGCCCGCCCAGCAGCAAAAAGCCGCCGAACGTCAGCGTGTAAGCGTTCACGACCCAGGTCAGGTTGTCGCGTGAGAAGTGCAGGTGGGCGCCGATCGACGGCAGCGCGACGTTGACGATCGAGGCGTCGATCACGATCACGAACTGCGTCATCGCCAGCAGCACGAGCGCGAGATTTTTGGTGCCGGGCGTGCGCGCGCTCACAGGCTCATCCCCAGCAGCCGGCCCAAGCCCGACAGCGTTGCGAATGCAAATCGCTGCAGGTGCGAGGTGCGGATCGCGGTCGGGTGGGCTTGGAATAGCATCGCTGCGTAGATCGCTTGACGCGGACTGTGGGGTGTTCCGGAGCCCATCCTCCCGGTCGATGTCAGCGACGCCATGTCGCGAAAGAACCCCTCGTAGTCGACGGCGGGGCGGTGGCGATTGATGAACCTAACCGGCTCATCGTGAGTGTTTCGCAGGGTATGACGGTGACCGGGAGGCGCCGCGGCGCGCTCACCCGGGCCATAGGTACGCCAGGTGCCGTCCAGCTTCACGTCGAGTCGGCCCTCGACGATCTCAAAGCTGTCCTCAGCGTTGTCGTGCACGTGCACCGGGGGGCTGGGGCTGTGGGGACCGAGCCAGCTATTTGCCTCGAGGACTTCACCGTCGGTGTCCTCGCCGTTGCGCAGGATGTCCCAATACATGACCTGGCCCGGGCGAAAGTCGATGCGCCGAGTCGCGGTAGGACGGCTTGCAGGGTCAAGGGAAGCAGTATTCACAGCGGGCTCCATTCGGTCAGTGGTTCTTCATTGGTTGCAACTTCTTGCGACCGGTCGTCCTGAGATTTGACGTGATGCGGCGCTAGCGACGGCGCGGCATCGGCGCTCATAACGACCCCTAGTAGTTCACCTTGGTTGACAACTTGAGGGAACGTTCTCACACCGCGTGGCGTTTGTCAACCGAGGTGAACTACAATGGTGTGGACATGCCGAAGAGCCTCCAGATCCTTTTCCGCGACGCTCGCGCCGCGATCGAGGCCGCCGTCCGCGCCGATCTCGCACAAAATGGATTTGGCGATGTCGCCCCCGCGCACTCCGCGCTCTTGCGCGACGTCGGCGAGGACGGTTCTCGCCCCAGCGAGCTCGCCGCACACGCCGGCGTCACGCGCCAAGCCGTCACCAAGCTCGTAGACGAGCTCGAGCGGCTCGATCTCGTGCGCCGCGACCCAGACCCCGACGACGGGCGCGGCGTGATCGTCAGATACACCGACCGCGGACGCGCCGGCGTTGCTATCGCTCGCAAGCGGATGCTCGCGCTCGAGCGCGACTACGCCCTGCAGGTCGGCGCCGACCGCTGGGCCGAGGTGCGCTCAACCCTCGAGACCCTATTCGGTGACGATCCTCACCACGACCTCGGTCGGCCTGCCGCCCCACACCTATCCAATCAGGAACGCCTGGACCACAATCAAGCACGCGCGACCCATGAGTGAGCGGCCAGGCAGGCGATCTACGACAACATCCCATCGCCGACAAGAAGCTCCACTGGATCGAGGGCACTGCAGGCCGGTGGGGCGGGCTACCCCAAATTCCAGCGCCGCGCAGCCCATGCTCGACTGGTTCGTGCACTGCGCCGCCCCTGACCCGCCGTTCCTTGAGCGTTCCCGATTGAGACCGCGCCCGAGTCGATCTCGGGTGCCAAGTCGACGGACGATCTCTAACCGTGGGCGATAGCTGATCGGACAGGCTAGGACCGGAAGAATCAACGCTGAACGATGTGAGGTGGTATTAGGGAAACGGCTTCGATGCTGACCGGGTGGGGTATCCAGGGCAATGATGAGGTGGAGTGAGTTCGCGGAGGACGAGCCCCGGCTGGCCGAGCTCGGCCGGAAGCGTCTCATTGAACCCGGCGTGGTCCTGGTGGGGACGATCCGTCGTGACGGGACGCCGCGGATCAGTCCAGTAGAGCCGCTGTTATGGGAGCGCGACTTGTGGCTGTCGATGCTGCTCGGCTCCTACAAGGCGGCCGACCTCCAGCGCGACCCTAGAGTGCTCGTGCATAGCATCGTGACGGTTCGCAGCGGCGCGTCCGGCGAGTACAAGCTCCGCGGCCAGACCGTCGAGGAGCCCTCCCGACAGGTTCAGGAGGTATACGCGGAGCAGGTCCGGAATCGGATCGGCTGGGATCCGGTCCCAGGTAGGTTTCACCTGTTCCGGGTCGACGTCGGTGACGTCACGTTTGTCCGGTACGAGGAAGCATCCGGGAATCAGTTCATGAGCCGCTGGCCTAGCAAACGCGAGTTTGTCCGGCGGGGCACTTCTCCGACTTCTCTGGGTGACCCTGAGCCGTACCGCGACTTGTTCGGCATGTTCTAACGCGGGCCCGTCTGGTAACCGTTGGGCAACGGACGTGGCCAACGCGGTCCGCTCAGGTTCCCTTGGGGACGCGCGCTATGACGCCGCGTAAATCTTCCAGCGCACACGGCGGATCCGCTACACCGAGCAGCTCGGGGTCGCCTGTGAGGAGCGTTAGGCCGTGCGCCGCTGCCGTCACGGCTGCGAAGCAGTCGGCCAGAGCGATCGGAGCGCACGCCTTCAGTCGGGGCAGCTTCGATCATCCGAACGGTACCGGGCGGCTCGGGCCGGAACGATGCTCGTAGGGACCCCAATATTTCGTCCGCAGTCTCGCGTCCGTGGTCGCGCTCGATGCGGTAGTAGACCTCGACGAGGTTGATCCAGCTGATCACCGGACGCGTGTCAAGGACTTCATTGACGCGGGATAACGCGGGCTCCTCGCCGTCGAGCCACGACAGGACAGCCCAGGAGTCAAGGCAGAGGCTCAAGCAGGTTCGCGAGCGCGGTCCTCGAGAAGCCGGCCGGCCATGCCGCTCCGAGCGAACCGGCCTCCCAACTGAGCTGGGTGGCGCCGGGCGACGAGCACGATTTCGTCGCCTTTGGGATCACCACCTGGCCCTTGGCACCAACCTTTGAAGTCACACCAGCTAAGTGTAACTCCGGCCGAGCGGTGCGCTGAACAATCATGAAACGACGCGTAGCTCCTTCCTTGAGGACTGGTCTTGGATGCGAATCTCGTCCAGCGCCGCCGTGCCGGAAGGCGGCCTCGTTCGTAGTGCCGGTGAGGGAGGTGATGAGCGCGCAGGCGCTATCGGCTGAACCCGGTGTCGGCGGTGGGATCGAGCTGAGCCGGCGCGATCGACCTGGTGGGAGTTGTCGCGCAGAGCCAGCACACCGGAAATTAATTGTGAGCCGGTAACAACTGCCTCTGGGCCGAGGCCGCGGGCCTGGCCAAACTTTGGCGCTCACCCTGCGTATATGTCAGGTAAATCGCCAAAGTTCGGGCTCGACCGTTCGAGTAACTGTGTGCTGCCCACAATGGCGCTCGTTTGTGCAACAGCTTCGCGCCATTCCACCAGCCCGCGGGATCCTGATCGGCTACGCGCGCTGTTCAACCTAACGTCAAGACCTAACGGCCCAGCGGCGGATTCTCAGCGACCTCGGTGTTTCGGATGACCGCGTATATCTCGACCACGGAGGGACGGGCCGCAACCGCCCTCGGCCAGGGCTCACGCAGGCGCTCGCGGCACTGCGGGCGGGCGACATGCTGGTGGTGCCCAAGCTCGACCGGCTCGCCCGGTCAGTACCTGATGCTCGAGAGATCGGCGACTCGTTGGCCGCCGGGGCGTGCGCCTGTCGTTGGGCGGAACGGTCTATGACCCTGCCGATCCGATGGGCAAGTGCTTCTTCAACATCCTGGCCACGTTCGCGGCGTTCGAGGTCGATCTGCTGCGGATGCGCATCCGGGAGGGCATGGCAATCGCTCGCGCGAAGGGCAAGCTCAAGGGAAAGCCGCCAAAGCTCAGCCACACCCGGTGGGCGCTCCTGCTCAAGCTCCACAAAGCCGGCGAGCACACGATCCCCGAACTCGCCGAACTGTTCTCCGTCAGCCGCGCGGTCGTCGACCGAGAACTCGCACGAAAACCCCAGGCTACCCGAGCACCGTCTCGATGACCCCCGGTCTGCGAGCGGGCCCGGCGCCGTCCGCTCAGATCATCCGAGACTGGCGAACGATGACGGGTTCCGTCGGGCCGTCCAGCCACCGCGGGCTTGCGGATGGGGATGGGTATCTGAGACAGCGGGAGAACGGATCACCGAGCGAAGCGACGTCGACGGCGCTCGATCGCGAATGGCTGCGCGCTCCGTTTCGATCAAAGCGGTCAGGAGCGCAACCGATCGTTTCCGGAGGTTCGACGCCTAGCTGAAGATTGTGTCGGAAGGTTTGACGCCGGGCTGAATGGTCTCGTTTGTACGTTTCGATGAGCTCACGTAAGCCTGGCTCTAGCTCTGATCGTTCGTCAAGGTCCTCAATCAAGTTGCGTAGCGAAACGTCTAAATCTGGGGACCATTCCCAGAGAGCGGCGTCCGCGCGGAGCACGCTTGCCAGCAGATCTCCGGGGTAGTAACTGCCTCCCACAAGCGGGTTCGCCTGTAGTCGGTCCAGCGCGAGCGGGACGAGGTGCTTTAGCGCGATCTGCTGCCCAATCATGATGCGTAGGTCTCCGACCGTGAAGTCTCTGAGTGGTTTGGTCCGCAATTCGTGACAGCGCCTGACCAGAAACGTGGCGTCCGGCGGTACAGGACCCCACGCCGGAGGATCAACAGTGTCAAGTGTTCGCTTGCTCTCGTCAGCAGGTATCTGACGTTCCGCGGCACGCCGTCGAAGCTCTCGGTCTCGGACGAGCTCCCTCTCAACGAACCTGTCGGGGCGGCCGCTCTCGAGCTCCCACTCGGTGCGGCTCCAGCGCAGATCGCGCCCTGTGTCCTCAAGCACGTCGATCATGGCCAGCGATAACGCGCGCGTCCCGCCCATACTGCCTCCGAGGGCCGTCGCATCCTCAGAGAACGCGTAATAGGCACCTAGCGTCCCGATCCGAGCTAACTCGTCATCTGACAAGAACAAGGCACGCTCTGCCAAGTCGTCCTCGCCGTGCTCGCGGAGCATGCTCGCAAGCGTGTCACGACTAACCCGAAGCATTGCCATCCGCTCAACCATATTCGTCGCCTCTCCGACTCCACTCAGCCCGACCTCGCTCACAACCTCTGAGCACTCAAGCTCCAGGGCAATCCGGGGTGCTCGGGGCTCGCGGGTCGGGGAGCGCGGCACGATCACGGCACGATGGCAGCCCAGCACGTGGACGGTCCGCGTCGGCAGCAGTCGCTCGCGGGGACGGCGGGGCTTATGCTGTTGCTCATGTCGGTGGATACGCCCGAGCAGCTCGATGGCCTCAAGCGCGTCGGCCGGCTCGTGGCGGCGACGTTGCGCTCCTTGCGCGCGGCGGTCGCGCCCGGAGTGACCACGGGCGAGCTCGACGCGCTCGCCGCGGAGGCGTTCGCGGCGAGCGGCGCCCGGTCCGGGCCGATCATGACCTACGCCTACCCGGCATCGATCTGCGTGTGCGTAGACGACGAGATAGTCCATGCCATCCCCGGCCAGCGCCGCCTCCAGGCCGGCCAGATCGTGACCTTGGACGTCGCGGCTGAGCTGGATGGCTATCACGCCGACGCGGCGATCACCGTTCCTGTCGGAGCCGCGGACCGAGGCTCGCTTCGGCTGCTGGAGGCTACTCGCGCGTCGCTGGCAGCCGGGATTCGCGCCGCGCAGCCTGGCGCGAGGTTACGCGACGTCGGCGCGGCGATCGAGCGCACCGCAAACGCGCGTGGCTTCGAGGTCTTCAAAGAGCTGACCGGGCACGGCATCGGCCGCCGGATGCACGAGCCGCCAACAGTCTTCAACTGGCCCGCACCGCAGGCAAACCAGCGACTCACCCCCGGGCTGGTGTTCACGATCGAGCCGATGCTGACCTCGGGAAGCGCGAGGCTGAGGCTGGAACGGGACGGCTGGACGGTCCGTACCCGAGACGGGACGGCGAGCGCGCACGAGGAGCACACGATCATGGTCGCGACCCGCGGCCCGGTCGTCCTCACCGCGGGCAGCCAGTAGCCGGCACGCATCCGGCACCCGAGTTCTCGGATTCCCGTCAAGGGACGATCGAACCGCTCGATGCGTGCTCCGGACACGCCCAGCCTCATCGTCCCACTCGACGACCATCGCGGAACATGCGCTCAATGCTGCTCACTGACAATGCGAGAGATGCCGACTGCCTATTCGCGCATCTGCGACTCCCGGATCGGACTGAGCAACGATCGTCTCGATCTCGGCGTCGGACTGTCGCATCAACGCGGCGATCCACGAGCCGCTACCCATCGAGACCGGCGACACTGGGCCCACGTTGCTGCTTGGCGAGGCGGAGCGGCCGTGGCCACCCGGACGTGATGTGTTCACTCAGACATCCTCAGCCCGGATCGTGAGCAAGCGCTCCTCACGCGCTCTCGCTCATCGACGCAGCAGTGACCCAGCTCGACGTCCCGTCACTACTTCCGCCCGGATCCAAGCGTGGGCGATCCAGCCAGGCGCGAATGCTTTCGTTCTCCCTACGCCGGCCGACCCTCGATGGTGCCTTTGCCGATGCATGGTGCGAGTCGGCATTGCCGGGCTCGATCCACGCTTTCCAGCACGGCCAGCCGATCACCCATCGCCGCCCGCGACCGGATCGAACCTATGCTGTGCTGAGCGATCGCCCCCAGTTGTGGAGATCGTCGGGAGGAGATGGGCGCCGACGTCCAGCTCCGACTCGAAGAAGCTGCTGCCACCACCTCCAGCGGTGGCCGAGCGCCGAGCGCCCACGTGACCAACGGACCTCGAAGCCACCAGATCATATCTTGAGTTCATGCGCGACCGCGTGAGCGTCGGCCGTCACCCGGACTAGCTCCGTCGACCGAACGATCGGGAGCGATCCCGTCCGCGAGCACCCGCTGCCCGATCGGGCAGCTGAGATGGTCCGAAAATCTGGCTGATTAGCCCTTGACTAGCTGCATGGTCGCTGCGCGAGATGAACGCTGCAGCATCGCGTGCATTCGCGCATCGCATCCTGAACCTCCAAGGAGGCAAGTTGGCCGTTACTCGTCCACATCGCAAACCCGCCGGCCATGATGCAACCTCCGAGGCGGATCGGGAGCGGGCGGCAGGCCGCGACCGCTCGAGTGCGCACCATCCTGCTCACCTGCTGGCGGCCGGCAATTGGGCGGCAGCTCAGCTGGCTCGCAATCCGGCAGCATTCCCGCGTGGATTAGCTCACCCGGCTGTCGCTGAGGTCGTCGCCCGCGCTCAGCAGGCCGGGTCGCTGCGCGATGGCGTCGCCGAGAAGGCGACGTCCCGACGCACTCCCATGGGGGTGGCACGGCGGGCACTGCAGCGGGATGTTGGTTTTGAGTATGAGGTGAACCGGGAGACTTACCAAGCCAATGCCCCAGTGTCGCTTGCCAACCGTCGGATCGCCAGCATGGGTCATCCCGCGTGGAGCGCTGGCCCGACCTTGGGCAAGGGACAGGTGCTGGTCGGCAACATGGGCGGCGTGCACGCCAAAACGGACCTTGGCGGCGCTTGGAATGACACCAACCTCGAACTGGAGGTTGATCAGGTTCCGGAGACCGCCGCCGGCCGCAACACATTGCTAGCCAGGCTCCGCACGATCGAAATCTTCTGCAGCCTCCTCGACGACGAACGCCAAGCCGGCTTTCACCATATCTCCGCGGCGAAGTTTGCTGCAGCGCTTGGCGGGAACGCGCCGCTGGCGAACGCATATATTCACGCATGGGGCGGCCACACCGCCGGAAACCCACAAGCGACTGCGGGAGTGCGCTTGGACCAGATCGCACAGCTCATGGAGCGAGCCGTGGGCGGCCCCACCGGCGGTCCGCTCGCCATCGGGGTCCATCCTCCGCTTCGCCGCCTCGAGCTCGGCCGAACACCCGCAAACATCGCGGACTTCGGTCTCGTTGGCGACGCTCCGCGTCACGTCCGGACGGGAATCGCCGCATATGTCGCGGCGGGCATGCTTGGTGCGAATCCTCCTGCCGGGTTTCCGAGCCCGGAGCTCGTCAGCCTCTGCGCTTTGATCTTGCCTTATATCGTTCGCGGGGCCGGTCCCGCGGTTGCGTTCGCCAAGCAGATCGCTCCGCTAATGGCCCGAACGGACTTTGGTCAAATGTTCGCCAACGACGTTCCAGGAGCGGAGACGGCCTGGCTCTCGGGAATGGGCGGCGCTCGTTTCCGCGGTATGTGGAGTCAGATCCTCATCGCCGCTGGAGTCGGCGGCGGCGTTGGGGCGCCATTGTTTGCCGCTGAGCCGGGTGCAGCTCTGGGAGCCGAGCTGCCCGCGGCGTTGACTCGAGCACAATGGCTGAACGGCATCGCGGCCGGCAACGACCTTCTGACGAGTGCAAATATCCACGCAGTCGCCGCGGGCCCTCTGACGCCCGCCCAAGCTCAAGTTCTCACCGCGTCTGGCAACGTCGCCCTTCTTCCCGCCAACGCCGGAGCACCCGCGACCCTAGCCCAGACAAATTGGCTGACCCAGCATCGACAAGTGCAGCTCTTCGGGTTGGGCGGTATGGGCGGAGCACACGACGTGGTGAATCCCGGCCCGGGAGCAGTTAACGCGCCGATTATCGAGCTGAGGCGCATGCTTCAGGGGGTCGATCCGCATGATTTCACGGAAATGGCGCTCGGCATCTTTGACTACATCCGGGCACTAAACGCGACGGCTGCCGGAGGCGTCGCCGCCCCGTACCAACGTACCCACCGAAACATCGCCGCTCCGAACCAAGGCGAGCTCGTCAACTTCCTGGCCGCGTAGGCCACAGGCCCGACTGAAACCGTCGTCGCCCAACGGCGCACGGAGACCACCGCAAAGCAACCGCTCGCGCTCGCGCAATGCAACGGCCATCCGGCGGGCGTGCTCCTTGACCGCGTGGGGCTTCAGGTCGAGCAACGCCGCGACATCGGAGACCGTCAAGACATCCTCGCGCGTGATGCGCATGCAGAGCCACATGGGATCCGCTCATGGATCTCGAAAGGGACGCTCCGCGCGATGCGGGCCGGGCAGCGCAAATGGCCGGTGCGGCGCTCGGAGCTCGACCCGATGCTCGGCGGCAAAGACCTGATAGGGCCCGAAAATCAGCCAGACGATCCCGGCTGGCGATTCAGCGACACGATTACCGCGCCGCATCGGTCTCCGCATTGGTCCGAGCAGGCGCGAGAGCCTCGCCCGGCGGCTGGCTGAGAGCAGCTGAGACCGAATGGCGGGAGGCGCTCCGGGCGCGCGCGATGGCGCCCCGGGCGCGAACGGGCCCGGGCCGGCTGAGCTGTGGGCAAGGTTCGACCAGGCGGTCGACGAGCTCGCCCACGCGATGGCGGAGCACTCGGTGCTCGGCGAGCAGCACGCGCTGGAGTCGGTCTCGCTGTGCTACATGAAAATCGTCGACGCGCTCCTCGAAGCGGATGGTTCCGAGGCGGCAGGGGAGGGCGACGAGGCGCGATGAAGTGGATCGGCTACGCCAGGGTTTGCGCCAGTCTGATCTGAGCGCCGAGCGTTCCGGGACGTCTGAGATCAACCGGGGATCAGCTCAGAGCCGGCGCCGGGCAGCGCATTCGCGAGTTCCCGGCGCGAGCGGATCCCAAGCTTGGTGAACACGTGGCGCAGGTGCCACTCCACGGTGCGGGGGCTGAGGAACAGTCGCGCGCCGATTTCGGGGTTTGACAGCCCGCCGCGGGCCAGCTCGGCGATCTGCCGCTCCTGCGCGGTCAGATCGTCACGCGTTTCGACCGTGTGCGCGCGCACGTGCTCGCCGGTCGCCTGCAACTCGGTCCGCGCGCGCGCGGCGAACGCTTCCATCCCGATCAACGTGAACAGGTCGTGCGCAATGCGCAGTTGGGCGCGTGCGTCGAGCCGGCGGTTCTCGCGGCGCAACCACTCGCCATAGACCAGGTGAGCCCGAGCAAGCTCGGGACGCAGCCGCGTGCGTCCCAGCCGCTCGATCGCCTCGCGGTAAGACTCCTCGGCGTCCTGCCCTTCGGTGAGGAGTGCACTCGACCGCGCGAGGATGCCCATCCCCCAATCGGTGTCCCCGCCGGCTGTCGCTGCTCTGCGCAGCCGCTCCAGCGTCTCGCCGGCAAGTTGGATCGTCTCGGTTCGTGAGGCTGCCTCAATCAGCTCGGGGAGCACCCACGCGGTCACCCCCAGCTCAGGTCCCGGCTCGCTTGCTCGCTCGAGCTCGATCACTGCCTCGTCGTAGCGGCCGA
>Ga0335073_10002042_pt1 | contig 27625 bp, 38 predicted proteins | sample Lox_Sample_22_FD_207093 | JGI IMG/M metagenome (GOLD analysis project Ga0335073, IMG submission 207093) | Soil microbial communities from Loxahatchee National Wildlife Refuge, Florida, United States - Lox_Sample_2.2 | ecosystem: Environmental > Terrestrial > Soil > Wetlands | place: USA...
TCTCGTCGCCCACGTTCACCTGGTACGAGGGGATGTTCACCTTGCGGCCATTCACAGTGACATGACCGTGACGGACAACCTGACGGGCCTGGCGGCGCGAAATCGCGAAGCCGAGCCGGAAGGCCACATTGTCCAGGCGGCGCTCCAGCTGCTGGATCAACAGCTCACCAGTGACTCCAGTGGACCGGCTGGCCTTCTCGTAGTACTCGCGGAACTGGCCTTCGAGCGTGAAGTACATACGCTTGGCCTTCTGCTTTTCGTGCAGTTGCAGGCCGTAGCCTACGATCTTGGCCTTGCGGTCTTTGCCATGCTGCCCCGGCGGAAAATTACGCTTCTCGATCGGGCAGCGATCAGAGGTGCACTTGGTGCCCTTCAAAAAAAGCTTGGTGCCTTCGCGTCGGCAAAGGCGGCATACTGCTCCGGTATAACGTGCCATTTCTTCTCCTGACTTCGGATGTCGGCCGGTTTACGGTCCTCCGGACTCTTGGTCCTTTGGAGCTTCTTCCCGGCCCGTGATTCAGTTTTCAGTTCATAGTTCACAGTTCTCAGCTTCTTCCGATCATGCCACGTGATTGAGAACTATGAACTGCGAACTGCGTGCTACACCCGGCGCCGTTTCGGCGGCCGGCAGCCGTTGTGCGGCACCGGTGTGACGTCGCGGATGGACTTCACTTCGATGCCCGCGGCAGCCAGAGCTCGAATCGCGGACTCGCGTCCTGATCCCGGACCGGCGACACGCACATCGACCGTGCGCAGGCCGTGATCTCGCGCCATGCTGGCCGCGTTGGAAGCTGCCTGCTGCGCCGCAAAGGGCGTACCCTTGCGCGAGCCGCGGAAACCGAGAGAGCCTGAGCTCTTCCAGCTCAGCGTATTGCCCATCTGGTCCGTGATGGTCACGATTGTGTTGTTGAACGAAGCCTGAATGTGCGCAATGCCGTAGGGCACATTCTTGCGCTCGCGTTTCTTGAACTTCTTGCCCTTGCCGGTCTTGCCGGCCGCACCCTTCTGCTCTGGTTTCGCCATTAGGTCTTCGCCGTCGCTTTCTTCTTGCCGGCAATCGTGCCCTTACGCGGGCCCTTGCGAGTGCGGGCGTTGGTGTGGGTACGCTGGCCGCGCACCGGCAGCGACCGGCGATGCCGGCTGCCGCGATAGCTCTGGATGTCGATGAGGCGCTTGATATGCATCGCGACGTCCTTGCGCAGATCGCCTTCGACGCCGCCCTCGTCCTCGATCACCTGGCGGATGTGGTTGACCTCTTCTTCGCTCAGGTCCTGGATCTTCTTGAAGGCATCGACGTTCGCCTTCTCCAGAATCTTGCGCGCGCGAGGCTGGCCAATCCCAAAGATGTAGGTCAGCGCGATCCGTGCCTGCTTGTTGCGGGGCAGATCGACGCCAGCAATACGTGCCATTTGGATTTCCTCTGCTGCTTGCTGTTATGTACCTCCGGCCCATCGCCGGCTCGCACGGGTTATGCGGAACATCTCCAGAGGTTCATCGCAAGCCTTAACTTCGGCTAACTAGCCTCTTGACAGTTCTTGAGTTCACAGCTACCAGTTCTCAGTAACAGAGAACTACGAACTAAGAACTTCCGTGGAGCTTCCCTCTCCTGCCAGGCCGAATTAGCCCTGACGCTGCTTGTGCTTTGCGTTCTCGCAGATCACACGCACCACACCGCGGCGCGTAATAACCTTGCACTTGGCGCAAATCTTCTTTACCGATGCCCGAACCTTCATTGCTGTCCTTCTCCACGCGCAGCCAAATTCTGGCCGCGGGTTCTTTGCCGCCTAGTTTACGTCCCAGCCGCCCAATCGCACCGACTGAGAACTGTGAACTGACAACTGTCTACTTGTACCGGTACACAATCCGTCCGCGATTCAGGTCGTAAGGGCTCAGCTCGACCGCAACGCGGTCGCCGGGCAGGATGCGGATGAAGTTCTTGCGCATTCTTCCCGAAACGTGAGCGAGCACCTCATGGTTCGTTTCCAGTTTGACCTTAAACATGGCGTTCGGCAGCGTTTCCACCACCGTCGCCATCACCTCAATCGCGTCTTCTTTCGACAAACCGTGTCCATTTCCGCGCTTCCGCGCTTCAACTTTTTGGACTGAGCATTTCGACTACTCAGTCAGAATTCTCGCGCCGTTGGTCGTTACCGCCACCGTGTGCTCGAAGTGAGCACTGATGCTTCCGTCCTTGGCTACGGCCGTCCAGCCATCTTCCAGCACCCGCACATCGGGACCACCGGCATTCACCATGGGCTCAATCGCCAGCACCATCCCGGCCTTCAACTTCATACCGCGGCCGGCTTCGCCAAAGTTCGGCACCTGCGGATCCTCATGCATGGCCGCACCGATGCCGTGGCCCACAAAATCTCGCACCACCGAAAAACCGCCGCCCTCGACCACTCCCTGCACCGCCGCGCCCACATCGCCCAGCGTCGCGCCGGGACGAACTGCCGCGATTCCCGCCTTGAGCGATTCTTCCGTCACTTGCAGCAGCTTGGCGGCCTTCGAGTCGATCGAGCCCACCGGCACCGTAATCGCTGCGTCGCCGTAGTAGCCGTCCACCACCACGCCGCAATCCACCGAGACGATGTCGCCTTCTTTCAGGACCCGTTTCGGCGAGGGAATCCCGTGCACCACCTCGCTGTTGACCGAGGTGCAGAGCACGCAGGGAAACCCGTGGTACCCCTTGAATGCGGCCTTCACACCCAACTCGCCCAGCCGCGTTTCGGCCGCTTTTTCGAGATCGTACGTGGTAGCGCCGGGCTTCACCTGGCTGCGCACCAGTTCCAGCACCTCGCGGACGATCTTGCCCGCGCGGCGCATCTTTTCGATCTCTTGCGACGACTTCAGTACGACGGCCATTCTTCCGTTCTCAGTTCGTAGTTCTCAGTTCGCAGATTTCAGCAATCAGTCCCCGCAAAACCACTGAGAACCGTGAACTCTCTACTGCGAACTGCCTTTCACGCACAAACCCGCCGTTCGGCTACCCTTGCTGGCGTAGCTGCTCAACGGCGGCAATAATCTCGGCAGCGATCTCTGCGATCGGCCGGTCTCCATCCACTTCCGCAAATCGTCCCTGGGCCCGATAGTGCTCAACGACAGGCGCGGTAAGGGCCGCATAAGCGCGCATGCGCTCCTTGAAAACCTCTTCCGTATCATCGTCTCGCTGGATGAGCGCCGCACCCTCTACGTCGCAGAACCCTTCTTTCTTAGGCGGGTTTACGTAGATGTTATAGATGCTCTGACAGACAGGACAAAGCCGGCGCCCAGTGATCCGGCGCAATAATTGATTATAGTTGACCTGGATGCTGACGGCAACCACCGGCAGAGCGCCGGCCTGGGCCGCCAACCGGGCATCCAGCCAGCAGGCTTGGCCGAGTGTCCGCGGGAATCCGTCCAGGATGTAGCCGCGAACGGTATCCGGTTCGAGCAGCCGGGCAGCCACCATTTCATTGACCAGGCCGTCAGAGACCAGCTCACCGCGTCCGATAATCTCCTTCGCGATACGCCCCAAGGGCGTACCCTGGGCGACATTGGCGCGCAGCAAATCCCCAGTGGAAATCTGGGGAATCCCCCAAAGCTTCACCAGTTCCTTGGCCTGGGTTCCCTTGCCTACCCCAGGTGCGCCCAATAAAAGGATTGGGCCGGGGAGTGTCGTACTTTCGGCTTCCCGGCCCTGCTCAACTACAGTCATAGGTGCAGACATTACCAGGTTTTCCTTCCGCGGATGCGACCGGAGCGCGGGGAAAAGCCGTCATAATGGCGCATGATCAGCTGCGATTCGACCTGATTGATGGTGTCCATGGCCACACCCACCACGATGAGCAGTGAAGTGCCGCCAAAGTAGAACGTGACCCCCATACCGTGAATCGCCCAGTTCGGCAGGTTTTCAAACACCCGGCCGATGAGCCAGATCTTGTCAAAACGGATGCCGGAGATGAGGAAAGTCGGCACCAGCTGCACCAGGATCAGATAAAGCGCGCCCACCAGCGTAATACGGGTGAGGATGTCGTTGATAAAGTCCGAGGTGCGCTTGCCCGGACGGATGCCGGGAATGAACGATCCCGACTTGCGGAAGTTGTCCGCGATATCGTCCGGCTTCATGATGATGGAAACGTAGAAATAGGCGAAGAAGATGATGCCCAGGATGTTCAGCAGCTCATACCAGGGATAGCCGGGCGTAAGTGCCTGCATGATGGGCTGCAGCAGCTTGGAGTTCTGGACCCACTGCACCTGGCCGAAAAGCAGGGGCGCGGACAGAATGGAGCTGGCAAAGATAATGGGCATCACGCCGCCGGAGTTCACCTTGAGCGGCAGATGGCTCGACTGGCCGCCCATCATGCGCCGGCCTACAATACGCCGGGCGCTCTGGATGGGAATACGGCGCTCGGCGCGCTCGACCCAGACAATAAAAGCCACGACCGCCAACATGCCAACGAGGAGCAGCAGCACGACCAGGAAGGACATCGGGCCCCAAGCGTCGGTCTGAACCTTCTGCACAAGATCGCCTACGCCGCGGGGAAGTCCGGCAACGATGCCGGCGAAGATCAGCAGGCTCATGCCGTTGCCGATGCCGCGGTCGGTGATCTGTTCGCCCAGCCACATGATGAAGGTGGTGCCGGCGGTGAGGGTGAGAACGGTCATCAGGATGAAGCCCATCCCCGGAGCCAGGACCAGGCCCTGCTTGGTGAGGATGGCGGCAATGCCGATGGACTGCAGCACGCCCAGAATCACTGTGAGATAGCGGGTCCACTGCGTGATCTTGCGGCGGCCCAGCTCGCCCTCTTTCTGGATGCGCGCCAGCGGCTCATAGACCACGGTCAGGAGCTGAAAGATGATCGACGCGGTGATGTAGGGCATGATGCCCAGCGCAAAGATGGTCATGCGCCGCAAGTTGCCGCCGCCAAACAGGTCCATCAGGCCCAGTGCCGAGCCATTCTGCGAGTTGAACAGCAGGGCCAGCTTGCCCGTGTCGACGCCGGGCGTAGGGATGAACGCACCCAGGCGGTAAACGGCGAGAATGCCCGCAGTGAACAGCACTCGTTTGCGCAGGTCGGGAATCCGAAAGATATTGAGAAACTTCTCAAGCATGGTCGCTTATCCGCTTCGGGCGGCGTTCCGCCGGGGAAATCGTATCTTCCATCTTACGGCAACTCCCGATTCTCAATCAGGGTACAAAGACCGGGAAAATGCTGCCTGTGAGAGCCATCACGTTGCCAAGATATATGTGCCCAGGCGACGGGAAACCGAAACCTGGGCAGATGTCTTTTAAAACCAGAACTCTGGGTGTCCCATCTTGCCACGGAGTTGATTCTCGCGGCAAGGGTGAGACCTGCGCAAACCTAGGCCGCTGCCGGTGCGCCGGCCACTACGGCCTTGCCTCCAGCCTTTTCGATCTTCTCGGCCGCGGACTTGGAAAACTTGTGCGCGTGGATCGTGATTGCCTTGCTTAGATCGCCCGAGCCGAGGATCTTGATCAGCGCCTTCTTGCTCGAGGCCAGGCCCAGCTTGCGATAGTCGTCCAGACCGATCTCGGCCACGCCGAGCTCGGCGATCCGCTCAAGATTCACGATGGTGTACTCGGTGCGGAAGATGTTGGTGAAGCCGCGCTTGGGCAGACGACGGTGCAGCGGCATCTGGCCGCCCTCAAAACCGCGCATCAGGCTGGAGCCGGAACGCGATCCCTGGCCCTTGTGGCCGCGGGTCGAGGTCTTGCCCATGCCGGATCCCATGCCCCGGCCCACGCGCTTGCGCCCGGTGTTGGCCTTCTTGGGCGCGCGCAGATTCGATAGATTCTTTGCCATGATTTCCTCGCTATAGCGCCGGGGACTTGCCGTGCGGGCAACCCGACTCGCGTCGTTTTCAGTTCATAGTTCGCAGTTCTTAGTTCACAGTTAAAAGACCGACCGCGCTTGAGTAGCCAACTGTGAACTGCGAACTTCGAACTGAGAACTAGCTTTCCAGAATTCTCACCAGGTGCGGCACTGCCTTCACCATGCCCCGGACCGACTCATTGTCTACACGCTCGATGACCTGATTGAGCCGCGTGAAGCCCAGGCCCTTGATCACCAGCTTGTGCTTGACGGGCGTGGCAATGGCCGAGCGGTAGTACTGAATGCGGATCTTCTTCGGGGTCCCTGTGGAGGGGGCATTCTTCTTCGACGTCGCCATCAGAGTTCCTCCACCTGCTTGCCACGCATCGTGGCCACTTCGGCTCTGTCCCGCAGCTGCACCAGTGCGTCGAAAGTCGCCTTGATCACGTTGTGCGGATTGGGCGAGCCAATGCTCTTGGTCAGCACGTTCTGCACGCCGGCTGAGGTCATCACGGCGCGCACTGCGCCGCCGGCAATCACGCCAGTTCCTTCCGGCGCCGGCTTGAGCAGCACCTGGCCCGAGCCGAAGCGGCCCAGCACCTGGTGCGGAATGGTCGTCTCGGTGAGGTTTACCTTGACCAGGTTCTTCTTGGCCGACTCGATCCCCTTGCGAATTGCCTGGGGAACCTCCTTGGCCTTGCCTGAACCGTAGCCCACCACGCCTGAAGCGGCATCGCCCACTACCACCAGCGCCGCGAACGACATGTTCTTGCCGCCCTTCACAACCTTGGTGACGCGATTGATGGCCACCACCTGATCTTTCAGGTTGAACTGGTTGGCGTCGAGTTTCTTCTTTACTGTCGTCATTTTTCTCTCGTCTCTGAGCTGTCAGCCGTCAGCTGTCAGCTGTCAGCTTAGAATTCAAGACCCGCTTCGCGTGCGGCATCGGCCAGCGCCTTGATGCGGCCGTGATAGAGATAGCCTCCGCGGTCGAAGACCACCTGTTTGATGCCCTGGGCGACGGCCTTCTCCGCGACGGCCTTGCCAATCTCCTTGGCAGCCGCCACGTTGCCGCCGGTCTTCAGCTTCAACTGGAGGGTTGAGGCCGAGGCCAGCGTCTCGCCCTTCTGGTCGTCGATCACCTGCGCGTAGATATGATTCAGCGAGCGATACACATTCAGCCGCGGCCGTTCCGTGGTGCCTGAAAGCTTCTCGCGGATGCGCGTGTGGATGCGCTTGCGGATTTCGTTTCTCTTGGTCTGCGTAATCATCTTCGTCTCTCACCTATCAGCGGAGCCGCCTCGCGGCACCGTTCGGCTAATTCCGTTGTCAGTTCTCAGTTCATAGTTCTCAGCAAGTTCGACCGAAAGGAAACTGCGAACTAACGGCTGTGAACTGTTTTACTTCGCTCCTGTCTTGCCGGCCTTCTTCTTCAGCTTCTCGGTGGTGTAGCGCACGCCCTTGTTCTTGTACGGATCAGGCTTGCGCAGTGCCCGCATATCGGCGGCCACCTGGCCCACCTTCTGCCGGTCGATGCCGCTCACCGTCAGGTGCGTCTGCTTGGGATCGATCGCGCACTCGACGCCTGTGGGCAGCGGAAACTCGATCGGGTGCGAGTAGCCCAGCGTAAAGACCACCATGCCCTTGCCCTTCATCTCGGCGCGGTAGCCGATGCCGACGATGTCCAGCTCCTTCGTCCAGCCCTTGGTGACGCCATGCACGGCGTTATGCACCAGTGCGCGGGTGAGCCCATGCACGGCTGCATACTTATCACTTTCGCGCTCGATGACCAGATGCCCGTCCGCGGTCTTAAGGGTGATCCCATCCGCAACCAGCGCCGATACCTTACCTTTGGGTCCTTCGACGAGAACCGTGTTGCCCTCAACCTTGTACTTCACGCCGCTCGGGAGCGGAATCGGCTTCTTTCCAATACGTGACATTGCTTCAATCCTTAATTGGCTTGCGAGTCCCGAAGAGCAGCTGCCAGCTATGAGCCGTCAGCTTTCAATCAAAATGCGTTACCACTCCCCGTTCCACTGCAGCCGGAAAAACAGAGGTCAGGGATCAGAGATCAGGGGTCAGTTCTTTTTTGCCTCAGCGGTCAGCGCACCTATGCGTTCACTGATCTCTGACCCCGATCCCTGTTCTCTGCCTTTACCACACTTCGCAGAGCAGCTCGCCGCCCACGCCTTCGCGGCGGGCCTGACGGCCGGTCATTACGCCCTTGGGCGTGGTGAGAATGGAGATGCCCAGACCACCCTGCACGCGCTTGATCTCATCGCGGCCTACGTACACGCGGCAGCCGGGACGCGAAACCCGCGCCAGATCGCGGATGGCCGCCTCGGTGCCGCCGTACTTGAGGTACACGCGCAGCACCAGCTTGCCTTCCTCTTCCTGGGTCTTGTAGTTCGAGATGTAGCCCTCTTCCTTGAGGATGCGGGCGATCTCGGTCTTCAGCTTCGAAGCCGGCACATCCAGCTTCTGATGACGCGCCCGGATCGCATTCCGGATCCGCGCCAGAAAATCTGCTACTGGGTCGGTCAGACTCATTCCTTCTCCTTCATCCCCCGTTCGCTCCTGCATCTTCTGCGGGAGAACCTGCGGGAATGTTTGATAGTTCACAGTTCTTAGTTTTCAGTTCTCAGTTACCCGATGCGCTCACCGGCTGTGAACTGCGAACTGTGAACTGACAACTGTCTTACCAGCTCGACTTGTTGACGCCGGGAATCTCGCCCTTCAGCGCCAGCGACCGGAAGCACAAACGGCAGATACCAAACTTGCGCAGGAAGCCACGGGGGCGTCCGCACAGCTGGCACCGGTTGTGTTTGCGGCTGCTGAACTTCGGCTTCCGCGCGTCTTTCACTCTCTTTGCAGTGGTTGCCATAAATCCCTCAAACAGTTCTCAGTTCTCAGTTCGTAGTTCTCAGTAGTCCGTCGAGGGCTGTGAGCTGCGAACGATGAACTGCCTTTACGCCCCTTGCCGGAACGGCATGCCGAAGTGACGCAGCAGGGCACGCGCTCCGTTGTCGTCCTTGGCCGTGGTCACGATGGTGATGTTCATGCCCTTCAGCTTCTCTACCCGGGAGTAATCGATCTCCGGAAAAATCAGCTGATCGCGCAGGCCGAGCGTGTAGTTGCCGCGACCGTCAAAACTCTTCGTCGAAACGCCGCGGAAGTCGCGCACGCGGGGCAGCGCCGTCGAGATCAGCCGGTCCAGAAACTCGTAGGCCTTGTCGGCGCGCAGCGTGACCATCGCACCAATCGACATGCCGGCACGTACCTTGAAGGCCGCAATCGACTTCTTCGCCTTGGTGGTCACCGGCTTCTGCCCGGCGATCAGCGTCAGGTCCCCGACCAGCGGATCGAGCAGCTTGTTGTTCTGCGTCGCTTCGCCCAGCCCCATATTGATCACGATCTTCTCGAGCTTCGGCACCGCCATGGAGTTCTCGATCCCGAGCTCCTTCTGCAGCGCCTGCTTGATCTCTTTCTGATACTTCTCTTTCAGCCTTGCCGCCATCTCTCTGCTCTCTTTCTTCCGGCGCCCGGAGTGGCCTGTGGCCGTATACCGTTGCGGAAGGGACTTCAAGAATCAGCTGTCAGCTTTCAGCCTTCAGCTTTCAGACTTCTTTGCTTCAACCGCATCTCTCAACTCAGCGCAAAACGAGCTGAAAACTGAGAGCTGATGCTGTCCTTCTACTTCTTCGTGGGCAACGATTGCCCGCACTTCTTGCACACCCGCACGCGGGTATCACCTTCCATCTTGTGCCCGATGCGCGTGGGCCCGCAGTTGGGGCAGACCAGCGCGACGTTCGAGATGTGGATGGGCGACTCATGTTCCGCGATGCCGCCACGGGTGTTCTGCCCGGTCTTCGACGAAACCGTCTTCTTGACGATGCGTACGTGCTCCACCAGGAGCGTTCCCTTGTCCGGAAAAACGCGCAGCACGCGCTGCGTCTTTCCGCGGTCAGAGCCAGTGAGCACTTTGACCGTATCGTTGCGATGAATATCCAAATGTGGCATAGCCTTCTCTCGGTTCGCAGTTCTTAGTTCATAGTTCTCAGTTCTCAGTGCAGTTACTGTGAACTGTGAACCGTGAACTTGCACTCCAGTTACACAACCTCGGGTGCCAAGGAAGCGATCTTCAAAAACTTCTTCTCGCGCAGTTCGCGGGCCACTGGGCCGAAGACGCGCGTGCCCACCGGCTCATGATCGTCGCCGATCACCACGGCTGCGTTCTCGTCGAAGCGGATGTAGGTGCCGTCGCGCCGGCGATGCTCCTTGCGCGTGCGCACGATGACCGCCTTGACCACTTTGCCCTTCTTCACGGTTCCGTCCGGCGAAGCTTCCTTCACCGCGGCAGTCACAATGTCGCCGAGACCCGCCTTCAACCCCAGCCCGCCGCCCAGCGGCAGAATCACCTGCAGCTTGCGCGCGCCGGAGTTATCGGCCACCGCGAGCATGGTTCTCATTTGCACAGCCATGGTTGTATCTCCCTCTCTGCCTCTGGCTAGCTCACCGGCTCGTGGGCCGTGTCTTCAATCTGCGCGAGCGTCGAACGCCGCACAATCTCTTCGAGCGACCAGCGCTTCAGCTTGCTCAATGGACGCGTCTCGCGAATGCGCACCATGTCGCCCAGCCGCGCCGAGCTCTGCTCGTCGTGCGCGTAGAACTTCTTGGTCGAGCGGACAATCCGCTTGTACTTCGGGTGCGCCTTGCGCATCTCGACCGCAACCACGATGGTCTTTTGCATCTTGGTCGAAACCACTTGGCCGACCTTCTCATTGCGCCGGGACGCCGGAGCCTGCTCTGTCTTCTCGGTCGCCGTCATTTAGCGAGCTCCCTTCTTGTTTTCCGCTGCAACCGTTTCTTTGCCGGCACCGCGGACGCCCAGTTCACGCTCCCGGGCCACGGTCTTGATCTGCGCAATCTCCCTGCGCAGCTGGCGGATCTTCTTCACGCCGTCGTTCTGGCCCAGTGCCACCTGGAAGCGCAGGCGGAACAACTGCTCCGCCGAGGTCTTCTCCTGGTGCCTGAGCTCTTCGTCGCTCAAATTGCGAATCTTTGCGAGTTCCATCTTGTGTTTCTCTCTCCGGCGTCAGAAACGTCCCAACACCTGCAAATCCTGTGCGCTACTTGGCCACACTGACTGTCTTCTCCGCGCCCGGCCGCATCACGAACTTGGTCTTCAGCGGCAGCTTGTTCGATGCCAGCCGCATCGCCTCCTGGGCAACGTCCGGCGCAACGCCTTCCATCTCGAACAGAATCTTCCCCGGCCGCACCACGGCGACCCAGTGATCCAGCGCGCCTTTGCCCGAGCCCATGCGGACTTCGGCCGGCTTCTTGGTGATCGGCTTGTCCGGGAACAGACGCAGCCAGATCTTGCCGCCGCGCTTGATGAAGCGCGTCATCGCGATACGGCTGGCCTCGATCTGGCGGTCGGTGATGTAGCCGCACTCCATGACCTTCAGGCCGTACTCGCCGAACGAAAGCGAGGACCCGCGCCACGCCTTGCCGCGCCGCTTGCCCTTCTGCTGCTTCCGGAACTTCACCTTCTTTGGCATCAACATAACGAAAACCTCGAAAAAACAGTTCGCAGCTTTCAGTTCACAGTTCCCAGTTTTCCGACTCGGCGATCTGAGAACTACGAACTAGGAACTGAGAACTAAAATACTGACGTTCCCACGGCCGGCTTGCGGCGCTTCTGCTCGTAGATGTCGCCGCGATAGATCCACGTCTTCACGCCGATCACGCCGTAGGTGGTGTTGGCTTCTGCAAAGCCGTAATCGATATCCGCGCGGAGGGTGTGCAGCGGCAACTGGCCGTCCAGATACCACTCCGAGCGTGCGATCTCATTGCCGTTCAACCGCCCGGAGACACGCACCTTGATTCCCTTGCACCCGAAGCGCTTGGCCGAGTCAACGCTCTTGCGCATGGCGCGGCGGAAGCTGACGCGCTTTTCCAGCTGCAGCGCAATGTTTTCCGCCACCAGCTGCGCGTCGAGCTCCGGCTTGTTCACCTCGATGATGTCGATGAACACGTCTCGGTTGGTGCGCTTGCCGAGCTCGGTCTTGAGCTTCTCGATCTCCGCACCCTTGCGGCCGATCACGATGCCCGGACGCGCGGTGCGGATGAGGAAGCGCAGCTTGTTGCCCGGACGCTCGATCTCAACCGAGCTGACACCGGCGGCCTTCAGCTTCTCGCGCAGCTCCGCCTTGAGCTTCACGTCCTCGACCAGGAGCTTGTCGTACTCCCGCTCCGAGAACCAGCGCGAACGCCAGGGCTTGTTCACTCCCAGCCGGAATCCGTAAGGATGGACTTTCTGTCCCATGGTCTTTTCCTCAAACTCTCCAGGCCTACTTCTCGGCCTTCTTGCTCGTCGACTTCTTCGCTGCCGTCTTTTTCGGCACAGCCTTTTTTGCGGCGGTCTTTTTGGCAGCCGCCTTCTTCGCAGGCACCGGAGCCGCAGGCTCTTCCACCTTGGTCACCAGGCTGGAGCCGTTGGTCGGCCGCTCAGCCACCGATAACACGATGTGCGTAAGCCGGCGCTGATAGCGGTAGGCGCGGCCCATCGGCGCTGGACGGATGCGCTTCATGCGCGGCCCGTCGTTGGCCACGGCCTGCTTGACGTAGAGGCTGTCCACGTCGAGGTCGATGCCCTGCTCGCCGGCCACATACTTGGCGTTATCCACTGCCGAGGTCAGCAGCTTGTGAATCACCGGCGCGATGCGCTTCTTGGTGAAAGCCGCCGTGTTCAGCGCCTCTTCGACGCCGCGCCCCTTGATCAGATCCAGCACCAGGCGCGCCTTCTGCGGCGACACACGCTGAAACCTCGCCTCGGCCCGGTATTCTTTTGTCTCGACTGCCATTGTTCTGCCTTCCCGAATCACTTCGCTGCTTTACTTCGGCTTCGCCGCAGTTTCCGCCGCCTTGGCGCCGCCGGTGTGGCCCTTGAACGTGCGCGTCGGCGCAAACTCGCCCAGCTTGTGGCCCACCATGTTTTCGGTCACGTACACCGGGACAAACTTCTTGCCGTTGTGTACCGCGATCGTGTGGCCCACAAACTCAGGAAAGATCGTCGAGCGGCGCGACCAGCTCTTCACAACCTTCTTGTCGTTGGCCCGGTTCAGCGCCTCGATCTTCACACTGAGGTGCGCATCTACAAACGGACCTTTCTTCGTCGAACGTGCCATAAATCTTCAGCTCCTCTGCTACCCCAGTCCCTACTTCGACCTGCGGCTGACGATGAACGCATCGGTCCGCTTGTTGTTACGCGTCTTGTAGCCGCGCGTCGGCTGGCCCCAGGGGGTCACCGGATGACGTCCGCCGGAGGTCTTGCCCTCGCCGCCGCCGTGCGGATGATCGACCGGGTTCATGGAGACGCCGCGGTTCGTCGGCCGGATGCCCATCCAGCGTGTGCGGCCCGCCTTGCCGATCGATACGTTCTCGTGATCCGTGTTGCCCACCTGGCCCACCGTCGCCATGCACTCGGCCAGCACCTTGCGGGTCTCGCCGGAAGGCAGCTTGAGCAGCGCGTAATCGCCTTCCTTGGCCACCAGCTGCGCCTGCGCGCCCGCCGAACGGGCCATCTGCGCGCCCTTGCCCGGCCGCAGCTCGATCGCGTGCACCGTGGTGCCGGCGGGAATGTTCTTGAGCGGCAGCGCGTTGCCGACAAGAATGTCGGCATCCGGCCCCGAGCTCACCGTCGCGCCAACCTTCAGGCCTACCGGGGCGATGATGTAGCGCTTCTCGCCGTCGGCGTAGTGCACCAGGGCAATGCGAGCCGAGCGGTTGGGATCGTACTCGATCGTCGCCACCTTGCCCGGCACGCCAAACTTTTCGCGCTTGAAGTCGATCAGGCGGATCTTCTGCTTGTGGCCGCCGCCATGGTGGCGGATGGTCAGGTCGCCTGAGTTGCGGCGTCCGCCGGTGCGCTTACGCGTCGTCAGCAGCGGCTTGTGCGGCGTCGACGTTGTCAGCTCGTCGTTCGTCAGCGTGGTCTGAAACCGCAGCGTCGGCGTTATCGGTCTGTATGTCTTAATGGCCATCGTCTTTGTCCTACCAGTTCACTGTTCTCAGTTCGTAGTTCTCAGGATTCCCTTGCGCCCATAGTCAATTTCAACTGCGAACTATGAACTACGATCTGCGAACTCGCGCTTTACAGGTTGCTCACGTATTCAGGCAGCTTCTCGCCCGCCTTCAGCTTCACGTAAGCCTTCTTCCAGTCCGGCCGGAAGCCCGCGTACTTGCCGCGGCGGCGCTCCTTGCCCAGTACATTGGCTGTACGTACCGCCGCCACCTTCACTTTGAAGAGCGTCTCGACAGCGTGCTTCACCTCGGTCTTGGTTGCTTCGGGCGCCACATCAAAGACCAGCGTGCCCTCGGTCTCCTTCACGCCCAGCCCTTTTTCGGTAATCAGCGGGCGGCGAATCACGGTATAAAGTGTCGGCATTACGCGGCCTCCTTCGCAGCAGCCTTGCGCTTCGAGGCCACCTTCTCGAGGGCCGTGGTCAACTGCTCAATGGCCGCCGCCGAAAAGATGGCGCGCTCATAGCGCAGCAGATCGTATGGGTGCACCTCGTTGTTCAACAGCAACTCGACGCCTTTCAGGTTGCGCGCGCCCAGCAGCAGCCCCTGGCTCAGCGACTTACCGTTTTCGACCAGAAGCACAGTCCGGCTGGCGCCCAGCTTGTCGAGGGCCGCGCGGTAAAGCTTCGTCTTGGCTTCCTTGATTTCGAGTGAGTCCACCACCGTCAGCTTGCCGTCGGCCAGCTTCGACGCCAACGCCGAGCGCAGCGCGCCCAGCAGCTTCTTGCGCGGGAAGGGATAGTCATAGCTGCGCGGCTGCGGTCCGTGCACCGTGCCGCCATGGCGCCACAGCGGCGAGCGCACCGAGCCGATACGCGCGCGGCCCGTGCCCTTCTGCTTCCACAATTTCTTGCCCGATCCAGCGACCAGCTTGCGGTTCTTGGTGGCGTGCGTGCCCTGGCGCAGCGAGGCGCGATAGTGCTTCACAGCCTCCCACAGCAGAGCCTCGTTGACCTGGTCCGGCCCAAAGATGGCGTCGTCCAGCTCAATCGAGCCCACCTTGTCGCCGTTCAGATTGACTACATCTACGTTTGCCATCGTTTTCTTCTTCCGCCGGAAAACTTCTCCCAGCTTCAATCTTTTTCTGCCGCCATCAGGCGGCCATTGCCTGGACGGCCAGTCCTACTTGCGCTTCGCCGTCGCCTTCTTCGAAGCCTTTAGCGGGTCGACCGTGGTCGAGCCGGCGAATCCACGGCGCTCGCGCGGCGGAGCCTTGGCCTTCGAGATCAGCACGTAGCCATCGCGAGGTCCCGGCACAGCGCCTTCTACCATCAGCAGGTTCTCATCGAGATCAATGCCGCGAATGCGCAGGTTGCGCACCGTCACCTGGTCCGTTCCAAAGTGACCCGGCATGCGCTGGCCAGGAAAGACGCGCGACGGAAAGCTCGAGGCGCCAATAGAGCCCTGCACCTGGAACATGTGTCCGTGCGCCGCAGGGCCGCCGCCAAAGTTGTGCCGACGGACAACGCCTGCAAATCCACGGCCCTTCGAGGTGCCAATTACGTCAACAAACTTCGCGTCGGTGAAGATGTCCACCAGGACGCGGTCACCGGCCTTCACGCCATCCGCGCTGCCGTCGGCAGCAGCCTCGATGTCGACTTCCTTGATCATCTTTACCGGAGGAGCTTCGGTCTTCGCCAGATGTCCAGTCTGCGCCTTGGTCATCCGCGACGCCTTCACGAACTCGACCAGGCCGATCTGCGCGGCGTCGTAGCCATCCCTGGCTGCCGTCTTCAGCTGCGTAATCACGCAGGGGCCGGCCTGCAGCACCGTGATCGGGTGCACGTCGCCCTTTTCGTCGAAGACCTGCGTCATGCCGATCTTTTTTCCCAGAATTCCTGTAACTGCCATCTCGTCCTCACCTCATCATGCGAGCTTGAATTCGCTCGCACTGCCGGGGTCCTTCCGGACCTTCTTACTCGCTTCGCGTCATTCCACGAAGGCTGTGCGCCGCAAGGCGCAGCTGCCTACTTTTCGAACGCCTTGATCTCGACGTCCACGCCCGCGGGCAGATCCAGCCTCATCAGCGCGTCGACTGTTTGCTGCGTCGGCTCGAGGATGTCGATCAGCCGCTTGTGTGTGCGGATCTCGAACTCCTCGCGCGACTTCTTGTCCACGTGCGGCGAACGCAGCACGCAGTACTTGTTCTTGATCGTCGGCAAGGGAATCGGGCCCGCCACCGTTGCTCCGGTACGCTTGGCCGTATCCACAATCTCGCCGGTCGAGGTATCCAGTACGCGATAGTCGTACGCCTTCAACCGGATGCGAATTCTCTGTCCTACCATGACGTCCTTCCAGAGATCAGAGATCAGGGATCAGCTTGTTCTTGCTTCGATTCGCTCTTGGTCTCGCTTGAACCGTCGTGCCGATCCCTAGTCCCTAGTCCCTACTCCCTGTTCTTCCTTACTTCACAATCTCCGAGATGGTGCCAGCGCCCACCGTGCGGCCGCCTTCGCGGATGGCAAAGCGCAAGCCCTTCTCCAAAGCCACCGGCGTGATCAGCTCGATCTTCAGCGCCACATTGTCGCCCGGCATCACCATCTCCACGCCATCCGGCAGCTCGGCCACGCCCGTCACGTCCGTCGTGCGGAAGTAGAACTGCGGACGGTAGCCCTTGAAGAACGGCGTATGACGGCCGCCTTCTTCCTTCGACAGAACGTAGACCTCGCCCTTGAACACCGTGTGCGGCGTGATCGAGCCGGTCTTGGCCAGAACCATGCCGCGCTCCACATCTTCCTTCGGAATGCCGCGCAGAAGAAGTCCCGCATTGTCGCCGGCCAGACCCTCATCGAGCTGCTTCTTGAACATCTCGACGCCGGTCACAACCGTCTTGCGCGTTTCGCGGAAGCCGACAATCTCTGTTTCCTCGCCCACCTTCACCTTGCCGCGCTCAATGCGTCCAGTGACCACGGTTCCGCGTCCAGAGATCGAGAAAATATCTTCGATCGGCATCAGGAAGGGCTGATCCACTGGACGCTCCGGCTGCGGAACGTAGGTATCGACAGCCTCCATCAGCTCGTCGATCTTCTTCTCCCACTGCGCTTCGCCGTTCAAAGCTCCAAGTGCCGATCCGCGGATCACCGGCGTGTCGTCGCCCGGGAACTGATACTTCGACAACAGCTCGCGCACTTCCATCTCGACCAAGTCGATCAGCTCAGTATCCTCGACCGCGTCGCACTTGTTCAGGAAGACGACGATATAAGGTACGCCCACCTGGCGAGCCAGCAGAACGTGCTCCTTGGTCTGCGGCATCGGGCCGTCGGTCGCAGCCACAACCAGGATCGCGCCGTCCATCTGCGCCGCGCCGGTGATCATGTTCTTGATGTAGTCGGCGTGGCCCGGGCAGTCCACGTGCGCGTAGTGACGGTTCGCCGTCTCGTACTCCACGTGCGCCGTCGCGATCGTGATGCCGCGCTCCCGCTCTTCCGGCGCGTTGTCGATCGAATCAAACGAACGGAACTGGATCTTCGGGTTGTGCTTCGACAGCACCTTCGTGATTGCCGCCGTCAACGTCGTCTTGCCGTGATCAATATGTCCGATCGTGCCCACGTTCACGTGCGGCTTCGAACGATCAAATTTCTCCTTCGCCATTGTCCTCTTCCCCTCGCAACTGCTATGCCATTACCAACAGGGGCGCCGGCGATCCGGCTCCAGCCCCACTAAAACCAGTTCACAGTGGACGGCTGTCAGCTCTCAGCTTTCTCTTGCCCCAATCAGCCTCATCACATACCGACTGACCACTGCTCACTGACAACTGACCACTCGCCTTACTTCCCTTGCGCACGGCCGATAATTTCATCGGCAATCATGCGTGGCGCCTCTTCGTAGCGCGCAAACTGCATCGAGTACGACGCGCGGCCCTGCGTGGACGAGCGAATGTCGTTCACGTAGCCAAACATTTCCTTGAGCGGCACGATCGCCTTGATCACCTGCGAGCCGGCCGCGTGCTCCATGCCTTCAATCCGGCCGCGGCGCGAGTTGATGTCGCCGATGATCGTGCCCATGAACTCCTCGGGCACCGTAACCTCGACCGCCATCACCGGCTCCAGCAGAACCGGCGACGCCTTTCTTGCCGCTTCCTTGAAGCCAATCGAACCGGCAAATTTGAAGGCCATTTCGTTCGAGTCCACTTCATGGTAGCTGCCGTCAAACAAGGTTACCTTTATGTCCACCATCGGGAAGCCGGCCAGGATACCCAGCTCCAGCGCACCCTGCACACCCTGATCGATGGGCTTAATGTACTCCCGGGGCACCACTCCGCCCTTGATGTCGTTGATGAACTCGTAGCCCTTACCCGGCTCGTTAGGCTCCACACGTAGCCAGCAGTGGCCGTAGTTACCCGAGCCGCCGGTCTGGCGAATGTACTTGCCTTCAGCCTCAGCGGTCTTGCGGATCGTCTCGCGGAAGGCAACCTTGGGCTCGCCCACGTTGGCCTCGACCTTGTGTTCGCGCTTCATGCGGTCCACAAGAATCTCGAGGTGCAGCTCGCCCATGCCGCTGATGATGGTCTGGCCCGAGTCTTCATCGGTGCGCACCTTGAAAGTCGGATCCTCATCGGCCAGCTTCGAAAGAGCGATGCCCATCTTCTCCTGGTCGGCCTTGGTCTTGGGCTCGATAGCCACCGAGATCACCGGCTCAGGGAAGGTGATGGCGCCCAGCGCAATCGGATGCTGCGGCGTGCAAAGCGTGTCGCCCGTCTTCAGATCCTTCAGTCCTACGCAGGCGCAGATATCGCCGGCAAGAACTTCGGTGATGTCCTCGCGCTTGTTGGCGTGCATCTTCACCAGCCGGCCCACGCGCTCCGTCTTGCCGGTACGCGGATTCAGAATCGTGTCGCCGGTTTTGAGCGCGCCCGAGTAGACGCGGATAAACGAGAGCTTGCCAAAGGGATCGTTGATCAGCTTGAACGCCAGGGCCGAGAATGGCTGATTGTCATCCGGCTTGCGGACAAAGATCTCCGAATGATTGGCCGGGTTGATACCCTCCACCGGAGGCTTATCGAGCGGGCTGGGCAGGTAATCGACCACCGCGTCGAGCAGCGTCTGCACGCCCTTATTCTTGAAGGCGCTTCCGCAGATCACCGGGAAGACCTTGAGGTCGATGGTAGCCTGGCGAATGCCGGCCTTGAGCTCGCCGATCGAAGGCGTCTCGCCTTCGAGGAACTTCTCGAGCAGCACATCGTCAGTCTCAGCGATGACCTCGATTAGCTGCATCCGGAAGGCCTCAGCCTTCTTCTGCAGTTCAGCGGGAATCTCTTCGACCGAGTACTTGGCGCCCATGGTCTCGTCGTGCCACAGGATAGCTTTCATCTCGATGAGGTCGACAACGCCTTTGAAACCCGCTTCGGCACCAATGGGAATCTGCAGCGCCACCGGGCGCGCTCCCAGACGCTTGCGGATGGTTTCGAGCACATGCTCGAAGTCCGCGCCGTTCTTGTCCATCTTGTTGACGAAGCAGATGCGCGGAACCTTGTACTTATCGCCCTGCCGCCACACGGTCTCGGTCTGCGGCTGCACGCCGCTGACAGAGTCGAACAAAGCCACGGCGCCGTCGAGGACACGCAGCGAACGTTCCACCTCGGCCGTGAAGTCCACGTGACCGGGCGTGTCGATGATGTTGATACGGACATTCTGCCAGGTGCAGGTGGTAGCAGCGGAGGTAATCGTGATGCCGCGCTCCTGCTCCTGCTCCATGTAGTCCATGGTCGCCGTGCCTTCATGCACTTCGCCGATGCGGTGCGTGATGCCGGTGTAGAACAGGATGCGCTCTGTCGCTGTCGTTTTCCCGGCGTCGATGTGCGCCATGATTCCGATGTTCCGGCAACGATTCAGAGGTATGGTGCGAGCCACGGTCATTATTCCTTGCGGGCACGAGTCCCGCGGTTAAGAACCAGCGAGCAGTGGTCAGCGCTCAGTGGTCAGTAAAACTTAGAATTGCTTGAATCGACGAACCAGTGATCACTGTCCACTGATCACTGTATTTACCAGCGGTAGTGGGCAAAGGCCTTGTTCGCCTCAGCCATGCGGTGCACGTCTTCCTTCTTCTTCATCGCCGCGCCGCGCCCGTTGGCCGCATCCAGAAGCTCGTTCGAGAGCTTCTCGGTCATACCCTTCTCGCCGCGGTTGCGGCCATAGGTAATCAGCCAGCGGATGGCGAGCGAAGTGCGCCGCTCGGGGTTCACCTCGATCGGCACCTGATAGTTGGCGCCGCCCACGCGCCGCGTCTTCACTTCGAGCAGCGGCTTGCAGTTCTCAACCGCCTTGTTGAACAACTTGAGCGCATCGTCGCCGCCGCCACGCGCTTCGAGGTTCTTCATCGCCTGATAGAAGATGCCCTGCGCGGTCGACTTCTTGCCGCCCCACATCATCGAGTTCACAAACTTGGTGACCAGCGTCGACCCGTAGACCGGATCCGCCGCCACTTCCCGCTTTGCAATGTGCCCTTTTCTCGGCATAAATCCCTCAAAAGCAGCTGACAACTATCAGCGGTCAGCTTTCAGCTCAATTTCACTTCGGAAGGCCGCATCCGTCGGCCATGCCTACACCCAAGCTGACAGCTGATAGCTGACAACTGAAGGCTCGCTTACTTCTTACCCTTGGCCGGCGCCGCGCCGCCCTTCGCGCGCTTGGCACCATATTTCGACCGGCTCTGCGAGCGGTTCGCCACACCCACCGAATCGAGAGTGCCGCGCACCACGTGATAACGAACTCCGGGGAGATCCTTTACACGGCCGCCGCGGATGAGCACGATCGAGTGCTCCTGCAGGTTGTGGCCGATGCCCGGAATGTACGTGGTCACTTCGATCCCATTGGTCAACCGCACGCGCGCCACCTTGCGCAAAGCCGAGTTCGGCTTCTTGGGCGTCTGGGTATATACGCGGGTGCACACACCGCGCCGCTGCGGCGAGGCCTGCAGAGCGGGGGACGCCGTCTTGTAACGGGGGGCCGTACGCCCCTTGCGAACCAACTGGTTGAATGTAGGCAAACCGAAAACTCCTTACCCTGCACCAAAACTCAATTTCGCAGCCGCGAGCCCGCCCTTCGGGCTGTTCTTGTTTTGGGCCGCACTCCAGCGACTCCAAAACACAGAAGCCCAAGTAACTGCTTCGCGTCTGCCTTCGTTACCTTCTCAGACGAGAACCAGGACGGTGACCGCGCGTTCTCCCGCAATCTCCAGGGAAAAGCCAGTTCCGTTTCGCTGATTCCGGCCCGCATAGCCCTCCAAGGTGGAGCAACGCGCGGGCGCCGATGCGATATGTCTATCCACCCCAACGACGACCTTTCGCTGGGGTCCCGGCTGCCCTCCGCAAGAAAAGAGCGACTTCCGGGAATTGTCTGGCCGGCTAACTACGCCTGTGCCGGGGGACCAGCCCATTGCTTTCGCCGGGAAATTTCCGGCTCGGACTGTCCACTTCGCCTCCCAACTTAGAGCGCACGCATGGAGGCGTTCTTGCGGAACCTTCTTAACATAACAAGAAATGCGGGAGGGGTCAAACCCTTTGGCCCCTTCCGCCGGAGTCATCGGAATATTTTCTCAAAGTTTAATGGACCGAATCGAGCTTCCAGGCTCCGTTGGCCAGCACGAAGTCAGCGCGGCGCCGGACACTCAACGTGTTGCCCGGATTGTGCGCGATGCCGGCGAGTGGGTCGGGCAGCCCATCCAGGTTCACATCCTCGGCGAAAGCGACCGTTTTGCCCTCGCCATTCTCCTCAACATTCCCAATATTGGTGATCTTGGGGCGACTGGTCGCGACAGTCGTCACCGTGATGGCGTAGTGCGGGTCATTGGGGCCATCCGGCCGCCATTCGATTGTGTCCCCGCCATTTGCCAGCTTCACCAGCTTCTTGCCATCCGGAGTCAGCTTGAAATCAGCCCAGTAGCCATTCGGATACTTCTTGACCCCCTGCCAGTACTTGGCCGTGATTCCCTGCCGCATCCCCAGATCGTCGACCACGATATCGGTGGTTGTAGGCTGAGACTGAGCATAATTCGACTGGATCATCGAAGCGGCTTCGGTCTGCGTCAACTCCGGCGCCGACTTGCACCCGATGCCCACCATACCCACACTCAAAACTGCCAACGCTCCCAAAATCCCGCACTTCCCCACGTATCTCACATTCCCTCCGTAGACGGCTTTCGGTGGTTTGATTTGCTGTGACTGGACATTTTTCTCCTCCTGGCCGCTGGTGTCAATGGAGTTGCTTGTGATGGCGCACACAGAAGATCACCGCCGGGATCGCAGCGGCGCCGCGCAGCGAATCGACGTCCGCTGTTTGAAGGGATGGTTTGCCTATTGCAAAACCCGGCCGATGAGAAGGTCGAGAAACCCCTTTTCGTCCGAGTGCAGGCAGACCTCAGCATTTGGAGCTCCGGGGACTGGCCGTGTGAACCCCTGGTCGTCCACTTCGAGGCGAATTTGGGTGGCCGGGCAAAGATCGGGACGAAACGCGTAGGTCACCGCGACCGGGTCGAAGAGCGTGGGCGTGGGCCAGAGGCGGTCTCCAGCCCATTCGTGGTACAGCAGCGTCAACTGATCGGTGAGCGGCGAGCCGTGGGAGAAGATTTTTCCCTGGTTCTGGACCTGCAGTTTCACCTGAGTCGAATCGAGCGGCAGCATGAAGACGGGCACGCCCGCGGCCAGCAGCGCCTGCAGCCCAGCCGGATCGCACTTGATGTTCCATTCCGCATCCGGCGGCCGGGTGGCACCTGAAGCGTCGTCGTACCCCCGGTACACGCTGCCGCCCATCATCACTACTCGCCTGAGCTGCTTGAAGGTCTGAGGGTCGCGGGCAATCGCGGCCTGCACGTTGACCAGCGGACCGATTGCGATGAGCGTGATCTCGCCAGGATGGGCGCGAATCTGCCCCAGCAGAAAATCAACAGCATCCGCGTGGGGGTGATCCGGCTGCTGGCGGGCGTAGGCGGCCTGCGTAAAATGATTGGGCGCCGGTGTGGGGATACCGGCCCGCACGGGAATGTCCGCACGCCCCACCGCGTTCAGATAGCGATCCACGAGGCGGGCGCGCAGCGCCGTGTCGCCAAACTCGGTTGTGATCCCCAGAAGCCGAAGCTCGGGACTGCGCAGAACCAGTGCCAGCGCGAAGGCGTCATCGATATCGTCTCCAATATCGGTGTCGAGGATTACGAGCTGGGGCGACGACGCCATCTGAGCAGCCCCTTGCTGACACAAACCTTGCGCTGGTAAAAGCGCCAGCAGCAGAACCGCAACGAGAGCAATCCGTGGCGTGGTTTTCATCGGCAACATTGTAGCCGCGCCGCCCCCGCACCCTCGTGCAAAGTCGGCGCTACTCGATTTCGGGCGTTCAGTTCAAGAAGATTTAGGTATTTCCATGATCTTTCGCGTAAAAACTCAGCGACGCATCACCCTGTTCCAGCAAGCGCGTTCGCCGGAGTCTGCCATAGCTGTCTTCGAGTCTCTGCTTGCGCCGGTGTTCGGCCACCACGACCGCGCCCGAGGCGAGAATCGGAGCCAGGGTAGCGCCCAGCAAGCCCAAAACAGTCTCGTATTCCTGCGCGGCATCGTATGGCGGGTCCAGGAAAACCACCGCGTGGGGCCTTGGTCTTGGAGTGGTTTTAGTGGAAGAACGGAGATATGCCGTCACACTCCCTGCATGAACCTCAAATCCGCCGCGAACACCCAGCGCCGCCAGATTCGCCCGCAGCACCTTGAGCGCAGCCGGTTCGCGCTCGACAAACGTGACAGAAGCCGCGCCCCGGCTCAACGCTTCCAGACCGACGGCGCCGGAGCCGGCATATAGATCCAGAAAAGCCGCGCCTTCGATGGAGGGAGCCAGCACGTTGAAGAGCGTCTCCCGCAGACGGTCGCTGGTGGGCCGCGTGGCCAGTCCCGGCGGCGCCTTCAGGATTCGCGAGCGGTACGCTCCCGCAATGATCCGCATCGCTCCTCAGCATACCAACCAGCCTTCCGGGAAACTGAAATTGCCATCCTCCCAAAGGCCCCGACCCCGTACAATCAAATCATGCGGGGCTGGTCAATTCCGATGGGCCGTTGGATGGGCGTGGAACTGCGTGTCCATCTCTTCTTCCCGCTGCTGGCCTTCGTCTTCTTCGGCATCAGCGGTAGCGATGGCTGGCCGCGCGGCCTTGCGCTCTTCCTGCTACTGGTAGCCGCAGTCGTTACGCGCGAAATCGCGCGTCTGCTGGTGGCCGCGTGGCTGGGCCTGCGGCTGCGCGCCGTGCTTGTACTGCCGATCGGCGGGCTCTTCGCCTACGCCAACCCCGAAAGCCAGGAGAACGCCAACCAGGGAGCGGGACAGTTCGCGCTGGCGCTCGCCGGTCCTCTCGCCAACTGGGCGACGGCGCTGGTGCTGGCCGCAACCATCCTGGGCGCCAGCGGCCAGGTGCGGCTTCTCGAGACGCCGCTGATCACCGCGGCCCATCTGCTGCGCGCGATGGTGTGGCTGCAGGCGGGTCTGGGGGCGCTGCATCTGCTTCCCGCCTATCCGCTCGATTGCGGCCGGCTGATCCGTAACAGCTTTGCGCGCAAGCACGGATACGCCCCCGCGGGCCGCGCCGCCGCAGGCTTAGGACAGGCCCTGGCGCTGACCGCGATGCTGGGCGGCATGCTGCTGCACAATCCCTGGCTGATCCTCGCCGGCTTCTTCATCATGATCGGCGCGCAGATTGAAGACCAGGGCGTCTTCTTCCAGTCGGTTGTCGACACGGTGCGCATGCGCGAAGTCATGCTGACCGACTTCGCCACGCTCTCGCCGTCTGACACGCTGGCCGACGCGCTGTTCCGCTGCGTGCACTCTCTGCAGGAAGACTTTCCCGTTGTCCGCGGACCGCAGCTGGTGGGGATCGTCTCACGGCAGCGCATCGTTGATGCGTTGCGCAACGATGGCAATGGCTATATCCAGTCGGTCATGTCGCGCGCCTTTCAGGTGGCGCGGCCCGAAGACACGCTGGGCACCACGATTCGCCGCCTTACTGCCGGCCATGGCCTCGCGCTGATTCCCATTACGGATAGCGGCCGCGTGGTGGGCATTGTGAGCGTGCAGAACCTGATGAGCTCGATGTCGCTGCTCGCCGAGCAGCGCAGGATCGAGCGCCTGGATTCCACAGACTGAGACCGACAATGGCCGCCGGCCCTGAATCCCAACTTGCTCCCGGCCTCTATCTTGTCGCAACCCCGATCGGCAACCTGGGCGACATCACGCTACGCGCTCTCGATGTGCTGCGCGGCGTGAATCGGATCGCCTGCGAAGACACCCGTCACACGCAAAAACTGCTGAATCACTTTCAAATCGCCACACCCACAGTAAGCTGCCATGAGCACAATGAGCGCCAGCGTAGCGAAGAGCTTATCGAAACGCTTCGGTCAGGAGCAAGGATCGCTCTGGTATCCGACGCCGGCATGCCCGGCATCAGCGATCCGGGAGCCTGGCTGGTGTCGGCGGCTATCGCAGCCGGCGTATCGGTGTTTCCCATTCCCGGGGCTAATGCAGCGTTGAGCGCGCTGGTCGCCTCCGGACTGCCGGCCGGCGAGTTTCATTTTCTTGGCTTCTTGCCGGAGAAAGCCGGCGCGCGGCGGACGCTCCTCGAAACCCTGGCCGGTGGGCCGCGCGCGCAGGCACGCACGCTGATCTTTTACGAGGCGCCGCACCGCATCGAGGAGACCCTAGCGGATCTGGAAGCGGTATGGGGACCGGCGCTCCGCATCGTTGTGGCACGCGAACTGACCAAGGTGCACGAGGAGTTTCTGCGAGGAACCATCGCAGAGGTGCGTGCCGCGATGAGCGAGCGCGAACGTATCCGCGGCGAGATCACGCTGCTGATCGAAGCGCCGGCTGCGGCGGAACGCACGGCCAATGATCCCATAGCAGCCGAGGCAGAAACTCTGTCGGTTCGCGTGGCCCGGCTGCAATCGGAGTCGGGACTCGATGAAAGGGAGGCGCTCAAGCGGCTGGCGCGCGAGCTGGGGAGATCAAAGAGTGAGCTCTACCGCGAACTGCAGCGGGAGCGTGCCCGCCGGCGCTGACGTTATCCCTCGGTCATTCACTTGTCCGCTCAGCGGCGCGCATCTCGACGATCTCGTCAATCAGTTCTGCGATCTGCTCCCGCTTCCGCGGGCTTACATCCAGAAAGCGAACCCCGACAAGATTCCGGCTGTGAATCGCCTGGATCACACCCGCCAGACGCAACGGCAAACCCTGCAATCGGAACTCCGTCTCCACGCGCGTATAAATCCCCAGCGCGAACCGCTCGGCGGTCTGGATCCGGCATCCGCCAAGACTCAAATCAAGAATCTTTCCCTCGATCTTCGAGCCCATCTTGACCAGATAAATGATTGCCGACGTATCGACCTCGCATCGGCGATTGATGCGGCGCTCGCGCGACGGCGTAGACGGCGCCTGGGCCGGTTGCACTTCCAGCTTTTCCAAAATTGAAGGCGCGGTGATTTGCGATTCGGAGTCACCGGTTGACATTTCTGCGTCTCCGGTCGGATCGGCGGGCGAAGAAGACTTCGGAACGAGAAATGGTCCATTCGACGGAGCAGAGGACGCACCCGCTCTCAGTGCGGTATTCTGCCTGGCGGCCTCAGCCGTATGTCTGAATTCCACTTCGCAAAGGACTTCCACGAGGTCGTCTCTGCGCCGCGAACTCATGGGGCCGAAACTCAGTCCGGCGATTTTGCCGGCTGTCCACTCGATCATGCCGCCCAGACGGAACGCGACGCCACGGATCTTAAAGGTCACTTCTACGGCCGCGCCCACTCCAATAGAGACTCGCTGCCTCATCTCGATGCGGCAACCGCCGAGACTGAGCTCTACCACCCGGCCCGGCGTCTCCAAGCCGGTGCTCGGCACCAGCAGCGTGGCGTCCGCGTCCACTTTACATCGCGGCATTCCCCGGCGTTCCTGCTCGCGCGCTACCAGATCGTCCGGGTTTTCCACGTCTTCCATGCTTGCACCACTGGACCGCCACTTAAGACGAAGCTCAGTGCCCGCCCGCGGCTTCCCACGGCCGTCCCGCCGCCGGGTGGGCTGCTTCGTCTTCACGGCCCTTCAGCCGGTCATACTGATACAGGTCGCTCGTCGTCCCCAGCGACTCATTGTAGAGGCTGATGGCACCGGTCAGCTGTTTCAGTTCTTCGCTGAATGCATGGATCGCCTGCAGTTGCGCCGCCGAAGCCGGAAGCTCATATTTGGAGGTCTGGATGAACTTCTGATAGCCGCGGTCCAGCAGCCGGCCCACTTCGCCACGCACCGCGATGCCCGGCCTCACCGCAAAAGCGGCCGGCGCCTCTTCCGCAGGCACCAGCACAGCCCCGGCTCCGTGCTTGGTGACCAGCATGCCGCCTGTGACCCCGGCAAAGGGCGTGACTTCAAAGCCGTGCCCGCGCAACTGATCGAGCGTCTGATCGAATCCGGGGTGGCGAAGTTTTCGTTTCATACTCGCATTCTACGGCCTGGGCTGAGGGTTCCGGTGAATTCCGGTTCATAGAGAAGATTGCGCGCGAAGAAGGCTGGTTTCGCTCAATGTGAACCTCTACGACGACCCGGTCTGCGAAGATGGTCCTTAATGGCGCACGATGCGCTCCTCTCAGCCAGAGGATGCGCTCTGCACCCCTGTTTCCCGATGACCCTGACTGCCGTGCAACCCGGTTCCCTGCAGACCGAACGCGTCGGCAAAACGCCGCTCGTGCGGATCGAGCGCCTGACTCGAGGGCTGGCCGGCGT
>Ga0335073_10002043_pt1 | contig 27624 bp, 18 predicted proteins | sample Lox_Sample_22_FD_207093 | JGI IMG/M metagenome (GOLD analysis project Ga0335073, IMG submission 207093) | Soil microbial communities from Loxahatchee National Wildlife Refuge, Florida, United States - Lox_Sample_2.2 | ecosystem: Environmental > Terrestrial > Soil > Wetlands | place: USA...
TGCCGCCGTGTGGAATGGACCGCGAGCAAGCTCCTGGAGGAGAACCGCAAAAAAATCGTCTTTGATCTCAGCAACGTCACTCACGTGGATAGCACAGGAATTGGGATCATTGTGACAATCGCCGGCCAGATGAGGGAGGCCGGCGGCGCGCTACGCATCGCCGGCGCCAGCGACCATGTGCAACATGTCTTGAAGATGACGAATGTAGATCAGATCGTGGGGCTGCATCCCACGGCTGCAGCCGCAGCCGCTGCATTCTGAAGAGAGGTCCATCATTTGGACTTCGATGCTTTCCACCTGTCCCGCGGTCTGCGGAGTGTTCGCAGGCCTGAGATTTTCACCAGTCTGAGCCCCTCCAGCTTGTTGCGCGCCTTCGCAGACTATAATCAGGGGTTGGCATCGTACGCGCTCTCCTGGAGCCCGGACCGCCGATGGTCCTGCAAGAATCCTGGCAATGAGGAATCTTTTCGTTTTCTTTCTCTCAGCAACCTTCGCCTTTCTCGGCCCCAGTTGCCGGGCAGCGGAAAAACTCTCCGGCGTCGTCGTATTCAGCGAGCGCGACTTTCCGGCAGCGGACTGTCCGGCTGCTTCACAGCGTCAGCTGGAGTCAATTTTGGGCGGCTCCCGCTTCGCATCAGCGGAGCAACTCCCGGCCGCGCTGGAAAATGGCGGCACTCGCCTGCTCGTTCTGCCTTATGGGTCGGCCTTTCCTGAAGAAGCATGGCCCGCGATTTTCGCCTTCCTGCAAAAGGGAGGAAATCTGCTGGTGCTGGGCGGAAGGCCCTTCACGCGCAGCGCCTACCGGGAGGGCAGCGAGTGGAAGCTTCGCGAGTACAGCGTGCGTTTCACACGCCCTTTGATGATCGATCAGTATGAAACCACCCCTGGTTCGGAGGATCTGCAATTTCAAAGCAATCCTGATTCGCTGCTCGACCTGCCCGCCTTCGCATGGAGACGCGCCTTCAGTCCAGTCATTCGCCTGAGCGCGGTTGCCCTTTACCGGCGTGAAGGATCGGCAGGCGCCATCGACGCGCGCCTCGATGCGCTCGCCTGGGGTGTGCAGGACGGCCGCAAGCTGGCCGCTCCCGTGATTGAAATCGACCATTTGCGGGATGGGTTCGACGGCGGACGCTGGATCTTTCTGAATGCCGATCTCGCGTCGGAGTTTTACCAAACTCCGGCGGCGGAGGAAGTAGTCCGCGATCTGGCGGGCCGCGCGCTCTGCGGCGCCGAGGAATTTGTCGTGCGGCCAGTTCTTCCACTGTACCTTCCCGGCGAACCCATACAACTGGAAGTGACCTGGCATTCCAGAGAGCAGGCGGAATCGGCGTTCACGGTGAAAGTCATCAGCTTCCCCGAAGGCCAGCCACAAGTCCGTTCCGAAATCAGCGGTCCGGTTTCGGCTTCCCAGCCTCTACTGCTGCCCCCGCCGAAAACCGGAGGCTTTCACGTTATCGAGGCGAGTCTGCTCGACGGGGATCGGGTCAGGGCGATTTACCGCTCCGGCTTCTGGATTCGCGACGAAGCTTACCTGCGCTCCGGCCCGCGCTTGACGGTGAACCAGAACTATTTCGAGCTGGATGGCCGTCCCCTCGCCATCGTGGGTACCACGTACATGTCAAGCGAGGTCCAGCGGCTGTATTTCGACCATCCGAATGCCTACGTATGGAACCGCGATCTCGCCCAGATTCATGCCGCCAGACTCAACATGATCCGCACCGGCTGGTGGACCGGCTGGGACAAGCTCTGCGACGAAACCGGCCGTCCCTACGAACGCACGCTTCGGACGCTGGAAGCCTATCTCATGACCGCGCGCAAGAATGGCCTGCCCGTTCAGTTCACCTTCTTTGCTTTTCTCCCGGACGTCCTCGGGGGAATGAACGCATACCTCGATCCGGCGGCGGTGCAAAGAGAACGGAACCTGATCTCCTCGGTGGTGGCCCGCTTTCACGATGTGCCTTGGTTGGCCTGGGATCTGGTCAACGAGCCCAGCATCTCGCAACACCTGTGGACGATGCGTCCCAACGGCGATCCCTTTGAGCTGGAAAAGTGGAATCAGTGGATCGCCCGAAAATATCCCGACCGCGCCGCCCTCGCGGCCGCTTGGAATCTTCCGGTGAGCGCTGTTCAGGGAACCATCCCATTACCCGAAGACATCGACTTCACCCCGCGCGGCATGTACGCGGGCCACAATTCGCTCCAAGTCTACGACTACTACCTGTTTGCCCAGGATGTATTTACCGGATGGGTGGGCACCATGCGCGACGCCATCCGCGACACAGGCTCCGGGCAGTTGGTCACTGTGGGCCAGGATGAAGGCGGCATCCAGGACCGCTTGTCCCCGGCTTTCTGGGGACCGTCGGTCGACTTCACCACCAATCACACCTGGTGGCAGATCGACTACGGCTTGTGGGATTCGCTGCTCGCCAAGCAACCGGGTGAGGCCATGCTGATCCAGGAAACAGGGCTGCAGCGTGAATTGAATCTCGACGAGACCGCGCGGCGCAACCCGCAAAATGAAGCGGCGCTGCTCGGGCGCAAGATTGCGAGCTCGTTCGTGCAGGGAGCCGGCGCCCTTGAATGGTTGTGGAACACGAACTCCTACATGACCGAGAGTAACGAGACTCCGATCGGAGCCGTGCGTCCTGATCAAACCGAAAAGCCCGACGCCACCGTTCTCAGAAACTATGCGAGTTTCGCTCAAACGCTAAGCCCATACCTGCGCAACCCTGAGCTCCCGCCGATTGCGCTTGTCACGTCACAAGCCGCGCAGTTTTCCGTGATGCAGGATTTTCAGCTGGCGGCGCAGCGCAATGCGGTGCGCGCCCTGGCTTATTACGACCATCTCACCGCATACGCCATCGCTGAGAATCGGCTGGCAAAACTCGGCCAACCCAGGCTGGCGATTTTGCCTTCGCCGCAGGCTTTGACCGATACTGCATGGCGTCTGCTGCTGGAATACGTCAATGACGGCGGCAATCTGTTGATCACCGGCCCTGTAGAGAAAGATGAACATTGGCATAACGCTGCGCGGTTCACACAGCTGAAGGTTGACGCGCAGGTCGAACCGCTAACCTGCCACAACGCAGAGCTTCTCCTTGACGGCCACGCCATTCCCCTCGCCTTCGATCAACAGAGTCAAAGCTGGCTCGACGCCGTGCGCTTCCAAGACGGATCCACCTTCAAGGAAGTTTCTTACGGCAGGGGACGAATCTTCTGGACGGCATATCCGGTTGAACTGGCCGAGGGCACGCGGCCGGCGGCGGACTTGTACGCACTTGTCACGGCCCGAATCGGCATTACTCCAATGTATGATCTGCTCTCTCCGGTTTCGCCGGGCATCCTCATTTATCCGACCGTGCTCGAGGATGCAGCGGTTTATGTGATGGTTTCCGACTCGGCACAGCATTCCAGAATCGACCTTCAAGACAAATCGACCGGAGTGCGGCTCACTCTCGATCTCCCCGCGCAGCAGGCTGCCATCGCCCTGATTGGGAGGCAACAGAAGGCTGTGATTGGAAAATATGGCTTCTAGTCCTTCCGATCCAGCCCCTAAGTGGTGATAACAAGCAACAGATGTTCGGTCTTTGTGCCGCCCGAGCCCATTTCGAAGAAATTCTGATTCCTTCCATCGAAATTATTCATCGAAGTTGCAGAAGGAGCGGATTGACGGTTTCTGCCGCTCCGACTAGAATCGGAATGTTTATGAGTTGCAGCTCCAATCGCCAGGTTTGCGCTTGTTGTTGTTGCGCATTCGTGTGTTCTGGCGAGGGGAAGCCGCTGATCTGATCGTTTCTTAAGCACCGGCACTCTTAATCACCCACCGCCAGAGCGAATCTGGCGGTGGGTTTTTCTTTTATGGCAAACACAGTCAAGGAAACCAAGGCGCAACGAGCCGAACGCCTGAAGCGGGCCATGAACCCGTGGGAGCGTCTCGACGAAATCCGGCGCTTTGCCCGCGAGGGTTTCGACTCCATTCCTGCGGAGTGGCTCGGCACTTATTTCCGCTGGTGGGGTGTTTACACCCAGGGCGACGGAGCCGGAGTAGTCGGCGGCCAGGGCGGCGAAGGCCGTGCCATTCCCTACTTCATGGTCCGCATCCGGATTCCCAACGGGCTGCTGCGCTCCCATCAACTCCGCGCCATTGCATCCATTACTCGCCGCTACGCGCGTGGCATTGCCGATCTCACTGTCCGTCAGAACATCCAACTGCACTGGGTCACCATCGAAGCCCTGCCGGACCTGATGGAAGAGCTCTGGCGGGTTGGGCTCAACACCATTAGCGCCTGCGGAGATGTCACGCGCAACATCACCGGCTGCCCGGTGGCCGGAGTCGATGCCGATGAAATTTGTGATTCCTCTGCGCTCGCGCTCGAAGCCGACCGAATGCTTGCCGGAAATGCCGAGTTCTACAACCTGCCGCGCAAGTTCAAAATTTCCATCACCGGCTGCCGCGTCTGGTGCTCTTATCCGGAGATCAACGACATCGGACTCACCGCATCCACTCGCACGCTCAACGGAAACACAGAAACCGGATTTTCCCTGCGCGTCGGCGGCGGCCTCTCGACCGAACCTCACCTGGGCGCACGCTTGAATGCCTTCGTGCGCTGGGACCAGGTCTTGCCGGTCGTTTCGGGCATAGCCCATCTCTTTCGCGACTCGGGCCAGCTCCGTGAAAGCCGCGAACGCGCCCGCCTGAAATTTCTCTTCCTCCGCCATGGTTGGACCGTGCAGAGCTTCCAGCGGGAACTCGAACGCCGCCTCGGCTTCCAGCTCGATCCCGCCGTTCCAGAAGATCCGCCTTCCGATGTGTACCGCGATCACGTTGGAATTCATCCGCAAAAACAGCCGGAATATTGCTACGTGGGAGCGGCGGTTCTGCGCGGCCGCATCACCCCGGAACAAATGGAAGCGGCAGCCGGTCTCGCCGAGCGCTTCGCGGCTGGCGAACTGCGCACCACGAACATGCAGAATCTGTTGATCGTCAACGTGCCCCGCCTCAAGGCCGAGGCACTTGCCAAGGAACTGGAGTCGGTTGGCTTGCGCGTTGGCGGCTCTCCGTTTTGGCGGGGCGCGATCGCCTGCAGCGGCACCGAGTTCTGCAAGCTGGCCATCACCGAGACCAAGAGTTTTTCCCGCTGGCTGGTCGAGGAGCTGGAAGAGCGCATGCCCGGCTTCGATCAGCATCTGAAGCTGCACGTTACGGGATGCCCCAACAGTTGCGGCCAGCACTGGATCGCCGATATCGGCATGGAGGGCAAGAAGTTGAAAATCGAGGGCCGCATGGTCGACGCGTATTACTTCTGCCTGGGCGGCGCACTCGGCTTGCATCAGTCGACAGCGCGGCCCGTGGGATACCGCTGCCCGGCCACTGAGGTACCGGAAGCAATTGAGCGGCTGCTGCGCCGGTATCTCAGCGATCGCACGGAAGGCGAGAACTTGCGGCAGTTCTTCGCCCGTCACAGCGACGTGCAGCTGCGCGAATTTCTGGCTGGAGAAATAGTGGATGCGGTGGCCCGTGATCTGCCGGAGGGCCGCGTGCCCGCAGGGCTGGAAGGTTAGTCGGAGAACTGGGGAAAGCAATGGACCGCTTGTTTCCAATGTTCATGAAGTTGCAGGGCAGGAAATGCCTGGTGGTGGGCGCAGGCCGGGTCGGCGAGCCCAAGATCAGCGGGCTCGCCGATACCGGGGCATGCGTTCGCGTGGTGGCGCTCCAAGCCAGCGCTGCCGTGCGCCAGTGGGCCGGCTGCGGAAAAATCCAGCTCGAACTTCGTGAATACCGCGCCGGGGACCTGCAGGACATATTTCTTGCGGTAGTTGCCACCTCTTCTCGCGCGCTTAATGCCGCCGTCTATGGCGACGCGCAGCAGCGCGGCGTGCTGTGCAATGTGGTCGATGACCCTCCGCATTGCGATTTTTTCTATCCCGCCGTGGTGCAGCGCGGCGATCTTCAGATCGCTGTTTCGACGGCGGGCCAGAGTCCATCACTGGCGCAAAAACTGCGCCAGCAGCTGGAACGCCAGTTTGGCCCGGGATACGCCAGCTGGGTAGCCGAGCTGGGAAAGATACGCAAGGAAGTGCTGGCCAGCAATCTGCAGCCGGAGCGCAAGCGTGACCTGTTGCACTCGCTTGCCAGTCGCGAAGCATTTCAGTCCGCTCTGGCCGAACATAACCAGTCCAACGGAAGGAAAGAAACCACATGAGCGGAAAAGTATATCTGGTGGGCGCAGGCCCCGGCGATCCGGAATTGCTGACGGTGAAGGCTCTGCGTCTTCTGCAAACTGCCGAAGCCGTGTTGCATGACGATCTGGTGACGCCGGAGATTTTAGAACTGGTTTCGCCACTGGCCCGGCTCCATAACGTGGGCAAACGTGCCGGCCGGAAAGACATCCGGCAGGAAGAAATTAACTTTCTGATGGTGACGCTGGCCGCGTCTGGGATGCAAGTGGTCCGCCTGAAGAGCGGCGACCCGTTGATCTTTGGCCGCGCCGGCGAAGAAGTTGAGGCTCTTCGCCGTGCCGGCATCGAATTCGAAATCGTTCCCGGCGTGACGTCGGTTTTGGGCGCTGCGGCAGAAGCCGAAATTCCGCTCACTCATCGCAGCATTTCGTCTGCACTCGTCCTGATCGCCGGCCACTCCGCTCCAGGCAAGGACGAAGCCGACTGGAGCAAGCTGGTGGCCAGCGGAGCGACGCTTGCCATCTACATGCCGGGCCGCAACTATGCGGAAACGGCGCGGCGTCTCACCAACGCCGGGTTGTCTGCAAGCACTCCATGCGCCATCGTCTCGCGCGCTACAACTTCAGCCCAGCAGATCCACCAGGCTTCGCTTGCGGACTTGCACCGCGGGCCGCACCTTCCGGCTCCCGCGTTGTTGATCGTCGGCGAGGTTGTGGGATTGGCCGATCCTACTGCGCTGGCGGCATCCGCTCAGAATTTCGAACCGAAAACGATCCCAACCCCGGTCCCTCACAGTTTTTCACTTCACAGCATCGACTCGGCAAATCAACAGGAGCTTCCCGCATGAAAGAGCAGGTCGAGGCATTGCAAGCCGCCGCCGAATCGTGGAGTCCTGTCCGCATTCTGCAGTGGGCGTTTGAGGCGTTCGGCAATCAAGTGGCGGTCTCCTCGGCTTTTGGCGCCGAGGGGATCGTGCTCATCGATGTCGCCTCACGGCTGCGCAAGGACTTCCGCGTTTTTACCGTCGATACCGAGTTTCTTTTTCCGGAAACCTACAGCCTCATGGACCGCATCGAGCAGCGCTACGGGATCGTGATTGAACGAGTCTACCCGCTTCTTTCTCCGGAGGAGCAACAGCGCGAGTATGGCTCCGCGCTGTGGGGCCGCGATCCGGACCGCTGCTGCCAGTTGCGCAAGGTCGAGCCCTTGCAGCGAAAACTGCGCGAACTGCAGGCCTGGATCACCAGCATTCGCCGCGATCAAACTTCTGCTCGCGCCTCCGCGCACAAAATCGAATGGGACGCGCGCTTCCATAGGGTGAAGATCAATCCCATCGCCGATTGGACGTCGAAGCAGGTCTGGAACTACATTCGCCAGCACAATCTCGATTACAACGAGCTGCACGATCGCAGCTATCCCAGCATTGGATGCACTCATTGCACGCGCGCCGTCAGACCGGGAGAGGATCCGCGCGCCGGACGCTGGCCCGGCACCGCCAAGACGGAATGCGGGCTGCATCTTATCGCGCCTGTGTTTCCCACGCCCGGAGCCGACGCGTAGAACGGATCATGCCGAGAGAGAACCGTCGCTTTTACGTCTGTGCTGCCGAATCTCCCTTTTTCGCCGGCAAGGTGTGATGGCGGAACATCGCGATGAACGCCTTTGCTGCAACCGAGAGCGTGCGGTCGCGGCGGTAGGCGAGACCGAGCTCACGCCAGAGTTCGGCATCTTCCAGATCGACCAGCTTGACCCGCCCCGCAGCCACCTCGTCCTTGGCGAACGAAGCGCTGATCAGTGAAATACCCAGATCGGCAGCCACGAAACTCTTGATCATGCCGATGCTGGGCAACTCCATTCTGACTTTGAGTTCACTGCTGTGTTCGCGAAAAAGCTTGTCCAGCAGCCTTCGCGTGTGGCCGGTTTTCGGCAGCAGAAGCGGATATTTGATGATGTCGCGCACCGATGCCGTCTTCTGCTTGGCCAGAGGATTCTTGAGACTGACCATGAGCATCAGCTTGTCGCGGAAAATGGGCTGAATCCTCAGGCTGGGAGACTGAACCGGCAGAGAGAGCACGGCCACGTCCACCGAGCCATTTTCCAGCTTCTCCACGATCTTGTAGGTGAAATTGCGGTAGATGCTGATGTGCACATCCGGATAGCGAAGGCAATATTCCCCGAAGATATCGGGCAGCACGTAGAGGCACGTGGCTTCGTTCGCGCCCACCAGCAGCGTGCCCCGCGGCATGTGGCTATGGTCGGCCACTGCCATCAGCGACTCATCGCGCAGCGCCTTCAGCCGTTGCGCATAGTCGTAGAAGACCTGGCCCGCCGGAGTCAGCTTTACGGTCTTGCCCGAGCGGTCGAGCAGGCGGTCGCCGTATTCCTGCTCCAGTTGCCGGATTTGCGCGCTCACTGCGGATTGCGAGCGAAATACTTTCTCGCCGGCGCGAGAAAAACTGCCTTGCCGCGCGACTTCCAGGAAGGTAACCAGTTGGTCGAAGTCCATGCGCGATTATATATAGGAAGAGAGAGCAATTCTATCGCTGGCCGAATCTCCCGCTCCTCGATCGGCAACTCTACCGCAACTCCACTAACGCCAGAGCATACGACGGCAGAGTCAGAGTCAATTCGCCTCCGCGAAGAGTTCCCTTTTCTGGAGCGGCAAGCGAAGCAGCGTTTTTCAGTTGTTCGATCTGGGCTTGAGTCGGATAGCGCGGCGATCCCATTTTCTGGTAAAGCGCGTGAACATCGCCATGAAGCGGATCGACGATGGAAATCAAGCAGTGTTTGCGCCGTACGCCGCGAAAGCGCAATGTGACAGTCTTCGCCTCTCCGGTTTTTTCCGGAGGAGCGTAATTCCACACCGCCAGAACCAGTGTCCCGTCTTTCTTTCTCGTCAGCAGTGCGGAATCGGAATTCAATTCAATCCGCTCGTCTCCCAGATCGTGCAGGAGCTTAAACGCATTGAAGGAGGGCTTGGGGATTCCATCCTCGGCGAGCAGTCCGAATCCGCCATAGAAAGGCGTCTTCACCACTCCCTGCTCTTCAAACACATCCGAAAAAGTCCAATACGACATCATTTGCACCATCCCGTCGCACTGCCGGATCGTATCCGCCAGCCACGGGCCCATGTAAGCTGCGTCGGTCACATCGGGTTCGTTGGCATAGCTGGCATTGAACTCACTCCAGATCAGCGGCAGATCAGGCATAGAGGAAGCCTGAATCTGGTCATGCACTTTTTTCACGGCGCGGCACACCATGTGGTCGCGGGAAATTGTCTCGTTCGTGCCGAACACATCCTGCGACTTGTCGTTGCCGTAAACGTGAGTCGAAACGAAATCCACGGGGACGTGATGTGTGGCGCAGTGCTGAATAAACGCATCGGCCCATGCGGCCTGCGCCGTCGCCGGCCCGCCCACGCGCAGCCTGGGATTCACCGCTTTGAGAGCGCGGGCGGTGTGGTCATAAAGCTCCCAATAGGTGGATTGCCGGGGCTCTCCACCCCAGAAATCTATATTGGGTTCATTCCACACCTCGAAGTACCAATGGCTCACCTCATCGATTCCATAGCGCTCGACCAGGTGCTCGGCAAGGTGCGTGATCAGATCATCCCACTTGCCCCAGTCTTTCGGCGGCGAAACGTTCGGCTTGTACCAGAAAGCCTGAATGATCTGCTTGGCCGCAAGTTTCTTGGGCATGAAACTCAATTCCACAAACGGCCGCACTCCATCGGCCAGCAGGCCGTCATAGATCTGATCAACGTAGGAGAAGTTGTAGATTGGCTGGCCGGACTTGTCTTCTTCGTAGATGCCGACCTCATCATCAAGAATGGCGTGAAAGCGCATGTAACGGAAGCCAGTGATTTGTTCGACCTGCCGGAGATCGTCGCGATAGCCGGCGCGCAAACTCAGGATCGCCCGGCCCGAACCGAACATCTGTTCCCAGAAATGAGGAAAGGGATGCGCCGGCGCTGCGGCATCGACCACGATTACATCGCCCGTTTGAGCCAGAACCGTAGTCGCCAGGCACAATACAACCAGACACATGCATCTTTTCAAGGAGGATGGCTGCATCGTGCGAGGATAGCATTTCAGGCGTATCTTCGAGGAGGACAGAGCCCTGGCCAGGACTCCCGTTGTTGTATACATAGTTTGTGAACTCGAAAACGCTGAAGCTCGGGCGCCGCAAGGAGGGCTGGATGCTTTCCAACAGGATGACTTGCACGTTTATAATTTTCTCGAGTCTGTTTATGCTTTCAGCAGTCATGACCGCCGCGACCCGCGTTACCCGGCAACCATTTGGCAAGACTCCCGACGGAACCACCATCGACCTCTATACGCTGAATGACGGAAAGGTCGAAGCCCGCATCATGAACTTCGGCGGAATCATCGTGTCGCTGCGCACACCCGATCGCAACGGCAAGATGGACGATATCGTGCTCGGCTACGACTCGCTCGAACCCTACCTCACCAATCCCGCTTATTTCGGAGCCATCATTGGCCGTTATGCCAACCGCATTGCCCACGGCACGTTCCAACTGGATGGCAAAACCTATTCCATCCCGAAGAACAATGGAGACAATGCTCTGCACGGCGGCACGCGGGGCTTCAACAAAGTGGTCTGGACTGCCCAACAGATTAAAGATGGCATCGAGCTGACTTACGTCAGCCCGGACGGCGATCAGGGCTTTCCGGGCACGCTGACCTCCACCGTCTCCTACACCTTGCATGGCGGCGCCTTGCGCATCGAATATTCCGCGACAACGGACAAGGACACCGTCGTCAATCTTACCAACCACTCCTACTTCAACCTGGCAGGAGAAGGCCACGGCGATATCCTGGGCGACGTCGCCAAGATCGACGCCTCCCGTTTCACGCCGGTGGATTCGAATCTAATTCCTACGGGAGCATTGAAGCCGGTGCAAGGCACTCCTTTCGACTTTCGCGCTCCTCATGTCATTGGCGAGCGTATCCACGCGGACGATCCACAATTGAAGCTCGCGAAGGGATATGATCACAACTTCGTCCTCGATCACCCCGAAGGCGAACTGGCCGAAGCCGCTGAAGTGTTCGATCCGACCACCGGGCGAGTTCTCAGGGTGCTCACCACCCAGCCCGGCGTGCAGTTCTACACAGGAGATTCTCTGGATGGATCGATCACGGGGAAGCACGGCCACGTCTATCGCCAGTATTCCGCATTCTGCCTGGAGACGCAGCACTTCCCCGACTCACCCAACCATCCCAGTTTCCCGACGACGGAGCTGAAGCCAGGGGAGAAGTTCCACAGCGTAACCATCTTCGAGTTCAGCACAAGGCGGGCCGACTAATCGGATGCGTTGTTTAGCGCGCTCCTGAAAAAACGCGGGCGCAAGCGCGTTTGAAACGGCACAGCTTCAAGCCGCTAAGCTTTGTTAAGAATGCGGAACAAAAGCAGCCAGCGCTTTACATTGGTCGTGATCAGAAAATTTTCTTTGACATGCTCTCTGCCGTTCTGGCCGATCCGGCGGGCGAACTCCGGGTGTGTCAGCAAATAGCGGATCTGGAAGGCGCAACCCTCCACCGAGTGCACCAGCACGCCGGTGAGTTTGTGAATGACCTGGTTGGGAATTCCGCCCACGGCGCCCGCAATCGTAGGTTTTGCCTTCCACAGCGCCTCAGTCACCGTGAGTCCAAATCCCTCCTTGATCGACTTCTGGATGATCAGCGTTGACGCGCATTGGATGGCATTGATCTCATGGGCGCACCAGGGAGGAAGATCGAGAATGATAATATCGGGATCGCTTCCCGCCGCCTCTCTCACTTCCTGCAGCACGACCGCGCCCTCTGGATCGTCAGTCGCCCCTCCGCCGGCAAGCACCAGCTGGCAGTCGACGTATTTCTTCGCCAGCTTGTAGGCTTTCACCACCCCCACAGGATCTTTCAGACGGTCAAAGCGCGACACCTGCGTGACGATGGGCCGTGAGCGGTCGATCCCGAACTCCTCGCACACCTTTTGAACTTCCTGATCATCGATCTCTTTGTTTTTTTCCGAGAGCGGATCGATGCAGGGATAGAACAGATACTGTGGCGTCGGCAGATGACGCGCGAATGACTGCGAAGAAAAAATTGCCGCATCGTACTGCTCCACGAACGGGCGCAGAAATTCCCACACCTCCGGATTGGGATTGGAGAGGTCGATGTGGCAGCGCCACACCCAATGCGCCGAATCACTGCTGCGCGCCCGGATCAGCGCGACCGGCTGCGGATCGTGAATAACAACCAGTTCTTCTTCAAATCGCATCCGCTCCCGGTTTTGCTCGTTGTACATTAAAAAGATTTCCCGCGCCTGCTGGTTGAGCTCGTAGGGGGCGCCATGCAACGCGTTGTGAAAGGCCTTGGTGACTTCGAAGAAATCGTTGCCACCAGTGATCACATCCCAATGTGCCGGCACCTCAAGTTCGCCCAGCAGGGGAACGAGGCGGTTGAGAATCTCCGCCACCCCGCCTCCGACCGCCGTCGAGTTCACCATCTTGAGCGTTTTGCCTTTGAGTTCTCGCGCCAGAAACCGCAGCGCATTGATTTGCGGCTGCCCGATGATCGGGAGATAGTCTTCCAGGTGCGGCGGTGGCGGCGGAGCGGGCGGAGTCAGAAGCTTGGCTGGAATGGGTCTTCCATTTCCACGCGAGGGCGGAGGCCCTGCAGCCGCTGGTGCGGCTGTGCCCAGGACCGCGGCTTTTTCCTGTGACCGCGAAGCGACCGATTCGTCAGCCGTGGGCTCGGCGTATTGTTCCTGCGATTTCATCTTCGCCTGCTAGTTCAATGCTCTTCGCACGATGCGCGCAATCTGCTGCCTCACGCCCTCCATGGTGTCGGTGTAAATGTCGATGCGCTCGATGGCCTGCGCCGTATCGGCCAGGCCGACTTCTTCTTCCAGCCACTGGGAAAAGTCGTTGGACATGCGCCGCAACCGCAAGCGGGCTTCGATGAAGTGGTGGTGAATCGAGTGCACGCTGACCTGCTGTAAGGCGTCCACGAAACTGGACAATGAATCCGCCACGTAGGGCGTGGGCAACACCACAATGTCGGAGGCGCAAAAGTAAAAGGGCTCATGCGCCGGCCGTCCGCCCGCCGCGGAGTGCCCGTTCAGAAACTCATCGACGATTTCCACCATCCTCTCGCGCAGTCCCGCGATCACGGTAAACTCCCGCACATCCACACTGGCCAGCTGCTCGGCCAGAATCGGCTCGTGGCAGGCCGAGAGACTCCAATGGGCAAAGTCATTGGAAAAACCTTCCCGGATGAAATGATGCTCCTGCAGGGTGCGGAAGGTGTGTTGAAAAATCGAATCGTCGGGACATTCCCGCAGCGCCTGCAGAAATTCGGAAAGAGTGGCCGCCTTCTGCCGGCCAATGCGCAGCAGACTCTCGGACGTATTGAAATAAAACGGCTCACTGGTGTGTGATGGCGGCATGTTGGCAGCGCTCATAATCCGTTTTATCCGAGCCGGCGTCCCCGGTTCTTCTGCTACGGAGAACCCGTGTCGGTTCTATGTTCTTTGGATGCTCCGGGGTCATCGCTCGCTGCCCTTAAAAAATTGCAGCCGGATCTTTTCTCCACAGCGCCCACCGTAAGATCCTCGCGGTCGTCATCGCAGTTTCTGCTCCGCTTTCGCCATAAGGGCGGCCGCCACGCGTTTGATGCCGGCAACTTCCTCCAGCGTGGCCGTGCTCACACAGTTGCTCACCAGCTGGCCGCAGCGCTCGCGAATCTGGTCATGCGCCGCCGGGTCCTCGCCGCGAAGCGCCAGCAACTCCTTGAGCCAGCGTTTGCCGTATCCCGCATGAATGGTTTCGTCGGCCCAGTCGAAATCCATGTCGTGCTCGCTCAGCGCGTCGCCAAAACCATGAAAGAGTTGCGCTCGCGTCAGCTTGTGCCGGATGTTTTTGGTCTCAAAGAAATAGAGCATTCCCAGGCGGTAGATGGGATCCTGCCCCGATGCGCTTTCATATATATAGGTTCCCAGGGGAATCTCAGCCAGGTCAAATCCCCAATCTATAAGCCGTTCGTAACCCATGCGGCAATGCCGAGATTCATCGTAAGTCCAGCGCGCGGAATCGCGAATCCACTCCCAGGGAAGCACGTTGGCGAAAGCACGGAGAATCACCCCTCCCGTCTCAATCGCCCAAACCTCATTCAGGTGACTGATCGCCGACCGCAACTGCAGCTGCACCCCCTCGCCGTACAGAAAGGTCGAGTCCACAATGTCCGGCCAATAGAAGCGGCAGGGCCAGAAGCGGGAGTCGCGGGCGGGATGGTCGGGGATCACATAAGTTTTCGAGCCAGGCAGGGGCCCGGCAATTCCGGCCGCCGGCGAGGGGCCAACTCCCACGCCGCCCGCATCGGCCAGCCGCTCCGCAACCGCGCGCACCCAACTGGTGGAACTTTCACGAAGCTCTGGATTTCGTGACAGCTCCGCTTCCGCCCATAGTTGGAACGCATGAATCTGTTCTTCTTTTTCCGAAAGTGCAAGCGCCAGAAAGCGGTGGGTTGGACCATCGGCGATCACGTCTGACGCTTTCAGATAATCGCGGTACGCGTCGCGCAGCGCCGGCAGCAGGACACGGTCTGCACACAGCAAAAATGCCGGAACCGACGGCGAATCCTGCGTCGCCATGAAAAGCTCGATCAGAGCCCGGTCCGCACCTTCTTCTTCCAGCAGCCGGCTGGGGAAGCGCAGTTCAAAGACGCGTTCCCGCAGAGCCTGGGCCGTTTCGGCGCTCTGCCAAACAAATCGCGCCAGCCCGGTTTTGATTTCCAGAGGAGCGGCGCTCGGAATCCACGCCGCTTCGCAGATCAGCAACGCACGTTCGCAAAAGAAGAAGCGCTTGAGAAGTTGCGCCGTATCCAGCCGCATCCACTGCGCCCTGGCTTGTGTGCTGGAAAGAAATCCGGATGCCTGTGCCATTTCTCCTCGGACTTTTGCGGACCACCGCCTGATCGCTTGGACCAGAAAGCAAGCCTGTTCTGCTCCATTCTAAGACTGCCCTGCCAACGGAGTCACCACGGGGATATCGTGGCTGCCGTGCCGTCCGAATGTCTGACACTGTTTTCGGTGCGGCGTCATCCCGAGCGGAGCCGCTTTCCAGACGGATCGCGGCACGGCGCTTCGTAAGTCATTGAAAGCGAACTTACATTGCGGAAGCTGTGTTTTAATATCTTCAGGCTATACTGCGGATCCGCCAAGTACCTCATTCCAAAGAGGATGCAGCCGCAAGTTAAATCGATTTAACCGCTCGGTGAATTAACGAGAAACCCCCGAGACGCAAAAGATCGCACGGTGAGAAAAACCCGCTGCAGCGGGCGGCAAACGGGCCTGGAGGGCATTTCAGGCGGCGAGCCACTCCGGATAAGTCCGCCCTTCCTTCCGGCAGAACGAAACGACGTCACCGCGACAAGGCAATGATGGAATCACACCCTCCTTGGTGACCGATAGGCCGCCAGTAATCACGGCAAGCTGGGTTGCCGCTTCGAGAGTCGCTCCATGCGCCAGCGCGGTGGCCAGGCCGGCGTTGAAAGCGTCTCCGGCCCCGGTGCTATCGACGGGAGAAACCTCGATGCCTGGGACGTGCCTCACCGACGAAGCGGTCACGATCAAGGCGCCTTTCCTGCCCAGCGTCATTACTACCTGCCTGACTCCGCTGCGAATCAACTCGCGCGCCACCACTTCAGCATCGGCCGCCTCGGCTGGATTGTGCCCGGCCAGCACTTTCGCTTCCGTCTCGTTGGGAGTGAGAATATCCACGAGTTGCAGAACCGAAACCGGCAGAGACCGCACCGGAGCAGGATTCAGGATGGTCACCGCCCCATGCGAGCGGCCCTGCGCCATGGCAGCCTCGGCGGCCGGAACCGGAATTTCCAGCTGCGAAAGCACCGCCGCAGCCGAATCGAAAGCGCCGGAGGCGCGGGCGACATCGGCTGCGCTCAGCAATTCGTTGGCGCCGGGATCGACTGCGATGCAGTTTTGGCCGTGGGCTGCCTCCACGATGATAAAACCCACTCCGGTGGGTGCCTTCGCAGCCCGTTCGACATGAGCCATCTCGACGCCCTCCTCGCGGTAAAGCTGAAGCGCAGAATCGCCGAAGCTGTCTTCTCCAATTTTCGCCACAAAACTGACATGCGCGCCCAGACGGGCGCAGGCCACCGCCTGATTCGAGCCTTTTCCGCCATGGTCGATGCGATAGCCTGAGCCCAGCAGCGTCTCGCCCGCGCTGGGCAGGCGGTTGACTTTCATGGTGAGGCCGGTCGCGTAGCTGCCCACGACGGCGATCTTGGGAGTATTCAAGCGGCAAGCTCCAGGAACGAAATCTCCGTGGACCAGAGAAGCCGTAGCCTAACACAACGAATACGATCCGTCCGGCGGGCGCGGACCGTCTCGTGTCTTCCCTAACGACGTGAGAGGTCCGGGTTTTCTCGCCCGATGCAAACTCAGATTCAGCGCTGCGCTCGGACTCGCAAGTAGCCCACGCCCCTCTCTTGATTCCACGCGGAGCCAGTGTTAAGTTCGGGGCACACGTGAACGCGCAGGGGTTATCGCTCTGAGCCGGTCAGGGAAGACGCATCATTCCATAGATTCTGTCCCGGCAGATCGTGGGCGGCGCGACTTTCTTATCCGATGCTGTCAGGGAGTGGGGGCTACTTTCATTCCCGCGGGCTTGCGCGGTTTGGCATTTCCTTTTCTTTGGCAGCAATCTCAGAGTCCGACTGCGGCGAGCGGCCACGAATTTCATCTGCACCCTCGCTATCGCAACCCGCGTCCTCTGGATGCGGTTCTCGCGAGGACCCAGCCCGGCCTGGACGCATTCATCAGCGAAAAGTATGCCGCACAGATCGCCACCACTCTCAGCCAATGGAGCCTAGGACTTCTCGAATCTCCGCAGCAGGCGCAAGCGGTTAGAGAGATTCTGGCAGCGGACTTTTCCGGCTCGGACCTCCGGCCAGTGGAATCGAAGCTGGTGCGCGCAGGGCCAGCGGTGGAAGTCCGGCGCAATCGCTTCTCCCAGGAGCAAACTTTGGGCAACGAAGTTTTTCTTCAGCAATGGAAAACTTCGCTAGCCGAGTTCTCCCGTATTTTCAGCGCGGAATTTCAGATCACCAGAATCGACGCGAGCTCGATGGCATCGACAGCGCGTGGAATCTCAGGCCGGCTGCAGACTCGCGTCCGCTACGAACTGGTTGGCACAGGCCGGGATTTCCATCGCGAGCAACGCGTAGGTTATTGGGAGCTTGACTGGGAGACCGCTTCCTCTTCCGGGACTCCGTTTGTTCTTCTCGGCTGGCGAGTGCTCGAGGAAACTCGCAGTCGCGCTGCGTCTCCGGTTTTCGTGGATGTTGCTGCGCAGGTGCTGAGGCGCAACTCATCTTTCGAGAAGCAATTGCTGCACGGCGTCGATTACTGGCGGACGGTGCTCGATGGCGCCTGCGGCATCGACATCTACGGGCACAACGGAGTTTCGCTCGCCGATATCGATAACGACGGCTACGACGATCTCTACATTTGCCAGCCTGCCGGTCTTCCCAACCGGCTCTTTCGCAACCGGCGCGACGGAACGTTTGAAGATATTACGGAATCCTCGGGGCTGGGATTGCTCGACAACACGGCGTGCGCGCTGTTTGCCGACTTCGACAACGATGGGCGGCAGGATGTGGTCGTGGTGTGCGCGGCCGGTCCGCAATTGTTTGTGAACCAGGGCGGCGGCAGGTTTCGGCGCAAACCGGATGCGTTTCACTTCGAAAATCCTCCGCAGGGAACCTTCACCGGCGCGGCCGTTGCCGATTACGACCGCGATGGCTGGCTCGACATTTATTTTTGCCTTTACGCTTATTACCAGGGCACCGATCAGTACAAGTACCCGCTGCCTTACTACGCCGCCGAAAACGGCCCGCCGAATTTCCTGATGCGCAATCAGCACGACGGAACCTTCCGCGACGTGACCGCCGAATCCGGCCTTAACCGCAACAACACCCGTTACAGCTTTTGCTGCGGCTGGAACGACTACAACCGCGACGGCTGGCCCGATCTATACGTGGTCAACGATTTCGGCAGGAAGAACCTCTACCGCAACAATGGCGACGGTACATTCACCGACGTCGCGGCCGAGCAGGGAGTAGAAGATATCGGCGCGGGTATGAGCGTTTGCTGGACCGATTACGACAATGACGGTAAAGAGGATCTCTACGTGGCCGACATGTGGACGGCCGCGGGCGAGCGCGTCTCTACGCAGGATATTTTCAAGGCGGACTCGCCTGAGCCAGTGCGTGCTTTTTATCGCAAACATGCCATGGGCAATTCTTTATTCCGAAACGGCGGGCGCTCCTTTGACGATACAACGGCCCAGGCTGGAGTCCGCATGGGACGCTGGTCATGGTCGAGCGACGCTTTCGATTTTGACCACGACGGCTTTGCCGATCTCTACATCGCCAATGGAATGATTTCGGGGCCGTCGCGCGATGACCTCAACAGCTTTTTCTGGCGGCAGGTGGTGGCCAGATCGCCCGATAATACGAAACCCTCGCTCGACTACGAGCAGGGATGGAACGCCATTAACGAACTGATCCGTGCCGATGGCACCTGGAGCGGCTACGAACGCAACGTCTTCTATGCCAACAACCGCGGCGGAACGTTCTCCGATGTTTCCGCGGCGATCGGGATGGACTTTCCCGAAGACGGCCGGTGCTTTGCTCTCGCGGATTTCGATCACGATGGGCGCCAGGAAGTTTTTCTGAAGAATCGCACCAGCCCCCAACTGCGCCTGTTGAAAAACATGATGGAGCCGCTGCCACCGTCAATTGCCTTTCGCCTGCAAGGCACCAAAAGCAATCGGGATGCGATCGGAGCGATAGTCACAGTGGAGACTGAGACAGGCAAGCAAGTGCGCACGCTGCAGGCAGGATCGGGATTTCTGTCGCAACACAGCAAAGAGCTTTTTTTTGGACTTGGCGACGTCAAGGACCCGGTGCGCGCCTCGATTCGCTGGCCGAGCGGACTTGTGCAGGAACTTCGCGATCTACCCATCAATCATCGGGTGTGGGTGGAAGAAGGGTCTGAGCCAAACCGTCAAGAGGCGTTCGGAAGCCGGCGCACGAAATCTGCCGCGCCTGGCGAGCCTGCCCGCCCAGGCATGGAACTCCTGCCGGAACAAGTCCAAACCTGGCTGCTGGCGCCTGTTTTGGCTCCGGACTTCTCTCTTCCCGATCTCGCCGGCAGAGTTCACTCGCTGGCCGCGCTGCAAGGGAAACCATCGCTGCTTTATTTTTGGACTCTCGATTCGCCGGCCTGCCGTGATGATCTAAAAGGTTTCGCCCGGTCCGATGCGCGCTGGCTTGCGCAGGGTTTGCGATGCTTCGCCATCAACGTAGACGACGCCGGCGCAGAAGAGAGGCTGCGCGCCTTTGCCCGCGGCGAGCGCGCTCCGTTTCCGCTCCTGCGCGCAACCGAAGACGTAACCGCCCTCTACAACATTCTTTATCGCTACTTGTTCGACCGCCATCGCGATCTGAGCCTGCCGACTTCTTTCCTGGTCAACGCCCGCGGGGAGATCGTAAAAATCTATCAGGGTCAGATTGATCCCAGTCAGATTGAGCAGGACTTCCTTCATATTCCGGCAACGAACGCAGCGCTGCTGGCGAAGGCTCTGCCCTTTGGCGGCGTCGCCGACACATTCGATTTTGGGCGTAATTATCTTTCTCTCGGCTCGATATTTTTTCAGCGCGGGTACTACGAGCCCTCAGAAACCTGGTTTCAGGCTGCCTTGCGCGACGATCCTTCCAGCGCGGAGGCGCTATACGGTCTGGGAAGCGTGTATCTGAACCAGAACAAAAATGCGCAAGCACAGGAAAGTTTTGAGCGCGCGCTGAAAGCGCAGGCGAGTTATCCGGGGACGTTGCCCAACGCGTGGAATAACCTGGGCCTGCTTGCTGCCCGCGAAGGCCGCACGGAGCAGGCCATTGGCTTCTTTCAACAGGCGCTCAAACTCAGCCCCGATCATGTGATCGCATTACAGAATCTGGGCAATGCCTATCGCCAGCAGAAAAATTGGGAGGAAGCGCGGCAGGCCTTCGAGCACGCGCTGGCGGTGAGTCCGGAAGATGCCGAAGCCTGCTTTGGCCTGGCAATGGTATTCGCGCAGACGGGAGATACCGGGCAGGCCGATCGCTATTTGCAGCAGGCGGTGAAATTTCGCCCCGGCTATCCCGAGGCGCTCAACAACCTGGGCGTGCTTTACTTGCGCACCCAGCGCCGCGATCAGGCGGTTGCCAGCTTCGAAGAATGTATCCGGGTCGCACCGGGCTTCGATCAGGCGTATTTGAATCTTGCCAGGGTCTATGCCATCGAGGGAACGCGGGACAAGGCGAGGACCGTTCTGCTCGAACTGCTCAAACAGCATCCGGATGACGCCCAGGCGAAAAAGATGCTCGAGGAATTGGGACCGTAGCGCCCGACAAACGTCCGATGAGCAATTCAAAGAACCTTGCTGAATTCACATCGACGGCGACTTTGGCGTTGGGGACATAGTTCTCGCGCACCACCGGCGAGCTCTTTGTTCCTGCAAGAGTCGGCGCCGAGCCGCGAATCGGCATGTTTAGTTTGGCCGCGTCTTTCTCCATCCCGGGGCGGCGGCGCAAGTCTCCCGCGACGGGGCTGTAGCCCAGAGTTTGTCCCGCGGTAAGTTCGCCCATGGTTTCCACATCCACGTAATAATCTTCCAACTTCAAGATGGAGGGATCGAGAAATCCGGCGATGGCAAGCGGGTCGTGCATGTTCGGCCCCGCCAGAAACCCGTGCTCGCGAGTATGCTCAATGGCGTTGCGTGCAATCCTTGCCGCTGCCTGGCTGACCGGATTCTGTCCCGCTTCCAGCGCACGGACATGTTCCTCGGTCAGCGTGGCCTTGCGGGTCACGTCAAGCCCCACCATAGTGATGGGCATGCCCGACTGAAAAACGATGCGCGCCGCTTCGGGATCGACGTAGAGATTGAATTCTGCCGCCGGCGTAATGTTGCCACCTGATAACGATCCGCCCATCATTACCAGGCTGCGCACCATACCGGCGAGAACGGGATCACTGCTCAGCGCAGCGGCAATGTTGGTCAGCGGACCGATGGTGAGCAGAGTAACTTCGCCGGGATACTTGCGGATAATCTCACAAATGAGTTGCGCCGCCGGCTGAGAGACCGGCTTGATTGTTGGCTCGGGAAAAACCACGCCATCCAGCCCGTTTTGCCCGTGCACGTATGCCGCCGTAACCAGGCGGCGCAGAAGAGGCTGTTTTGCGCCCGCAGCCACGGGAATTTCTTTTCGCCCCGCGATCTCCACCATGCGCAGCGCGTTGGGAAGAGTGAGATCGAGCGGAACATTGCCGGCGACCGGAGTGATGGCTTCAATCTTCAATTCCGGCGAACGCATCGCAAACAGCAAGGCGAGCGCATCATCCACGCCGGGGTCGGTATCGATGATGACGCGAAACGAACTGCCGGCAGGCTGCTCCGGAACCGGGGCTCCGGATGCGCCGAGGGCAAGTTTGCCAGCAGCGAGGGTCGCAGCGGACGTGGTCACAAAGTCGCGCCTTGTCATGCGGAATGGCGAGTTCGCTTTCATGCAGGTATCTCCTGGCTTCAAGCGCCCACTACGGTTCGTGCCGTGGCGGTTGCGTCATCAGCTTGATGTAGAGATCGTACAGCTTCGGTGCATCGACATCGAATTGAACTGTGGCCAGATGTTCGTAGGGCGGGACTTCGGTTCCTGGCGCCCAGAACATGGTCTCGCCGTACAGGGGGCCGTGGTCGACGTTGATGTCTACATAGAGCTGTTTTTCCGCGGTAATGATGGAAGGATCGATCAGAGCGGCTGCGGAGAGTTCATCCCACATGAAACTGTCCACGGAATATTCCGTGAGGTAACGGGCGACGGCCGTGTCGGCTTTGGCGATGGCGGCTCTGATTTCGGGGCTGAGCCTGGTCTTGATCGAAACATCGACAGGAGTGATGGTGATCTTTTTCCACGGCGCGCGCATGGTGATGCGCACAGCTTCCGGATCAAACCACCAATTGAACTCGCGCCGCGCATCCACGCCGGTGATGCCGCCGTTGTCGGCATACATGCCGCTGCCCATCAGGACGAGTTCTTTGGCCAGCGTGGCCACCTCGGGATCAAGCCGCAGGGCGAGGGCGATGTTGGTAAGCGGTCCGCCTGCCCATATCACCACTTCTCCGGGATAGCGATGCACCATGCGAACAATGAAGTGTGCGGCGGTTTCGTCGAGAGGTTTGGTATGCGGTTCGCCTTCCACCAGCGGAGGGACAACGTCGGGACCGTGATAGCCTTCGCGAAAAGCGGGGACAGTATTCGCGGGACGAGTGGAAAAGTCGCTCCAGCAACCCTTATAGCGAAGCTTGCCGTAGAGCGCCTCCCAGCGTTCGGACTCTTCTTTGGAATTCAGCAGCGGAAACTCGGCTCCTTCAATCACCGGGACATCGGTCCGTCCGGCGATTTCGAGCAGCCGCAGCGTGCGCCGGGTTTCTTCTTTCACCCATTGATCGCCGCTAACCGTGGTGATGCCGAGGACGTCAAACCTTGAGGACTGCAGGAAAATCAGGATCGACTGCATATCGGTGGTGGCGGGACCACGCGCATCCTGATCGACGACGACTTTGATTTTTTGCGCCTGCGCGCTACCGGCGATTAACAGGACTGGGAAAAGAACTGATATAAGCGCGAAAGTACGTTTTCGCATGGCAAGGGCTCCCCGGGGTTGTTGGCCTCACGATTTCTCTCCGTCAAGTTGCGCACTCACATCGAAAGAATGTGCATTGTAAACTAGCGGGGCAAGCGTGCGGTGGCGAGCCTCGAATTTCATTAGCCATGCGCGATGAGAGAGCGGTGCTGATCGCAAGACCAATTCGTTATCGGTTGTTGACAGCTTGCGCTGCGATGGCGCTTTGCCCGGTTTTGACTGCGGCTGGTCAGACGCAAACTGCAACTGGCTCGGCGACATTACAGGGAACAGTGCGGGATGCGCAGCGCCGGCCAGTTTCGGGCGCGACCATCGAATTGACCACAGCGGGCAATAAAGAGAGGTTGAGCGCACAAACCGATGCAAGCGGGGTTTATCGCTTTTCATCGCTCGCTGCCGGCGCGTATTCCCTCCGCGTCGAGAAGCCGCAGGTCGGCAAGGCAAATCTTGGGCCGGTGGCTCTGACGCGTGGAGAATTGAAGACGATCGATTTGACGCTGGAGCCTTCGCCTGAGAGCTCGGGCGCCAATGCGCCTCAGTTTTTTGATCAGCCCCAGTTTACCGTGGCCGGCGTGACCGACACGACCAGCCTTGGCGGGCATGGCTCGGATACCGTGGTACGAAGCCGCGAGGCGCTGGCGAAACAGACCGCCGGGCTAGGCAAGGAACCCTCAGCGACGCGGTCCGCAAAAATCTCTGCAGACGAGAACGCTTTGCGCGAAGCTGTGAAGCTACGGCCCTCAGACTTCGCGGCGAACCTGTACCTTGGAAGATTTCTCGCGGGTCGAGGCCGCCCGAAAGAAGCTGTGCCTTATCTGGAACGCGCCGCCCAACTGAGGGACGTTGCGGAGGTTCATAACCTGCTCGGCCGGGTGGACGAGCAGGCAGGCGATCCGCTTGAAGCGGTGCGCCAATTCCAGCGGGCCGCAGAGCTCAATCCAAGTGAGTCCAACCTATTCGACTGGGGAAGCGAGCTGTTGTTGCATCGCGCGGCGGGGCCGGCCATCGAAGTGTTCGCCAAGGGCGCTCAGCTATTTCCGCGCTCCGTGCGGATGAAAATCGGACTGGGCGCGGCGCGCTATGCCAGCGGCGCAACCGCGGATGCAGTCCGGATTATCTGCGAGGCCTCAGATCTCAAGCCTTTCGATCCAGATCCCTATTTGTTTCTGGGCAGAATTCAAGCGACGGAATCGAACGTGCCGGAGGAAGCCGCGGAAAAATTGCGCCGCTTCGCTGAACTTCAGCCTGCGAACGCTCAGGCCAACTATTACTATGCGGTGAGCTTGTGGAAGCATCGAAACACCGTGCAGGACTCCAACGATCTGGCGCAGGTGGAATCGCTGCTGCAGAAGGCCATACACCTCAATCCGAAGATGGGCGAAGCGTGGCTGCAGTTGGGGATATTGGATGCGGAGCGAAAGGATTTGCCCGGGGCGATTTCCGCCTATCAGGAAGCGCTTGCGGTTACTCCCAAACTGGAGGAGGCGCATTACCGGCTGGCGCAGATCTACCGGCAACGCGGAGAAAACCTGCAGGCCAATGAGCAAATCGAGATCTACGAGCAGCTGGCCAAAGAAGACGCAGCCGAACAAGACCGCGAGCGCCACGAGATCAAGCAGTTTGTATACAAGCTGCGCGACGATTCGCCGGCTCCGCCGCAGAAATAAAGAAAAAAAGGACCCAGATTCCTCACTGCGTTCGGAATGACAAACCAACTCACTTCGCGGCACTCTGTTGGCATCATCGCGCGCCGGGCGTGCCAGCGCTCATCAGGTCCACAAACATCCGGTTGAACCGCGCTGTATCCAGATCCACTTGAATCTCTACCGGCGGACCGACCGATTTAGGCTTGTCGCTTTCCGTCCAGGTAAGCGTGTTTCCGTATCCCGCGCCCTTGTCGAGATCCACGCCCATGTAGCGCGTCTCTGTCTTGGTGATAATGCTGGGATCGATCCAGGCGGCAGCCGCGAGTTCGTCCCACATGATGTCGGCTCCGGGCGTGAACATGGCGTAGCGTGCCACGTAACGGGCCGCCGCTGAGTTACTAGCTGCAATCCGCTTCACCATCTCCGCGGTCATGTGAGTCTTGATGGAGATATCGACCGGGGTGCAGACAATCTTCTTCCATGGCGCGCGCAAAGCGATCTCGGCCGCTTCGGGATCGAACCAGAAATTGAATTCATGGCGGGGATTGTTCACCCACTCCGCGTAATCCGACTGCGGATTAAGGCTTCCGCCCATGAAAACCAACCCTTCGGCCAGCTCTGGGAATTGGGGATCAATGGAGATCGCCAGCGCGAGGTTCGTCATCGGTCCGCCTTCGTAGATTGTGACCTCGTGCGGATACTTGTGCACCATGCGAATCATGAAATGCGCGGCATCCTCCTCCGAAGGCCTGGTGGTGGGCTGGCCTTCGCGCAACGGTGGAACCACAAAGGGCTCGTGCCACCAGCGCGCGTCCCAGGCGCCGGAATATGCTTCCCTTCCATAACGCTGCTCCCAAAGCTGCGTTTCTTCGCGGCGGCGCACCAGGGGAAAGACCGCTCCCGGAACCACCGGAATGTCGCTGCGGCCGATGAGTTCGAGCAGGCGCAGAGTGTGGGCCACTTCTTCATCGCGCCACTGATCGCCGCTCACCACGGTAGCACCCAGCACTTCCACCTGCGGCGACTGCACCATCACCAGCAGGGTTTGCAGGTTACTGCCGCCGGGGCCGGAGAAATCTTCATTCACGATAACTTTGCGGCGCTGCTGGGCCGAAGCCGAGAGGATGGCGAGCAGCACGACGAAAACTGCAACGGAGCAGCGGATGAATTTTTTCATGAGCGAATAGTTTCAGGGGCGCGGAGGCCGAGTCATCAGATCAATATAGAGCCTGTAAAATTTTTGCGCATCGATATCGAACTGCACGGTGGCCAGGCGCAGATAGGGCGGTACCTGCGTCTTGGGGCTCCAGAAAAGCGTCTTGCCGTAGCTGGGGCCGTGATCGATGTCGATGTCCATGTAGAGCTGCTGCTCGCCGGTGATGATGGAAGGATCGATTAGCGCGGCGCCGGCAATTTCGTCCCACATGTAGCCCGGCAACGAATACTTGTCGAGATATTTGGTGATGGGAGTGTTGGCCTTGGCGATGGTGGCTTTCATTTCGTTGGTGAAGCGCGTTTTCACCGAGATGTCAATGGGAGTGATCGTGAGTTTTTTCCAGGGAGCCCGAAGCACAATCCGTGCCGCTTCAGGATCGAACCACCAGTTGAACTCGCGACGGCCGTCAATGGCGCCGGGATCGATCGCGCCCTTATCGGCATAGAGGCCTCCGCCCATGAGCACAAATTCCTTGGCCAGCGTGGCAACCTCGGGATCGAGCTTGAGCGCGAGAGCGTAGTTCGTCAGCGGACCACCGGCCCAAAGCACCACCTGCCCGGGATACTTGTGCACCATCTCCACAATGAATTCAGCGGCGGTGCCGGGCTGTGCCTTGATATGTGGCTCGCCTTCCGGCATGGGAGGCACGACGTCGGGCGGATGATAAGGCTGGTCGTAAATGGTTGAGCGGTTGGCGTTGAAATGCTCCGTCCAGCAGCCTTTGTATTCGAGCTTGCCGTAAAGCGCTTCCCATCGTTCGGATTCTTCTTTGGAGTTAATCAATGGAAACTCGGCGCCTTCGATCACGGGGACGTCAGTGCGGTTGGCGATTTCGAGCAGGCGCAGAACGTGCTGCGTTTCTTCTTTTACCCACTGATCGCCGCTGACGGTGGTGATGCCGAGGACATCAAACTTCTCGGGCGCCTGCAGGAAGACGAGAATGGCCTGCTGGTCGCTGGTGCCGGGTCCGCGGGCGTCCTGATCGACGATGACTTTGAGTTTCTGCGCGAAAGCGGAGAGTGACACGAGCACCAAGAGCAAGAAAGAAATGAACTTTGCTGAACCGCGACCCATGATATCCCCCGAACCTTTTTTTGAAGCGCAAAGTTAAAGGGCAGACCGGACAAGTCCGGTCTGCCCGATTAAAACCCGGGTGCTCAATCCGCTAGAAATCCAACCGCAAGGCAAACTGAATCAGTCGCGGATTGTTGACCGTGTTATTCACCACACCGAAGCTGGAGGGAGTGTTGATGTCCTGCTCTCCAGTACCGGCGTAGCCTTCAAGGTAGTACTGCGCATGGTTGAGGAGATTGAAGAATTCGGCACGGAACTGCAGATTCATCGCTTCCCGCAGCCGGAAGTCTTTAATGATCGAGAAGTCCGTGTTGACGAAGCGCGGGCCGTAGACGGGGGCGCGGGGAGCAGTACCGAGTTCTCCGGGGGGCGCCTTGGCGAACGCGCAGGGGTTAAACCAGTTCTGAAGCGTGTGGATTTTGGTCGGGCAACCGGTTTGGCCGCCTTCATCTCCGGCCTTGTTGGGATCGCCCACTTCGTTTGGCCGCTGCAGAGTGCCCACGTTGTAGTTGAAGAAGACTCCAGATTCGTCGGCACTATCCACCACAAACAACGGGAAACCGGAGGTCGCTCTTTCAATCACGTCGACCTGCCAGTTGCCGAGGAGGGTATTCGTCGCACCACTCCAGTTTCCACCGAAGCGCTTACCCTTCCCAACGGGTAGTTCGTAAAGGACGCTTGCTGTGAAGGTGTCGTTGAGGTTTAGCTGCGAAAGGCCCCAATCAAGTTTGTTGAATCCGG
>Ga0335073_10002044_pt1 | contig 27624 bp, 27 predicted proteins | sample Lox_Sample_22_FD_207093 | JGI IMG/M metagenome (GOLD analysis project Ga0335073, IMG submission 207093) | Soil microbial communities from Loxahatchee National Wildlife Refuge, Florida, United States - Lox_Sample_2.2 | ecosystem: Environmental > Terrestrial > Soil > Wetlands | place: USA...
GCCTGTGGGGTTCGGTGCCGCCCCGGTGGGGTTCGGTGCCGCCCGTGGGTTCGGTGCCGCCTCGGTGGGGTTCGGTGCCGCCTCGGTGGGGTTCGGTGCCGCCCCGGTGGGGTTCGGTGCCGCCCCGGTGGGGTTCGGTGCCGCCCCGGTGGGTTCGGTGCCGCCCCGGTGGGGTTCGGTGCCGCCCCGGTGGGGTTCGGTGCCGCCCGCGGTCCAAGGGCGCGCTCCCCAACGGCCCCGCCGGCGCGCGCCCCGGGTCCGCCAACCGCACCGCTACGGCTGAAGCAACTGGTTGTCGCTGCTGCCGCGCTTGTGGCCGATGTGGATCTGGGCCGCCCGGATCGATCCGCTCGACCCAGGGTCGGCGCCACCGGTGGCGAGCGAGTACGTCCCGGGCGAGGTGAAGTTGACGGTCACCTGGGAGGTTCCCTGGGGGTTGATCGGGCCGGTGTCGGCGAGTGGCTGGCCGGACCCGCCGGCGTGCAGGATCGACAGCGACTCGGCCTGGCTGGCCTGGTTGGTGATCACGAACGCCACCGGGCCGGCGCCGACGGAGGTCGGCGAGACCGACACACGGCTGTTGTCGATGTAGACGGTCAGGTTGACCGGCGCCGCGGGACGCGGGGTGGTGACGCCGGCGGCGGTGGACCCGCACGCCGACACGGCCAGGGCAGAGCCGACCAGGATCGCGATCGTCCGCGTGCGCATCTCGTCGTAGTTTTCCTCTGCGGGACCGTCCGGAAGAACCGGGAATCGTCGGGAAGCCCGGTGGGGGGGCGAAACCCTAGCGACGGTATTACCCGCGCGACGGAACGTAACACCAATCGGTGTCGAATTCCCCGGTGGCAGTCGAGGCCGGCGGGCGCGCGCGGCGCAGACGAGGGCGCAGTCTCAGGCGGTGGCGGCCTGCATCAGCGAGGCACGCCGGCGCTCGAGGCGCTCGAGCTCGATCTGCAGTTCGCTCCACGAATCGCTCTCGGCCAGCTCGTACTCCTCGCCGGCGAGATCGCGAAGACGTTCGTTGTATGCCATCCAGGCGCGACGCGTCCCGTCGTCAAGCTCGCGGAGCTTTTCGAGGTCAGGGGCGGTAGTACTCACGTCACCTCCTTCCCGAGGATTGGTGCTGCCGATCCTACCCATGCTTCCGGTCATCGAGACTGATGCGACGGAAAGCGCTGCAATCCTGCTTGCTTGCCGTCCGGGGCGGCGCGTATCACGCGTCTGTGACGTTGCTCGAGCAGCCGGTTGCCACGGCCGAGTTCCTCGTGGTGGACACCGAGACGAACGGCCTGGGCGGCGATGCCTGCGAGATGACCGAGGTGGGCGCGGTGCTGGTGGGCGGGGGCGAGCTCCACGACCGCTGGTCCTCGCTGGTGCGCTGCAACCGGCCGCTCGGACGCGGTATCCAGCGCTTTACCGGAATCACGCAGGAGATGCTGGCGGACGCTCCCGGCCTGGAGGCCGTGCTGCCGCCACTCGCGGAGCTACTCGAAGACCGAATCCTGGTCGCTCACAACGCGCCGTTCGACCGGCGGGTGCTGCGCCAGGCGTTCGATCTCATCGGCCTCGACTGGCCGAATCCGCCGGTGCTCTGCACCGCCGCGCTCGCCCGCAAGCTCCTCCCACTCCAGAACAAACGCGGACTCGGTGTGCTCGCGGGGGCGCTCGGCATCGACGTCGAGCTCGCCCACCGGGCGCTGGCCGACGCCGAGACCTGCGCGCGCGTCCTGTGCGCGCTGTTTCCCCGCCTGTGCGCCAACGCGGTGACGATCGCCGATGCCGTCACCCTCGCACACCCCCACAGACGCCGGACCGCCGGGCGCAAGCGCAGAACGGCCGCAATGACGCCGCCGCCCCAGCTCGACTTCACCGATCTCCCCAAGGACCCGGGCGTGTATCTGTTTCGCGACGACGCCGGCCGCGTGCTGTACGTCGGCAAATCGGTCTCGATCCGCAGCCGCGCCCGCGCTCACTTCGCGCCATCGAGCGGGCCGGCCGACTGGACCGTGCAGGCGAGCGTGGTCGACTACCAGAGCACGAACTCCGAGCTCGGCGCGCTCGTGCTCGAGAACCGGCTGATCAAGCAGCATCGCCCGCCCGGGAACATCCGCCTCGCGAGACAGGACGAGCGGCTCTGCTACATCCGCTGCCGGCTCGACATCCCGTTCCCGATCCTCGAGGTGGCGTCGGACCCGGCCTCCGGACACGCCGTCACGATCGGACCGTTGCGGGGCCGCAAGCTCGCCCACGAGCTGGTCGAGCAGCTCGACTCGCTGTTCGGCCTGCGCCACTGCGGGCGCAAGCTCGTGCTCCGCGAGCATCCGTCCGCATACGGTCAGATGGGCCGGTGTCTGTCGCCGTGCCTGGGCGATCTCGATCCGAACCTGTACCGGCGCCGGCTCGACGAGGCCCTTGGCCTGTTCGTCGGCGAGACCGACGGGCGCGAGAAGCTCCTCGCCCACGTCAGGACCCAGATGGGCGCAGCGTCCGAGCAACAGCAATACGAACGGGCCGCGTGGCTCCGCCGGCGCCTGCGTCGGCTCGGAGTGATCCTCGATCGCCTCGGCGGCGGACTCGAGGCGACGCACGCCCGCGCCCGGCTCCTGCTGGCGGCCCATCCGGTCGAGGGCGAAAGGAAGGACGCGTTCTGGCTGGTCGGCGGCCGGCTCGTCGACTGGGGCGAGGCGCCGGCCGACACGGCGGCGCTCGACCAACGTACCGAGGCCGCGCTCAAGCGTGGCGGCCGCACCGAGCTCGGCGCGCACGTCCCGCCGACCGAGATCGACGAGCTGCGGATCGTCTCCAACTACCTCGCCTCGCACCCCGAGACGACGCAGCTGATGATCTAGAAGGGAAGCCCGACGACCTCGGCCGTCCGGCCGTCGCTGTCGGCGGGACCCACGTCAACACGAGTACCCGGCGGGGCCTCCCGGCGCACCAGCGCCAGCGCGATCGGTCCGAGCCGGGGCGAGTCGGCGACGCTCGCGAGCCGCCCAACCACCCGGCCCTCGAGCGTCAGCTCGTCGCCCTGCGACGCCGGCCCGGACAGCCGTACGCCGCGCAGCTGCCGGTTGGGCTTGCCGCGGTAGTAGAGCCGCGCCACGGTCTCCTGCCCGACGTAGCACCCCTTGGTGAACGACACCGCGCGCTCGTTCAGCCCGGCCTCCTGCGGGATCACCGAATCATCGAGATCGATCCCGTACCGGGGCCGCCCGCGCTCGATCCGCAGAACCTCCGCGGCGACCTCGGACACCGGCAAAGCCCCGGCGTCCTCGAGCGTCACGCGCAACGCCTCAACCTCCTCGGCGGAGCACAGCAGATCGACGCCGACATCGGTCCGGATCGCGCGGGCGCTAACGCCGGCCCCCGGAACAGGGACCACAACGTGCGCGTGCTCCTCGGCCCCCAGATCAGTCGCGCCCCCGATCGCCCCCGCCTCCGGCCCGATCAGCGACAGCAGACCGCACTCGAGCGTCCGCTTGTGGAGCTCGACGTCGTACCCGATGCTGAACCGCCGGATCATGTTGAACAGCCCCTGGAGCGCGACTCGCTCGGTGTCCAGCAACAGCTCCTCGCCGGTGTCGAGGATCCGCAGATCGCCGAGCATCTTCCCCTTCGGCGTCAGAAACGCCGCATAGCAGCCAGAACCTGGGGACAGGCCCTCGACGTCGTTCGTGACCTGGCCCTGCAGGAAGCCGCGGGCGTCGGCGCCGGTCAGCGCGAGCTTGCCGCGCTCAGACCGGTCGAGCAGCCCGCACCCCGCGGTGATCGTCCGGTAGTCGGTCGCCAGTGTGTCGAGGGAGGCCATCAACCACAGCATAGGCACCGGGCAATGGCGGCCCGTTTCGCCCGCACTTGCCGAAACGCAATTTTAGGCGTACCATAAATTGTGTAATGGCAAGCCAGGACTCCACAGCAGCGATCCGCTCACAGGCGGTGCAGGACTACGCCAAGGCGATCTACGCCCTGGAACTGCGCGACGGCGACGCGGTCAGCACGAACGCGTTGGCCGATCGCCTGGGCGTGACCCCGGCGTCGGCCTCGGGGATGGTCAAGCGCCTCGATGAGCTCGGGCTGGTCGAACATCAGCCGTACCGCGGGGTGTCGCTGACCGAGGACGGGCGGCGGGTCGCGCTCGAGGTCATGCGCCACCACCGGCTGCTCGAGCTCTACCTGGTCAAGTCGCTGGGCGTGCCCTGGGATCGGGTTCACGCAGAAGCCGAGGTGCTCGAGCACGTCCTGTCCGAGGAGCTCGAGGAGCTGATTGCCGCCAAGCTTGGCGATCCCACGCACGATCCTCACGGCGATCCGATCCCGACTCGCGACCTCACGATCGAGGAGGGCTCGACCGTCAGCCTTCAGACGCTGGAGGTCGGCGCGCGCGGCACGTTCGCGCGGGTGTCCGACTCCGACCCCGAGATGCTGCGATTCCTGGCCGAGCGCGGGATCCCCCCCGGCGACACGCTCGAGGTCGTCGACAAGCAGCCGTTCGACGGTCCGCTGTTCGTGCGGTTCGGCGAGCACGTCCACGTGCTCGGCGGCTCACTGGCGCGCGCGATGCGAGTCCAGGTCGGCGCATGACGCTGCCCCGGCTCCGCCGCGAGCCCGCGTTCGAGGGCGCCACCGACGCAGGCACGGTCGCGCTGCGCGACGGCGTCGCGGTCCAGAGCCCGCTCGAGCAGCTGCTGGCCAAGGGCCGTCTGCGGGCCACGCTGGCGATGCTCGGTCCCGCGTTCGTGGCGTCGATCGCCTATGTCGACCCCGGCAACTTCGCGACCAACCTCCAGGGAGGTGCCAAGTACGGCTACCTCCTGCTGTGGGTCGTCCTGCTCGCGAACCTGATCGCGATGCTGATCCAGTACCTGTCGGCCAAGCTCGGGATCGTCACCGGCCAGAGCCTCCCCGAGAACATCCGGGGTCATTGGTCGCGACCGGTCAGCTGGGGGATGTGGATCCAGGCCGAGATCATGGCGATGTCGACCGACATCGCCGAGTTCCTCGGCGCCGCGCTCGGCCTGAACCTGCTCTTCGGCGTGCCGATGCTGGTGGCGGGGCTGATGACCGGAGTGATCGCGTTCGCGATCCTCGAGCTGCAAAGCCGGGGCTTCCGGCGCTTCGAACTCGCGATCACGGCGCTCCTGTCGATCATCTTCCTCGGCTTCCTCTACGAGACGCTGCGGATCGGGCCGTCGTCGCACGAGGCGCTAAAGGGGCTGCTTCCCGGCCTCGATGGATCTGGGTCGGTCTACCTCGCGGTCGGGATCATCGGCGCCACCGTGATGCCGCACGCGATCTACCTCCATTCCGCGCTGACGCAGGGGCGGATGCCGGTGCGCAGCGAGCAGGAGCGGGCCCGCGTTCTGAAGTTCGAGCGCCTCGACGTGATCATCGCGCTCGGCCTGGCGGGTCTCGTCAACATGGCGATGCTCGCGGTCGCCGCGAAGCTGTTCCACACCCCGGCGCTGTCAGGGTTGAGCACGATCCCGGCGGCCCACGAGGAGTTCGGCCGGCTCGTCGGAGGCGGAGCAGCGCTCGCGTTTGCGGTGGCGCTGCTGGCCTCGGGAGCTTCATCCTCGAGCGTCGGCACGTACGCCGGGCAGGTCGTGATGTCCGGCTTCATCAACGTCCGCATCCCGGTGATGGTGCGGCGTGCGCTCACGATGATCCCGGCTCTGATCGTGCTCGCGGTGGGCATGAACCCGACTGACGCGCTGGTCCTCAGCCAGGTCGTGCTGTCGTTCGGGATTCCGCTCGCGCTGGTCCCGCTCGTGATCCTCACGTGCCGGCGGAGCGTGATGGGGGTTCACGTGAACCGCCCGCTGACCACGGTGCTCGCGTGGGGCTGCGCGATCCTGATCACCGGGCTCAATCTGTTCCTGCTCTATCAGCAGTTCTTCTTGGGGTAGGGGCCGCCTTCGGCGGCGTCCATGGGGCCGGCGCCGGATGACTCGCGGCCGGCCGGTCTTGGCGAGGCCGGATGCCGAGCGGGCCGAGCCGCGAGCCGTCCGGTCAGGGGTCGCCGGGCCGTGGACCGCTACGCTTCGCGACCGATGGGTCTAGCCGACACCTTCCAGCAGATCGTCGACTCGCTACCCGACGACTGGACCGACCTCGAGCTCGACCTGCGCATCTTCGACGAGCGCCGGTACGTCGACGCCGCGGTCCTGCTCGTCACCTGTAACGCCCAGCCCTATTCCAAGAACGATTGGCACTGGCGGCTGCTGGTGGCGCACCGGTTCGGCCACGCCGCCTCGGCGCCGGCGGTCCACGCGGCGCTTCGGCTGCTCGACGAGGCCGAGATCGACGGCGAGCTCGCGGTGCGCGAGGCTCGGAGCGGGCGGGTCGAGGTCAACCCGATGTGGGGTCGGACCGAGGCCGTCCGCGAAGAGTTCCGGCGGATCCGCTCGCAGTAGCGGGTTACGGCGTCCGGGCATGGCGCGAGTCGTCTTGTTCATCCCCGACCTCCTGTTCGGCTCGAACGTCGTCGGAGCGATGCAGGCCGCAGGCCACGATCCGGTTCTGGCCGGAGACGCATACGCGGTCCAGCGCGACCTGCCCGGAGCCGACGTGCTCGTCGTCGACCTGACCGCGGACGTGCCCGAGCGGCTCGAGCAGCTCGAGGCGATGCCGCTCGAGGGGGTGAGGACGCTCGCGTTCTACTCGCACGTCGAGGCGGACGTCCGCGCCCGAGCCGAGCAGGCCGGGCTCGACCTGGTCGTGCCGCGCTCGCGGATGGCGCGCGAGGGTGCAGCGCTCGTCGACCGCCTCGCCGAGTCCTAGGGAGAGACCCCCTGGAGCTCGACGGGGCCGACCGTCGGGTTGAGCTCGGTCTTCTGGTCGACGCCGGGCGGCGTGATCGTATCGATCACCTTCGGCACGGTGCTCGGGCCCACGCCGCAGATCGAATCGGCGGTGTCGTTGGCCGGGCAGACGCCGAACGTGAAATCGCCCGCGGTCGGGGTGAAGGCCCGAGCCTGATCGGAGCTGAACCCGTCCTGCCCGGTCAGCGCGACCGTGAACACCCAGCCGGGTCCCGGCGTGCCGAACTGTGACTGGGGAAGGATCAGTGTCGCCGTGCCGCTCGGGTCGTCGACCACGAACTGGGCGGTACCGACCGAGTCGCCGGAGGAATCGACCCAGATCGGCGCCGCGAATCCCTGAGCCTCGAGCCGCTGGCTCCACGCGTCCGCCGGAGCGATCGTGTAGTTGCGCGACGTAAACGGGGCGGCGGTCGAGAAGCCGGACGTCGCCGTCGGATCGCGCACGTAGACGTCGAGCAGCTGAGCGCCGAAGTCGCTGCCAAACGTGTTGACGAGATCGCGGATCTTGACCTGGATGTACACGTCGGTGCCGGTCTCGCTGACCTGAAGGTTCGTGAGATCGAACGCGCCCGGCACGAACACCGAGTTGGTCGGGTAGACGTAGGTTCCCGGGCCGTAGTCGTCACCGCTCGGATCGGAGACGTTGAGCACCGTGGTTCCGGGTACGCCGACGACCGACAGCTGGTCGTAACCGGTGTTGTGGCCGGACGTCGCCGTGACCGTGATCATGGTCGCGGGGAAGGTGAACGGCAGCGACAGCGTCCAGCCTCCGGACGAGTCCGCGACCGCCGACGCCGTCGCGACCGGGCCGCCGGTCGCCGCGAGCGCTTCGGCATCGACCCGCGCTCCAGGTGCGGTCGTGCCCGTGACCGTCACCGGGGAGCCGTCGACGCTCCCGCCGTTGGCCGGCGAGGTCACGGTCAGCGGAAGCGTCCCGGGCATGCCGTGGCGGACGTAGCGGTCGCTGACGATGTCCGGCGTCTCGAGGTCGCGGCCCGTGCTGAGCGCCAGCGTCAGCCGCGCGTACTGCGACTGGGCCCAGGTGAGCGGGCTGGCCGAGCCGGCCGGCTGACCGGGCTCAAAGCCGATCGACGCGGTCGTCGGATCGGTCCCGAACGGCGAGGCGGCGAGCGACGGGTCCTCCCACGCCTGCTCGGGCTCGAGGCCCTGGCCCGAGGTCATGTTGCGCATCGAGGTCAGCAGCTGACCGGCGAAGCCGAAGTGGCCGTCGGCGACCTCGTACTCGCCGCGCTCGCCACTCAGCACCGGCCACAGGTGACCTGTCCCGGTGTCGGTCGTCGGCCACGGCGCCCCGGGCGGCGAGCAGCTCGATCCGCTCGGCTGGAAGCAGTCTCCGTAACCGTCCTCGGACTCGCTCGCGTTCGTCCCGTATCGGTAGAAGCCGGGACCGCTCGGCGTCGTTCGCTCGATCGTCGCGTCGACCACCTTGAGCGAGTTCTCCACATCCGGATCGCTCGCCGGGAGCACCCCGAGCCGCACGAGCTCGAGGAACCCGGCGTCGATCACCTGGCGCTGATCGAACGATGCAGTGATGCCGTTGCCCAGCGTGTATGTGATCGCGGCGTTCGGGTCGCCGGTCTTCGACAGGCGGATGAAGTACGGCGGCGTGTGGAACGGACTGTCGGTGGTCACCGTCCAGGTCTTGATGTTGTGCGCGAAGTAGTCGGCGGTCGCCTGGTAGACCCGTTCGCGTGTCGTGTCATGGTTGACGCGCGCGATATTCGCGGCCGCGGTCAGGCCGGCGATCTCGGCCGCGATCGTCGACGGCGAGTAGCCCGACTGCTCCTCCCAGCGCTCGACCCCGTCCGACGGGCCGTGTGCGACCAGGAAGTCGGCGGCCGGAACCACGTGCTTCCAGTAGAGCGTGGAGTCGCCCGCGAGACCGGACTGCCAGGCCATCAGGATCGGGTAGGAGGTCTCGTCCAGCTGGGTGCCGCCGGTGTCCGGCGCCACCTTGCCGTTCTCGAGCGAGTTACGCGGCATCGACCCGTCGGGTTGCTGCTGGCGGTCGAACAGGAACAGGGTCGCGTCGCGCGCGGTCTTCACGTCGCCGGCCACCAGCAGCCCCGCGAATGCCTCGTACAGGTCGCGCGCGAACACCTCGCGGTAGGAGCCGAAGTACGTCGGCTCGTTGTTGGTGAGGTTGCCGGCCGGGACGGCCTGGCCCCAGGGCGAGGCAAGGCCGGCGGCGATCGCGCCCGGGAACTGCTTGTCCTCGCTCGCCTTGACCACATTCACCGACTCGTAGTACTCGCGGACGGCCGCGAGGCCGAGGCTGAATGACGGACGGCGGAGACCTGCGTCGTAGCGGACCCACTGGCGCTCGTAATCGGCCCACGCGCGGTCGAAGCTCTGCGATGCCGATGCGCGTGCCGCGTCCGTCGCGGCTTTCTGCGTCTGGCCGAACCCGAGCGCGAGGTTCACGGTGCCATCCTTCGGGAGACGGACGGCGGCGGTGAGCGTGACGTGCCCGTCCGGGGCGGACGTGTACTGAGTCAACGCATGGCTCGAGTCGAGCATGGTCAGGCCGTCGCTGGCCGAGTCGGCGTAGCCGACGCTGGCGTCGCTGAAGCCGTTCGACGACTCGAGCGCCATGTAGGTCTGCACGGCGTAGTCGCGGTTCACGGCGTTCGTCGTCGTGTTGATCCGAGCCGGGTCCCTGGTCCGTCACGCCGTCGCTGTAGAGCACGAGGCTGTCGCCGGGGCCGAGGCGCACGTCGACCTGGTCGAGCCGGACCTCGGGCCAGATGCCGAGCAGATCGCCGTGCGCGCCCAGAGTCTCCGGTTCGCCGACATCCGAGACGAAGATCGCCGGCGGATGGCCTGCGCACGCGACCGTCACATGCGCCTCGTCGCCGCCCACGCTGAGGAGGGCGTAGACGATCGTGATGAAGCGCCCGTCGGGATCGTGGCGGCGCATCGTGTCGTTGAGCGCGCGGAGCACCTCGGCCGGTGAGCGCGCCGATCCAGCAAAGCTCCGCAGCGTCCAGCGAGCCATCGCGGTGATCGTCGCGGCGGCCGCGCCCTTGCCGCAGACGTCGCCGAGCACGACCGCCCATCGGCCGTCCGCCACCGGGAACACGTCGTAGAAGTCGCCGCCGACGAGATCGCCGGCGCCCGCCGGCAGGAAGCGGATCGCGAGCTCGCACGACGGGACCTCGGGGATCGTGGTGGGCAACAGGCTCTCCTGCAGGATGCGGGCGGTGTGCTCGCTGCGGCGGTACAGGGCCTCGGCGCGCTCCCGGGCGCGCTCGCGGCCGACCACGAGCCACCCGAGGAAGCCTCCGAGCGCGAGCGTGAGCAGGGTCAGCACGATCAGCACAACCACCGCGACGGTCACGGCGGTGTTGGCGGAGCTGCGCGCGGCGCGCTGCCGGGCCGCCTGCCGCTCCGAGATCAGCTGCTCGAGCTGTTGGGTCTGAAGACGGATGCCGTCGACCAGTTGTTTGCCGAGCGTGGTCGTCGCGACCGAGCGCGCCGCACTGGGGTCGCTTGTGACCTCGGCGATCACGCCCGGCACGTAGTCGCTCGTGTAGGCGCGTGCGGCGTTGGCCAGCGCGTTCGCCCGCGCGACGTACGCGCCCTCCTGTTTGGCGGCCTGCTCGAGCGCGACCGCGGCGGTCGGCAACTGCCTTCGGGCCGTCTGCGTCGGAGCGAGGAACAGCGGCTTGCCCGTGATCACATAGCCCCGGAGTCCCGTCTCCGCGTCGACCACCTCGCGTTCGACGTTGATCGTCGCCGCGAGGTACGAGCCGGTACTGAGCGTCGACTTCGCGGTCGCGCGGAGATGGACGATGTTCCCGAGCAGCAGCGCGACCCCGAGCGCCACCACGGCGCCGCCCGCGGCGACGGCTACGAGCACGCCCGCGATCAGCCGGGTACGTGACCTCATCTCGCCGCGTATGTGGGGTCGAACATGTGCGCGACGTCAGGTGGGTGGCTCACGATCCCAAACCGTGCCTCCCAGCGGGCCCAGGTCGCAAGCGTCGCCTCGTCGAGCACGCCGACGCGGCCGTCGGGGCCCTTGAAAGCCGGAAGCAGCCCGGTGAGCTGGGTGGTGACGAGCGTCGGATCGAGCCCCGCAGCCTGGCGCTCGAGGTCGCGCGCCGCCGTGTGGGGGTGGGCGAGGGTGAAGTCGTAGCCCGCGACGAGCGCGTCAACGACCCCGTGGGCGAGTGCCGGGTCGTCGCGGAGCGTCTGGCTCGTCGCGCAGAGGACGAGCTCCGGATAGGAGGGAGCGCCGTAGTCGTCCACCCGGAACACGTGGAAGCCGGGTCGTTTGCTCCGGATCGTCACGCCCTCGTCGTTCCAGAACGCGGTGGCGGCGGCCACCCGTCCCGCGAGCAGGTCGGCGACGGCGTTGAAGCCGATAGTGATCGTCTTGACCCTGGACGGGTCGCCGCCCGAGCCGGTGACGGTTGACTTGAGCACCGCGGTGTCGCTCGGGACCCCGGTGATTCCGACCGTCTTGCCCACGAGGTCCTTTGGCGAAGCCACGTTTGGGGCCGCGATCACGGCCGCGAGCGGCCGCTGGACGATCGCCATGATCCCGACGATGCCGGGTTGGGTGGGGGCGGATGCATCGGCGATCGCGAGGTCGTGGATGTCGAGGATCGCGAAGTTGACCTTGCCGGTCTCGAGCAGCTTGATCGAGTCGGTCGTGGCGGTCGGCGCGATCACGTGGAGCCGCACGCCGTGGTCGAGGTCGTAGTGGCGCGCGAGCGCGGCGTAGATGCCCGTGTGGACCGCGTTGGGGGTGAAGTCGAGGATCAGCGTCGCGCCCCGGGTTTGTGCCCGTTCGGCGCTTCGAGCCACCTTGGTGGTGGACGTTCCGGAGCCGCAGCCGGCGGCGACGGCGGCCACCGCGGCCAGCAGGCAGGCGGACGCCGCTCGGCGAAGCATCGCTCCTCGCATCAGCGGGGCCAGGATAGGCGCTAAGTCGAGGCGGGAGAGTCGCTTCGTAGAATGGGCCGGCGCATGCGTCGCCGTGTCACGTTCAGCCGGAACCTCACGCTGTCGCTGTCGCGGACATGCCGCTGCTACTGCAAGTACTGCGCGTTCGCGACGCACAAGCCCCATCTCCACGCGCCGGACGAGGTCGTGGCGCTGCTGGATCGGGCGGTCTCGCGGCACCACGTGAAGGAGCTGTTGGTGCTCACGGGCGAGAAGCCGGAGGTGAACGCAGGGGTCGCGGCGCTCCTCGAGTCTTACGGTCATGAGGACTTCACGTCGTATGTGGCGTGGGTCTGCGAGCGGGCGTTGGAGCGGGGCCTGTTGCCGCACACGAACCTCGGGGTGCTCGACGCCGGCGATCTCGCGCGCCTGCGGGAGGTCACCGCGTCCCAGGGGCTGATGCTCGAGTCGATCAATCCGGACCTGGTCGCACATCAGGGCTCGCCGACCAAGGATCCCGCGGTCCGGCTCGAGACGATCGCGGCCGCGGGCGAGCTGAAGATCCCGTTCACGAGCGGGATCCTGGTCGGGATCGGCGAGAGCGAGGACGAGCGTGTGGCGGCGCTCGAGGCGATCGCCGAGTTGCACGAGCGCTACGGGCACATCCAGGAGGTGATCCTGCAGAACTTCGTGCCGCATCAGAGCTACTACGGGCGCGAGCCGGCGCAGATCGCCGGCGCGGCCACCGATGAGTACTGGCGGACCGGGGTGTGGGATGGGCCTCACCTGGACGCGCCTTCGTGGGCGTGCGAGGTCACGCTCGAAGATTTGAAGCGGTTGATCGGCGAGGCGCGGCGGTTGATGCCGGGGGTCGGGATCCAGGTCCCGCCGAACCTGTCGGACTGGTGGGTCGAGCTGGTGCGGGCCGGCGCGACGGATCTTGGGGGCCTGAGCGCGAACGGCGATCACATCTCGCCCGAGCACCCGTTCCCGTCGCCGACCGAGGTCCGCAAGCGCCTGCGGGCCGACGGGGTCGCGCTATCGGAGCGGCTGTGCGTGTACCCCGAGTTCATCGATCCCGAGTGGGTCTCGCGTCCGGTGATGGACGTGATCAAGGCCGCGTACTGGTCGTTCATCCCGCGCCGGGGGTCGGGCCGGCGGGGATCGGTCGAGATCGGTGACGGGGTCGCGCCTCGGGCGGTGTCGCGCGCTCGCGACGGCGTCGCGCTGACGCCGGAGGAGCTCACCGCCCTGTTCGCCGAGACCAGGCCGTCGGTGATCGAGGAGATGCGATGCGCGGCCGACGAGCTCCGGAGCGAGCTCGCCGGGGAAACGGTCACGTTCGTCGTGAACCGCAACATCAACGTCTCCAATATCTGCACGGTCGGCTGCGCGTTCTGCGGCTTCGGGCAGTCGCGCCGGTCGCCAGACGCCTATGAGCACTCCGAGGAGGAGTTCGTCCGGCGCGTGAACGAGGCCGTCGAGTTCGGCGCCACCGAGATTTGCATGCAGTCGGGCATCCATCCCGAGTGGGGCGTCGAGGATTACGAGAAGTGGCTTCGGGTTGCGAAGCGCGTTGCTCCCGACATCCACCTCCACGCCTACTCGCCGATGGAGGTCGCGCACATGTGCGACGTGTCCGGGCTGTCGCCGCGCGCGGTGTTCGAACGACTGCGCGAGGCGGGCTTGGGCTCCACGCCGGGAACGGCGGCGGAGGTGCTGCACGACGGCGTCCGCGAGCGGATCTCGCCGAACAAGCTGCCGGTCGCGCGCTGGGTCGAGATCATCGAGGCCTCGCATGCCGAAGGGATTCGCTCGACCGTGACCGTCATGTTCGGCCACGTCGAGGAACCGTGGGAGCTCGCCGAGCACATGCGCGTCGTGCGTTCGCTTCAGGAGCGGACAGGAGGGTTCACGGAGTTCGTGCCGCTGTCGTTCATCCCGTTCCACACCCTGCTCGGCCGGACCCACGGCGTCGAGGAGATCACGCGCGAGGAGAACCTCAAGCACACCGCCGCGTTCCGGCTGGCGCTCGGGAAGACCGTGCCATCGCTGCAAGCGTCCTGGGTCAAGATGGGGCTCGACGCCGCCACCGAGTCGCTTCGCTGGGGCGTCAACGACCTCGGCGGCACGCTGATGGAGGAATCGATCTCACGGATGGCCGGCAGCTACCACGGGGTCAAGCTCGATCCCGCCGACCTGGTTGCCGCCGCCCATCGGGCCGGCCGCCCGGCCGCGGAACGGACGACGCTGTACGAGATCGTGCGGTCGTACCCGCTATCTGTCGCGGCGTGAGCCTCGATCAGCCCATCACCGACCGCTCGCCGTCTCTGTTCGCAGGTGTCGAGCCGCTCGAGGTGTTCGTCGAGCTGCTCGCAGAGATCGACATGCACACCTCGCCGACCGAGTTCTACGACCGGATCTGCGAGGCCATCTGCCGCCTGACGACGATGCGCCGCGCCGCGATCTTCATGGCCGACGGCGCGCGCCGCCGCGTCCGCGCGATCGGCTCCTACGGGATCCCGTTCGACCAGCTGTCAGGGATCAGGCCGACGCTTGTCAACACACCGATAGCGCAGCGCGCGCTGCTCGAGGACAAGGTGGTCGTGGTGTCCGAGCGGATCGAGGAGGAGGTCCCGCCCGAGTACGCGCAGCTCCTCGGGGTCACCACGCTCGTGTGCACGCCTTTGAGTGCGGGCGGCTACGCCTACGGGGTCATCTGCGCCGACCGCGGCGGCGGGCGGTTCGAGCTGTCCGACGGCGAGCGCCACCTGCTGTGGACGCTCGGCAAGACCGCGGCGCTCGTGGCCGCCGCGCGTAACGTCACCCGCCAGCAGGAGCGGACCCGGCGGCTCGGCGAGCGACTCGACCTCGCGCGCGAGATCCACGAGCGCGTGTTGCAGCGCCTGTTCGGGGTCTCGCTCGCGCTCGGCGCCGAGCAACCGCTCGACCGCGAGGAGCGCGAGCGCTGCCGGATCGAGATGCAGGAGGCGCTGGCCGATCTGCGGCGCGCGCTCGAGCGGCCGCTGGCGCCGCTCCCGCCGGAGACGGGTACGACGCTCGCGGCCGAGCTCGACCGGGTCAGGAGATCGCCGGGCATGGTCGTCGCGGTCGACTGGCGCGGCGAGTCGTCGGTCCCCGCCGACCTCGAGCCGCTCGCCCAGTCGGTGCTCGCCGAGGCGCTCCGCAACATCGCCAAGCACGCCGACCCCTCGCGCGTCGAGGTCTCGGTGTCGCGCGACCAGGAAACGTTCACGCTCGAGGTGCGCAACGACGGTGCCCGCCCAGCGGACGGCGATCCGGGAATGGGTCTGCGGCTGGCGACGTTCGAGGCGATCCAGCAGGGCGGCATCGTCGAGTCCGGGCCGTTCGACTCGGGCCGGTGGCGGGTGCGGCTGGTCGTCCCGCTTCAGCAGGAAGAGCAGTGATCGACGACCGGCGGCTCCGCGTGCTGGTGGTCGACGACCACGACGTCGTCCACTGGGGCTTCCGGGTGCTGCTCGGCGAGCAGCCGTGGGTCGAGCGCTTCTTCCAGGCCCGCACCGGCGCGGAGGCGATCGCGCTGACCCGCGCCCACAAGCCTCACGTCGCGCTCGTCGACCTGTTCCTCTCGGGCGAGTCCGGCGCTGAGTTGTGCGCCGCGATCCGCGAGGCCTCGCCGGCGACGCGCGTCCTGCTGATCTCGGGCGCGGGAAGGATGTCGCCCGCGGCCGCCCGCGCCGCCGGCGCGTCCGGGTTCGTGTCCAAGGACTGGGAGGCGAGCCGGGTCGCCGCGGCAGTTCGGCGAGTGGGGCTTGGCATGACCACGTTCCCGACCAAGGCCGAGCAGCCGGCCCCGCTGTTGACCGAGCGCGAGCGCGAGGTGCTCGACCTGATCGCGGTCGGGTCGACCAACCGCGAGATCGCCGAGCAGCTCTACCTGAGTCCACATACGGTCAAGGAGCACACGAGCGCGCTGTATCGCAAGCTCCGCGCACGCAACCGGGCGGAAGCGGTGCAGCGGGCGCAGCGGATCGGGTTGTTGGGTTAGGGCCCGGCGTGATCGTCGGCGAGGGTGCTTTTAACGGCGGGCACCTGGAGAATGGGAGTGGCACCGGCCGGGGCGGCCGCGGCCCGAGTCCCAGCAGGTTCTTTTGGGCCTCAGACACCTGGGATCGGCCATCGCGACCACCTCGCCCCACCCTCAGGTGCCGCCGTTAAAAAAACCGCCCGCCAACGACAACTCAGGCCGATCGACCCGGTCGAGGGCACCCCGGACCTCGACCCCCGTCCGGACGGGGTCGCATGGCCCCATGGATGCCGAGCGCAGCGAGGCCCAGAAAAGCCGGCGCTACTTGTCGCCGCCGGGGCGCATGAAGCGCTCGAGCGCCGGCAGCTTCAGCGCGTGGGGGATGTAGCGGCTGGCGAGCATGCCGACACGGATCGGCAGCCCGGGCACGACCACGCGCTCGCCGGAATCGAGCCCCTCGACCCCCGCGCGGGCGGCGTGCTGTGAGGAGATCAGCGCGCCGGGGACGGCCCGCTCGAACGACTTGCCGGTCGAGGTCTCCCAGCCGGCGATGTCCCAGAAGTCCGTCTCGACCGGACCTGGGGCGAGCGCGGTGACGGTGACGCCGTGGCCGCGCAGCTCCTGGTGGAGCGCCTCGGACAAGGTCAGGACGTATGCCTTCGCGGCCGAGTAACCCGCGGAGTAGGGCATCGGCTGCATGCCGGCGGTCGAGGCCACATTGAGGATCCCGCCGCGGCCGCGCTCGACCATCGCCGGCGAGAACACGCGCGTGAGATACACGACCGCCTCGACGAGCACCCGCACCTGCTCGAGCTCGCGATCGAGGTCGGCCTCGTAGAACGGGCCGCCGGTGGCGAAGCCGGCATTGTTGACGAGGATCTCGACGTCGAGACCGAGCTCCTCGATGCGCCCGGGGATCCGCGCCCGCGACGCCGCCTTGCCGAGATCGCACGCGACCGTCTCGACCCTGACGCCGTGCTCTTCGCTGAGCTTGTCGGCGAGCGCGACGAGCCGCTCCTTGCGGCGCGCCACGATCACGAGGTTGTGCCCGCGCGCCGCCAGCAGCGTGGCGATCTCGGCGCCGATCCCGGCTGATGCGCCCGTGACGAGGGCGGCGGAAGAGGGTGTTGGCTTGGGTAGGCTCAAGGCTGTCGGGGCGGGTCTGGATCCGGAAAGTTCGGCTCCCCCCGAACGGGGGGAAGTCCGCTAAGCGCCTGTATCCGGACCCGGATTGCCGCGTAGGGTGATAGCAGAATGGGAGTCACTTCGATCCTGTTTCCCGGTCAGGGGAGCCAGACCCCTGAGATGCGTGAGACCGTGGCCGAGATCCGGCCCGACCTGCTGTCGCTCGCCGAGGAAATCGTCGGCGAGGACGCGTTCGCGCGTGCCGAGGAGGGGACGCGCTTCGCGCAGCCCGCGATCTTCTGCGCAAGCTTGGCGGGGTGGGAGGCGCTCGGGCGGCCTCCCGGAGATTTCATGGCGGGCCATTCGCTCGGCGAGCTCGCTGCGCTGGTCGCGGCGGGCTGCCTCTCGGAGCGCGACGGACTCGAGCTCGTGGCGCTGCGGGGCAAGCTGATGCAAGAGTCCGGCGAGCGCGCCGGCGACGGCGGCATGTTCGCGCTGATGGGCGCCGGTGCGGCGGATCACGCGCCCGAGCTCGCGGACGCGCACGGTCTGTCGGTCGCGAACGACAACTCGCCGCAGCAGGTGGTGCTCTCAGGCGACCGCCGGGCGTTCCCGGAGGCGATCGCCGCCGCCAAGGAGCTCGGCCTGCGGCCGATGGAGCTCCCGGTCACCGGAGCGTTTCACTCGCCGATGATGGCCGAGGCGGTTCCATCGTTTGCCGCGGCGCTGGATGCGGTCGAGGTGTCGCCGCCTCGAGGCGTCACGGTGTTGTCGGCGGTCACGGCCGAGCCGTTCGTCGATGTGCGCGCCCAGCTCGCCCAGGCCCTGACGATGCCCGTGCGCTGGCGCGAGGTGATGCTCGCGATGCGCGAACGCGGCGCCGAGCGGTTCGTCGAGGTCGGGCCCGGCCGGGTCCTGACCGGACTCGTCAAGCACACGCTGAAGGACGTGGAGCTCGCCCATGCTTGAGTCGCACCTGATCAGCCCACAAGCGCAGAGCAGCATCAACGGCGACGAGCCCGCGCGCCCTGCGCTCCTGTCGGTTGCCGCCGAGGTTCCGTCCGCGCGCGTCACGACCGCCGAGCTCGCCGAGCGGCTCGGGGTCAGCGAGGACTGGATCGTTTCGCGAACCGGCATTCGCGCCCGGCCCGTCGCCGCTCCCGACGAGCGGCTGTCGGACTTCGCCGCGCGCGCCGGCCGCGAGGCGCTCGCGCGGGCCGGCGTCGACCCGTCCGACGTCGACCTGGTGCTGGTGGCGACGCTGACCCAGGACGAGCTCATGCCGAACGCGGCGCCGGTCGTGGCGCACGAGGTCGGCGCGCACCGCGCCGGAGCGATCGACCTGGGCGCCGCGTGCACGGGGTTCCTGTCGGGGCTGTCGCTCGGGGCCGCTCAGATCGAGACCGGACGCGCCGAGTGTGTGCTCCTGATCGGCGCGGACTTCACCACCCGCATCGTCGACTGGGACGACAAGCGGACCGCGCCGCTGTTCGGCGATGGCGCGGGTGCCGTCGTGCTCGGTCCCGTGGCCGGTGGCCTCGGCGCGATCGGCCCGATCGTGCTCGGCGCCGACGGATCCGGCGCACCCGCGATCCAGATTCCCCATTCGGACCGCAAGCTCCGGATGGACGGGCCCGAGGTCTACCGCCACGCCGTGGCGCGGATGGGCGAGGCGACGCTCGCGGCGATCGAGGGAGCGGGCCTCACGCTCGAGGACATCGACCTGTTCGTCTACCACCAGGCCAACGGCAGGATTCTCCGCGCCCTCGCGGAAAAGCTTCACCTTCCGTCCGAGCGCGTCGTGGACTGCATCGAGAACCTGGGCAACTCCTCGGCGGCCACGTTGCCGCTTGGCCTCGTCGCGGCCGAACACGACGGGCTGCTCAAGCCGGGCGCTCGCGTGCTGCTGAGTGCCTTCGGCGCCGGTTTCACCTGGGGCGCCGGCGTTATCGAATGGGGAGGCTCGGACAATGGCTGAGCCGGGGCCGAAACGCGAGGGCTCAGCGCTCGTCACCGGAGCCTCTCGCGGGATCGGCGCGGCGGTCGCCCGCGCGCTCGCCCGTGATGGCTGGCGGGTCGGCGTCAACTACCGCTCGGATCGCTCGGGAGCCGAGGCCGTCGTGAGTGACATCGAGCGTGACGGCGGCGAGGCGGTGGCGCTGGCCGCGGACGTCGCCGACCCGGACGCGCCCGACGAGTTGTTCGGAGCGCTCGAGTCGCGCTTCGACGGTCCCGTCCTCGTGCTGGTGAACAATGCCGGCATAAGCCGCGACGATCTCACCCCGTCGCTCGACGACGAGGAATGGAACGCGGTGCTCGAGACCAATCTGACCGCGGCCTTCCGACTTACTCGGCGCGCGCTGAAGGCGATGCTCCGCGCTCGCTCGGGCCGGATCGTCAACGTTTCCTCCGCCGTGGCGCTGCGCGCGAACCCCGGTCAGGCGAACTACGCCGCCGCCAAGGCCGGGCTGATCGCGCTGACCAAGACTTCGGCGGTCGAGGTGGCGCGGCGCGGCGTGACCGTGAACGCGGTCGCACCCGGACTGATCGAAACCGATTTCATCGGCGGGGCGTCGAAGGACATCGTCCAGGCGATTCCCGCCCGCCGCATCGGCACACCCGAAGAGGTCGCCGCGTGCGTGCGCTTCCTGACTTCAGACGAGGCCAGCTACGTCACCGGCGCGGTGCTCACCGTCGACGGTGGCCTGGCGGCCTGACAACCGTGAACCACAACCACTGAAAGAGGTCTGACCCATGGCAACCGTCACCGCAGAGCAAGTTGAGACGAGGGTCGTCGAGACGCTCGCGAGCTTCGGCCCCGACGCCGACCAGATCACTCGTGAGTCCACGTTCGAGGAGCTCGACATCGACTCGCTCGACCTCGTCGAGCTGGCGCAGGTCGTCGAGGACGACTACGGCGTGGTGCTCAAGGGCGAGGACATGAAGGAGCTCAAGACCGTCGGGGATGCGATCGACCTGATCGTCAGCCGGGCGGAGTAAGCCGGTCTAAGTGAGCTACGCGGATTCGAACGGCCACCGGCCCCTGCGACGTCAGGTCGTGATCACCGGGCTGGGCGCCGTGACGCCGCTCGGCGTCGGCGCCGAGACGCTGTATTCGCGCTGGGCCGCGGGCGAATGCGGGATCCTCGACGGCGCCGGCGCGTGCACCGACTTCGAGCCGAGCGAGGTGCTGTCGGTCAAGGAGATGCGCCGACTCGACCGGTTCTCGCAGCTCGCGCTCGTCGCGGCGGGCGAGGCGGTCGCCGATGCCGGCTGGGACGGCGGGCTCCCGTACGACCCGATGCGTGTCGGCTGCATCGTCGCCACCGGGATCGGCGGGATCCAGACGATCGAGCTGCAGCACGATGTGCTCCGCGAGCGCGGCCCGGCCCGGATGTCGCCCCTCGGAATTCCGGCGCAGATGTCGAACGCGGCCGCCGCGGCGGTGTCGATGAAGTTCGGCCTCAAGGGCCAGATGTTCAGCGTCGTGTCCGCCTGCTCGAGCGGCGCCCACGCGATCGGATGCGCGCTCCGGATGATCCAGTACGGCGACGCCGACGCGGTCGTCGTGGGCGGGGCCGAGGCGACGCTCACCCCGTTTGGCTTTGGCAGCTTCAACTCGATGCAGGCGCTGTCGCCGACGGGCATCTCGCGGCCGTTCGACGCGCGCCGCGACGGGTTCGTGATGGGCGAGGGCGCCGGCATCCTCGTGTTCGAGGACGCCGCGGCCGCCGAGGCGCGCGGCGCGCGGGTGCTTGGCGAAGTGACCGGTTACGGATCGACATCCGACGCGTTCCACCTGACGGCGCCGGAGCCGAGCGGTGAGGCAGCCACGCGCGCGATCGAGCTTGCCCTGGACGACGCCGGCATCACCCCGGAAGAGGTCGACTACGTCAACGCCCACGGGACGTCCACGCAACTCAACGACGCGGCCGAGACCGCAGCTTTGAAACGCGCGCTCGGCGAGGAGCGGGCCTACAAGATCCCGGTGTCCTCGACGAAGTCCGCGGTCGGGCACCTGCTCGGCGCGGCGGGCGCGGTCGAGGCCGTGGCCACGGTCAGGACGCTGGCCACTCGCGTGATTCCGCCGACGGTCGGCTACGAGGTCTCGGACCCGGACTGCGACCTCGACTACGTCCCCGGCGAGGCCCGTCCGCTGGTCATGTCCAACGGGCACCCGCCGGTTGCGATCTCGAACTCGTTCGCGTTCGGCGGTCACAACGTGACGCTCGTGTTCAAGGGGGCAGCGGCATGAGCGCGACCTTTGCGCCCGAGCGCGTCCGCCGCCTCGATCCGCTCGAGCGGCTCGAGGCGTTGTGCGACCCCGGCAGCGTCCAGCCGCTGCGCTCACGGGTCGTCCAGCCGCGACTCGGCGCCCGCGCGATCGCCGGCGATGGCGTCCTGGGAGCCACCGGCAGCGTCGACGGGCGGCCGATCGCTTGCTACGCCCAGGACGGGTCGTATCTCGGCGGGTCGCTCGGGGAGCGCCATGCCGACACGATCGTCCGCGTGCTGAAGACCGCGGAGCGCGCCAGGATTCCGGTGGTCGCGTTCGTCGAGTCCGGCGGCGCGCGCATGCAGGAGGGCACCGCCGCCTTGGCCGGCTACGGCCGCATCTTCCGCCACACGGTCGGGCTGACCGGCGTCGTCCCGCAGATCTCGGTCGTGTCGGGCGCATCGGCGGGCGGCGGCGCCTACTCGCCGGCGCTGACCGACCTCGTGCTCATGACCGAGGACGCCGCGATGTTCCTGACCGGGCCCGGCGTCGTGCGCGAGGCGCTCGGCGAGGAGATCTCAGCGGCCGACCTCGGCGGGCACCGCGTACACGACCACAACGGCGTGTGCCACCTGGTCGAGCACGACGAGCTCAGCGCGGCTCTGAGAGTGCGCGAGCTCTTGGGTTATCTGCCCTCGTGCGCAAGTGGTTCGTTGCCGGTCTTGGCTGCCGTCGATCCCGAGATCGATGACCCGGGCACCGTCGTACCCTCCGAGCCGCGGCGGGCCTACGACGTGCGCGACGCGCTGCGCGGGATCGTTGATGCGGGGTCGTTGCTCGAGCTATGCCCGCGCTGGGCTCGCAACGTCGTGACCACGTTTGCCCGCATCGAGGGCCGCCCGGTCGGGATCGTGGCCAACCAGCCCCATTACCTGGCCGGCGTGCTCGACGCCGAGAGCTCCGAGAAGGCGGCGCGGTTCGTGTCCTTCTGCGACTCGTTCGGTCTGCCGTTGATCGCGGTGGTCGACACCCCCGGCTTCATGCCCGGCTCCAAGCAGGAGCGGGCGGGCGTGATCCGGCACGGGGCCTCCCTGGTGAGGGCGTTCGCCGCGGCGCGCGTGCCGAAGCTCACGGTGGTCCTGCGCAAGTCCTACGGCGGCGCCTACATCACGATGAACTCGCGCGACCTGGGCGCCGACCTGGTGCTGGCGTGGCCGGAGGCCGAGCTCGGGATCATGGCTGCGCGGGCCGCGGTCGGCGTCGTTCACCGGCGCGAGCTTCGCGCGGCCGATGACGTCGAGGCGGCGCGCGCCCGTCTGGCCGACGAGTACGCCGAAGAGCACCTGCGCGCCGAGGCGGCAGCCGCGTCCGGATTCGTCGACGAGCTGGTCGAGCCCGCGCACACGCGCGAACGACTCGCCTACGCGCTGTGGACGCTCGCCGGGCATCGGCCGTGACCGTGTCGTGATCCTCGAGGGCAAGAAGCTCGTAATCACGGGCGTGATCACGAAGGACTCGATCGCGTTCCACGCCGCTTCGCGGGCCCTGGAGGAGGGAGCCTCGGTCGTGCTGACGAGCTTCGGGCGCGCGCGGCGGATGACCGAGCGGGCGGCGACGCGGCTGTCGTCCGAGGTGGACGTGCTCGAGCTGGACGTCAACAATCCTTCCGATCTGGAGGCGTTGACTTCATCGCTGAGCGATCAGTGGGGGTCTGTGGACGGTGCCTTGCATGCGATCGCGTTCGCTCCTGAGGATGCGTTGGGCGGAAGGTTCATGACCACCCCGCCGGAGAGCGCGGCCGCGGCGTTCCAGACGAGCGCGTTCTCGATGAAGGCGCTGGCGGCCGCTCTCGAGCCGCTGATGGGGCAGGGCTCGAGCATCGTCGGACTCGACTTCGACGCCTCCGTCGCTTGGCCGATCTACGACTGGATGGGCGTGGCGAAGGCCGCGCTGGAGTCGGTCTCCCGGTACCTGGCCCGGGATCTGGGTCCGCGTGGGATCCGCGTCAATCTGGTGTCCGCGGGGCCCTTGGGAACGGTCGCCGCGCGGGGGATCCCGGGGTTCGAAGGGCTGGCGGCGTTGTGGCAGGCGCAGGCCCCGCTCGGGTGGGATGTCGAGGATCCGGCGCCGGTCGCCGACGCGATCTGCTTCCTGCTGTCGGACTACGCCCGCGCGATCAGCGGCGAGATCGTTCACGTCGACGGCGGCTTCCACGCGGTCGGCGCGCCCGCTCAGGGCTAGACGCGGCCGCGTTTGTTGGACGTTTCGGCGGGCGGCCGGGGTCTAGCCTGATGTTCGTGGACCGCTGGCTGGCCAACCCGCGTCTCGTGCGCATCTCCGCGCTGCTGGGCGCGCTCGCGATCGCCTTCTCGAGCATTCTCGTCAGGCTGAGCCACGCCTCGCCGTCGACGGCCGCGATCTTCAGATGCGCGTTCGCGCTTCCCGTGCTGGGTGCGCTGGCGTTGCTCGAGGATCGCCGGTTCGGCGCGCGGTCCTGGGCGGATCGGCGCATCGGTATCGGGGCGGGGGTGTTCTTCGCGGCGGATCTGATCCTCTGGCACCACTCGATCGACGACGTCGGCGCCGGGCTCGCCACCGTGCTCGCAAACATCCAGGTGGTGGTCGTGCCGCTGGTGGCGTGGGCGATCCTGGCCGAGCGGCCGAGCCGTCGCGTCCTCGCGGCGCTGCCGATCGCGCTGCTGGGCGTGCTGTTGATCTCGGGCGTGCTCGAGCACGGCGCGTACGGCCGGGCCCCAGGTCGCGGCGCCGCGTTCGGGCTCGGGGCGGGACTCGCGTATGTCGGCTTCCTGCTGTTGCTGCGCCGGAGCAGCACGGACCTGCGACGCGTCGCGGGACCGCTGTTCGAGGCGACCGCGGTGGCGGCGGTGTGCTCGGTCGTGGCCGGCTTGATCGTCGGCGATGCCGATCTGACCCCGGGGTGGCCGGGCGTCGGATGGCTGATCGTGCTCGCGCTGACCTCCCAGGTGCTCGGCTGGCTCTTGATCACGACCTCGCTACCGCGGCTGCCGGCGGCGATCACCTCGCTGACGCTGACCGTCCAGCCGGTGGGCTCGGTGATACTCGCGGTCGTGATCCTCAGTGAGGCGCCGACAGCGCTTCAGCTGGTGGGCGTCGCGATCGTGCTCGTTGCCGTGATCGCCGCCACGGCGCCGGGCGTGCGCGCGCTACCGGAACAGGTTCTGAGACTCCGGGCGAATGATCGGCGCGGCGCCGGGGCCGTCGTCCGGGGTGACGTGGCGGCCCGCACCGCTGATCAGGATCACCGGCAGGGATCCGTCCTTGGTACGGGCGAGGTCAGCGGCGGCGGCTAACTCGTCGGCAACGGCGATCCAGGTGGCCCTGAGCTCGCGGCCGTCCTTGTCGGGTCGCCCCCGCCAGTCCTCGAGCGGGTTCAGGCCGGCACAGCCAATCGCGACGTCGACCTGACCGTGGCGCCACGCCCGGCCGAACGAATCGGTGATCAAGACGGCTGGGTCTTCGCTGATGAGCTGTTTCAGCCGCGCGCGGAGGTTCCGCGCGGACTCGTCCGGGTCTTGTGGAAGGAGGACCAGGGCGTCGTCGCCGGGGACGTTGGAAGCGTCCACGCCGGCGTTGGCGCAGACGAACCCGTGCCGGGTGACGGTTATGAGCGCTCCATGGGAGGCGCGGAGGACCTCGCGCGATTCGTCGAGAACCACCTGGACGCGTCTCGGGTCCTTGTTGAGGGCGTTCGCGAGCTCGATCGCCCTCGAACTCGGTTCTACGTCGCCGAGATGGCGGATCCGGCCCTCGGCCTTGGAGATGACCTTGTGGGCGACCACGATGACGTCGTCGCTCGTGATGGTCAGGTGCTGCGCGTTCGACGCAGTCGCGATCAGCGTCGCGAGGTCGTCGCCGGGGGAGACTTCGGGGATCCCGTTTATGGCGGTTACGGTCAGCGGCACTACGAGCTGGCCCGCATCAGCTGGTTGAGCATGCCGCGAGTATGGGCCGCTCCACCGTGGCTTTCGGCCAGCCGCCGAGTTAGCGCCTCGAGATCGTCGGGCGTGTCGACGTCGAGGGCGAGCGAGGACACCTCGACCACTTCGGCGGACACCCCGGCGGACTCCGCGTCGGCCATGTGGCGCCGACGGCTGTCCGGGCCGAAGCTCGGCGCGAGCACGTCCGGGGGTGCGAGCAGCAGAGCGTTCGTGCCCGTGCCGTGCCGGTCGGGGACGATCAGGGCGGAGCGCTCGCCGGCGGGATGGACGAGCAGCTGCTCTAGCTCCTTGGGGTCGAGGAGCGGACAGTCCCCGGGCACCAGCAGCGCCCGCTCGATCCCGTCCTCGAGCGCGGCCTCGATGCCCTTGTTGGCCGCGGTGTTGTGCCCGCGCTCGTCGTCCTCGACGACCGTCGCGCCGTATCCGGCGCCGATCCTCTGGGCGACGCGGTCGCCGCTGACGACGATCACCCGCTCGAGCGCGGGAACGCGGCGGAGCGCGACGAGCACGTCCGAGAACATCGCGTCGACGAGCGCGCGCCGGTCGGCGTCGCTCAGCTCGGAGCGAAGCCGCTGCTTGGCTTGCGAGAAGCTCTTCATCGGCAGGATCGCGAGAGTCCGCATGGCGCGCGAACGCTACCCGAGCGCGAGCGCGAACCGGAATGTGTCCTCGGCCACCCGCCGGCGCGCTTGCGCCGTGTCCATCCGGACATCGGTCTCGAGGGTGGGTAGGGCGGTCGCTCGCTGGTCGGCGATCAGGCCGTCGATGAGTTGGTCGTAGCTCTGCGCGATGCCGTCGCTGGTGAGCGAGCGTCCGGCCCATTCCATGAACGCCGCGGTCGGCCCTTTCAGCACCTTTCCACCGACGAACGGGCTCACCGCCACGACAGGTGCCTTGCTGTCGGCGAGCGCCTCGCGGATCCCGGGGACAGCGAGGATCGGGCCGATCGAGATGACCGGGTTCGAAGGGCCGATCACGATGGCGTCTGCGGTGGCGAGGGCCTTTAGGACCTCGGGGGTTGGGCGGGCGTTGTTTGCGCCGCGGAAGTCGACGTCCTGGACGGGGCTCTCGCCGCCGGCTCTGATCATGTACTCCTGGAAGGGCCACCAGCGGTCTCGGGCCATGACGTGCGTCCGCACCGGGGTGTCGCTCATCGGGAGAATCTGACCCGGGGCTTTGAGCCCTTGGACGATGGCGGCGTGGGCTGCGGTGAGCCGCTCGCCGTGGTCGAGCCTACGGGCGCGTTCGACACCGATCGCCAGATCCTCGTCCCCTAGGTTGAACCATACGTCGACGGACAGGCGCTTCAGGCCGTCCATCACGTTGAAGGTGTCGCCGGCCAGGCCCCAGCCGCGTTCGTCGATCCGGTCCGCGAGCCAGAACGTGACGAGATCAGGGTCAGGCGAGACATACGCGCCGTAGATCTCGATGTCGTCGCCGGTGTTCGCGATCACCGTCAGCGCGTCGCTGCCGACGACGTCGAGCATCCCGCGAGCGAGCTTCGCGCCGCCGGTCCCGCCGGCGAGCACCACGACCCGGGCGGTCATCGCCAGCCCCTCAATGAGAATTCAAGCCGGTGATCTTGATCCCCGCGCGGACCTTGTTCCGCACGTTGATCGAGATGATCAGCGCGGTGAACTGCTCGACGATCCGTGCCATCTCGAGCGGCCCGCAGTCGACGGGCCGCAATCCCGGGATCGCACTGACGAGAGCGGCAAGCGTCATCTTGTCCGCGCGGCGATCGCCGCACATGAGCACGTCCTCGTCGAGGTGATGGTCGAGATCGCTGAGGAGCGACGCACTCACGGTGTGGAACGCGGACACCACGTGCACGCCGTCGGGCGCCATCTCCTGCGCCTGCTGTGCCGCGGACCCCTGCCAGACGCCGAGCGTGCGCGTCGCCTTGCCGCTCACCGCGGCCGCGAGCGGGACCGTCGCGTCGATCAGCAGATGGTCCCCGGTGAGCGCCCCCTTGAGGTTCGTCAGGGTCTCGGACTGATTGCGGAAGGGCACGCTCAGAATGACGATCTCGGCGTGCTTGACCGCCTCGTGGTTCTCGAACCCGGTGAAGTTGGCGTCGGGTACCTGGGTCGACGCGCGCTCTGCGGCTTCCTGGGCGCGGTCGGCGTCGCGGGACCCGATGACGATCGGAATCCCGGCAAGGCCGAACCGCAGCGCCAGGCCGAAGCCGAGCGCGCCGGTGCCGCCGACGATGCAGACGGGGTTTGCAGGCACGGCGCGGGAGTGTACGGTTGTGTGGCGATGGGGCAGGGTGCGCCGTGAAGTTCGTTCGTGTCGTGGTTTTGGTCGTGGCGGCGGTGTTGGCCGTTGTCTCCGCCGGGGCAAGCGCCACCGCGTCGCAGCCCACGCCGCTCGCGGTCTCCACCGCCTCGGTTGGCCAGGACGGGCAGGATCTCGTCTGGCAGGTCGAACTTACGCGGCCCTTCTCCCCGGGCGCCCTCACCCGCGACCACCGGTCGCTCTGCCTGGTGATCGATCAGGGATCGAGCGTGGAGCTGTGCGTCGCCGGCCCGGGTCGGGGCCAGCACACGCCTTCGC
>Ga0335073_10002045_pt1 | contig 27622 bp, 21 predicted proteins | sample Lox_Sample_22_FD_207093 | JGI IMG/M metagenome (GOLD analysis project Ga0335073, IMG submission 207093) | Soil microbial communities from Loxahatchee National Wildlife Refuge, Florida, United States - Lox_Sample_2.2 | ecosystem: Environmental > Terrestrial > Soil > Wetlands | place: USA...
GCATTGCGGCAGCAGATCGCCTCGGCGATTCAGATTATCGTGCAAGTGTCGCGCATGAGCGATGGCTCCCGCCGGGTTACCCATATCTCCGAAATCACCGGTACCAGCGGCCAGGTCATCAGCATGCAGGACATTTTCCTGTTTCAGAAGCTCGGAGTGTCGCCGAACGGAAAAGTGCTGGGACGTTTTCACGCTACCGGCATTGTGCCGAAGTTCGCGGAGAAACTGCAGGCCGCGGGCACGCCGCTGGAAACGAACCTGCTCGACTGTTCGGAGGACGCTTGAATCCCGAAAATGAATGATCGTGCGCTATATCGAAGATGTTTCTCGCGTGCTGAACTCCGCCTATTGCCGGCGAGAGCGGTGCACCCATGTTTCTGATCGGCTTGGTCTTTGTCATCGCTCTGCTGTTGAGTTTTGCCGTCGTGTTGCTGCTGACCAGGCCCACACAGACCGAACGTGTTATCGAAGACCGTATCGCCAAGCTGAGCTGCACGCAACCTGGATCTCTGCAGCGAGACGATGTTGCCGAAATCGTCAAGCAAACCAGGCTGAGCGCCATGCCCTGGCTGAATTCACTGCTTCAGAATTTCCGTCCTGCACAGCAGCTGCAGCTGCTGATCTCGCAAGCCAGGAGCCCGTGGACGGTATGCGGGGTCGTGCGCGGCGGCATGTTGTTGGCGTTCATCGCCGGCCTGCTGGGATGGCGTCAATTCTCCCCAATCATTGCGCTTTTCGTGGCAGCTGTTCTCGGTGCTTCACCATTTCTGTGCCTCCGACTTCGCCGCGCCAGGCGCCTGCGGGAGTTTAACCGCCATCTTCCCGACGCTATCGATCTGATGAGCCGGGCCCTGCGCGCGGGACATTCCGTGCAGGCCGCGATCGAAATCGTCGGCGAAGAATCACCCGAGCCGGTACGCACCGAATTTCGCGAGGTCTATCGGCGGCAGAACTTTGGCTTGCCCGCCCGCGAGGCTCTCCTGGAGTTGGCCCGCCGCATACCCTTGCCCGAGCTGAACTTCGTGGTCACGGCGATGCTTCTCCAGAAAGAAACCGGCGGCAACCTCGTGGAGATCCTCGACCGCACGACCGCCGTTATTCGCGAACGGTTGCGCATCCAGGGTGAGATACGCATTTATACCGCACAGGGACGCATGACCGGCTGGATCCTTTCCGCCCTGCCGGTGGTGATGTTTTTTCTCATCAGCCTGACCAATCACGGCTATACCCGCGTGCTGCTGGAAGATCCCACGGGACGGAAGCTCGTCCTTACCGGCCTCGTGCTTATGGTCATAGGCGGGTTGGCGATTCGCAAAATCGTAAATGTCAGGGTGTGATACATGAGCCTCGCGATCGTGATCGGCATTCTGCTGACGGTCTTTGTCGCACTCTCGGCAGTGATGGTCCTGTTGCTGATGCGCCCCTCCAGTGGAACCAGGCGGCTCATGGAGGTCACGCGCGCTCCCTTACGCTTGACCGGGCAGCGCCAAAATTCCGGCAAGCGTCTCACGCGCTTTCTGTTGGGCGCAGCCCGATCGGTACGCACGCGAATGGGATTTTCGCAAGACGAGAAGTTGCGGCAGAAGCTGCTGGCGGCAGGTCTGCGCGAGAGCTCGGCGGTGGAAATCTATTTCGCCGCGAGGGTGCTTGCGCCCGTCCTCGGGCTGCTGGCCGGAACCTTTATCCGTGAGAATACCTTCTTCTGGATGCTCGTTCTCATGTTGCTGGCCTACCTTGCACCCGATCTCTGGTTGCAGCACTGCATCCACCGGCGAAGGGAACGGATCCGCCTTGGGCTTCCCGATGCGCTTGACCTGATGGTGGTATGCGTCGACGCAGGACTTGGAATCGATCAAGCGCTCTTGCGTGCTGGCCAGGAGCTTGCCCTGAGCCAGCCCGAGGTTTCCGAGGAGTTCATCCAGATCAACTTCGAACAGCGTGCCGGTAAGCCGCGGCTGGAGGCGTGGCAAAGCATGGCGGAGCGCACCGGTGTTGAAACCGTCAAAAGCTTCGTCCACATGCTGGCCCAGACCGACCGCTTTGGCACGCCGCTGGTGCGCGCACTTCGCGTATTTGCCGACGGCATACGCCAGACCCGTCGCCAACAGGCCGAGGAACTGGCCGCCAAGACCACGGTAAAACTCATTTTTCCTCTGGTTCTGTTTATCTTTCCTAGCATCTTCATCGTGCTCTTAGGGCCGGCCGTCATCTTGATCGCCAAAAACATGCAGGGAATTTTTAAATAAACAAGCTATTCAACAATCAAGGAGGTCACAATGGATACGGTTACCGTGATTCGGCTGTTGGCCGCGGTAGTGGCCGTAGCGCTGCTGGGTGTCGTGGTATTGCGGCGCAAGAAGCGCGCCTGATTCGCCATCGGCACGATCGTGTGTGCGAAGCCGAGAAGAGCAAAACACCTCACGACTGTCACGCCAGGCGATCTGGGCTGATCGCAATGAACCGATCCCGGGGGGCCAGCTCTCCGGGATTTTCACGTTTGCAGGTGGTGCGCGCTGCACTTCCTTCGCTCTACATCGCACGAAATAACCGTAATCTCTATATCCTACAGTGTGAGACATCGAGGATTCTTGAACGCTTATCGCGGTTGCCGCCCCCCATCGCGCAACGCAACGTTTTTGGTGCAAGTGCAACGAATGTTTTCTATCTGCACGCAAGAATATTTTCTCCAAGTCGGAATCTTCTGCCGGGCCTGCAGATTAGTGACGACTTTTGTTGCACTTGCGCCAATCTAAGTTCCACGGCGAATTCCCATCCTCAGAGTTGCCCAGATTTACACCGGCCTCCCCACGGTCCATAATGGTGTCGTCGGTTCTCAATCTTCCAAGCTTTTCCATTTCCGAACGACGTCCCACAATGTGGGAGGAGAAATATGCAGTCGATATCTGATGCCGAGACAGAACCTCGAAATCGAATCTGGTTCTTTCCGCATAAGTTTTGGGAAGCTACAAAAAACATGCCCAAAGAGCAAGCCGCCAACCTCATGGCCGAAGTGGAAGGCTACGCCGCTGCCGGCGACTTTCAGGCTCTCAGGAAATATCCCTTTGTTGTGGTGGGTGATCCTTACAAGAGAAACCGCGCAAAGCAGCCCGCTTGATTTCTGCTCATTGCGCTGATGCGGCGCGCCGACGGGGCCCCGCCGACCGGTCAAGTTGCTCGTCGGACGCGCATCGCGCGGACCAGAACCGGTCGGCGGCACGCAGTTTCCAGTAAATACCGCGCCCGTGCTACACGTTCAGCATCGCGGCTCATAGCCTGAAGGCCCTGAGCGCGAATTACCGCAGCGCTATTCTGGCAGTCCACCTCGACCTTCCCGATCCTGCCCTGGTGTGAATCATCGAATGCATTTGCCAGGCGCAGTATGCCCATCAACTGCAGAAGTTCCAGACGCGATTTTCGCTCAAGTCCTACAAACGAAGAATTCGCCGGAAGCGATCCGCGGTGATAACGGACCAGCATGGCAACTGCGCGCATCTCCTGTTCGCACCAACCAAGAGGCGGTTTGAGCTTGGAGATCAACCGGCGGCTCCGCTTATGATGTCCTGCTTCGTTCCTGTTCTTGCTTAAGCCAACTTCATGGAGGAGCGCAGCCACCTCGAGTATCTGCTGCGCCCGTACCGATGTGCGGACGATCCCACATTGTGATAGGCCGTTATAGAGCTCAAGCGCCAGCCGCGAGACAAGCCTGGAGTGCTCGATATCGGGGTCAAGAAAAGACGCCCACAAGCGCAGCTTTTCCATCCCTGCCTCTCGCAGCGCCTCGCCATGCGGCAGGTCAGCGCGCCACCTACCCCATAACGAGCCGCGGCCAACCATCTTTTTCCTGTATAACAGCAGACGTTTCGCACGCTCCGCCGCAATATGATCCTGCCAGCCTTGTCGCTCCTCAAGGGAGATTCCGCCGTGCGCTCTGATCATGCCGCGAAGAACATCAAGATCGTGAACCTCGCCCAGCGCGTCCTGCAGATCACGCAGTTCCTTTGCCCATTTCTGATGCCGTAGCGGTAGAAAATTTTCGACCGTGTAGCGAAAGCGCTTGAGTCCGATGCGCAATTGGTGCCACGCAAAGGCACTGCGGTTCCGAAGCGCCCGCCGGTGCAATTCGCGAGCTTCCATCCAACGCTCCAACGCCAGATGCTGAAAAACCGGGCCTTCTTGTGGCACTCTGTCGGTTCGGTTCGCCAGATGATCATTCAGAAGCACCCAGTGTTTGCGGTCGAAACCAGCCAGCGCCTGTTGTGCCGATTCCTTCAACTGCAATTCTTTGTGCTGAAGTTCTGTCGACAGTTGTTTTCCGACCGCGTCCTCTGCCGGAGCCAGCTTCGCCACCCACTCCAGCATTACCTGCGTGTCGCGTAACTCGCCCAGGCTGCTGAAAAGAGGCTTTGCCAGCCGTTTCATCTGCTTCCATGCCGGGTCGGGATCCACTGAGAGGAAACCATCCGCCATCGATCGGCAGCGGCGGATTGCCACTCGCAGATCGTGTACCGGATCGGCGGCGAAACCTGCACTGGCGCGGTCGCACTCCTCCAATACGCGCGCCGCCCAGTAGGCGAGTCCCGCCTTATTTTCAGTAGCAACAGCAACCGAGGTCATGAGAGGGGCCTAATGAACTTATACAAGCATTTGCCGCTGAAGGCGCGCTGCAAAGGGCAATCACTGCGGCAGTAAGGAAGGCTTAGAGATAGACGCGCTCTCTGCTGCGGATCGCCCGATAACGCTGAAAAACTTTCCAATCGTTTTCGATTCCCAGTACCGAGCTCAGGCTGGTTCCGCGATAGGTGTGCGACAGCATCTTCCACCAGTTACGCAGAACAAAGAGTGGGTCGTGCGCGATCACCGCAGGGATATGGCGCGTCTTCATCCAGCGCTCGGCGCGCCAGCGTTCGTATTCGATCTCCTCCGGCTGCAGGTGCTTGGTCGCAACCACCGCCGTCGTGCCATCGTACTCCTCCATGCGATCGATCTTGATGAGATTACGCGCGCGGAAGTCCTTCGTCATAGGCGTGCCAGGATACGGCGTGGGATGTTGGATATACGGCCAGTCAACAAACTTACGGGCGAAGTCCAGGTTGGCCCGAATCGACTCGCGCGTGTCGTCGGGATTGCCGATAATCAGCCCTCCAACGACAAACATGTTGTTCGCATGCAAATGTTCGATTGCACGCAGCGTCGCATTGCCGGTCTTGCGTCCAGCCTCGCGAAACTCGTTCTTGGCCGCCGCTTTCAGGAAATTGAGGTCTTCTTCCAGAACATTTTCAATACCCAAGAAGACGTAACGAAATCCCGCTTTGCGCATCAACGGCGCCAGCGTTTCGCCATGCATCGCGATCGGCGAGGTCATCGCCTGAACCGCATAATCGATTTCATTCAAGCCCGCGTCAATAATGGCCTGGCAGAGCGCTTCGAATCGCTTGATGTTCAGGCTGATATTGTCATCAACGATGAAAATGCACCGCACGCCATGGGCGCGGGCATCGCGGATGTCGGCCAGCACGCGATCGAAGCTGTAAGTATGGAAGTTGCGGCCGCGCATCTCGATGATCGAACAGAATCCGCAATCAAAGGTACAGCCGCGCGAGGTTTCCACCACGTCGACTTTGCGGCCCATCATGGTATAGCCATCTAACACGCGAGCGTCACGCTTAGGCAGCCGAATGTCGTCGCCTTCGAGGCTATGCACCGGACGGGCCACATTGTCCCGCCACCCATTTTCGCTGAGGTAGGTCAGACCGGGGATATCGCCGAAACCATTACCGGCTTCGATGGCGCGCAGCAAATCACGAAACGTGAGTTCACCCTCACCCCGCACGATGTAATCCACGCCGAGATCGCTCTCCTTGTAGGCTTCGGGGGCAAGGCTGGGATCGTAGCCGCCAACCACGATCCGCACTTTCGGCTGCAGGGAGCGCACCAGGGCGATCACGCGCAGCGCCGTCTTGCGCTGGAAGGTCATGATCGACAATCCCACAATGTCAGGGTCATGCTCGCGCACCAGCCGTTCGACGGTCTCCCGGACAGACTGTTGCACCAAGATGAGATCGGCAACCGCGACATTGTGTTGCGGATCGATGTTGCCCGCCAGCGAACAAAGCGCACCGTTCGGCATTCGCACCGCTACGGTGGGCATATGCTCGAAGGAATCGGGCATCGAAAGAAGAAGGACATTCATGTAACCACCCCACGCAGTTGTTCCATGCTACATCGAATTGTGCCGCAGCGTCCCGCCAGAGTGAAATTTGGTCAGGCGAACAGCGTCGACTGGCCGATCCAGACCCTGTTGCTCGTTCGGACCGCCAGGCCAGCAGCAGTGCGACCCCCCAGGCGCGACTGGACCTCGTTGTACGGTCCGACGAAGCGCATGGCCGGAGGCAACTGAGCATAGATGCGTCGAATCCAGCGCAGAGCTCGAAGCGCGGCCTTGCGCTCCCGATCTCCGTATTCGAACCCGAACTCCTGGCGAAAACGTGGCGGCAACAGCTGCGTGGTCAGCGCACGGTACCAGAACGGTGGCCTGATCCGCCATCCCGCTCCCGATTGCAAGCGATGCGCCAGAAGCCGCGTTCCGGCGCTCACGCGCAGCATGTCGGACTGCAACGCCGAATGCAGGTAGCGCTCGAAGCCTGCAAGATCGGCCGGTAGTTCGGCGGGAGAAATGCCAAATAGAGCGGCGGATTTGCGGCTCTCAGCATAATACTGCTCACGCTCCGCTTGGTTCAGCGGCGGTAGCGCGAGCTTATAAGCCAGCAGAGAGCTGTCGATAAGCGTTGCGAACACCCATGTCAGAGCTTCGGCTTCGTTCGCCTGGTAAAAAGAGCCCTGCTCAAATCGTCCCGCGGTCTCCGTGATCGCGCCTTGAATGCTCTGGTGAAGCCGGTGCAGCCCCCGCGCAGCATCCAATGCCTGATCGAGCGAGCCGAACGACAGGGTGAACATTACGCGGAAGGTGTGATGAAAGCGGCCGATGGGATCATCGAGAGTGCGCGAATGCTGCGCAATCGCATTGGCAACCCAGGGATGGGCGAGTTGGAGGAGGGCGGCGCGTCCGGCAGACAAGAAGAGCGCCGACTCGCGATTCACCTTCCAGTTTGCCGAGCCGGGACCGAAGACTCCGACGTCCGGATTCGGCGTCGCGCACTTGAGTCTAGCCAACTCTTCTTCGAGAGCGGCCGCCGAAACCATGCGGACGGGCATAGCCTATCCTATCGAATTTGCTCGCGATTGCGGGTAGCTGGCGAGCGGGCAAAAGAAATCCCAGCCAGCAGCACGGGAAGCCGGCTGGGAAACCAGCAGCAATGGTTCAGTCAGGAGGTCCGTTCCTCTCTCTCATCACATATATCGGCAACGCCCGCGCAAGCTTGAGCGCGCACCGACCGGCTTAGAACTCACTGCGCCGAACCTGCCGTTTGCCCGACGATCTGGTATTCGTGCTTCTTCCCGTTCGCATCGATGACAATGATCTGGTTCTTCTTCTTGAGCTGATATTGCACATCCTCTCCCGCCTGCATTTGCGGCTTGGTCTCTTTATGCCGCGCAATGGAGTACGTCGTTCCGTCCGCCTGCAACTGGTAAACCACCCAGCTCTTCGTTTTATTCTTTTCGGCGTAGGTGCCGTTCTCCCATTTCAGAATTTTTCCCGGCTTAGAGGCGTCAGCCGCAAACGAAAATGCCGCCAAAGAAACGATAAGCAACAAAAACCACGCGATTTTTTTCATAGAGGTACCACAAGGTAAGGCTGATTCCATTCTAGCTGAGACGGCGGAGGGCAGCAGGGTTGGGATACCTCACTCCGCGCAGCCAAACGGAGAAAATCACGCCCCAGATAGTCAGCAAAACGAGGGTGAAAATGCTGGCCTCCGGACCAAAACCACCGCCGGTCAGCAATAGGCTACCGTGAAAGCCGGCAGTGAACAGATGGCCATTGGCTGGGAAACCGCTGTCTGGCACGCCGAAGAAGTAAACCTCGGCCCAGGCCCATGCCGAGTGGATTCCCAGCGGCATCCAGAGATCTCCAGTTCGGCGCAACACAAGGCAGGTTACCAGGCAGTACATCGTCGCCGACACCGGCCCCAGCCCATGACCGCTGGGATTGAAGTAGTGCATTCCGCCCATGATTAATGAAGTGACGATCGCAGCCGGCCAAAAGCCGATCCCTGTCGTCAACGTGAACAGCAGATATCCGCGATAGAGAAAGTCCTCGAGTAACGCGCCCAGAAATAGTAGAACAGCCCACGCGGCGGCGTATTTCCACACATCCCATCCATGCAGTGCAATCGCGCCGAAGGAGAAGACGCCCGCCAGCCGCATCACCAGCAGCAGAACCGTAGATGACGCGAAGCTGAAGACAGCCCCCTGCCAGAACCGGCGTCCGAAAGCGAGCCGCCAGGGCAACCCATAATTAGCGAAAGTGCGGCGTTCGATTCGCCCCATGATCCAGGTTGCGAGCAGCAGCGGAGGAAGGAGCAACTCAATTGGAAGGATGTCGCCTAACGGGATCGAGAAATCGGCATGCATGCGGCGGATCAGTGGATCGGTGCCGCGAATCACACCGTAATAGAGCGGCACGAGGATGGCGAAAAAGATGAGCAGCCGCCAGCCTGCGCGCAGACCGTTCGGCCCACGGAACCAGCTATGGCGCGTGGGTGAGGACGCCGGCACGGCTTCGAAACCACTGCTCACAGTGAGGGCTCATTATAGCGAGGCTGCGGATCTGCGGATTCCTCGCGGGCTGAAGGCCGCGAGGAATCTCAATAACAAGCTTCCGACGGCGCAGCTAAAGCTGCGGCCCTTCAAACCCCTGCGCGCGCGGCTGTCCCGGAAGGTTACACAATTCATCAACCCCAAAAATTGTAAGTTGCCGGATTTTGCCCACTGATACGGTCTAGAATCCGCCCATTATGTCGCAGACGCAGGGTGTCGTACTGGTTACGGGTTGGCAAGAGTGGGATGGGCGCATCGTCGGCGGTAAATATCCGTTGCGGGCGTTTCTGGGGGGCTCGGATGAACACGTGGACTATTTGACGGAGTTCCAGGGAAAGCCAGCGGTGATCAAGATGTTGCCGTCCGGCGCCCCGCAGGCCGCCGCGCAAGTTGCGGCCTGGAAGCTGGCGGCGCGGCTGTCGCATCCGAACCTGGTTCGTGTTCTCGATACCGGCCTCTGGCACGCCGACGACGAGCAGGACATGCAGTTCGCGGTGTTGGAATACTGCGACGAGAGTCTGGCGGAAGTCCTGCGTCACCGCGCGCTCACGCCCGATGAAGCCCGAGCCATGCTGCTCTCGACCCTTGAGGCGCTCCAGTATCTGCACGCGCAGGGCATTGCACACGGATGCGTGGATCCCGAACACATCCGCGCCGCTGGTGACCAACTGAAGCTTGCCATCGGCAGTCTGCGGCAAAACGGCGATCCCAATTATTCGCGCGGCAACGAGTGTACCCAGGAGGGCTCCGGTACTGCATCCTTCAGCGGTGACATCCGGTCTTTGGGCGTTACTTTGCTCCAGGCGCTTACCTGCCGTGCCCCGGCGCATGGCAAGCATGGTGCTCCCGAGTTGAGCGAGAAACTTCCGGCGCCGTTCGACGCCATCGTAAGCGGATGTCTGCAGTCCGATCCGCGGCAACGACTCTCGATCGGCGCGATTCGCAATCTGCTGGATGCGCCCGCGTCGCCCGTGGAAGCGCCGCTCAAACGCATTGCGGAAATAGCCGCGCCCGCGCGCTCCGCCGACACTCCGATCCTTCTTAAGGGCGTGCAGACTTCCATAACAGACGAACCGACTCCGGCTCCGGCGAGCGCTTGGAGAGTATTAGCGGTTCCAGCGGCTGCGGTTTTTGTGGTCCTTGCCATACTCGTTGGACTTCATTTCGCGCGCATTCCAGACAAACCTGCGTCCGGTCCCGCCGTCAGGCCGTCGCAACCCGCAGCCCTATCGGCGGCAGCTACTACTGCCTCACCGGCGACTCACAACGCAATACCTGCTGCGACTCGCGGCACGGTACAGCATCAAGTAATGCCCGAGATCTCCACCAAAGCGAGAGATACAATCAACGGCGCGGTGAAAGTAAAAGTGCGAGTGCAGGTAAACTCGCAAGGCAGGGTGTCGCAAGCCAAGTTGGCCGCGCACGGTCCGAGCGCCTATTTCGCCAAACGGGCGGTCGAAGCCGCGCGGCAGTGGAGCTTCGTCGCGCCGGTCCAGAACGGCGAGGCTCAATCGAGCGACTGGATATTACACTTCGAGTTTCGCAGAAGCGGTACAAGAGTGAGCGCGGAAGAAGCGTCGCGGGGATAAAGCCGCACGACTTCTCGACACGTTTAGCGGTTTTCCGACCTACGCGCAGTCCCTGTCCAGCGGTCGATTGTCTGACCGGGGCCTTACCACCCCGCTTGCCAGCCCTTAGAATCACGGAATTCGGCTGGAACCAATGTGCAACACTTTGCACATGAAATTGCCAAGGTCTTGCGCTTATTTATTTACAGAGGAATATCTTATTGATTTCAGGGTAGATGTATAGCATGCTATTTCAGAGACTCGGCCAAACAATTGCACATAGCTGTCCTGTTCCACGCAGGAAATCCATTCGGGAGCACGAATCCAGTGGCGCTGGCTGGCACCAAACAAGGCACTGCGCTTCCGGCAGAAGAGATTCTGCCAGGCAGCAAGCCGCCTTCAAAGCTTTCCACCTTCTGGCAGACGGTCAAGCCTTTTGGCTGGCAGGGTCTGCTTCTCGTTGCGGTGCTGGCTCTTTTATACGCACCGGTTATCAAATTGCTGGTTTGGCAATGGTATAACGACCCCGATTATTCCCACGGATTCCTCGTACCGCTCTTGTCGGCCTATCTGATTTGGGCGCGTCGTGACAAGCTGCTGGCCATCCCTAAGAAGCCTTCCGCATCGGGCATGCTCGTGGTGTTGTTTTCGCTGGGACTTCTGTTCCTGGGCAGTCTTGGCGCAGAACTATCGCTCACCCGAATCTCGATCTTAGGCACAATCTGCGGGCTCATCGCGTACTTCACTGGCTGGGCGATGTTGCGCGCCCTGACCTTCCCGCTGGCGTTTCTGCTGTTCGCCATACCTATTCCCGCAGTGGTCTACAACGAGATTGTTTTCCCCTTGCAGTTCATTGCCTCGCGCTTCGCGACTCGCTTTCTCGAGATGCTCAACCTGTTTCCCATCATGCGCGAAGGCAACGTGCTGGTGCTGCCCCACATGACGCTCGAGGTGGTTGAGGCCTGCAGCGGCATTCGCTCGCTGATGTCCCTGCTTGCCTTGGCTGCGGGTTATGGGTATGTTGTTGAGCGCAGTCTCATCGTCCGCTGGATTCTCATCATCGCCATGGTACCGCTGGCCATCATCAGCAACGGTACTCGCGTCATGATCACAGCGCTCATGGCCAACTATATCGGCCCGAAGGCGGCAGAAGGATTTATGCACGAGTTCTCCGGGTGGGTCATCTTTGTCGTAGCCACGGTCCTGTTCCTGGCCTTGCATAGCTTCATTACATTCCTTCGCAAGAAGCTGGGATGGTATGACCAGGACCAAACTCCCGCGCTCGCCGCAAAGGTGAGCCAATGAAGGCGGGAGCACGTTATTGGCTGATGATTGCCGTGATATTGGGCGCGACCTTCGGGTTGGCTCATCTTTCTCATGGCGAGGACACGCCGCCGGCGAAACCTCTGTCGGAGTTTCCTGTCAAGTTCGGTCCGTGGGCCTCGGTGGTCGAGTGGCCTCTCGATAAGGAGACACTGGATGTTCTGAAGGTCACCGACTATCTGGATCGCGGCTATTGGGAACCCGGGATGGGGCAGGACTTGGTAGGACTCTATATCGGATATTTTCGCACCCAGCGCTCCGGAGCCGGAATTCACTCGCCCAAGAATTGTTTGCCGGGCGCGGGCTGGAACCCGGCACAGGCCAGCATCTATCATCTGCACCTGAACGATGGCCGGACGGTCCCGATCAATTTGTACATTCTGCGACGGGGCCTGGATGAAGAGGTCGTCCTTTACTGGTACCAGTCGCATGGCCGCATCATCGCCAGCGAGTATTGGGGCAAGTTTTATCTCGTATATGATGCCTTGCGCTTGAACCGGACCGACGCCGCACTGGTTCGCATCACCGTACCCGTGGAAAACGGCGATGAGAAAGCAGCTCAGGCTCGGGCGATTGCGTTTGCCAAAACCATCACCCCTGATATCGATCAGATCATTCCACGGTAAACCCAGGAGAAGTCATGCGGAACCGCTACACCACTTCAATCGTGCTCGCCGCCATCGCCGTCGTACTCGCCGGCTGCAGCCGCAATCCGGATGTCGCCAAGAAGAAGTATCTCGAAAGCGGCATGAAGTATATGGATCAACAGAAGTACGACTCGGCCGCCATTCAGTTCAAGAAAGCCCTGCAGATCGATCCCAAGTACGCCCAGGCCCATTATCAGCTCGGCATGGCGGACATGAAGCTGGAGAAGCACCAGGAGGCCTTCAAGGAGATGAGCCAGGTGGTCGAGCTCGACCCTAATAATCTGAGGGCTCGCCTCGATCTCGGCGGGATGTATATCGCGTCCGGGCCGCACTTTTACAGCAACGCGGAAGAGCAGGCCAGGTATGTGACGGACCACGATCCCAACAACGCCGAAGGCTATGTTCTGCTGGGCAATGTTCTATTGGCCCAGAAACACCTGGATGACGCGCTCAGTGCGTTCAGCAAGGCTATCGCGCTGAATCCCAACCTCCCCGGCGCTTACATGAACCGCGGCGCGGTCTACGCCTTTCAGAAGCAGGATGATTTGGCGGAAAAGGACTTCAACAAGGCCATCAGCCTCGATCCGCATGTCCTGCAGGCGTATGCCAATCTGGCCGGCTTCTACATCTTTAAGAAGGATTACAAGAAGGCGGAAGATGTCTACCGTCTGGAGATGCAGAACAATCCGGATTCTCCCGTTGGCTATCTGCGTCTGGCCGGCCTGATGCTACAGGAAGGGCGTAAAGCCGATGGCGAAGCCATCGTCGACCAGCTGCGCACCAAGCAACCGAGCTCGGCCGATGTGGCCGCTGCCATCGGCGACTACTATCTCGCAGCGCGCCAGCCCGACTTGGCACTCAAGGAATACCAGCGCGGTCTTACTTACGATCCCAAGAACCAGCAGCTGCAGGTTCGCGTCCTCGAAACCATGCTCAACACCGGCAAGATGGACGACGCGCAGAGGATGGTCGATCGCCTGCTAAAGGATAATCCCGGCGACATCACCGCGCGCCTGACCAACGGACGCCTTCTGGCCATCAAAGGCAATACCTCCGATGCCATCACCGTGCTGCGCGACGTAGTGAAGGATGCGCCCGAGAATGCTCAGGCCCACTTCGTTCTCGGCCAGGTACTGCGTCAGACCGGCGACATCGCGGGTGCCAAGAGCGAACTCCAGGAAGCCAATCGCATCCAGCCGAATAACCCGATGACTCTGCAATCGCTCGCCGAAATCTATCGCGATTCGCACGACTTCGATACCGCTCGCGAATACGCCGCCCGTTTGCAGCGGCTGAATGACAACAATCCCACGGCGCACTTCCTGAACGCCACCATCGATCTGGGCGATCGCGAGTATGACAAGGCGCTCGACGAGCTGAAAGAAGCCCAGAAGACCGTGCCCAACGATCCGCTCATCTACGTCAACATGGGCTACGCCTATGCCGGCCTGAAGAAATATCCCGAAGCGGAGCAGATGTTCCAGCAGGCAATGAAGCTGGCGCCGACCTTTGACGCTGCTATGACCAGCTACGTTGGACTCCTGTTCGGTACGGGCCAGGAGCAGAAAGGTCTCGCGTTAGCGACGCAGTACGCTAACGCCAATCCCAAACGCGAAGGCGCGATATTTATCTACGCGTCTGCTTTGGCGAGCACCAAGCAATACGACAAGGCGCTGGCAGAGTACCAGAAAGCATTGCAGCAGAATCCAAAGTCGGCCGCAGCTTACATGCACATGGGCCAGGTTTATCAGGTGCAGGGCAAGCTCGACCAGGCGCTGGATTCCTACCAGAAGGCGCTGGCGATCCAGCCGACCTCCGTTACACTCAACAACGCCATTGGCGCCGTCTATCTCGCCAAAGGTGACATGAAGACCGCGGGCAAGTATTTCCAGTCCAGCCTGGCGCAGAATGCTCACGATCCCATCGCGGCTAACAATCTCGCCTGGGTCTACGCCGAGCAGGGCGAGAATCTCGACATGGCACTGAGCCTGGCCACGCAGGCCAAGCAGATGGCGCCGGAGATGAACGCCGTCAACGACACGCTTGCCTGGATCCAATACAAGAAAGGCAACTATCGGGTTTCGGTTTCGCTGGCCGAAGATGCGGTGAAGAACTCGCCGCAGAATGCGGGCTTCCGCTATCACCTCGGCATGGCGCTGACCGGGGTCGGCGACAAGGATCGAGCCCGCACCGAGCTGCAGAAGGCTCTGCAGTTGAAGCTCACGGGACAGGATGCTCAGGACGCGCAGAAGACGCTCGCGTCTCTGGGCAGCTAGCCCAAACGGAGTTACACCACTAGCACAGTGCCTCGCGGCCTGACGAAAGTCGGGCCGCTTTTTTCTACCTTCTGCTCTTGATTTTTTCCCGCTCCCTGGCGGCGGCGAGCGGCGACGTTGGTTCCGTCATTCGCGCCGGATCGAGGATCTCCTCGATCTGGTTCTCCGTCAGATCGCCGCGCTCCCGCGCAATGTCGATAATCGAGCGCCCCGTCCTTACCGATTCCTTCGCAATCTCCGCGGCCTTTGCGTAGCCGATATACGGATTCAGCGCGGTCGCCAGCGACACCGTGCTTTGCACGTAATAATCCGTGCGCTGTTTGTTGACCGTGATGCCCTTAATGCAGAACTCGGTCAGCTGGCGCAGCATGTTCGTCATGATCGTGATCGACATGAGCACGCTGTACGCCATCGTCGGCATCATCACGTTCAGCTCGAGCTGTCCCGCCTGCACCGCTAGCGCCACCGCCGTGTCGTATCCCACAACCTGGAACGAAACCATCGCCGCCAACTCCGGCATTACGGGATTGATCTTGCCAGGCATGATCGACGAGCCCGGTTGCAGCGCGGGCAGATTGATCTCCGCAAGGCCGGTATTCGGGCCCGACGACAGCAGTCGCAAATCGTTCGAGATGCGAATCACCTCTAGCGCCAGATTGCGCAGCGCGCCGCTCACGCTCGACATCGCCAGGGTCGATTGCATCGCATAGCGCAGATCGTCAACCGGGTGCAGCTTCTCGCCCGAGATGCGCGCCAGCTCCGCAACGGCCTTCTGCCGGTAGTCGGGATGCGTGTTGATGCCAGTTCCCACCGCCGATCCGCCAAGCCCGATCTCCCGCAAAAACTCCGCCTGCTCCTGAATCGATTTTTTTGCCCGCCTGACTGCGCCTGCGTAAGCCGCGAACTCCTGTCCCAGCCGCATCGGCACCGCGTCCTGCATATGCGTGCGGCCCGACTTCAGAACCTGGTGGAATTCTTTGCCTTTTTCCTCAAGGGCTTCGACGATCCCGTCCAGTGCGGTATACAACTTCTCTAATTCCAGCAGCGTCGCCAGCCGCATCGCCGTCGGAAACACGTCATTGGTTGACTGCCCGTAGTTAACGTGATCGTTGGGATGAACGTGCTTGTACTCGCCGCGCTCGCCGCCCAACAGCTCCGCGGCGCGATTGGCAATCACCTCGTTACTGTTCATGTGAAAGCTGACGCCCGCGCCAGCCTGAAACACGTCGACGACGAAGTGATCGTGCAGTTTGCCCTGCTGCACTTCCTGCGCTGCCCGGATGATCGCATTGGCCGTCTTCTCGTCGATCAATCCGAGCTCGCGATTCGCCACCGCCGCCGCTTCCTTCACCATGGCGATGGCGCGGATCAGTGTGGGATGCGCGCGCAATCCGCTGATGGGATAGTTCTCCACCGCGCGCGCCGTCTGAATCCCGTAGTACGCGTGCGCCGGAACTTCCTTGTGGCCGAGCGAATCCTTCTCGGTGCGAGTGCTGGACGTCATTGCGGCCGCTGCCTCCACTCAGAAAGATGAGTTCCGGGCGCGCTGCGTCGCCGGAATTTAATCCGAACCCGCTACAGCCGTGTCCACCGCTTGCTCCGCCTGCTCTCCGCCAAACTTCGGCACAAGGAAGCGCCGGGGCGAGCGGAATCCGGCAATGGTGAGCGAGCGCAGGATCGCCCACTGCTCGCGCGGCCGCACGTTATACGCCCGTAGCGCGACGTAGGCGGCAATGGTGAAGCTCACGAAAAGGTTGAGGACGAAAATCACCGCGATGCCGGCAATGGCGTGGTAGAACCAGCGATGACCGAGACTATCGGTGCCGAACCGCGCCGCCGCCAAAGCCAGCGTCCCGGTCGACAACGTGACGTGACGGATGTCGATCGGTAATCCGAAGAATTCTCCGATCTCCGGCGCGAAGCCCAGCAGATATCCCAGGACGATGCTGGTGGACCATCCGCCGATGTTGTGCTTGACGATGAGCGCCGCTTTTTTCGAGAAAGTCTTACTGACGCGCAGGCCGAGCGGATGCTGCGCCACCGCGTCTGCCAGCCGGTAATACACCGCAGCATTCTCGACCCAGCTTCCGGCCAACGCCGCCAGCCAAAGGATCACGCCGGTTTCTGCGGCGAACAGCGCTGTGCCCGAAGCGAAGGGGTTCAGCGTTTCGTAGACATGGTTCGCGCTCAGCTCGGGAAGGTAGGATTCGCGAAAGATGAGCCGCCAGAGCGCCTCGAAGGCGACGGCGCCGAGCGAGACGGCAACCACGTTGCCGATCGCCGCCGCCAGCTGAGTGCTGGTAATGCGCGCCACAAATTCAGTCAGGATGCTGGAGCGCTGCTGGCCGCCGTGGTCGCGGATAATGCGGGCGAACGCCGCGGCGGTTGTCGCCGGCTGCTTGGTCGCCAGCACCAGCCCGAAGACCTGCAGTAGCACAAAGCTGACAGCGTAGTTGGTTCCGCTGGCAAAGCCCTCGACAAACGGCGGCAGATGAGCGTCGATAATGCGCAGCTTGAAAGCCGCGGTGAACACCGTCAACAGCCCGCCGCCCAGTGCCGCCAGCCACATATGACGGTATTCCGCCTGGCTGCTGGCTATGTAATGTTCGCCGGTATCGCCGGTGCGATCCACCACCTTGCGCGCCAGCAAGTTCAGATTCTCGCGCAGCAGCGAGGAGATTTGCTTGTCGGCGACGTTGCCTTCGATGAGCCGCCGCAGCAGCGTACGAACCGCCGTGCTCTTCTCTTCCGGATGGGCGGTGGCGAACACCTTGCAGATGTTTTCCATCCGCACCAGACATCCCTGAATGGTCTTCAGGTCGAAGACCAATTCGACGCTGATGCCCGCCGACTCCATGTGCTCGTAGACAATCTCCATCTCCCGGCGGCAGCGCGCGACCACTTGTCGCCACGCTTCGCATGCGGCTGCGATCTCGATATCTCCGGCGGCCAGCAGCTCCTCGGTCTTCTGTACCAGCTCGTAAAACGGCGAATGCGCGACGCGGGAGCCGGTTGCCCGATCGCGCACCTCGGGTTGCAACCCAAGTGCGCTGATGCGCGATGCCAGCAGGCGCATGGCTTCACGCAAATCGCGTTCCTGGCGGTCCCAGAACCCCGCGCCATTTTCCGGCGTGAGGACGTTCACGATGCGGTCGAAGAGCTCAGGCGTGAGCGCGCCGAACTGTTTCGCGTCAGGCTCGGACGAATAGAGATCGGCGAGCAGCTTGCGTGCGTCGGAGGCCTGCCGCGCAGATGGCATCAGCTTCGCCACCAGCCGCTGCACGATCTCGGTCGCGAAGGAGTGGACCGACGGCAGGCCCGCTTCGGCGAACAGGGCGAGCGAGTCAAGCTCCCGCAGCATCTCGCCCAGCGAGAGCTGCACCCGGCCGCGCAGCTCACTATCGTTTTCCAGCAGTTCGACCAGACGGACGAGGCGGGTTGCGCCCGAGCGCCCCTCGCGGGTCCAGTGCACGATCCGCACGAAGGCGTTTTCGCGCGCTGACAGCGTCTCCGCCGCGCAAAAGGCGGCGATCGCCTTCAGCAGGTCGTCAGGTTCCGGAGATGAATTTGGCCCCAAGGGTGTGAGCTGGGCTGCGGCGCTGCCGTTCACGTGCGATCACCCCAACGTTCGCCGCTGAGATTAACACAAGCGTGCCCACCCCCCCGACTCGTCGTGATATAAAATGAGCATCTTCTTACCGATCCCGCAGAGAATAGTCCGGCGTGCAGCCCCAAATCCGTAAACAATCCGGTCGCCTGTCGCAGGAAATGCAGGGCCTCATCTTGTCCCTCATACTTCTGGCAACGACGTTGGCGGTCTACGCGCCGGTGCGGCAACATCCGTTCATTCACATCGACGACTACGGCTACGTCGTCAAGAACTTCCACATCCAGACCCTGAACTGGGACACCGTGAAGTGGTCGTTCACCACCTTTCATTACTCCAACTGGGATCCGCTGACCTGGCTCTCGCACGCGATCGACTGGCACTTCTTCGGGCCCGACGCCGGCGGACATCATGAAGTCAGCCTGCTGCTGCATGCGCTGAGCGGGTTGCTGCTCTTCTGGCTGCTGGCACAAGCGACCGGTTACCTGGGGCGCAGCTTCGCCGTCGCGGCAATCTTCGCCCTGCATCCCGTCAACGTCGAACCGGTTGCGTGGGTCGCCGAACGCAAGACCGTGCTCAGCATGGTCTTCTTCCTGCTGACGCTGATCGCCTATCGCTGGTACACGCGACATCCGGCGGTCCATCGCTATCTAGTCGTGGCGCTGCTGTTCGCGATGGGTCTGATGTCGAAGCCGCAGGTCATTACCTTGCCGTTCGTGCTGCTGCTGTGGGATTACTGGCCGCTGGACAGAATCGCCTTTCGCCAGAAAGGCGCTCTTCGCTTTTCGCCCTTTGCCTTTCGCCAGAAAAACGCTTCCGGCATCTCTGGCGAAGAGCGAATAGCGAAGAGCGAGAAGCCTTTTCTCTGGCTGGTGATGGAGAAGCTTCCGCTACTGGCGCTTTCGGCAGGCAGCGCTCTGCTCACCATGAAGGCGCAGTGGGTGAACGGCACGCTCAACGGCCTGAATACATACCCGTTCTCGGTTCGGCTGACGGGCTCAATCGTCGGCTACGTGCGCTATCTCGGCCACGCGGTGTGGCCAACCAATTTGTCATTCTTCTATCCGCACGCGCACGCTTCGCCGCCATGGTGGCAGACGCTGGGCGCGATCCTTTTGCTCCTCGTCATTACCGCAGGGACGCTGGCTGCGCGCCATCATCGTTATCTCGCCGTCGGATGGCTGTGGTTCCTCGGCACGCTGGTTCCCACCATTCAGCTCGTCCAGGTCGGCAATCACGCGATGGCCGATCGCTATGCCTATGTGTCGTGCATCGGCCTGTTTATCGCGATCTGCTGGGGCCTTGCCGATTTCGCCGGGCAGTGGAAGATCTCGGAAGTCGTATTGCCGGTCGCCACCGTCGCCGTGTTGGCGATCTTGATGGTCGCTACGCGGCGCCAGCTCAGCTACTGGACCGACGATCTCGCGCTCTGGCGGCACGCGGCTGAAGCGGTGCCGGACAACGCCATGGCCGAGGAGATGATCGGCGAGACCCTGCTCGAGAGCGGCGACTCCAGCGACGCCATAACCTATTTCCGCACCGCCGAGGCCATGGACCCGCTGTTTCCCTTCCCCCATCTTCACCTCGGGATCTACGAAGAGAATCAGCACCACCCGCGCCAGGCGCTGGCCGAATTCCAGAAGGTCATTGATCTGACTCAGCGGGCCGCCGCCGGAATGCCCGCGATCCGCGGCTCCGCCTTCGCGCACATGAGCTTCTCCTACGCTGCCCTCGGCGACTTCACCAATCAGCAGAAGTACCTCGCGATGGCAGCCCAGGAAAACGCACGCTGATTTTATTTGGCGGATCGCACGCCACGACCATAATCGGTAAAAGATCGAGAGCCATCCGCGAAGACTATTGCACGTCGGAGACCTTCCCTTTCAGGAATACGACCTTCATGTCGGGATAGTAGTCGATTTCCTTGGTATTCAGGTTAACCACCTTTTGCGGCTGTCCCATGATGGCGACGACCTGATCCCTGGTCATGCCCAGCGAAATCGTCTTGGGCTGCGGCGGGGGGGCGTCGGGTGGCGGAGGCGGCGGTGCAATCGGAGCCATGGAAGCCTGGGTTGGCGGTTGCGGATTCGTCGAAGTTCCCCCAGGGGTATTGCTCGAGGAGTTTGCCGCCGCATTGTCGTCCGGCTGCACCGAGACCGCTTCCGCGATGGTCTTCATTACCTCATCGACGGGCGGAATGGTGTGCTTGGGGAAGGGAAACGCCAGGTCGCCGTAGTAGCGAACATCCTTGTAGGGATCGCTGTAGAAGCGAAGAACGACACCTTCATCCTTAACGACAAAATCTGTAATCCAGAATTTTTCGCCGGCGACGAACTTGCGCTGTGGAACTTGATCCGTGCTCCCGTTGAGAGCCATGCCCCACATGAGCTTCTCCGCAAAGCTCATGCTGATCTTGCCGCTCTTGGCGTTGTAGTTGTTGGTCGGAGGAACATTGGTGTCGACACTGCACATCAGCAGCACGTCCTTGTTCAGCACCAGCACGGAGCCGGCCTTGACGATATCGCTTCTGTCCGAGGTGATCTTGGTTCGCTGAAATTGCGATTCCAGTTTCGCCTGAAGCTGCGCCTTGCGGTCGCCGTTATCTTGCGTCGGAGCTGCGGTCTGTGCGATTGCCGAATGCAGGAAGAAACACAAACTAATAGCGAAGAAACCGTATCGGGTCATCGGTCGCCTCAACAGGAGTTACATCGCAAAAGTTCGGTGATGAAAAGAACCGAGCATTGTAGCCCGGCCGATTACCTCGGACAAGACGCTCCCTGCAGTTTCCTGTTTTGGGTTGAACCTCCAGCTCTCGGACCCCGCGAGACCCGGGCCACCCGTCCAGGCGAAGTAGTGGCAGAGCGAGGCTTCAGCCTCGCGTTCAGCGACCCCTTTTCCTATTGTCATCCTGAGCGAGCCCCGCCTGTTCACAGAACAGGCGCGGGCGAGTCGAAGGACCTGCGGTTCGCCGGAAGGGGGAAATCATGCGGGTGCCCCACACATTCGCGATTTTCGAATGTGTGGGAGAGGCGTTGTGTGGGAGACGATGATCGATTCCCACTCATTCCAAAGGCAGGAATGAGTGGGGCGCCCGGCGGCGTCCCGGAAGGCGGATGTAGAATGTGGCCTGCCTCAGGAGGGGCAAGCCATGCGGACGATGATGAAGGTTTCCATTCCGGTCGAGTCGGGCAATGCGGCCACGCGCAGTGGTACGCTCGGCAGCACGATCCAGCGAATCCTCGAGGAAATGAAACCCGAAGCGGCATACTTCACGGCGGAAGATAATGGCGAGCGCACCGGACTAATCTTCTTCGACCTGAAGGACTCGTCGCACATACCGGCCATTGCAGAGCCATGGTTTCTGGCGTTCAACGCGCGCTTGACGTTGCGTCCCGCGATGAACCCGCAGGACCTGGCCGCCGCCGCGCCCGGAATCGAGAAAGCCGTGAAAGGCTTCGGCAAGGCCGCCGGAGCGTAGAGGGTCGGAATTTTCGGCTTCGAATTGGCCGGCTGCCAACCCGTCATCCCGAGCCGGGTGCCTCATCTTGTCATCCTGAGCCGGGTGCCCTACACATTCGCGGTTTACGAATGTGTGGGAGACCAACCCAGCTCAATTACGCCTTGCTGACGCGGAACATCGAGGGGATTGCCCTCCAGGCGGACTTCCCACTCATTCCAAAGGCAGGAATGAGTGGGGCACCCGGCACCCGGCTGGAGCGTGGTTTTTCCAGGAAGTTCACACCAACCCGTGCTGCGCATCACCGCACCTCCCCGCTCGATCCGATATCGTCACCTCATGCCTTGGGGTCTCAAGCGATACCAGAACACGGGCGATCTGCACTTCGTCACTTTCAGCTGTCACCGTCGTCTCCCTCTGTTCGAAAGCTATCGTGCCTACGGCGTGTTCGAATGGGCGCTGGAGCAGGCGCGCATCAACTATCAATTCGCCGTCATTGGCTACGTCGTCATGCCGGAACACGTCCATCTCTTACTGAGCGAACCGCAACGCGGTAGTGTCGCCAGCGTACTCAAAGCTGTCAAACAATCGGTAGCGCGCCGCCTGGTCGGCAGAGGCGGGCACTTCTGGCAGGAGCGTTATTACGATTTCAACGTGAGGACCGGGAAGAAGCGCGTCGAGAAGCTACGGTATATGCACCGCAATCCGGTGAAGCGCGGGTTAGTGGCGAAACCCGAGGACTGGAAGTGGAGCAGTTTTCGAAACTACGCCATCGGGGAAGAAGGCGCGGTCGAGATCGAATCGCCGTGGACCGTCGGAAAACGTGAACGTGAGGGAATCGCACTGAAGGATCTCACAACCACGACCCGGTGAACCCGGACACCCGTTCGGGTTCGGTTCGGGTGCCGATCCGAAATCTGATTGAAATCTGGACGGAAATCGGATTAGGGAACGGATGAGGGAACGGGTGCCCCATTCAAGGCCGTCATTTGGCCTTGAGTGGGGGTGTTCGTCCCGAACACCAAACTATCGTGGTTCGCCCGAACCTCCCGCTCAAGCTCCGCTTGAACGGGGCACCCGAGTGCTTACCCGGGCCACCCGCCCAAAAAAGCCTACATAGCCAAGACCTAACAGGAGCTTGGTATAGTTAGAACTCTGCTCAAACATCGACTTCTGTAAGCTATTGAGTTCCGTCAACATTTGCCGCTGTTCTTGTAGATTTGGAGTAGAAGTGGTCAGCGCAGACATGAGGTTCACCTTGAGATAAAAAGGGGCACGGCGTGCCGTGCCCCCTCACCGTACGTCTAACTTAGGCCCAATCAAATTTGTTACTACTACAAACCGCAGATCCTTCGACTCGCCCAGGATGACAATCGAGAAATAATCCGCCGCGAACGCGGCCCTGAAGGGGCCGCTCTACCCTAGCTGCACCCACTCGTGCTCCCGCAGCTCATGCATCTGTAGCAACTTCCGTTCCGCGTCATAATCGCGCCGCAGGTGGAGCAGGTGGGCGCGTCGCCCATATCGATCAGTTCCTTCAGGGCGTCCGACGCGTGAACGAAGCCGCTCTTCCCGGTCGCGCCGAAAGCAGATCCCTCACCGGACTGGAGTCCGGCTCGGAATGACAAATTGGAGGGAGCGCCGGCGACGCCGGCCTGAAGGCCGGCTCTACCCGCGTCACCAGCCGGCTCGGTGAAATCTCCGAACGATTTCTGCCCATACCCGTTCTCGTCGGGCGTGCCTGGTGGAGGAGCGTTGACGTACTTGGGGCGCAGGCCGTCGAACAGCGCCTGCTGCTGGCCGGTGAGGAAGCGCAGCTGCAGCCAGCGGAAGATGTAATCCATGATCGACTTGGCGAAGCCAATGTCGGGATTGCCGCTCCAGCCCGAGGGCTCGAAGCGGGTGTGGGCGAACTTCTCGCACAGCAGCTTCAGCGGCACGCCGTGCTGCAGGCCGATGGAGACGGCGCAGGCGAAGCTGTCCATCAGGCCGCTGACGGTCGAGCCTTCCTTCGCCATGGTGATGAAGATCTCGCCCGGCGCTCCCTCTTTGTAGAGTCCGACGGTGAGGTAGCCTTCGTGGCCGCCCACGTTGAACTTGTGAGTGATGGAGAGACGCTCGTTGGGCAGACGATGACGGACGGCCTTGGGAGGCGCGGCCGATTCGTCATAGGGCTCTGCGATCCCACCCTGTCCTGCGGACAAGGATGGGGCACCCGCACCTTCTTTTGAACTTTTCGCGGTGGCGGAGCCCATCGAGCTGAGCGGCTGCGCTTTTTTCGAGCCATCGCGGTAGATGGCGACCGCCTTCAGGCCGAGCTTCCAGGCCTGGATGTAGGCTTCGCTGATCTCCTCCACCGTGGCGCTCTCCGGCATGTTGATGGTCTTCGAAATTGCGCCGGAGATGAACGGCTGCGCCGCCGACATCATGCGCAGATGTCCCAGGTAGTGGATGGTGCGCGTGCCTTTGGTCGGCTTGAAGGAGCAGTCGAAGACGGGCAGGTGCTCGTCCTTGATGGCGGGCGCGCCCTCGATGGTGCCGGTGGCGTCGATGTAGCTGACGATGGCGTTGGTCTGGTCCGCGGTGTAGCCCAGCTTGAAGAGCGCGGCGGGCACGGTGTTGTTGACGATCTTGATCATGCCGCCGCCGACCAGCTTCTTGTATTTCACCAGCGCCAGGTCGGGCTCGATGCCGGTGGTGTCGCAGTCCATCATGAAGCCGATGGTGCCGGTGGGCGCCAGCACGGTGACCTGCGAGTTGCGATAGCCGAACTTCTCGCCATGCTTCAGGGCTTCGTCCCACGTATCTTTGCTGGCTTCGTAGAGTGCCGCGGGAACGTTCGAGCGGTTGATGTTGTTCACCGAGGCGCGGTGCATGCGAATGACGTCGAGGAAGGGCTCGCGGTTGATGTACCAGCCGGGACAGGCGGCGCCGCGGCTGTTGTCGGTTGTCCGTTGTCGGTTGTCAGCCGAAGAGTCGTCGCTGGCGACAACCGACAACTGAGAACGGACAACGTCTGTTGCCGGGGCGAGCGGCTGGCAGAGTTCGGCGATCTTCGACGACTGCAGGTACGCTTCGCCGCACATAATAGCCGTGACGCAGGCAGCATAGTCGCGTCCGGCATCGGAGTCGTAGGGCAGGCCGGCGGCCATCAGCAGCGCGCCCAGGTTGGCGTAGCCGAGTCCCAGCGGACGATAGTCGTGCGAGTTGCGGCCGATGGCCTCGGTCGGATAGCCGCTGTTGTCGACCAGAATCTCCTGCGCGGTGATCACGACGGCGCAGGCATGGCGGTAGGCCTCGACGTCGAAGGTTCCGTTGGGCGCGAACTTCAGCAGGTTCAGCGAGGCCAGGTTGCAGGCCGAGTCGTCGAGGAACATGTACTCGCTGCAGGGATTCGAGGCGTTGATGCGGGCCGTGTTCTTCGAGGTGTGCCAGCGATTGACCGTGGTGTCGTACTGCATGCCGGGATCGCCGCAATGCCAGGTGGCGTCGGAAATCTTGTGCAGCAGATCGCGGGCCTTGAAGGTAGCGATGGGACGGCCGTCCTTGACGGAGTGCGTCTGGAAGTCGCTGTCGCGCAGCACCGAGTACATGAAGTCGTCGGTTACGCGCACGGAGTTGTTGGCGTTCTGGAAGAAGATGGACGAGTAGGCATCGCTGTCGGGACCGCTGCCGTCGTAGCCCTGCTCGATGAGCGCCCAGGCTTTGGCTTCTTCTTTCTGCTTGCACTCGATGAACTCGACGATGTCGGGATGGTCGATGTTGAGGATGACCATCTTGGCGGCGCGTCGCGTCTTGCCGCCCGACTTGATGACGCCGGCGAAGGCGTCGAAACCTTTCATAAAGCTGAGCGGGCCGGAAGCTGTTCCTCCTCCGGATAGAGATTCTGTGGACGAGCGCAAGGGCGAGAGATTCGTGCCGGTGCCCGATCCCCACTTGAAGAGCATGCCTTCGGTCTTGGCCAGCGTCAGGATGGAGTCGAGCGAATCCTTCACCGAGTTGATGAAGCAGGCCGAGCACTGCGGATTGCGATAGCCGGTCACGCTGTAGCGGACGCGCTGCTCCTCGGGGTCCCAATGCCAGTTCTGCGCGTCGGAGTTGGGCTCGATGCGGTCGCAGCCGACGTTGAACCATACCGGCGAGTTGAAGGCCGCCTTCTGCTGCAGGAGCAGGTGGGCGAGCTCGTCATGGAAGATGGCCGCGTCGTCGTTGGTGCGGAAGTAACCGCCGGCAGTTCCCCAGTCGCGAATGGTCTCGGCGACGCGGGTGACGAGCGCGCGCACACCGTTCTCGCGCTCGGGCGTGTCGAGCTGGCCGTGCAGATATTTGCTGGCGACGATGTTGGTCGCCGTCATCGACCAGTCCTTGGGCACCTCGACATCTTTCTGTTCGAAGATGACGCCGCCCTGGGCATCGGTGATCTGCGCGGTGCGCAGCTCCCACTCGAGCTCGTCGTAGGGCGAGACGCCGGCCTTGGTGAAGAAGCGCTTGAAGGTAAGGCCGGGGTTGGTCTTCGTCCTGGTCTGGCCGGGCGCGGTCTTCGTGGCTGCGCTCGTCGTAGTTGTCGTTATGTCGGCCATCGTTCGCTCCTGATTAGTAGATGTTTTGCGTTTCGAAGGGGCGCGCCTTCAGGTGCGCCGTTGCGCTTCTTTTCTTTTCTTCAATTGTCATCCCGAGCGGAGCGTCCGCGATTCTTTCCACCCGCATCTTTTGCGGGTGAGCGGACGCGCAGTCGAGGGACCTGCTTTAAGCAACGCGGGGCTGAAGCCCCGCGTTTCATGTGTCGTCCCTGAAGGGACTCGGATGCTTTACTCGACCTACCCAGCACTCCGCTTCGCTTCGTGCTGGGCTAAGTTATGCCGTGCCTTCGGCACTCGGGTTCTGCGCTTCTGCTCAAAGCCCCCCTCAGGCTCGCCTGTCTGAGCCTGCACGGCGAACGATTGGAGCGGAGGCTATCCGCAGTTTTACGGCTCCCGATTCAGTTACCCGGCGACGTCGGCGCGACCCCTCAAGAAGTGGTGGACTAAAAGGCGCAGATGCCACTGTCCCCATGGCATAGTTATGCTCGACGCCCGTGAATGAGCCGCCCACGACAGCTCCGTTGAAAACCGCCTGGATTGCCACGCCTGGAGCAGGAGCATCCGGAGCCTGCGCAGAGGCACCGAAACCTAGAACGTTCGCATCGCCGACAAACGTAGGTTTATTTTCTCTATGGTCATCCGGTTGGTCGTCTGGGCAAAACGGCGCGGGATCCGAAAAGCGCAGAGCACTCCTGAATTCCGAGAGTCGCACGCAGCGGGTCTTAACAAACTCACTGCGGGTGAGAACCAGCAACAGAAGCGACGCACCGGTACAGACAGTCATCCTTCTTATTCTTTTCACTATTGCCTCCGCTGATGATGTTTGTCTTACCGGACAGCTTTCAGATCAAAGGAGCACTCCATCAAATCGGTCACTAAATTCTTCTTCGATTGCCTCCATCCCCACAAGGGTTCGGGGGCCCCTTCTCTCGCTGTCACTGCAGAGAAGAAGCCCCCGGGTTGATGTCACCGCTGAATGTCCGTTGCCGGCGATGGTCTGCCGTACGGGCTAACCGGAATTGGAAAGGAGCACCGCCGCCCCGACTTAGATCATCGGGAGCCCGGCACCGCAGATGCCATCGTCTAGGCGATGACTTCGTCGGCTAACTCCTGCCGCGGACGCGACAGGTTACTACCAGCTTCGCTGCTACTCTCGCCCGGCCGGAGTCTCGCTACCGACCCAGCGATTTGCCTCGTTCGGCTCTCGCTTAACAGCCAGTCCCTCGACGAGGCCGCCAACATTGTCCGCCGAATCACCTCGGTTCAGCGGCTTACGGGAGGAGGAATGTCAAGCCCCGTCCTCGAACGTGGGAGAAACAGTAACTCCACCATATTGTGGATGTCAATACCATAATACAATATATTGCGTTCAAATGTTCACAATCGGGACACCCGGCTCGGAGGTGGCTAAGCGCTTGCCGAAGAGCCGCTTGTCGAATCTAGTCC
>Ga0335073_10002046_pt1 | contig 27600 bp, 29 predicted proteins | sample Lox_Sample_22_FD_207093 | JGI IMG/M metagenome (GOLD analysis project Ga0335073, IMG submission 207093) | Soil microbial communities from Loxahatchee National Wildlife Refuge, Florida, United States - Lox_Sample_2.2 | ecosystem: Environmental > Terrestrial > Soil > Wetlands | place: USA...
CGGCCAGGCAGCCGATCCAAGACCTGCGCGTTCGAACCATCCGGCAGAATCCGCCGCGCCTCCCCGCCGCGGATCGAGCGCAGCGAGATGCCATCGCGCGTGGCCAGGTAATGTTCGCCATCGGGCAGAAACACCGGCCAACTCGCCTGATCTCCCGGGAGATCGGTAACCGGCCCACCCGTGTCCGGCACTCGTTGAACCCGGAACAGGCCGCCAAGGAGGATCTCGCCCTTGCGGCCCCACGAGCCGCCAACCGCCGCGTGCGCGTCACACAATACCTGTGCGGGCCCACCGGAACGGGCAATTTTCTTCAACCGGTCGTCGGCGAAAAACGCGAGGAAGCGGCTGTCCGGCGACCAGAAGGGACCCGCGGCATTGTCGGTGCCGGCTAGCGGGATTGGGTCGATCGCGTCCAGCGCACGGATCCAGATCTGCTGTTTTCCTTCGCGAACTAGAACCATGGCGATGGCGCTCCCGTCCGGAGCCATGGCCAGAGAGAGCATCCGCGATTTTTCCGGGAGCAGGACGCTGGTGCGGGTGGTATGGCTTGGCAGCGGGCGCCCGCGAACGAACAGGAAGGCCATCGCCGCCAGCAGCAGCACGGTGATTCCTACAACCCCGCTGAGCGTGGCCTTCGGCAAGCGCGGAGCGGGCGGCAAAATTGTATCCGCGCTTGATTCCAGTGCCCATCGCAGGTCTCGCGCGGATTGCCAGCGCTGTTCCGGATCCGGGTCCAGGCACCTCGCGATGGCGCGCTCCAGCGCCGGCGCCAATCCATCCCTCCGCGCGCCCCGCCGGCCCGTGACCATCTCGGTCAGCACCAGCCCCAGCGCATAGATGTCGGTACGTGCGTCGGCCGGATTTCCGTCCCACTGCTCCGGGGCCATATAGGCCGGTGTGCCGGCTTCGTCACGCTCGGAGCTCACCGCTAAAACGGCCATCGATTGGGCCAGCCCGAAATCCAGCACCTTTACACCGGACTTGGTCAGCATGATGTTCCCCGGCTTCAAATCGCAATGGACAATGCCTTTCGCGTGGGCTACGGCAAGCGCTTCGGCAATCTGCGATCCGAACCGGATGACCTCGGCCGCCGGTAGCTTTCCCCGCTTCAACCGAGCGGCCAGGGTTTCGCCCTCCACCAGTTCCATCACCAGGAAGTCGGGGCCGACATCGTGCAGCGTGCAAATGTGGGGATGGTTCAGCGCCGCGATCGCCCGGGATTCGTGCTCGAAGCGGTGAATGAATTCCGGATTGGCGATCTTGAGCGCGACCTTCCGGCCGAGGCGGGTGTCGGTAGCGCGGAACACCGTTCCCATGCCCCCGTGACCGAGCGGAGCATCGATCCGGTATGGCCCCAATTGCGCCCCGGCGGTCAGTTCAGCGGGAGCCCCATCCGTGAGCAGGTCAGCCGCGCGCTGGTCGAGCAGTTTGCAGCCGCTTTCGGAATCCTGCGCCAGAAGCCGCTCCACTGCGCGCCGGATCTCGGGATCGGCGGCGGCCAGTGCCGCGCTGCCGCTCTCCCGGGCGGAGTGGTACAGTTCTTCGATTTCGCGCAGGCGTTGAGGACCCAAGACTTACCCCGCAGACCTCTCAATCATAGAGGGAGCTTCCGGATCCCGCAAGCCATAATCAACCCCTACTCCACCGGTTGGTACAATTTACTCGATACGACGGTACTATGGACGATCCAACCTCCGAAACCACGCAGCTTCTTCACGCGTGGGCCGGCGGTGACCAAAACGCGCTGAAGCGGCTGACTCCGCGCGTCTATCGCACCCTGCGCCGCATGGCCGGGCACTATATGCGCAACGAGCGCGCCGGCCAAACCTTGCAGGCGACGGACCTGGTTCATGAGGCCTGGCTCGAACTCGTCGACATCACCCACGTGGATTGGCGGCACCGCGCGCATTTCTTCGCGGTATCTGCCGCCATCATGCGGAATATCCTGCTGGGCCGCGCGCGCAAACGTGTCACCGCCAAACGAGGCGGCAGCGCGGAACGTATTGATCTGGACGAACTCCCCGATATCGGCGCGGACCGTTCGCGCGAACTGATCGCCCTCGATGACGCGCTGGGCGTCCTGGCCGGAATGGACCCCCGCAAGGCCCGTGTGGTTGAGCTACGCTTCTTCGGCGGACTGACGGTCGAAGAGACCGCCGAAGTCCTCAACTTGTCACCGGAAACGGTCATGCGGGATTGGAAATTCTCGCGGTCCTGGCTCCAGGCGGAGCTCAGTAGAGGCTAAACAGTACTTTCACCCCCAAAGAAATCGCGGCCGCCTGCCAGTTTTTCCCGCCGAATCGCACCTTTAGACGTGAGGGGGGAACCCGCGTCGAAATTCCACCTCACGGTTCGCTTTCAGCAAAAGGAGATTGACCGCATGAAGAGTAATTCTCAAGGACTTTTTGGCTTCCGTGGGCGACAATCACGCGTTCTGCTGGTGGTTGCAGCCTCCGTTTTCGCCGTCGCTTCAGCCAGAGCGGACAACCTGGAAAATTTCACATTCTCAGGCACCCTCGCCCAATCCTCCATGGGACAAGATACGGTGAGCGGGACATTCACACTCGACACCAGCGGAGCGGGGAGCATCACAGCCTTCGATTTCACTACCCCGGACGCTGCAATCAACGCCATTGACGGGTGGACCCCTGTGGTTTACACCCTCACGCCGGCTTACAGCCCAGCGGCCGATTTTGTTCAGATTGGGTTTCTCCTTGCTGGTGATTCTCTGGTGCTGAGCTTCGAAACCGCTCTTCCCACCTTCTCGGGAAGCACGTTCTATCTCGGCGCTATCGAGCCGACCCAGTCAAGCACGACAGGGTCAGCTCTTCAGTGTTCCGATCCCATTGGCTGCAGCGCCTCATTCTTCTCCGGCTTTACGTCCGGGAGCGCCACGCCCGTCACGACGTCGGCTGTCCCTGAGCCCCGATCCTCGTTTCTGCTGGGATCCGTGCTCCTGGCTGTGACGGTCGTGCTGGTTCGTCGCCGGACTACGCTCAGTTCCTAGCCGGGTGTAGCGGGCCAGCGTCCCAGTGGAAATTCTCCCGGTTGGCTCCAGGCGGAACTTAGTAGAGGCTAAACAGTACTTTCACCCCCAAAGAAATCGCGGCCGCCTGCCAGTTTTTCCCGCCGAATCGCACCTTAAGACGTGAGGGGGGAACCCCGTCAGAATTTCACCTCGGGTTCGCTTTCAGCAAAAGGAGATGGATTGCATGAAGAGTAATTCTCAAGGACTTTTTGGCTTCCGTGGGCGACAATCACGCGTACTGCTGGTGGTTGCAGCCTCCGTTTTCGCCGTCGCTTCAGCCAGAGCCGACAACCTGGAAAATTTCACATTCTCAGGCACCCTCGCCCAATCCTACATGGGAGGAGATACGGTGAGCGGGACCTTCACACTCGACACCGGCGGAGCGGGGAGCATCACAGCCTTCGATTTCACCACCCCGACGGGTGCAATCAACGCCAGTGACGGGTTTACCGCTTCGGTTGTCACCTTCACGCCGGCTTACAGCCCAGCGGCCGATTTTGTTCAGCTTTCGTTTTCCGATGCTGATGATCTTCTGGTGTTGAACTTCGAAACCGCTCTTCCCACCTTCTCGGGAAGCACGTTCTATCCCGGCCGTATCGAGCCGACCCAGGTAACCGCGTCAACGTCAGAACTTCTTTGCTTCGACCCCCCTGGCTGCTTCGCCTCGGGTTTCACGTCCGCGAGCGTCACGCCCGTCACGACGTCGGCTGTCCCTGAGCCCCGATCCTCGTTTCTGCTGGGATCCGTGCTCCTGGCTGTGACAGTCGTGCTGGTTCGCCGCCGGACTACGCTCAGTTCCTAGCCGGATGTAAAGCAGGCAGCTGGGCATTCTCGACACCAGCCAGCATCATTTTAAGACCTCATTAGCCCATTCGGCAACCGGCGTGCATGGACGAAACCGATCCAATTCCAGGGAGGGCTTTTCATGGCCAAAGGTTTCGTCGCCATTACCGTCGAGCGCTGTAAAGGCTGCGGGTTCTGTGTAGAATTTTGCCCCACGCACGTCCTCGCGCTCTCATCCGCTTTCAATTCCAAGGGTTACCATCCGCCACACGTGGTCGCCGCCGACAAATGCAGCGGCTGCGACCTCTGTGGCATGTACTGCCCCGACTTCGCCATATTTGGAGCGCGCCATGCACGCTGACCCCAAAGGCGTCTTGACAGGTGTTCATTTCCTCGACGGTGACCATGCCTGCTGTGAGGGAACACTCGCGGCCGGTGCGCGATTTGCCGCAGGATACCCCATCACACCGTCTACCGAAGTGGTAGAACGCTTTGCTTCCCGCATCCCCACGGTCGGCGGAATTTTCATCCAGATGGAGGACGAACTTGCTGCCTCTATCGCGATTCAAGGCGCGGTTTGGGGCGGGGCCAAGGCCTTTACCGTCACCTCCGGACCCGGTTTCTCCCTCATGATGGAGCACATCGGCTATGCCGCCATGACCGAAACCCCGTGCGTCTTTGTCAACGTGCAGCGCGGAGGACCTTCCACCGGCCTCCCGACGCTCCCCGCGCAGGCTGACATGATGCAAGCCAGGTGGGGGTCTCACGGCGATTACGGTATCATTGCCCTCTGCCCCAATTCCCCCCAGGAATGCTTCGATCTCACCATCACCGGATTCAACCTCTCGGAAGAATTCCGCGTCCCGGTGATGATGATGCTCGATGAGTGCGTCGGCCACATGACTGAAAAAGTCGTCATCCCCGAAGCCGACAAGCTCGCCATCGTTCCGCGCCGCTTCACCAAGCTCCCTCCGCCCGAGTTTCGCCTCTTCCAGCCGCAGCAAGATCAGGTGCCCGATATGGTCCGCGCAGGCGAAGGCTACCGCTTCCACGTCACCGGTCTCACCCACGACGAGCGCGGCTATCCCAGCATGAACATCGACACGCAGGACCGCATGGTGCGCCGCCTCGTCGACAAATTGCAGCCGCTCGCCGGTCCGCGCGCGCTCTTCGAAACCGAGAACCTCGAAGATGCCGAAGTAGTGGTGGTGTCCTATGGCATCACTTCGCGCGTGGCGCAGCGCGCACTGCAACTCGCGCGCGCCCGCGGTATCCGCGCCGGCAAGTTCCGCCTCATCTCCGCCTGGCCGTTCCCCGATCCGCACATCGCCGAACTCGCCAGCCGCGTGAAGGCCTTCGTCGTCCCCGAGCTCAACCTCGGACAGATGGTGCATGAAGTCGCCCGCGCCGCCGAGGGTAAAGCCAAGGTGATCCCCGTCAGCCACGCCGGCGGCAGCGTGCACAATCCCGAAACGATTCTCAATGCCATATTGGAGGCAGCCCGATGAACGCCAGCACGTTAGAAATGCCCTGCGAAATTCCCGCCGACGCCCGCAACCCCGTCGAGCCGTTCCTCCGCATGGACCGGATGCCGCACATCTGGTGCCCCGCCTGCGGCATCGGCACCACTGTCAATTGCTTCACGCGAGCGCTGGAGGAATCGAAGGCCAATCTCGATAAGGTGGCGGTGGTCTCCGGCATAGGTTGCACCGGCCGCGTTGCCGGCTACGCCAATCTCGATTCCTTCCACACCACCCATGGCCGCGCGATTCCATTTGCCACCGGCCTCAAACTCGCCAATCCCGAATTGCAGGTGGTGGTCTACTCTGGCGACGGAGACCTCTTCGCCATCGGCGGCAACCATTTCATCCACGCCGCCCGCCGGAATATGGATCTAAAGGTCATCTGCGTCAATAACCTCACCTACGCCATGACCGGCGGACAAACCGCGCCCACCACCCCCAGCCAGGTGATCAGTGCCACTTCGCCCTACGGCGTCTTCGAGCCCTCGTTCAACCTGGTGCAACTGGCCGAGGCCGCGGGCGCCACCTATGTGGCGCGCTGGACCACTTATCACGTCAAGCAACTGGCCCGCTCCATGGGCGAAGTCCTCAAAAAGAAGGGGTTCTGCTTTATCGAAGTGCTTTCGCCTTGCCCCACGCTATACCAGCGCCGCAACAAAATGGGCGATGGCCTCGATGCCATGAAGTTCTACAAACAGGTGAGCAAGACCCGCAACGGCGTATCCACGGCCGACGCCGCCCTGACCAAGGCCGGCGAAATCCTGGTGGGTAAATTCGTCGACCGCGACCGGCCCGACTATTTCGACCTTCTGCAATCGCAGATGCACACCACGTTGGGCGACCGTTACGCGGAACCGGAGGTATCATGCAGCGAGTGCTAACCGAAATTCGTATCGCCGGTTTCGGCGGCCAGGGCGTGATTCTCGCCGCCGCCGTGATCGGTAAAGCCGCCGCTATTTTCGAGGGTGGCTACGCCACCATGACGCAGGCGTTCGGTCCGGAAGCCCGCGGCGGTTCGTCGAGCGCGCAGGTGATTTTATCCACCGAGCCGATCCTCTACCCCTACGTGACCCAACCCGATGTCCTGGTCGTGATGTCGCAGGAAGCCTATACCCGATTCTCTCCTCAGTTGAAGCCGGGCGGCATCCTCATCACCGAGCAGGAACTCGTCAATATTGACCGGCTTCCCACCGGCATCAAGGTCTACGGCGTGCCTGCCACCCGCCTGGCCGAGGAACTCGGCCGGAAAATGGTGCTCAACATCGTGATGGTCGGCTTTTTCGGCGCCGTCTCCGGCCTGCTGGATCGCGAATCGCTTCGCCAGGCCGTCGCCGATTCCGTTCCGCCGGCTTTCCAGGATTTGAATCTCCGAGCCTTCGACAAGGGCTGCCAATATGGCTCCGAACTGCTGATCAAGCTCGAAAACGGCGAAACCGAAGAGACCCTGTCGCTGGAATCGGCCTGATGGCCGTCGAGAACGCCTACCTGACTCCGGCGGAGATTATCGAGCACCGGATTCTGTTAATCCGCAGCCAGAAGGCCCTGCACGATTCCGCGCTGGCTGAGCTGTATCGGTTGCGGACCAAAGTCCTAATCAAGCCGTGAAGCGGAATCTCCGTTTCCCGGAGGACTTCATGTTCCGGCTGCCCCCCGAAGAAGCCAACCGGTCACAAATTGTGACCGGTTCCCAAAAGTACCGCACCTCTGCATGCTGCCCTACGCTTTTACCGGGCAAGGAGTCGCCATGCTGTCCAGCGTTCCTCAAAAGCCCTCGCGCGGTGCAAGTAAATATCGCGATCATGCGGACATTCGTGCGCCTGCGTCACATCATGGAGTCCCATAGCGGGCTGGCCGAGCAACTGCAAGCCATAGAAGGGAATTTGATCAGCAGTTCGAAGTGATTTTCGAAGTGCTCAATCGACTGATGGAATCTCCCTTGGACTAACCCAGGCATCCGATTGGGTTTATCTCGTGACAGCACGAGTTGTACGCTACCCTCAATCTGGAGGGTATCCGTTGCGTCCGCGTACCCCTCGAACACTTGGTTGAGGGGTCGGTTGGCAACGGCCTCCCCGTGGAGGTCTCCTGAATGCGATCCGCCCTGATTGCCGCTCTTGCCCTATCGTCGCTCTCGGCCCAGCAGTTTCCCGACGGCCAAACACTTACGAAGCAGGCCGAGGCCATCCTCGCCAAGTTGCACAGCATCGACTACAAGGAGGAGACCACCATGGAAACCGTCATCGGCGGTCAATCCATGAAGATGAACACCGAAGTTTCGTCGGCCATGGTAAGCCCCGGAAAGTCGCGCATGGAAACCAAAGCGCAAGGGTTGACCATGGTCATCGTCAGCGACGGCGATACCACTTGGATGTACAGCTCGATGGGCAACGAATACACCAAAAAGTCAATCGCCATGGGCACCCAGGCAATAGTCGAATCCATGGGCATGAATGACTTCATGCCTAATATGGCTGACATGCACATCACCTCCAAGACCACTGGCGAAGAAACCGTCCCCATCGACGGCCAGAAGCACGATTGCTGGGTGGTGCACAGCGATATTGGCGCCCTGGAACTCCCTCCCGCCGCGCGCGGCGCCAAAATCTCCGGCGGCACCGTCACGATGTGGATTGACAAAAAACTCGGGATCGATCTCCAGAGCGATACCTCGATGAAACTGTCGGTGCCGGGCGGCCCGCCAATGGAGGTGCGCGTCAAGAGTGTGAAGAAAGACCTCCACATCGACGCTCCCATCCCCGATTCCACCTTTGCCTTCACTCCTCCCGAGGGCGCAAAGGAAGTTGACAAGCTCTCGCTCTTCGGCTCCCTCGGCATGGTACCCGATCTCGCGGGCAAGCCCGCGCCCGATTTCACCTTGAAAACGGTCGATGGCAAGCCTTACGGCCTATCATCCCTCAAAAGCAGGCCGGTTCTGCTCGATTTCTGGGCCACCTGGTGCGGACCCTGCCGCAAAGCCATGCCATCGGTGGAAAAGATCTATCGGGAATTCAAAGATCGCGGCCTCGTCGTCCTCGGCGTCGATGCCGGCGAGGAGCACGACGTTGTCGCCGGCTTTCTCAAGAAGACGCCTCTGGCATACCCCGCCGTCCTCAGCGGCGAATCCACTGTTCTCAAGGATTACCAGGTCAAAGGCTATCCGAGCTTCGTCCTCATCGGCCCTGATGGCAAAATCGCCGGTTACGAAGTGGGATTCAGCGGCGAAGAATCGCTCCGCGGCATGCTCGAAAAGGTCGGGTTTTCGAAAAAATAGCATGCTCCTGCGCAGGGCGCTATGCTGAACCAGTCAGATGCGTCTTGCTGCGCTCGCGCTGTCATCCCTCCGCGCGCCGCCTGGCAAATCGGATCACCGGCCGGGAACGGGCTCTTCCACCCTCATTAACCGATCCGCCACAACGCCTTCGATCTTTTGGACCGTCCCTCTCGGCCAGCGAATCTCGACAGAACGAACCTGGCTCTCGCCGCCGAGACCGAAGTGAACCCGTTTGTCGCTGGAGCTCATGAAGCCCACACTGACGGAGACGTGATCGTAGAGCACTCTGCCCGATGCCGTAGTGAGCTTGACCTTGGCTCCTATGGCGTCGCGGTTGCTGTAGTGTCCAATCAGTTCCAAAGTCAGCCAATGGTTCCCGTTATCCGCCGAGTTCATCAGAATGCGCGGCGGCTCCATCAGCGACGTCACTACGATATCCTCAAATCCGTCGTTATTCAAATCTCCGAATGCCGAGCCGCGCTGGTAACCCACATGAAGAAAATCCTTTCCCATGATGTCCGACACGTCTTCGAACGTCTTGCCGCCCAAATTGCGAAACATCGTGTCGTGCTGGCGCGCGTTAGGCAGAATGTTATCCACGTCGCCGTTGGCGGAGTATAGATCCTTCCACCCGTCGTTATCGTAATCGATGAAGCCGTTGCTCCAGCCCGAAAGCGAGTGGCTGAGCCGGGCGATGCCGGTTTGCTGCGAAACATAGCGGAAGGAATCGCCGCGATTCTGGTACAGACCCCAGACCTGGGTCATCAGGTTGTTGTAGAAGATATCCACGCGGCCGTCGTTGTCGTAGTCCCTGGCATCCGATCCCATCGACGAAACAGCCTTCGCGGTATCGTCGTAAGCTACGCCCATCGAGAGTCCCTGGTCCTCGAAAGTGCCGTCTCCCTTATTGATGAAGAGCGAGTTGGCCTCGGTATCGTTAGCGACGAATACATCCTGCCAGCCATCGCCGTTGAAATCGGCGATCGAGATGCCCATGCCCTTGCCGGGAGCGCGGCCGATTCCCGATTTCGCGGTGACATCCTCGAATTTGCCGTGACCCAGGTTGTGGTATAGCCGGTGCGGGACGGCTTCGTAGAAGAGACGCGGATCGCAGTAGTATTCCTGCCCCGCGGCGGCACAGCGGCGGTCGGTCTGCGGCGTCCACACGGTGTAGTTGGAAACGATCAGATCGAGCAGGCCGTCGTTGTCGTAGTCGAACCACGCCGCGGCAATGCTCATGGTGCCGGGCGGCTTTCCGCCGATTCCCGATTCCCGCGTGACATCCGTAAAAGTGCCGTTGCCATTGTTGTGATAGAGCGCGTTCCGCCCGGCGCCGCAGATGAAGAGATCCTCGTTGCCGTCGTTATCGTAGTCGCCCACGGCCACGCCGAAATTGTAGTCGAGGTCCGCGCCGGTCAAGCCGGCCTTGCGAGTGACATCTTCGAATGTCCCGTCGCCGCGATTGCGCAGCAGGCAGTTGTAAAACGCCGGACCAGTCTTCTTCAATTCGGGCAACTTCGCGCCATTCGTAAAAAAGATATCCATCTTGCCGTCGTTGTCGAAATCGAAGATGGCCACTCCGCCGCACATCGGTTGAAGAAAATATTTTCGCGGAGAGAGATCGTTATTCGATATGTAGCTGAATTTCGACTGGGGAGCGATGTCGGTAAAGCGGGGCTGCTTGGGCGGCTGTGAGTGGAGCGTTTGAACCCCAAGCCAGGCGGATGCCAGGCCGCAGGCAAGGGCGGGCAGCCAGAAACCCCGCGTCACTTTCCCGTGTCCGCCCCGGAGACGTTTTTGTGCAGTGTTTTGGTGTTTTGGTTGATCTTTTCCGCCGTGCTCTTTTGCATGGCAAATTCGCGCGCCGCGTCTTCCTTGCGTCCAAGCCTTTGGTAGGCCGTGGCGAGCGCGAGATGCAGCGTCGGATTGTCCGGCGCCAGTTTCACTGCCGCCTCCAGTGGACTCACAGCTTCGGCCGCCTTTCCGGAATCGAGAAGCGACCTGCCCCAGCCGCCATAAGCCTCGGCAAAACCCGGAAAGAGCTTGGTGGAGCGCGTAAAGTGCTGGATGGCTTCCTCCAGACGATCGGCTTGCCGCGCCAACTCACCCAGGTAATATTCCGCGGCCGCATTTTGCGGATTGACCTTCAGTTCCTGTTCGAACTCCTTGCGCGCCTCGGCGGCACTGGTTTCCGTGGGCGGCAAAGACATGATCAGCCCGCCGATTCGGAAGTGGATTCCCGGCTTGTCTGGCACTCTTTGCAGGAGAATGCGGTATTCCGCGATGGCCTTGGCCAGTTCGTTTTGCTTCTCGAAGTTCTCGGCGTTGAGTTCCACTACCAGGGGCGAATCGGGCGCCGTGTCCATTAGTTCCCTGGCGTTACGCAGGCTCAATTCATTGAACACATGTACCGCGAGAAAGAGCACTTCCGAATCCTTGGGGTAGGCTTGCTGGAGCCAGGAAACGAAGCTCAGGGCGTCGTTCTGCTGGTTCAGCGACATGGCACAGCGGACACCGGCGAGCGCCATTGTCCGCTTGGTATCCACCGGCACCGCGGCATCGCGCATGCCGGCATCGAGCAGCGGCATCGCTTCCGTGCAGTGGCCCGCGAGCGCCAGATCGACGCCGGACTTAGACACCTGCGGGGATGCCTGTTGGGCGCGCAGGACCGCGCAGAATACCAAGAGGAAGATCCCCGTCCAGCGCATAACAGGATTATATCCCCGCGCACTTGCCTTTTGAGAGATGATAACCGCATGCTCCGAATCGTCCGCGCGACTTTCCTGTGCCTGCTCCTGTCTTCGACCTCGCTTCTCGCCCAGGAAACCAAATTCGAGATTTCTTTCACCGCGTCCGCTCACGCGGCTCCCATTACCGGCCGCATTTTTGTGACCCTGGCCAAGTCGGAGACCCCCGAGCCCATTCGCCAAATTGGCAACTGGACTGGCAAAACTCCTTTCTTCGCCGCCGACGTCGACCGGTTGCCCGCCGGCCAGGCGGTGGTGGTCGACGGCAACTCCCAAGGGTTTCCGGCGCATAGTCTGAAGGAAATTCCCGCCGGCGATTATTACGTACAGGCTATCGTCAATATCTACACACAATTCCACCGCTCCGACGGCCACGTGATCTGGGCGCACATGGACCAATGGGAAGGACAGAACTTCACGCGCTCGCCCGGCAATCTGACCAGCGAAATCCGCAAGGTCCATCTCGACCCCGCAGCCGGCTATGACCTCAAGTTGGAGTTGACGCGGGCGATTCCACCCATCCAGCTTCCGCCCGACACGAACTATGTGAAGCACATCAAGTTCGAAAGCCAAATGCTCTCGAAGTTCTGGGGCCATCCGATTTACCTGGGCGCGACCGTGCTCCTGCCCAAAGGCTACGACGAGCACCCCAACGAGCACTATCCCACCATCTACATTCAGGGCCACTTCGGATTGGGCGCGCCATTCGGGTTCGCGGCTCCGGGCGCCAATACCGGACGCGGGCGCGGCCCAGCGCTCTATCCCGACTGGACTGGCGACAATTTCCCGCGCATGGTGGCCGTGACGTTCCAGCATCCCACGCCGTATTTCGACGACAGCTATGCCGTTAATTCGGCCAATGACGGCCCGTATGGCGACGCGCTTCTGCAGGAAATGATTCCCTACCTCGAAGAGCACTTCCGCCTGATCAAAGCCCCCTACGCACGCATTCTGACCGGCGGATCGACCGGCGGGTGGGAATCGCTCGCCTTGCAGCTCTATCACCCCGACTTCTTCGGCGGCACCTGGACCGGCTACCCCGACCCCATCGACTTCCGCCGCTATCAGCTCGTGAACATCTATGACGACCCCAACGCGTTCGTCGTCCCCGGCTACGAGTTCAACGTCCCGGAGCGGCCCATGATGCGCGCGGCCGACGGCCAGGTGATGGTCACGATGCGCCAGATGAGTCAATTGGAAGACGCGCTCGGAAGCCATGGCCGGTCGGCCCAGCAGTTCGAAGCGTGGGAGGCGGTGTACGGCCCGGTGGGAGAGGATGGATATCCAATACCGTTGTTCGATAAGAAGACGGGGCAGATCGACAAGCAGGTCGTGCAGTACATGCGCGATCACGGCTATGACCTGAATTACTACCTCCAGCAGAACTGGAGCAAAATCGGACCGTCTTTAAAGGGAAAAATTCACATGTTTGTAGGCGACATGGATAACTTCTACCTCAATCTGGCGGTTTACATGATGGAGGATTTCCTGAAAACCACCGATGCGGGAGCGACTTTCGACTACGGACGGCCAATGAAAGGACACGGGTATACTCCGTGGACGAGCGCGGAAATGATCCGCCTGATGGCCGCGCAGGTGGAGAAAAGTCGGCCGCGGTGAGTGGGCTGGCAGAAGCCGTTAGTTCACCGCCACTGCCGTCACTTCCGTGAAATCGATCCCCGGACGCCCATTGCGTTTCTCGCACGCATTTTCGAGCTCCTGCCAGGCGGCGCGAACCTCCGCCGGAGCGTGGTCGGGGACATCCGCGCTCTTCCACGTGAAGATCTCCACAAAAAACGGCAGATTCTGGGAATCCACTCCCCGAACCACGACGTGCGGAGCGGGCAGCACCAGGTCCAGTTTGCGATAAATCGCCCACGTTTTGGCGCTCAAAGCGGCATATTGCGTCTCCATTCCCGGCTTGACATGCGCAATGCTGTAAATTGTCTCGGTTCCGGGCCCGGGTAATTCGCCCGGCTTCTTCTGCGCGAATAACGAGAAGGTCATCGCCAGTGCCGCGGACGCAATCAGCCATTTGCTTGTGGTCATGGAAACCAGTATGGCTGCGTGACACCTCGACTACTTTCTTAATCTTGCTAATTTCCCCTTCGGTATCGCAGCGGCGAGAGGCCGTAATGACACCGGAAGGAATGGCTGAAAGCCGGCGTGCTTTCAAACCCCGCCGCAAGCCCTACCTCTGTCACGCTCGTCTCCGTGGAGCGGAGCAGCCGGGCGGCCCGCTCCAGCCGATGCCGCGTCAGGTATTGGTGCGGCGTCTCCCGGAAAACCCGCGCAAAACTGCGGTGGAAGTGAAAAGGCGAGAGAGCGGCTGCCCTCGCCACGTCCTTCAAAACGATGCGGCTCGTGAGCGACGCCAGCAGGAAGTCGCGGCCACGCAGTAATCTACGGTAAACCTCCTCACGGGTCGAAGACTTCACCGCGGGAAGTTTCAGGATCGCGCGCAATGTCTCCTGCCGTTCCCTCACTAATTGGGCGCCAATTCGCAGGAAATGTTCGTCCCACCGGGTCGGCGGCATCCGTCTGTCAACCAACTCGGCCTGGAATCGGCGGAGCAGGCCGAGTACCATGCTGTCCTGCGGTTCCAGGCGATTGAGAAACTCCAGTCCCTGGCGGTGCACGCTCTGCGGGGAATCAAGCAAGCGTTCGTCACCGGTCGTGACGACGCGATTGATTTCTTCCACAAACCCGCGTTCGAAAAACAGACAGAATGTCCTCACCCGCTTCGGAGAATCGATGGTGATCGTGTAGTGCTGCCGGTCATTGAGAATCAGATAGCGAGCCTCGTCGACCACAAACCTCCGGCCACCCGTCTCCCAGTCGGCGGAACCTTGCAACACGCTTTTGAGCGAGAGACAGCCCTCGAAGTCGCGAACATGGTACCGGGTTCCGTAACCCGATAAGATCGCGTTCTCCGTTCCCAGCGTCCGCCCAGGCGGGTTAATGGGCAGCGTCATCGTGATTAATTTAGCCCATCGTCGAGGGGATTGCATCATCGGACAGCGCATCGGCGCCGGCTCTCTCTCTAGGGCTTGGAGTCGCTCTGATCTTCCATTTCGTCCGCCGCGAACCCCCGGGAAGTCGTGGATTCTGTCCTCCTTGAAAAAATAGAGAACACTCCGCCGTCCTGCCCCACTCATTCCGTAAGCCCGTATGAAGTCCTCGACTATTCTGCTCTTTCTGGCCGGAGCCATTTGCATCTCCTCCGCCCAAGTCGAACCCGCCAACCTTCCGCCCCACCGAATTCATGCCGGCGACCTGGTGAATATCTCCATCTACGGTGAGCCCCAACTCACCCGCATCACTCGCGTCGGCGCGGATGGCGCCATTCGGCTTCCATTACTCGATGGCAAGATCAAGGCCGGCGGCCTCATGCCCGAAGAACTGGAAAAGGCCATCGCCGAAGCCTTCAAGGCGGCGCAGATTCTGGTCAATCCGTTCGTCACCGTCACCGTTGCCGAGTACCACACGCTTCAGCCCGTGAGCGTGGCCGGCGCGGTACGCAATCCGGTCACCTTCGAGCCCGTCGACCGGGTCACGTTGCTCGAAGCCATCACCCGCGCCGGCGGGCTCACTTCCGACGCCGGCCCGGAAATCCTCATTTCGCTTCCGGAGGGCTCCCATTCTCTAACCAGGCACATCCCGGTGCGCAGCCTGCTTGACGGCGCCGGTCCCGCGGTCAACCTCACCCTACAGGGCGGTGAAGAGGTCCGCGTTCCCGAGGCGGGCAAGGTTTTCGTGGTCGGCAACGTGAAATCTCCCGGGGCGTTCCCGGTGCATGACGAGTCGGATACCACGGTCCTCAAGGTCATCGCGCTCACGCAGGGGCTGGCGCCTTACGCGTCAAATGAGGCCTACATTTATCGCCAAGGGAATCACGAGATTCCGGTGGACCTCAAGAGCATCATGCAGCGCAAATCGCCGGATGTCCCACTCGTCGCCAATGACATCCTCTATATCCCGGATCGCTCCGGCAAGCGCGCCACGATGTCCGTGCTCGAAAAGATGTTCGGGTTAGGCACCGTAGTCTCCACAGCCTTCATCTATATGGCTCGTTAGCCCCGCTGTGGCGGACGCAGCAGCTTCCGCGGCAATTTCGCGAAGTGCACCATCCGCTCCACCAGCGGAATCAACCGGCGCACGGTTTTGCCGTGGAATACCAGGCTCCCGGCCACCAGCACCGGGTGCGGAATGGTGGTGCAGCAGCGCGAGCAGATGTCCACTTCCCCGCCCCGTCCCGCCGCATGCAAGCGCCGCATCTCCTCCATCGCCGGCACGTTCCAGATTTCCGCCAGAGGCTTCTCGGCGATGTTGGCGAGTGGTGCGCCATCCAGCATATAGCTTTGGCAGCATGGGTAGACGTCGCCATTCTGCTTGACGTAAACCGGCCCGCGCCACAAGTAGTGGCAGGGATGCTTCCAATCCTCCCCCGCGTGCCCCGCCGGGCCGATCACGTTGGTCTCATCCTGCTTGATGCGCACCTGGTCGATACCCGGAACGGCGCCCCAGAATGCCATGAACTCGCCGATTTCGCCGGCGTTCCCGGCCATCGCGACCATCTGCACCACCACTTGCAACTTGGAGCGCCGCTCGTGCTTCAGGCGCGCGAAGCGCACGAAGTTATCGCGCACTTTTTCGAAATTCGCTCCCTTGCGGTAGAACTCGAACGTCTCCTTCCGGGCGCCATCGAAGCTCAACGTCATCTGGTCGAGCGGCGAATCCAGAATGCGCCCGGCGTTGCGCTCGTCGAGAAATGTGCCGTTGGTCGAGAGCAGCGCCGAGATGCTATGGCGGTGGCAGAATTCGATGCGCTGGTAAATGTGGGGATCCATGAAAGGCTCGCCCAAGCCGATCAGCATCATATGCTCGGCCGTGCGGGCGGCCTGCGTCACCAGGCGCTCGAAGACCTCATCCGCCATATCGGCTTTCGGCTGCTTGTGAGTTTCCCGAGGACACATGGGGCAATACAGATTGCATTTCGCGGTGGTTTCCACGATATATTCCACCGGCAGCGCGGGAATTCGGGACCGCCGCGCGAGATATGTCCACAGTAATTTGGCGCGGTTCCAGGCCCTCATTCCATCCCATTGTAGCCGCCGTGAGATGATGGGAACTGCTTGAACATCACCATATCCGGCGCTTCCGGACTCATCGGCCGCCGTCTCCTGAAGCTTCTGGCCCAGGATGGCCATTCGCTCACCGCTCTCAGCCGCCATGCCGGCACCAATCTTCCGCCTGGCGTCCGCCTATCCGTCTGGGACGCCGCGAGGGGCCAACCCGCAGTCGATGGATTGCGCGATGCCGATGCTGTCATTCACCTGGCTGGTGTTCCGGTGGCGCAGCGCTGGAACGCGGGAGTGAAGCAGGCGATTCGCGAAAGCCGCGTCGCCGGCACCCGCAATCTGGTGCTGGCGATGGCTGCGCTTCCGCGTAAACCGAGCGTGCTGATCTGCTCCTCGGCCACGGGATATTACGGCTCGCGCGGCGACGAATTGCTCACCGAAACGTCCGCGCCGGGCAACGACTTCCTCTCCGAGGTCTGCGTGGCGTGGGAAAAGGAAGCGCGGGCCGCCGAAGCGCTCGGAATTCGCGTGGTCCGCGTGCGCACCGGAATCGTGCTCGACGCGCGCGGAGGTGCTCTGCCGCGCATGCTGCCGCCATTCAAGATGGGCATCGGTGGAAAGTTGGGCAGCGGCAAGCACTGGATGTCCTGGATTCATCTGGACGATCTCGCCACGATTTTCCAACTCGCGCTCACTACGCCGGTAGCCGGCGCGATCAACGGAGTGGCGCCGAACCCGGTAACCAACGCGGAATTCACGCGGGTTTTGGCGGCCGCGGTCCACCGGCCCGCGATTTTTCCGATGCCGGGCTTCGCCCTCAAGCTGATCTTCGGCGAAATGGGAGAGATCCTTTTGGCCAGCCAGCGGGTCACGCCCAAAGCGGCGGAATCGGCCGGATTCCCCTTCCGTTATCCGGAGTTAGCGCCCGCGCTGGCCGACATTCTGGGCCGGAGCCGCCAGCGCGCGGTATAATGTTTTGAGTAACCGGAGAGCCTAGTGTCGCCTCGCACGTTCGTTCGCTTATTCACCCAAATTCAATTACTTCCCGTGATGGAAAATGGCGAGGAAACCCTCGTCGGCGGGCAGGCCGTGATGGAGGGCGTGATGATGCGGGCGCCCCACAGCTACTGCGTGGCGGTGCGCAAACCGGGCGGCGAAATCGTTACTGAGGAAATGCCGCTCGCGCGGATCTCCGAAAAGCATCCGATTTTCAAGCTGCCGGTTTTTCGCGGCGTCGGCACGCTCTGCCAGGCCATGAGCCTGGGGATCAAAGCGCTGAAATTCTCTACTAACGCCGCGCTCGACAATCCGGAAGTTCCCGAAGAGCACCGCATTAAAGAGATTCCCACCTGGGCGTTGGCCGGCCCGCTGTTGTTTTCCCTGGCTTCATTCCTTTTTCTCTATAAATTCATGCCTCTGTTGATGGTCACCCGGCTTTCCAGGATTTACCCCGTATTTTCCGGCCGGCTCCTCTTCAATGTCACCGACGGCTGCATCCGCATCGCAATCTTCCTCACATTCCTGTATGTGCTTTCGCGCATGAAGGACATCCGCCGCATGTTTCAATATCACGGCGCGGAGCATAAGGTAGTTTTCAATTTCGAATCGGGGCAGGATGTAACCGTCGAAAACGCGCAGCGGTTTTCCACTTTCCATCCGCGCTGCGGCACCAGTTTTCTGTTCGTAATGATGATCCTCGCGATGCCGGTCTACGCATTGATCCCGTTCGATGGGTTCGTGGCCAAGTTCGTCTGCCGCATCCTCCTGCTCCCGCTGATTGTGGGAGTGAGCTACGAGCTGATTCGTTTCGCGGCCAGGCGCCGAGGCTCGTTCCTGGCCACGATAACCGCGCCGGGCCTTTGGCTCCAGCGCATTACCACCAAGCCACCGACGGACGACCAGGCGGCCATCGCCATCCGCGCTCTCGAAGGCGCTATGGCTCTCGAAAAGTCGCAAGGCGGCGAGTTGGTCATCGCTTAAGAAAGATCCATGCAATTCGCTCAGAAGCTCACGCAGCTGGAAAAGCGCTTCGATGAGCTGACTTTACAAATGGCCGATCCGACCGTAATCGGTGATGCCGACAAGTACCGCAAGGTAACCAAGGAGCAATCCGAGATTTCGGAGGTCGTAGAGAAGTACCGCCAGTGGAAAGATATTGAGGATTCCCTGTCGCAGGCTCGCCAGATGCTCCAGGAAAAGGACCCCGACCTGCGCGCCATGGCGCAGGAAGAAGTGGAGCATCTCGAGCCTGAGCTGGCCAAAATCGAGGAAGAAATCAAAGTCCTCCTGCTGCCGAAGGACCCCAAGGACGAAAAGAACGTGGTGCTCGAAATCCGCGCCGGCACCGGCGGTGACGAGGCTACGCTATTCGCGGCGGAAATTTTCCGGATGTATTCCCGCTATGCGGAAACCCGCAAATGGAAGATGGAAGTGACTTCCACCAGCGAATCATCCGTAGGCGGATTGAAGGAAGTGATCGCGCTGGTGAGCGGCGACAAGGTTTACAGCCGCCTGCGATATGAGAGCGGCGGCCATCGCGTGCAGCGCGTTCCGGTCACCGAGCAGCAGGGCCGCGTCCACACCTCGGCGATCACCGTCGCGGTGCTGCCGGAAGCCGACGAAGTCGAAGTCAAGATCGACCCTAAAGATATCCGCATCGATACTTTCTGCTCTTCGGGACCGGGCGGCCAATCGGTGAACACAACGTACTCGGCAGTCCGCATCACGCACCTGCCTACGGGCCTGGTGGTCTCCTGCCAGGACGAAAAATCGCAGATCAAGAATCGCGCCAAGGCGGAAAAAGTGCTGCGCTCCCGGCTCTACGAGCTCGAACTCGAAAAGCAGCAGGCGGAGCTCGGCGCGGAGCGGCGCAGCATGGTGGGTACCGGCGACCGCAGCGAAAAAATCCGCACCTACAACTTTCCGCAGAATCGCGTCACCGATCACCGCATCAATTTCACCCTCCATCAGCTCGACGTGGTGATGGATGGCAAGCTCGACCCGATCATAGACGCGCTCGTCACCCACTACCGCAATCAGCAGTCGTCATGACGCTCGCGACGGCGCTGGCGCAGGGCACCAGGCTGCTCGAAGATGCCGCCATCGCCGTACCCCGGCTCACTGCCGAGGTCCTCCTTTCGCACGCACTCCACAGCGAGCGTTCGTACCTCTACGCCCATCCGGAGCGGGAATTGCGCGAGGTGGAATGGATCCACTACGGCCGCTACCTGCACGAGCGCATGCAGGGCAAACCCACGCAATACATCACCAAACGCCAGGAATTCTATGGCCGCGAATTTCGCGTCACGCCCGACGTGCTGATTCCCCGGCCCGAAACCGAGCACGTAGTGGAAGCGGCGCTTGCGGCTGCCCGCGGTGCGGCGCACATCGCCGATGTGGGCACTGGCTCGGGAGCGCTCGCGATCACGCTCCAATTGGAGACGGGCGCCGCGGTGGTCGCCACCGACATTTCGCCCGCCGCCGCCGGCATCGCTTGCGCCAACGCCGGGAGTCTCGGGGCGCGCGTGGACTTCGTAGTCTGCGATTTGCTTTCGGCCGTCGCCGATCATTCGATCGATCTGGTCGTTTCCAATCCCCCTTATGTGCCCCTGGGCACACGCGAGGGTCTTCAGCGCGAGGTCCGCGACTGGGAGCCGCACGTGGCGCTCTTCGCCGGCGAAACTGGCATCGAGATTTATGAGCGCATTGTGGCCGATGCGCCTCGGGTTCTCCGTCCGGGTGGCTGGCTTATCATGGAGTTGGGTTTCGGCAGTTCTACCAGGGTGTCGGGGCTCGTGGCCGACTGGAAAGACATCCGCGTGGAACCCGACTTGGCCGGCATTCCCCGCGTCATCGCGGCCAGAATATGACCAAAGATCCATTTCTCGCGGCGGCCATCGAGCAAGCCCGCAAAAGCCTCGCCGAGGGCGGAATTCCCATCGGGTCGGTGCTGGTTCGCGGAGGGCAAATCATCGGCCGCGGCCACAATTGCCGCGTGCAGACCGGAAGCCCCATCGATCACGGCGAGATGAACTGCCTGCGCAACGCCGGCCGTCTCTCCGCCGCCGTCTACCGCGAGTGCTCCATCTATTCGACGCTCTCGCCATGCCCCATGTGCAGCGGCGCCATCGTGCTCTACAGAATTCCACGCGTTGTCGTGGGCGAGAATCGAACGTTCCTGGGCGCCGAAGACTATATGCGCGCCAACGGCATCGGGGTCGAGGTGCTGCAGGACGAAGAGTGCATGGCGCTGATGACTGAATTCATTCGCGCCAATCCGCGGCTTTGGAACGAGGATATCGGGGAGGACTAGCCCTCGCAGTGTGCCTGCAGCCAGGTGAGAATCTGCGGCCATCCCTTATGGCTGAACCTGGAATTCTCAGTCGTGAGACCCGAATGCGTCAAACGAACAGTCGTGACGCCGTTCGTCTCGGTCAGGTCGAAGCGAACCGTAGTCTCGATTGCATCCTCCTGCCAGTCGGGAAGCCACGTGAAAACCAGAAGACGCGGAGGGTCGATTTGCTGGTACTCGCCTCGCACAATGAACGGCCGGCCCCCCACGCCGTTGCCCCTCATCGCCCATTTCCCTCCCGGGCGCAGGTCGGACTCCATGTGCGTGGTCTGAAATCGCCCTTCGGCGCCCCACCACTTCGTTCGTTCGCCCGGGTCGGTCAGCGCCGCGAAGATGCGGGCCGCCGGCGCCTTGATGACAATCTCCTGGACGATCGTATCGTTTGCGCTTGTGGAATTCATTGCTTACCCTCCACAAAATTTTTCAAGCCCCGCAGGCTGTCGCTCCAGAGAGCTTCGTAATCCCGCAGCCAGGCGTTGACAGCCTGCAATGGTTTGGCATCCAGACGGCAGACGTGCGTCGAGCCCTGCTTTTTCGTGGCCACCAGACCTGCCGAGCGCAGGAGGCGGAGGTGCTTGGAGATCGCGGGCCGGCTGCTTCGAAAGTTGCTTGCAAGCTGCCCAACGCTCTGCGGGCCGCCGCGCAACAGGTTCAAGATCTCCCGCCGGGTGGGATCGGCGATCGCCCGGAAGGCCGCATTTCCTGCCCTGCCGTGTGTGGTAACCATTTGGTTACTAATATGGTAACCATCTGGTTACGTTAAAGTCAAGGGCTCATTCCTGGCGCAGAACGTCCATGGCATCGACCGATGCTGCCCGGTGTGCCGGTACGAGACAAGCCAGGACCGCAGCCGCCGCCAGCACAGCCGGCGCCGCCAGCAGCACCACAGCATCGTGCGGGCGGACGCCGTACAAAAGCGACTCCAGTACCTGCCCCGCGAACCACGCGCCGGCGGCGCCGATAGCGGCGCCCAGGGCGATCAATCGTCCGGCACTGCCGATCACCGCGCGGGAGATATCGCTCCGGCTGGCGCCGAGCGCGATTCGCAGGCCGAGTTCCCGCTTGCGGCGCGAGACGGTGTACGCCATCACCCCCGCGAGCCCGAGGGTGGACATGCTCAGTGTAAGCAGGGCAAACCCCGTCACCAGCGCCATCAGGGCACGCGGCATTTGCGTGGCCAGGTTCTGCGATTGCTGCATGGTCCGGACCTGCGAAATCGCCAGCCCGGCGTCCAGCTTCCGAATGGTTGCCCGGACCGGCAACAGGATCTGCGCTTCGGGAATTGCGGTGCGCAATGCCACGAACTGAATCCACGGTTCCTGGCTTAACGGAAAATAGAACTCGGCGTCGGCGGTCTGCGCCGGCCCCGAGTACCGGGCGTCCGCGATCACGCCCACGATGCGATGCCATTTGCCGCCCTGCGGGCGGGCGTGCTTGTCGAGCGGATTTTCGCCGGGCAGAAACTTGCGCACGAACGCTTCGTTGACGATCGCCACGGGCTCGGCAGCGGCGGTATCGCCCTCATCGAACACGCGCCCGGCGCGCAGCGGAATGCCGACGGTACGGAAATAGCCGCCGGTCACCGCGGAGCAGCGGCTATCGGCTTGCGCCCAATCTCGCGGCGTTGCGCGTCCCTCGACTTCCATGGGATTGGAACTATACGTTCCGCCAAGGGGAACGCCGTCCGATGCGGCCACCGAGACCATGCCGGGCAGACCGGCGAGTTCCGTCTGCAACCTGTCCCAGAACTGCAAACGCGCCTGAGAGTCCTTGTATCGGGACGACGGCAGAGACATCCGGAACGTCAACAGGTGATCCGTACGGTAGCCCAGGTCCGCGTGGAGCAGATAGGCCATGCTCTTGGTCAGCAAGCCGGCGAACGTGAGCAGCACCACCGCAAGAGCGATCTCCCCCATCACCAACCAGTTGAGAGAACGGACCTGCCCCTTGCCGGCCATCAGCGACACGCCGCTCTCTTTGAGGTCGTTCTGCAGTACGGCGCGAGCCGCGCGCAGCGCCGGCCACAATCCGGTAAGGACCCCGGTGGCAACCGTCAGGGTAATCGCGAAGGCCGCGAGCGTGGGGCTCACCGAGACCAACGCGCCCAGTTCGGTCCACGCTGGAGCGGCGCCGATCGCCAGGCGGATGAGCCACCAGGCTAACGGCAAGCCTGCCGCGGCGCCCAAACAGGACAACAGCACGCTCTCGGTGAGCAGAAGCCGTAGCACACGACGGCGGCCCGCGCCGAGCGCCATGCGCACGGCGATTTCTTTGGATCGGGCGATGCCGCGCGCCAGCAGCAGGCTGGCAACGTTCCCGCAAGCCACCAGCAGCACAATCAGCGCCGCGCCGGCAAACACCAGCAGCACGGGTCCGACTTCCTCGAGCAGCGCGGAACGAAGGCTCTCGACGCGGACACCCCATCCCTTGCAGTCCGGAAACTCCTTCTCCATGCGGCGAGCGATTTCGCTCATCTGCCTCTGTGCCGCGGCTATGGTGACGCCGGGCTTCAATCGCCCATAGCCGCTGTACTGGTGGTTCTTGTGGCCGTAATTGATATAGTCGATCGGCATCCAATAGTCTGAAAGGTGCCACTCGATGAATCGAAAACTCGCGGGCATAACGCCCGTGACGCGATAGGGCACGCCGCTCAGACTGATGGAGCTTCCCACCACATCGGGCCGGGCGCCCAGTTTGCGCACCCAGAAGCCATAGCTCAGCATGACCACGTGGTCCTGGTGGGGCTTCTCCTCGCGCGCCGTGAACCAGCGGCCGATCAGCGGCCGCACGCCCAGCATTTCGAAGAAGCCTTCGGACACCGAGGTGCCGGCGATGCGCTCCGCATCGCCGAATCCGGTGAGCGTTACCTGATCGAATTCGGTAAAAGCCATGCGCTCGAAAACCGTGTTCGCAGCCCGCCAGTCGCGGAAATCTTCCTGCCCGATGTTTTCCGATTCGCCTCGCAGCACATGGACCGAATAGATGGCCACCAGCCGGTCGGGCGATGGAAACGGCAGCGAGCGAAGCAGCACGGCCTCAGCGAGCGTGTAGACCGCGAGGCTGGCGCCCACGCCAAACGCCAGGGTAATGACAGCCAGCGAGGTGAATGCGGGCGATTTGCGCAGCATCCGCCAGGCATAGCGAATGTCCTTGGCCATCTCGGTAAACCATGAGACGCGGCGTTGATCGCGGCATTGTTCCTCGATCTGCGCGACGCCGCCCAACTCGCGGCGAGCGGCCAGACGCGCCGCATCGGCGTCCATTCCAGCCGCGATGTTTTCCTTGGTCAGTTGCTCGAGGTGAAATTGAAGCTCATTGGCAAGTTCGGAATCCACCCTGGCGCGGCGGAACAACGACCGCGCGCGCTGTCGAATGACACGCATCAGCCGCGTGGCGCTTTTTCCTCAAGCTCGTTCGAGAACCTGCTCCACCGCCGTCGAAAGACGGCTCCAGGATGCCAGTTCGCGATCCAGTTGCTTGCGGCCTTCACGGGTCAGGGCATAGAACTTGGCTTGCCTGCCGAGTTCGCTGTCCTTCCACACGGCGGTGACCCACCCTTGCTGCTCCAGACGGTGCAGCGACGGGTACAACGACCCCTGCTGCACGGACAAGACTTCGTCGGAAAGCACCTGTATGCGTTTGGCGATTCCCCAGCCGTGTAACGGCTCGTGGTTGATGGCCTTGAGGATCAGAAGATCCAATGTGCCCTGTAAAAGATCGCTGGGCTTCGGCATCGATACCTCGACTATCTACAATCCTATGCCGGTATACGAAATTGTCAAGATTGATCTTTGGCGTCGCCGTCGCCGCCCGTTACACCTTTACGAACCACCCGCGCCGGTAAAGAAACCACGCCAACAGGTACAGCACCAGCACATACGCGAGGGCGTAGATCAACGAAGCATTGTACGGCCCGCCGAGTCCCGCGAAGACATGGCCATAGATCCATCCGCGGAGCGAAACTGTGCCCGCGCCGTTCATCCAGCGAATCCATCCCAGCGCTTCGTCCAGGAATTCGCTCGCCAGATAGATCACGATGGCGTTCGACCCCATGATCACCAGCGGCTTGACTGCGCGCCGCCATCCCTTCCCGTCCACCAGCCATAGGAAGCCGGCGAACATTACGAAGTCCAAGCCGGCCATGAACAGCGTGAACGAGTCGGTCCACAGCTTCTTATTAATTGGCAGCCAGATATTGCCAACCAGCCCGGCGGCGATGAGCGCCGCGCCCACCGCCACCATCCTCACCGCGCGCTCCCCGAGACTGCTCTTCTCCGCCAGCATGTGCCCCGCGATCACGCCCAACAGGCACGTCGCGATTGCCGGAAGGGTGCTCACAATGCCTTCTGGATCCCACGTCTTCGTCCAGATGTAATTATGCGATCCGAGCACGATGCGGTCGATATAGTGGGCGAAATTCCCCGCGACGTCCAGGTGGCCGGCTCCGTATCCCGGCACCGGAACGAACGCCATCAGCAGCCAGTACACCGCCATCAACGAGAAGATCCAAACGATTTGGCCTCGCACCCGGCTGATCAGGAAGATAGCCGCCGTGATCAGGTAGCAGATGGCGATGCGCTGCAATACTCCCAGAATTCGCTCCGTATGAAGATTGAACTCCGGATAGACATACACCAGCACGCCCATCACGAACAGAATGGCCGCCCGCCGCGCGGCTTTCGCCAACAGATCGGCGCGCGAATCGCCCTTCGCCAGCCGGCGGCCAAGTGAGAGCGTCATGGCGACCCCGACAATCCACAGGAACGACGGGAATACCACATCGGTCGGCGTCCATCCGTGCCACTCGGCGTGCTCCAGCGGCCAGTAGACGTGCCGTCCGTCGCCCGGCGTGTTGACCAGAATCATGAACGCCATGACGATGCCCCGGAAGGCATCGAGCGAGACCAGGCGCCCGGCTGTGCCGGCCTGCGCGCGTTGGGCGGCAGTGGAAAGATCGGCGAGGGTCTGAGACATATGCGAAGATGTTACTGCAATTCGCGCCGGATCTCCATCCGGTTCTCGCATGGTCGTCGCCGCCCGGTAGACGCGCGCTTGTATGGACCCACTCCCCCGGAGCGGAGCCGCGGCAAACCTGGCCTCATTCTATGATTCCGATCTGCTAAGCTCGGGTTGCATGAGGGAGCTAGGGTTATTTTTCGGCATTGTGTTCTGCAGTACACTCTTCAGCTCCACCGCCGCAGCACAGCCCGACTTCCGCGCGGAAACTAATCTCGTTGTGATTCCGGTGTCGGTCACCGATTCCCTGAATCGCTTCGTGCTCGGCCTCCGCAAAGAAGATTTCAAGCTCTTCGACAACGGCGTGGAGCAGCCCGTTTCCCACTTCTCGGGCGAAGACGTGCCTTTATCCATCGGGCTGGCCTTCGATATCAGCGGAAGCATGGATTACAAAATGCGAACCTCGCGCGATGCCGCCGCTACCATGCTGAAGACCCTCGGCCCGGGCGACGAATCTTTTCTGGTGGAATTCAACGACACAGTTGATCTCTCCGTTCCTTTCACGGGCAAAACCGAGCAGATTCGCGATGCGCTCCAGAATGTGAAGCCCGGCGGACTGACGGCGCTGCTCGATGCGGTTAACTTCACCCTCGACCAGATGAAGAAGGCGAAAAATCCACGCAAGGCAATCGTCATTGTCTCCGATGGCGGCGATAACAGCAGCAAGTATACTGCGGCGCAGATTGAATCCCTGGTCCGCGAAGCCGACGTGGAGATCTATTGCATGGGTGTCTTCGACCCGCTCGAATCGCTGGCTCTGAGCCCCGAGGAAATCTCCGGCCCGAGACTTCTATCGGAAATCGCCACCCAGACAGGCGGCAGAGCCTTCGCGGCCTCGGTTTCGAGCGACCTGCCGAGCGTCGCGGCGCGTATCGCCATCGAGCTCCGCAATCAGTATGTTTTAGCTTATTACCCCAAGGATCAAAGTCGCGACGGCAAGTACCACAACGTCGAGGTCAAAGTCTCCCAGTTGCCCGGGATGCCTCCGCTTAAAATGCACTGGCGCCAGGGATATTACGCGCCCACCGATAAGTGAACGTCACGGCTTCTGGCCCCCAGCTCCTAACTCCTGTTCTACCTACTTCGGCCAGGTCGCGATGGCACCGCTCTGCGCGCCGACGGCACCGGCCAGGTCGCCGGGCGCGAGCAGCATCTGGCAGCCGCGCATGCCGGCGCTCACCGAAATCACATCCCATAAATCCGCTGTCTCGTCGAGATACACCGGGTACGGCTTTCGCGTCCCCACTGGTGATACGCCTCCTCGCATGTAGCCCGTAAGGGGCAGCACTTCCTTCAGGGCCACGAGTTCGACGTTTTTGTTTCCGCTCAGGGCAGCCAGCGCCTTGAGATCAAGCTCGGTAGTGGCGGGAATCACAGCGAGCAGCACCCCCGTACGGTCGCCGCGCGCTACCAGCGTCTTGAAGACCTGCTCCGGCGGCATGCCGATCGCTTCTGCGACGCGCGGCGCGCTCAAGTCGTCCTCATCCGCCTTGTACTCGCGCAGGGCGTAGTGGATGCCCGCGCCATCCAGCAAGCGAGCGGCATTGGTTTTAGTCATCGATCATCTCCCGCCAGGTGAACCGCGGTGGTCTTCACCACGGCCCAGACCCGGTCACCGGACTTCAGTGCCATTTCCTCGGCCGATTGCGCGGTAATTGTCGCCACCAGGGGAGTCCCGCAGTCGATCTCGACGCGCGCCAGCGGACCTTCGACCGTTATCGACTTCACGCTCCCCACCAGCCGATTGCGCATGCTGGATGTCTGCGGAACATCGCGCGCGACGGCAACATCCTGGGCGCG
>Ga0335073_10002047_pt1 | contig 27599 bp, 19 predicted proteins | sample Lox_Sample_22_FD_207093 | JGI IMG/M metagenome (GOLD analysis project Ga0335073, IMG submission 207093) | Soil microbial communities from Loxahatchee National Wildlife Refuge, Florida, United States - Lox_Sample_2.2 | ecosystem: Environmental > Terrestrial > Soil > Wetlands | place: USA...
GAAACCGCCACCGGTCGGGTAGTCAGCACCCCAGCCGGCCTGCGCGATGCCGATGTTGTTCGCCTTGACGGTCTCCGGCTTGCCGATGTAGCCGCCGTAGTAGCCCGACTGGGCGTGCACCGCGGCGACGACCTTGATGCCGACCCGGGCCAGCGCCTGCTGGCTCGCGTTGAACACCGCCGGGCCACGGCCGGTGTTGACGTAGGCCTCCTTGATGGTGAAGCCGTTCGGCTTGCCGCACTGCTGCAGCTCGTCCTTGGCCTTGGTCAGGTCACCGGTGTTGTCCGCGCCGTCCGGGTACGGGTTGGCGTTCGGGTCGAAGCCCGGGACGGTCGGCTGGGTGCCGGTGTTGGCGATCTGGCCGCCCAGGCTGCCACCGCGGGCGCGGAGCAGGTCGGACTTGTTGATCGCGTAGAAGATCGCCCGGCGGCAGTGCACGTTCGGGATCACCGACGGGAAGACCGCGAAGTAGCGGACGTAGGAGGACACCGGGTCGTCGGCGTTCTTCTTCAGGTCCGGGCTGGTCGCAATCTTGGTCTGGAACGCGGTGTTGACACCACCGTCAGCGGTCGCGTCGGCGGTGCCGGCCTGCAGCTGCTGGTCGTTGTCGTCGGCGTTGGTGTTGATGCTGAGGGTGACCTTGTCGACCTTCGGCGTGCGGATCTTGTCCGTGGACTGCTGCCACTGGTCGTTCCTGACCCAGACGACCTTCTGCTCCGGCGTGTAGGAGGAGAACTTGAACGGGCCGTCGGACAGCGGGTGCAGGGTGTACTTCGCGCCGGCGTAGCTGCCGTTCTCGGTCAGCGGCACCGGAGCGGACGCCGGCAGCGTCATCAGGTAGTCGAAGTCCGGCGTCGAGGTGTTCAGCTTGAAGACCACGGTCTTGTCGTCCGGCGTGGAGATCTGGTCCAGGCCACCGGTCTTCTGCTTGTACGGGCCCGGGTAGGCCGGGTTGCCGCTGGCGTCGCACTTGTCGAGCAGGCACAGGTAGTACGAGGCCGGGCCGTTGCTGAAGAGGTCGGTCGCGAAGACGCGCTCCAGGCCGTACTTCACCTCCTGCGAGGTGACCGGCTGGCCGTTCTCCCACTTGGCGTCCTTCAGGTGGTACGTCCACTGGGTGAAGTCGGCGTTGTGCTCGCCCAGGCTGGTCGCCAGGTCGGGCTCGATGCCGACGTTGTTGGCGCCCGGCACCGAGGAGTAGCCGACCAGGGTCCGGGTGAACAGGCGCTGCATGTTCCAGCACCAGCCGTAGTAGGTGTTCGCCGGGTCCCACGAGTCGCAGTCACCGGTGGCGACCAGGTTCAGGCTGCCGCCGGTCTTGTCGGACTTGTTCACGAAGCCGACGGTGGCGGCGTTGAAGGCCGCGGCGACGCCCTGGTTCGAGCCGTTGGCGTTGCTCTGCGGCGCGCTGGAGTTGTTGTTGCCGTTTCCACCCCCGCTTCCGCAGGCGGTGACGATCATGGTCGCCGCAGCGGTCAAGCCGACCGCCACCGTGACCCTTCTGTTCAGCTGCATTGGTGTATCTCACCCTCCTAGGCGATCGGAACTACCGCCGGCTGATCAGGCCGGCCCGGCAGGTGCCGGATGAAACCCTCGCGATCAGGCGAAGGCCACAACTTCATCGACGACGCGGTTCATCGAACGGACTTCGGGTCGAGGGCATCGCGCAGCCCGTCTCCGAAGAGGTTGAAGGACAGCACGGTCAGGAACAGCGCGATACCGGGCCAGATCAGGAACGTCGGGTCGTTCTGGAAGAACGGCTGCGCGTCCGACAGCATCCCGCCCCAGGACGCGGTCGGCGGCTTCACCCCGACCCCGAGGAAGGACAGCCCGGCCTCGCCGAGGATGTAGACCGGGATGGTCAGCGTCAGCCAGACCAGCACCGGGCCGACGATGTTCGGCAGGATCTCGCGGGTGATGATGCGGAAGTCGCTGGCGCCCAGGCTGCGGGCCGCGTCGACGAATTCCTTCTCGCGCAGCGAGAAGACCTGGCCACGCACGATGCGGCCGAGGTAGGCGAAGCCGAAGAAGCCGAGCACGAAGATCACGGCCGAGAAGTTCAGGGTCTGCCCCGACATGCCCAGCAGCGACGGCGACGCGCTGATGATGGACAGCAGGGCCAGGGCGAAGAGCAGCACCGGGAAGGACAGCAGCACGTCCATGACCCAGGACAGCACCACGTCCCAGACGCCGCGGAAGTAGCCGGAGACCACGCCGACCAGCAGGCCGAGGACCAGCGACAGCAGCATCGCCGCGGTCGCGATCAGCATCGAGGTGCGGGATCCGGCGATGACCCGGGCCAGCACGTCGCGGCCGTTCAGCGGCTCGACGCCCAGCCAGTGGCTGGGGCTGGAGCCACCGAAGGTGCCGATCGGCATGCCGGTGTCCTCGCTGGTCAGCGAGGAGTGGAAGGCGTAGGGAGACTGGCCGTAGATCTTGGTGATCAGGGTGGCGAAGATGGCCACCAGCACCACGATGATGATGCCGACGCCACCGACCAGGGCGACCTTGTCCTGCTTGAGCTGCCGCCAGGCGATCTGCCGGAGCGATCTGCCCTGGATCTCCTCCTCCGACGACGCTTCGGAATCGAGACTGACCGCGGCGACTTCGAGATCGCCCTGGTTCAGTGTCATCGTGCGGCAGGCCTCCTTCGTATCGCAAGGCCCGCTGTTTACGGTCCTCGCCAGCCGGAAACGCTAGGTGGTCCGGGTAACGCGGTGACAACTTTGCCCACACCTCGACCAGATCGTGATCGAAGGGTGACCAGCGCTGCCGGACATTAGCTGATTGCGGGGATTGGCAGAAGAGGGGCGGGGGTCTGACATGGCTAAGGCAGACCCCCGCCCCTCATCGAGCGGAACTCGCACCCGGCCCGGATGAACCACCGGGCCGCCCCGTCGTGCGGTTGTGGAGTTGTCGAACTACCGGGAAGAAGTTACTTCTTGAAGCCGATCGAGGTGTAGTCGACGTCGGCGAACCCGAAGGAACCGTAGTTCACCAGGTTGGACTTGGTCGCAACCAGGTCCGGCCGCTGGTACAGCGGCACCGAGTGACCCTCCTCCCAGATCTTCTGGTCGATCTGGTAGGTCAGGTCGGTCGCCTTGTTCGGGTCCAGCTCCGAGACGGCCTGCGAGTACAGGGTGTCGATGTCCTTGTTACCGATCTTGGCGTAGTTCTGGTCGCCGTCGCTGGTGTAGATCGACTGGGCCGAGGAGATCGGGAACGGGGTGCCGATCCAGCTGAAGATGGTCAGGTCGAACTTGCCCACCTGCACGTAGTCCGGGAAGAACGGGTCGGACGGGACCGACTTGATCGTCACCTTGATGCCGGCCTCCTGCAGCGCCTTCTGCTGCAGCGCGGCCTCGTCCGAGGAGGTCTTCACACCGTCCGGGATGATGAAGGTCAGGTTGATCGGCTTGCCGTCCTTGGCGTAGACGCCGTCGGAGCCCTTGGTGAAGCCGTCGGACTCCAGCAGCGAGTCGGCCTTGGCCACGTCGCGGTTGCAGAAGTCGCCGCAGGTCGACTTGTACTGCGACTGGTTGTTCATCCAGATGTGGCTGTCCAGCACGGTGGCCGGCCAGTCCAGCGGGCCGAGCAGGGTCTTGGCGTCACCGACCCGGTCGAGGCTCAGCATGACGGCCTGGCGCACCTTGAGGTCGGACATGACCCCGGTGTTGCCCAGGTCGATGTGCCGCCAGTTCGGGCCACCCGCCTTGTGGATGCTCACGCCCGGGGTCGCCTTGACGGTGGCGTAGGTGGCCACGCTCGAGCCGACGTCGACGAAGTCGACCTGGTTCGACTGCAGTGCCTTGGCCTGGGCGGACTGGTCGATGGTGATGTACTGGATCTTGTCCAGCTTGGCCGGCCGGCCCCACCACTTGTCGTTGTGGACCAGGGTGATCGTCTTGGCGGTCTTGTCGATCGAGGAGACCTTGAACGGGCCACCGGCGAGCAGCGGGCCGTTGACCCACGACTTGTTGAAGGTGGTCGGGGTGGCGTTCAGCGAGGCCGGGGTGATCGGGCTGAACAGCGACTTCCAGTCCGGGTAGGTGGTCTTGAAGGTGACCACCACGTCCTGGTCGGTGTCACCCTTGGCCACGCTGGTGATATTCGCGTAACCGTTGGTGGACGCCGGCTGGAAGGTCTTGTTGGTGCCGTTCATCGCCGACCACATGGACGCGAAGTCCTTGTAGGTGATCGGGGTGCCGTCGCTCCAGACCGCCTTCGGGTTCAGGTGGTAGTGGATCGTCTGCGGGCTGGTGGAGGTCTGCTCGGCCTTGTCCACCACGTCGGTGTTCAGGGTCGGCGTGCTGCCCGCGTCGAAGTGCCAGACGACCGGCAGCGTCGCGACCATGATGTTGTTGACGTTGATGTCGTTGCCGTTGACCGTGTACAGGTTGAAGTCCGGCGGGAAGCTGTCGATCGGCCACCGCAGAGTTCCGCCCGACGGAACCTGGTCGTAGGCCATCGGGTTGATGTCGTTCTGGGTCGACGACGCTTGCGCCTTCTTGCCCGTGGTCTTGCCGCTGCTGCTGGAACCCTTCGAGCCCCCGCACGCGGCCAGGGCGAGGGACGCCGCGACGATCGCCACGACCCCAACCTTGCCGAACACCCTCACACTTCCTCCAATTGAACTGACTGTCTGTCAGGAACGAACCGCGCGCTATGAGCGGGTTCCTGGTACTTGCTACGCACTCCGGCGCCTGCTGGCTAGTCCCGTTGCCGAATCGGTATCGACCGGATAGGAAACCGAACCATGCCCCGCCGATGCCGGTGACCCGGCGCGCAGTCGAAGAGGAACCCTACTGCCACACGGCAGTGGTGTCACTGCTCAAACCACGTCGCGGACCTTAACAAAATGGCATGCTGCCTGATGGTCGGCACCTAAATCAGACAATCGCGGATCTTCGCCACGACAGACCGCTCGTTCGTCCTCGTTCAGCTGGTTGGCGAAGACGAAACACCGCGACGAGAACCGGCAACCGCTCGGGATGTCCGACGGGCTGGGCAGGTCCCCGGTGAGCAGGATCCGCTGCCGGCTGCGCTCCTTCTCCGGGTCCGGCAGCGGGATCGCCGACAGCAGCGCCTGGGTGTACGGGTGCGACGGGGCGTTGAAGATGCTCGCAGTGTCGCCGATCTCGACCACCCGGCCGAGGTACATCACGGCCACCCGGTCGGCGATGTGCCGGACCACCGAGAGGTCGTGCGCGACGAACAGGTAGCTCAGGCCCATCTTGACCTTGAGCTCGTCGAGGAGGTTGATCACGCCGGCCTGGATCGAGACGTCCAGCGCCGACACCGGCTCGTCGAGCACGATCAGCTTCGGGTCCAGGGCCAGTGCCCGGGCGATGCCGACCCGCTGGCGCTGGCCGCCGGAGAACTCCGCCGGGTACCGGTTGGCATGCTCGGGACGCAACCCGACCAGCGAGAGCAGCTCCCGGGTGCGCTTGGCGATCTGGGCACTCGGGTGCTTCTGCACCCACATCGGCTCGGCCAGGATGTCGCCGATCGGCATCCGCGGGTCGAGCGAGGCCATCGGGTCCTGGAAGACGATCGAGAGGTCCGCCCGCATCCGGCGCCGGTCCTCCCGGCTGAGCTTCTTGGTGTCCTTGCCGAGCACCACGATCCGGCCCTGCTGGGGTTCCAGCAGGTTCATGATCTCCATGATCGTGGTGGTCTTGCCACAGCCGGACTCGCCCACCAGGCCGAGGGTCTCACCCTGTCTGATGTCGAGGCTGACACCGTCCACGGCGCGCACCGCGCCCACCGTCCGGCGGATCACCGAGCCCTTCTTGATCGAGAACTCCCGCCGCAGGTCGTCGAGCTGGAGCACCACCTCGCGCTCGCTGCGGTCGATCGCGATCAGCTCGTTCGGCGGCAGCTCCGGCCGGACGAAGACGTCGGCCGCGGTCCAGTTGCGCTGCGCGATCTCCAGGCTGCGGTGGCAGGCGGCGAAGTGCGCGTCCCGGTCGGTCGGATCCAGCCCCGGCTCGGCGGTGCGGCACTTCTCGACCGCGATCGGGCAGCGCGGAGCGAACGGGCAGCCCGCCGGCAGCCCGACCAGCGACGGCGGGGTGCCCTCGATCGGGATCAGCGGCTCCTTCTCGGTCACGTCCATCCGCGGGATGGAGCCGAGCAGGCCCATCGTGTAGGGCATCCGCGGTTGATAGAAGATCTTGTCCACCCCGGCGGTCTCGACCGCCTTGCCGGCGTACATGACCATCACCCGGTCGGCGAAGCCGGCGACCACGCCGAGGTCGTGGGTGATCAGCACGGTGGCCGCGTTGGTGACCTCCTTGGCCTTCTTCAGCACCTCGAGCACCTGCGCCTGGATGGTCACGTCCAGGGCGGTGGTCGGCTCGTCGGCGATGATCAGGTCGGGGTCGTTGGCGATCGCCATCGCGATCATGGCGCGCTGGCGCATGCCGCCGGAGAACTCGTGCGGGAACGACGAGGCGCGCAGCTTCGGGTTCGGGATGCCCACCAGGTCGAGCAGTTCGACCGCGCGGCGTTCGGCCTGGGCCTTGCCGACCTTCTGGTGGATCAGCACCGCCTCGGCGATCTGGTCGCCGATGGTGTAGACCGGGGTCAGCGCCGAGAGCGGGTCCTGGAACACCATCGAGATGCCGGAGCCGCGCAGCTTCGACAGCCGCTTGTCGTTCATCGCCAGCAGGTCGTCGCCCTTGAACCGGATCTGGCCGGTGATCGTGGCGTTGCCGGGCAGCAGGCCCATCACCGCCAGCGAGCTCACCGACTTGCCGGAGCCGGACTCGCCCACGATGGCCAGCGTCTCGCCCGGGTTGATCGAGTAGCTGACCCCGCGGACGGCCCGCACCTTGCCCGCCTCGCTGCCGAAGGTGACCGTCAGGTCGCTCACCTCGAGCAGCGGGGTCGCCGTGCCGTCCTTCAGGTTGTGGCCGTTGTGCTGGATCGGGGTCGCGTCGGGATGGGTCACAGTCGGCTTGCTCCGGAAGTCGGGTCGATGGCGTCGCGCAGCGCGTCGCCGATCAGGCTGACGCTGAGCACGGTGATGATGAGGAAGATGCCCGCGAACATGAACACGTGCGGGTAGGTGGTGGCCAGGTTCTGCGAGTCGGCGATCACGGTGCCGAGCGAGACGTCCGGCGGCTGGACACCGAAGCCGAAGAAGCTCAGGCCGGTCTCGGCCAGCACGGTGGCACCGACGTTGATGGTCACGTCGACGATCAGCAGCGAGGCCATGTTGGGCAGCAGGTGCCGCCGGATGATGGTGAAGGCCGGCACCCCCATGAACCGGGCCGCCTGCACGTACTCGCGCTCCCTGAGGCTCATCGTCATGCCGCGCACCACCCGGCCGGTGATCATCCAGCCGAACACCGACAGCAGCAGCACCAGCCAGAGCCAGCTGTGCCCGGACAGCACCGGCGACAGCACGGCCAGGATCAGGAAGCCGGGCAGCACCAGCAGCAGGTCGATGATCCAGACCACCACGATGTCGACCGCCTTGCCGAAGTAACCGGCGATGGACCCGGCGATCGCGGCGATGCTGGTGGTGACCAGCGCCGCGACCAGGCCGATGACGAGCGACTTCTGCAGGCCCTTCAGGGTGCGGGCGTAGACGTCGCGACCGATGTCGTCGACGCCGAAGAAGTGGTTGCTGCTGGGGCCGGCCAGGATGTTGGCCTGGTCGAAGTCGTCGTAGCGCCAGTGGGTCAGGTGCGGCCCGACGTAGGCGAGCAGGAACATCAGCACCAGCACGATCAGGCCCAGCAGGCCGGACTTCTGCCGGAAGAACCGCTTGGCGATCAGCCGGCCGCGCGAGATGGTGTCGGCCTCGACCGTCTCCTGGGCGGTCGCGTCCGGGTTCTCGACCGAGGGTGGGGCGACCTCGAAGATCTCCTGGGGTGACATGGACATCTGCGGCGAACCCCTTACTTGGACCGGACGCGCGGGTCGAGCGCGGCGTAGAGGATGTCGGAGAGCAGGCCCGAGAGCAGCACCAGCACCGAGGTGAAGCACGCGACCGCGGCGACCGCGTTGACGTCGTGCTGCTGCACCGACAGGACCAGGTACTCGCCCATGCCGTGCCAGCCGAACAGGTTCTCGGTGAAGATCGCGCCGGTCAGCAGCAGGCCGAAGGAGTAGGCGAAGAACGTCACGATCGGGATCAGCGCGGTCCGCACGCCGTGCTTGAACAGGGCCCGCTGCCGGGTCAGGCCCTTGGCCCGCGCGGTCCGCAGGAAGTCGCTGCCCAGCACGTCGAGCATCGAGCTGCGCTGGTAGCGGCTGAAGTAGGCCACCCCGAACAGGGTCAGCGTGATGGTCGGCATCACCAGCCGGCGCAGCCGGTCGGTCCAGAAGGACACGCCGTGCAGCGTCGAGTCGTACTCACCGGTGGCCGGGAACAGCCACGCCGAGCCGCCCTTGTGGTAGAGCCAGACGAACAGGGTCTGGACCAGGATGATCATGACCACGGTGGGCGTGGCGAGCAGTACGTAGGAGACCACCGTGGAGCCCACGTCAATCGGTTTTCGTTGTCGGACCGCGCCTATCACGCCGACCAGCACCCCGCCGAGGGCGCCGAAGACGGTGCCGAGCAGCAGCAGCCGCAGGCTGACGCCGACCCGGCGCTTCATCTCGGAGGAGACCTGCTCGTCGCCGACGATCACCTTGCCGAAGTCGCCGTGCACGACGCCCTTGAGCCAGCGCTCGTAGCGCACCAGCACCGGGGTGGACGGGTCGGCGTTGCGCTCCTGCAGCTGGGCGTGGATCGACGCGGCCGGGATCGGCGGGTTCCGGCCCTCGTACCTGGCCCGCGGGTCGAGCGTCAGCGAGCCGAGGATGTACGCCAGGCTGGTCGCGATGAACACCAGAACCAGGTAGTTCACGAATCGCCGGGCAATGAACTTGAGCATCGATCCATCCAAGAGGTTCCGTACTGCCACATCAGCGACGCACCGACGGTGCTCGCCACTGCACTTGAGCGGGGACTGTAGCCGACGTCTATAACCGTCCTGTCACGTCGGCCACAAATCGGCCGTTCGTCCCGGCCCAATCCTGATTCGCCAGATCGGGCGCCCGGACCCAGCGAATCTCCCGGTGCTCCAGGGCCCTGGGCTCCGGCGAACCGGCCGCGAGACGGGCCTCGAAGAGGATAAGCAATGCCCGGTCGGGCAGTTGCTGCCGACCCAGTTCGGCGCCCACCTCGACCCGCGCGCCGAGCTCCTCGGCGATCTCGCGGACCAGCCCGGCCGGTGGCGTCTCGCCCCGTTCCAGCTTGCCCCCGGGGAACTCCCAGCGGCCGGCCAGCTCGGCCGGATGGTCGCGGCAGCCGATCAGCACCGTGCCGTCGCGGACGATGGCGGCGGCCACGATCACCAGCCGGCCGGCCCGCCGCTCGATCTCGGCCAGCCGACCGGTCAGCCGGGACAGCGCCAGCCGCCGGGGACGCCGGTCGAGCGGCGCCCGGTGCTGCTCCAGCGTGACCAGCGTGCCGACCGCCAGCCCGGTCACCACCGCGGTGACCCGGCGGGGCAGCCTGGCGGTCTCGGCGGTCACCGCGGCCGGCTCGGCCGGGATCAGCTCGGCGACCCGCAGCACCCGGCGACCCGGCCGCCCGGGCGACCTCACCGGGACGGCTGGCGGCGGTCGGCCAGGAACGGGTAGCGGTCGCGGATCCGCTTCAGCTCGCCCGGATCGGCGTCGCACACCAGCACCGTCTCGGCCAGGCCGCCCTCGGCGAGCGGGCGGCCGAGCGGGTCCAGCACGACCGAGTCGCCCAGGTAGCGGATGCCGTCGCCCTCCCCCACCCGGTTGACGCCCACCACGTAGGCCTGGTTCTCGATGGCGCGGGCGCGCAGCAGGGCCCGCCAGTGCTCGCGCCGCGGTTCGGGCCAGTTCGCCACCACCACGTAGAGGTCGGTGTCGGCGGCCAGCGCCCAGAACTCGTCGGCGAAGCGCAGGTCGTAGCAGATGAACACGCTGACCCGCAGGTCCTCCACCGGCACCGTCAAGAACTCGGTGCCGGCCCGGTACTGCTCGTGCTCGCCGGCGTAGCTGAACGGGTGGATCTTGGCGTAGCGGTGCAGCTGGCCGTCCGGGCCGGCCAGCACCGCGACGTTCTCGGCCCGCCGGCCATCGCCGGGCCGGTCGACCCACTGGGCGATCGAGCCGACCAGCCACACACCGTGCTCGGCGGCCTGGGCGACGAGGAACCGCTCGTTGTCGCCACCCGGCTCCTCGGCGATGGCGTCCGGGTTCATCGAGAAGCCGGTCGCGTACATCTCGCTGAGCACCAGCAGCCGGGCACCGCCGGCCACCGCCTGCCCGATCAGCGGGACGAGCCGGCGCCGGGTCGCCGCGCCGTCCTCCCAGGCGATGTCGTGCTGGATCGCCGCCACCTTCATCTCGCAACCCCCTCCAACCGGGTGAGCGCCTCGGCCAGTATCGCCGGTTGCTTGCAGAAGGCCAGCCGGGCGTAGCGGTCGACGTCGGAGTCGTAGAAGACCCGGGTCGGGATGGCGACCACGCCGGCCCGCTCGGGCAGCGCCCGGCACCAGGCCTCGGCCCCGCCGCCCAGGTCGATCGTGGCGAAGTAGGTGGCCTGCGGCGCCAGCACCTCGAAGCCGAGCCGGGCCAGGCCACCGGTGAGCAGGTCACGGCGCAGCCGCAGCTGCTCGGCGGCCCCGGCATAGAAGTCCGGCCCGAGCCGCAGCCCCTCCGCGACCGCGTACTGGAACGGGCCGCTGCCGACGAAGGTCAGGAACTGCTTCACCGCCCGCACCCGGTCCAGCAGGGCGGCCGGCCCGCACGCCCAGCCGACCTTCCAGCCGGTGACGCTGAAGGTCTTGCCGGCGCTGGAGATCGTCACGGTCCGCTCGGCCATGCCCGGCAGGGTGGCGATCGGCACGTGCTCGCCGGCCATCACCAGGTGCTCGTAGACCTCGTCGGCGACGACCACCAGGTCGTGCTCGGCGGCCAGCCCGGCCAGCACCACCAGCTCGGCGCGGGTGAACACGGTGCCGGTCGGGTTGTGCGGGGTGTTGAGCAGCAGCACCCGGGTGGCGGGCGTGATCGCGGCCCGCAACTCGGCCTCGTCGAAGCTCCAGCGGCCGGCGTCCGGGCGCAGCGTGACCACCCGCCGCCGCGCGCCGCCCAGGGCGATGCAGGCGGCGTAGGAGTCGTAGTACGGCTCGAAGGTGACCACCTCGTCGCCCGGCTGGGTGAGGCCGAGCAGCGCCGCGGCGATCGCCTCGGTGGCGCCGACGGTGACCAGCACCTCGGCGTCGGGGTCGACCTGCAGGCCGTACCAGTCGCGCTGGTGGTCGGCTATGGCGTGGCGCAGCTCGGGCACGCCCGGCCCGGGTGGGTACTGGTTGCCCCGGCCCTCGGCGATCGCCCGCCGGGCCGCCTCCAGCATCAGCTCGGGGCCGTCGGTGTCCGGGAAGCCCTGGCCCAGGTTGACGCTGCCGGTACGTACGGCCAGCGCCGACATCTCGGCGAAGATCGTCGTACCGAAGGCATCCAGGCGACCGGGCCGCGCACTCGTCGTCACGACAGGCAGCCTAGGTCGTGCGGCGCGCACGCGGAATGCACCTTATCGATGGATCTCGCCGGATACCGATCGCGGGACCGGCCAGCTTGCGGGCCGAGAGCCCTTGCCGTGCTGCTGGTGTAGCGCTGTAATTGTGTAATCACATCAGGAGGTACGTCATGTTCCACAACACGGATGAGGGCCCGGGGCACCGCGGCCCGGGTGGGTACGGCCGGGGCGGGCACGGGCCGGGCGGGCACGGTGTCGGCGGGCACGGTGGCCCACGGCGCGGCGGGCGCGGGTTCGGCCGGCCGGGCGGCTGGCAGCACGCCGACCTGCCCCCGGCCGACGACGCGGCCTCGTGGTTCGTCGGGCGGCTGCCCACCGGCTGGTTCGTCGGTGAGCCTGAGGTCAGCGTCGACCGGGAGGAGATCGTCGTGACCGGCGAGCTGCCGCCGGTCGAGTCGGGCGACACCGAGACCGCGGCGGCCGCGGCGGACGGCCGGATCAGCCGGTTCCGGGAGGAGACCCGGGCCGAACGGATCCGGATCGCCGAGGAGGCCGAGGCCCGGTACGGCCGGAAGGTGGCCTGGGGCGCCCGGATCGGCGACACCCGGGTGCTGTTCAGCCACCTGTCGGTGCCGGTCATGACCCGGCTGCGCCAGCCGCAGCGCCAGGTCCTCGACACCCTCGTCGACGCCGGCATCGCCCGGTCGCGGTCGGAGGCGCTGGCCTGGGCCGTCGAGCTGGTCGGCCAGCACACCGAGGAGTGGCTGGCCGACCTGCGCACCGCGATGGCCGAGGTCGACAAGCTGCGGGCCCGGGGCCCCGACCTCTGAGCCGCGGCGGCCGGCGGGTTACGCCTTGGCCCGCCGGCCGCGCTGCTTCTCGCGGTCCTGCTGGGAGAGGATCACCTTGCGCAGCCGGACGGTTTCCGGCGTGACCTCGACGCACTCGTCCTCGCGGCAGAACTCCAGCGACTGCTCCAGCGAGAGCTTGCGGGGCGGCACCAGCTTCTCGAAGTCGTCACCGGTCGAGGACCGCATGTTGGTGAGCTTCTTCTCCTTGGTGATGTTGACGTCCATGTCGTCGGCGCGGGAGTTCTCCCCCACCAGCATGCCCTCGTACACCTCGGTGGTGGGCTCGACGAACAGGGTGCCCCGCTCCTGCAGGTTGATCATCGCGAACGGTGTCGCCACGCCTGCCCGGTCGGCGACCAGCGAGCCGGAGTTGCGGGTGCGCAGCTCGCCGAACCACGGCTCGTAGTCCTCGAAGACGTGGTGGATGATGCCGGTTCCCCTGGTATCGGTGAGGAATTCGGTCCGGAAGCCGATCAGGCCGCGGGACGGCACCAGGAACTCCATCCGGATCCAGCCGGTGCCATGGTTGGTCATCGTCTCCATCCGGCCCTTGCGGACGGCGAGCAGTTGCGTGATCGCACCGAGGTATTCCTCCGGGGCGTCCACGGTGAGCCGCTCGACCGGCTCGTGCACCTTGCCGTCGACGGTCCGGGTGACGACCTGCGGCTTGCCCACGGTGAGCTCGAAGCCCTCCCGGCGCATCTGCTCGACCAGGATCGCCAGCGCCAGCTCGCCGCGGCCCTGCACCTCCCAGGCGTCCGGCCGGTCGGTGGGCAGCACCCGCAGCGAGACGTTGCCGATCAGCTCGCGGTCCAGCCGGTCCTTGACCAGCCGGGCGGTGACCTTGGAGCCCTTCACCCGTCCGGCCAGCGGCGAGGTGTTGGTGCCGATGGTCATCGAGATGGCCGGCTCGTCCACCGTGATCAGCGGCAGCGGGACCGGGTTCTCCAGGTCGGCCAGGGTGTCGCCGATCATGATCTCGGGGATGCCGGCGATCGCGATGATGTCGCCGGGGCCGGCCTGTTCGGCGGGCTTGCGTTCGAGTGCCTCGGTCATCAGCAGCTCGGAGATCTTGACCCGCTCGATGGTGCCGTCGTGCCGGCACCAGGCCACCTGCTGGCCCTTGCGGATGGTGCCCTGGAAGACCCGGCACAGCGCGATCCGGCCCAGGAACGGCGAGGCGTCGAGGTTGGTCACGTGCGCCTGCAGCGGCGCGCCCTCGCGGTAGGCCGGGGCCGGGATGGTGCGCAGGATGGTGGAGAACAGCGGCTCGAGGTTGTCGGAGTCGGGCAGCTCGCCGTTGCCCGGCCGGTTCAGCGAGGCGCGGCCGTCGCGGGCGCAGGCATAGACGATCGGGAAGTCGATCTGCTCCTCGCTGGCGTCGAGGTCGAGGAACAGCTCGTAGGTCTCGTCGATCACCTCGGCGATCCGGCTGTCCGGCCGGTCCACCTTGTTGATGACCAGGATGACCGGCAGCTTGGCGGTCAGGGCCTTGCGCAGCACGAACCGGGTCTGCGGCAGCGGCCCCTCGGAGGCGTCGACCAGCAGCACGATGCCATCGACCATGGACAGCCCGCGCTCGACCTCGCCGCCGAAGTCGGCGTGGCCGGGGGTGTCGATGATGTTGATGACCAGCTGCTCACCGCCCGGCGCGACGTAGTTCACCGCGGTGTTCTTGGCGAGGATGGTGATGCCCTTCTCGCGCTCCAGGTCGTTGGAGTCCATCACCCGGTCGTCGACGTCCTGGTTGGCGCGGAAGGCGCCGGTCTGCCAGAGCATCGCGTCGACCAGGGTGGTCTTGCCGTGGTCGACGTGCGCCACGATGGCGACGTTGCGGATGCTCTCCCGGACGGCGTCGTTGGGGACGGCATGGCGGGTGGAACTGCCGGCCTCGGCAGCGTGCTGGGGCATGTGAGCCTCTCTCATCGGTTACTGCTGGTGGTGCGGGGGCCCGGTCGGGCCGCGGGTCAGGCCTCGGGCGCCGGGCTGGCGGGACCGGCCCGGCGGCGCTCGCGCAGCAGGTACCCGATCGCGCCGAGGTAGGTGAGGGCGCCGAAGGTGGCGACCACCGACGCGGTCGGGTCCCAGTGGCCGGGCAGCGCGGTGACCTCGACGCTCTTCGGGTCGTACGTCACCCGGTGCACGTCGGCGGTGTGCCAGCGCGGGTCACCGAGCAGCGGCAGGTTCCTGATGGTGTGGTCGTCGCTGGTGAACAGCCCGCCGAACGAGCAGAAGCCCTGGCTGCAGGAGCGCGGCTGCACGACGAACGTGCCGCGGATGCCGGCCGGCTTCTTGCCCAGGTGGTGGGCGACGTTGTTGCCGGCGGTGTAGATGGTGGCCAGGCAGAGCAGCGGGAAGATCACCCAGAACAGCCACCCGGCCACCCGGCGCGCACCGGGGAAGGACATCGCGACCAGCTGGCCGGACGCCTCCGCCTGCCGGGACGCGGCCGCCTGCGCGTGCCTGCTGCCCGGGCCGGCACCGCCGGCGCGCGGCGCCCCGGCGGGCGGCGGGGTGGACTGTTCGGTCGACATGAGGCGTCCATTCTCCCATCCCGGCGGGGGTGCTCCGGCTCACCCGGCGGTCGGGAACCCTCAGGGCCGCGGCGGCAGCTCCGGGGCGCGCAGGGACGGCCGGCCGGCGGGATCCGGCCGGGCCGGCGCGGGGCGCCGCTCCAGCTCGGCCAGCAGGTGGTCGATGCCCGCCTGCAGCACCGGGTCGGCGCCAGCAGCCCAGGCCTGCGGCGGCGTCGGCACCACCTGGTCCGGTTCGATGCCGTAGTTCTCCACGCCCCAGCCGAAGCGTTCCAGCCAGAAGGCGTACCGCGGCTGGGTGACCCGGCTGCCGTCCACCAGCCGGTACCGGCCGTCGATGCCGATCACCCCGCCCCAGGTGCGCTCCCCGATCACCGGGCCGAGGCCGAGCGATTGGAACGCGGCGTTGACGATGTCGCCGTCCGAACCGGCCCACTGGTCGGCCAGCGACACCACCGGGCCGAGCGGGGCGGCGCTCGGGTAGCTCGACGGGCTGCGGTGCCGGGCAGTGGTCCAGCCGATCACCCGGCGGGACAGCTTCTCCAGGATCAGCTGCGAGGTGTGGCCGCCACCGTTGCCCCGGGTGTCGACGATGAGCGCGTCCCGTCCCATCTCGACGGCCAGGTCCCGGTGGAAGGCGGCCCAGCCGGCCGACATCATGTCCGGCACGTGCAGGTACCCGATCCGGCCGCCGCTCGCCTCGCGGGCCAGCCGGCGCCGGCCGGCCACCCAGTCCAGGTAGCGCAGTTCGAGCTCGTCCGGCAGCGGGGTGACCACCACCGAACGCCGCCGGCCGTCCCGCGCCACCAGCAGCTCCACCGGCTTGTCGGCGGTGCCGCGCAGCAGCGGCGCGGGTCCGCTGCCGCCGACCGGCCGGCCGTTGACCGCCAGCAGCATGTCACCGGCCCGGACGTTCACGGCCGGCGCCGCCAGCGGGGCGCGGGCGGCCCGGGCGGAGTTGTCGCCGGGGACCACCCGGTGTACCCGCCAGCTGCCGTCGGGGTCACGGCCCAGGTCAGCCCCCAGGAAGGCCGGCGCCGCCGGGCCCGGCGGCGCCGGCACCGGCATGAAGTAGGCGTGCGAGGTGGCGGTCTCGCCGTTCAGCTCCCAGATGAGGTCGGCCAGGTCGTCCCGGGTGGCCAGCGCCGGCACCAGCTGCCGGTACTTGTCCACCGCCGCGTCCCAGTCGAGGTCGCCCAGCGCCGGATGCCAGTAGTGCTCGCGCATCAGCTGCCCGGTCTCGGCGAGCATCTGCGCCCACTCCGCGGCCGGGTCGATCGTGAGCCGGATCCGGTCGAGGTCGATCTCGACCACCTCCGGGTCCTCGGCGGTGGCCGACCGGCCGGCCGGGACCAGCCGCAGCGCCTCGCGGTCCCGGAGCACCAGCCGGGTGCCGTCGCCGCTGGGGCGGGCATCGTCGTGGTGGGCGGCCAGCTCGACCTGGGTCCGCTTGGCCAGGTCCCACAGCTGCAGGCTGGGCCGCACGTCGTCGCCCGGCCGGCGGGACTCGCCAAGCTCGCCGGCGATCGGCCGCTCGGCCCAGACGAACCCGCCGGCGACCGCGTGCAGCCGCACGTACCGGCCGGCCCGGACGGGGAACGGCACCACCCGGTCGGCGATCCCGTCCAGGTCGACCCGCACCGGCCGGGCACCGGGCTGTCCCTCGCCGGCCTGGTCGCCGGCCGCCGGAGGACCGCCGACCGGCTGGCCGGCCAGCTCGGGGTCGAACGGCGACGGGGTGTCGGCAGCCAGTGGCACCAGGTAGGGCCGGCTCGCCGCCGCGAACGACAGGTCGAACACCTGGGCGTCGTACACCGGGTCGAAGGTGCGCACCGAGAGGAAGGCCAGGTAGTCACCGTCCGGGCTGAAGGTCGGGTCGGTGTCGACGAAACGTTCCCGGGTCACCGGTGTCACCCGGCCGGTGGCGAGCTCGCACAGCCGGATCGAGCGGGTCTCCGGGGTCGCTTCGGGCACCGAGCACGCCAGCCAGGCCGAGTCCGGCGACCAGGCCAGCCCGCTGACGTCGCCGTGCGGGTTGGCCAGCAGCTCGGTGAGCGTGCCGTCGGCCACCGAGAGCACCAGCAGCCGGCCGTCGTGGGTGGCGACCGCCAGCCGCCGGCCGTCCGGCGCCGCGACCAGCTCCAGCACCCGGCCGACCTGCCCGGCGCCGAACCGGCGCACCTCGCCGTCCGGTGCGGCCAGCTCGATCGAATCGGGGCCGTCGGCGCTGGTCACGTAGCCGATCGCGGGCAGGCCCGGGCCGGTCGGCTCACCGATCAGCGTCGGCAGCCGGTGCCGCACCCCCGGTTCGGCGGCCACCGCGCGGGCCGGGCCGTTGCGGTGGGTCAGCCAGACGATCATGCCGCGCACCTCGAGCGCGCTCGCCCGGCCGGATCCGTCCACCGCGTAGTCGCCCAGGTGCGGGCCCGGCAGCAGCACGAACGGTTCCCGGCCGGCCCGGCCGCCGGGCAGCTCGATCGGCAGCCGGCGGGGGCGGCCGTCGGCGGCCAGGTCCTCGATCAGCCAGATCTCGCCGGCGTGCTGGTAGACCAGGCGCTGCCCGTCGCCGGCCAGCTGGCGGGCGTAGTACCGGTCGTGGTCGGTGTGCCGGCGCAGGTCACCACCGCCGGCGTCCACCGAGTAGACGTTCTGGTGACCCTCGAAGTCGGCCAGGAAGGCGAACCGGTCGCCTACCGCGACCGGATCGGTCTTCGGGCCGGGCAGCTCGGGCAGCAGCGGGACGAAGTCCGCGCCGCCGGCCGGAGCCAGCCACAGCCGCCCGGCGTTGCCGCCGCGGTACCGCTTCCAGTGGGCGGGATCCTTGCCCGAGCCGTTGCCCACCAGCACCGCGCCGTTCGAGCTGACGGTAATGCCGTTGATCGGGCCGTACGGCAGCGGCTGTGCGACCGGCTCCGCCTCGGCCGGGTCGAGGGCCCAACCCCAGCGCTCGTCCCGGCTCGGCCGGCCGGCGGAGGAGGAGAGCACCAGCCGCCCGTCCGGCAGGAAGCCGAGCAGCTGCACCCGCTCGTCGCCGAGGTGGCTGAGCTGCCGGACCGGGCCACCGCCGACCGGCAGGGCGAACGCCTCGGGCACGCCGGCACGCCGGGACAGCCAGGCGACGGTGGCACCGTCCGGCGACAGCCGCGGCCGGCTCACCGGGCAGCGGTCGGCGGTCAGCCGCGACGCGAGGCCGCCGGCCCCGGAAGCCAGCCAGACGTCGTCGTCGGCGGCGAACACCAGCCGGTCACCGACCAGGTGTGGAAAGCGCAGGTACGAGGGAGTGGCCGTCATACGGGCGACCTTAGCGACCCACAACGACAACTTTCGGGCGATCGGCGACCGTCACCCGCCGTGGGCGGCGTCGACCAGCCGCGCCCACTGCGCCAGCACCCGGCGCCGGCGCCGGGAGTCGTCGCGCAGCACGTCGGCCAGGCCGAGCCCGCGGGCCAGGTCGAGGGTGGCCTGCACGGTCTCGCGCACCCCCGGCACCGACTCGTCGACCTCCAGCAGCCGGACCGCGATCGCGTGGCTGCGCCGGCCCAGCTCGGCCTCCAGCGGGATCAGCCGGGCCCGCAGCGCCTCCTCGGAGGTGGCCGCCGTCCACACCTGCAGGGCGGCACGGAACAGCGGGCCGGTGTAGATGCCGACGATCAGCTCCAGCACCGCCTCGGTGCGGCCCGGGCCGACCGGCAGCCGGTCCGCGGCGGCGGACAGCTCGGTCAGCCGCTGCTCGGTGATGTGGTCGATCACCGCCTCGAACAGCGACTCCCGGGTCGGGAAGTAGTGCTGCGCGGCACCGCGGGACACCCCCGCCCGGCCCGCCACCAGGGCCACCGAGGTGGCCGTCCAGCCGACCTGGGCGAGCGAGGCGACGGCCGCGTCCAGCAGCCGGCGCCGGGTCAGCCGGCTGCGGTCCTGCTGCGGCTGCCTGGGCAGCGGGACGGTCACGCCGGTTCCGCCGCCGCGCCGGCGCCGTCCGCCGGCACGATCACCGCGAGCAGGTCCCCCACCGCGACCTGGCTGCCCGGGCCGACCGGCAGCTCGCCGATCACCCCGTCCTCGGCGGCGGCCACCGGATGCTCCATCTTCATCGCCTCGATCCAGAGCAGCGGCTGCCCCCGGCGGACCCGGTCACCGGCCGCCACCGCCAGCCGGAGCACCGAGCCGGGCAGCGGGGCGAGCAGCGAGCCGGTCGGCGCCGCGGCCGCCGGGTCGGTGAACCGGGGCAGCAGGGTGAACGCCGCCGACCCGTCCGGCCCATCCACCCAGCACCGGTCGCCGTGCCGGCTCACCCGCAGCCGGGACTGCACGCCCGCGACCGACAGCACCACCTCGTCGGGCCCGGCGGCGACCACCTCGGGCCCGTCCACCAGCTCGATGCCCGCCCGCCGGTGCCAGTAGGCGATCTCGTGCCGGCCACCGTGGCCGGCCACCGCCCGTCGCTGGGGCGTGGTGGGCACGTTGCGCCAGCCGCTCGGCAGGTCGGCGAGCACGGTGCCCGCCGCCCGATCGGACGCCGCCGCCGCCAGGGCGGCCGCCGCGGCGTACCGGCGTTCCAGGTCCCCGGCGACCAGCGGCGCGGCCAGTTCCGCGGCCGCCAGCAGCGCGGTGTCGGCGACCCCGTCCAGGAAGGCCCGGTCCTGCAACACCCGCACCAGCTGGTCGCGGTTCGTGACCGGGCCGTGCACCCGCGCCCGGCGGAGTACCCCGGCCAGCTGCCGGATCGCCGTCGCCCGGTCCGGCGCGTGGCTGATCACCTTGGCCAGCATCGGATCCGCGTACGGGTGCACCTGGCTGCCAGCCGTAACGCCGGAGTCAACGCGCAGCCCGGAGACGGCGAACGTGCTGTGCTCGTCGGGGAATTCCAGCGCGTGCAGGATGCCGGTCTGCGGCTGCCAGCCGGCCGCCGGGTCCTCGGCGTAGAGCCGGGCCTCGACCGCGTGGCCGGTCAGCCGCGGCGGCTCACCGGTCAGCGGCCGGCCCATCGCGATCCGCAGCTGCGCCTGCACCAGGTCGAGCCCGGTGACCGCCTCGGTGACCGGGTGCTCGACCTGCAGCCGGGTGTTCATCTCCAGGAAGTAGCAGTTTCCCTCGGTGTCACAGATGAATTCGACGGTGCCGGCGCCCAGGTAGCCGATGCTGCGAGCCGCCGTCCCGGCCGCCTCGTACAGCCTGCTGCGCAGCTCGGGCAGCTGCTCGGCCAGCGGCGACGGCGCCTCCTCGATCACCTTCTGGTGGCGGCGCTGCACCGAGCACTCGCGCTCCCCCAGGATCCAGACCGCGCCGGCCGCGTCGGCCAGCACCTGCACCTCGAGGTGCCGCCCGCGGGCCAGGTAGCGTTCGCAGAACACCCGGCCGTCGCCGAACGCGCGCTCGGCCTCGGCCCGGGCCCGGTCCAGCTCGGCGGGCAGCTCGGCGAGCGCGTGCACCACCCGCATGCCCCGGCCGCCACCACCGGCGGATGCCTTGATCAGCACGGGGAGTTCGGCCTCGGCCAAGTCCGCCGGGTCGAGTTCGGCGAGCACCGGGACGCCGGCCTCGGCCATCAGCCGCTTGGCGCTGACCTTGTCGCCCATCAGCTCGATCGCCTCCGGCGTCGGGCCGATCCAGGTGAGCCCCGCCTTGAGAACGGACCTGGCGAAACCCGCGTCCTCCGACAGGAACCCGTACCCCGGATGCACCGCGTCCGCGCCGGCCGCCGCCGCGGCCGCCAGCACCGCCTGCTGGTCGAGGTAGGTCTCGGCGGCGCTCCGGCCGGGCAGCCGGACCGCCCGGTCGGCCTCGGCGACGTGCGGCGATCCGGCGTCGGGATCGCCGAAGACGGCAACGGTGGCCAGCCCCAGCTGCCGGCAGGCGACGATCACCCGGCGTGCGATCTCGCCGCGATTGGCAATCAGTACCGAGCTGATCTCGATCATGGCCTCACATCCGGAAGACGCCGAAGCCGGCCGGCTCCGGCAGCGGCGCGCTGGCGATGGCGGACAGGCACAGGCCGAGCACCGTCCTGGTGTCGCGCGGGTCGACGATGCCGTCGTCGTAGAGCATCCCGGACAGCGCCATCGGCAGCGATTCCGTCTCGATCTGGCCCTCGACGTAGGCGCGCATCGCGGCGTCGCCCTGCTCGTCGAAGGCCTGGCCCCGGGCCTCGGCCGCGGCCCGCGCGACGATCGAGAGCACCCCGGCCAGCTGGTGCGGCCCCATCACCGCCGACTTGGCGCTGGGCCAGGCGAACAGGAACCGCGGGTCGTACGCCCGTCCGCACATGCCGTAGTGCCCGGCGCCGTAGGAGGCACCGACCAGCAGCGACAGGTGCGGCACGGTGGAATTGGCGACCGCGTTGATCATCATCGCGCCGTGCTTGATGATGCCGGCCTGCTCGTACCGCTCGCCGACCATGTAGCCGGTGGTGTTGTGCAGGAACAGCAGGGGGGTTCGCACCTGGTTGGCCAGCTGGATGAACTGCGCCGCCTTCTGCGACTCGGCGCTGAAGAGCACCCCGCGGGCGTTGGCCAGGATGCCGAGCTCGTAGCCGTGCAGCCGGGCCCAGCCGGTGACCAGGCTGTCGCCGTAGCGCGGCTTGAACTCGTCGAAGTCGGAGCCGTCCACGATCCGGGCGATGATCTCCCTGGGATCGAAGGGGATCCGCAGGTCGGTGCCGACGATGCCCAGCAGTTCCTCGGGATCCTGGCGCGGTGGTAGCGATTCGGCCGGCACCGTCCCCTGCTTGCGCCAGTTCAGCCGGGCCACGATCCGGCGGCCGATCCGGATCGCGTCCTGCTCGTCCACCGCGAGGTAGTCGGCCAGGCCGGAGACCTCGGCGTGCATCCGGGCACCACCGAGGGCCTCCTCGTCGGAGTCCTCGCCGGTGGCCATCCTCACCAGCGGCGGCCCGGCCAGGAACACCTTGGACCGCTCGCCGATCATCACCGTGTGGTCGGACATGCCGGGCACGTACGCGCCGCCGGCGGTGGAGTTGCCGAAGACCAGCGCGACGGTCGGGATGCCCGCCGCGGACAGCCTGGTCAGGTCGCGGAACAACCGGCCGCCGGGGATGAAGATCTCCTGCTGGGTGGGCAGGTCGGCCCCGCCGGACTCCACCAGCGAGATCATCGGCAGCCGGTTCGCCAGCGCGATGTCGTTGGCCCGGAAGATCTTGCGCAGCGTCCACGGGTTGCTGGCGCCGCCCTTGACGGTCGGGTCGTTGGCCACGATCAGGCACTCGACCCCGCTGACCACGCCGATGCCGGTGACCACGCTGCCGCCGACGGCGAAGTCGCTCCCCCAGCCGGCCAGCGGGGAGAGCTCCAGGAACGGCGAGTCGGCGTCGAGCAGCAGCTCGATCCGCTCGCGCACCAGCAGCTTGCCCCGGGCCCGGTGCCGGTCGGCGTACTTCGGGCCGCCACCCGCCACCGCCTTGGCGTGCTCGGCGTCCAGTTCGGCGAGCTTGGCCAGCATCGCCTCGCGGTTGGCCAGGAAGGCCGGTGACCGTGGATCGAGCAGGGATCGGATTGTGGTCATGGCAGGAACTCCACCGGGAGGTCGACGGCACGGGCGCGCAGCCACTCGCCGAGCGCCTTGGCCTGCGGGTCGAACCGGGCCTGGTAGGCCACGCCCAGCCCGAGCAGGTCGGCGATGACGAAGTTGACGGCGTGCAGGTTGGGCAGCAGGTATCGCCGGATCGGCAAGCCGGCCAGCTCGGGCAGCAGCTCGCGCAGCCGCTCGACGGTCAGGGTGGCGACCAGCCACGGGTAGGCGCGCGGGTCGCGAACCCACACGCCGAGGTTGGCCGAGCCGCCCTTGTCGCCGCTGCGGGCACCGACCAGCTCACCGAGCGGGCCCGGCCGGGTGGCGCCGCCGGCCCAGGGCGGGACGGCCGGCTCGGCGAGCTCGGCCAGCGGCAGGTGCTCGGCGCTCGGCGGGATCGACACCCGGGTGCCGTCGGGCAGCACCGCGACCTGCTCGACCTCGGCCACCGGCAGGTACGCCGCCTCGAACACCCCGTACGGCTGGGCCACACCCGGCGGCGCGGTCAGGTGGAAGCCGGGGTAGCTGGCCAGCGCCAGCTGCACCGCCGCGTCGGAGAAGCGCCGGCCGATCGCGTCCGGGTCGGGCCCGCGGACCACGCAGCCGAGCAGCGCGCTGGCCGTCGCCTCGGTGTCGGCGTCCGGCCGGTCGGTGCGCCGCAGCGTCCACTCCGCGTCGGCCGGCACGGCGTCGGCCAGCTGCGCCCGGACCAGGGCCGCCTTCTGCTCGACCTGCAGGCCGGTGAGCACGAACTGCACCTCGTTGCGAAAGCCGCCCAACCGGTTGACCGACACCTTGAGCTCCGGCGGCGGCGGCTCGCCGGTGACGCCGGAGAGCCGCACCCGGTCCGGCCCGTCGTCTGTGAGCCGCACCCGGTCGAACCGGGCGGTGACGTCCGGGCCGGCATACCGGCCACCGGCGATCTCGTACAGCAGCTGGGCGGTGACGGTGCCGCGGGTGACCGCGCCGCCGGTGCCCGGGTGCTTGGTGATCGCCGCCGAACCGTCCGCGGCGATCTCGGCGATCGGGAAGCCCGGCCGGCGCAGGTCGGCCAGCTCGGTGAAGAAGGCGTAGTTGCCGCCGGTGGCCTGGGTGCCGCACTCCAGCACGTGCCCGGCCACCACCGCCCCGGCCAGCGCGTCGTAGTCGCCGGGCTGCCAGCCGAAGTGTGCCGCGGCCGCGCCCACCACCAGCGAGGCGTCGGTGACCCGCCCGGTCACCACGACGTCGGCGCCGGCCCGCAGGCAGGCCGCGATCCCCCAGCCGCCGAGGTAGGCGTTGGCCGCCAGCGGCGTGCCGAGGCCCAGCTCGCCGGCCCGGCCGCGCAGGTCGTCGCCGGTCACCTGGCCGACCGAGACGCTCAGCCCGAGCCGGCCGGCCAGCGCGCCGATGGCGGCGGCCAGCCCGGCCGGGTTGAGGCCGCCGGCGTTGGTCACGATGCGCACGCCGCGCTCCAGCGCGCGGCCCAGGCAGCCTTCGAGCTGGCGCAGGAAGGTCTTCGCATAGCCGGTGTCCGGATCACGCTGCCGGTCCCGGGCCAGGATCAGCATGGTCAGCTCGGCCAGGTAGTCCCCGGTCAGCACGTCCAGCTCGCCGCCGTCGAGCAGCTCGGCGAGGGCGGTGAACCGGTCGCCGTAGAAACCGGAGAAGTTGCCGATCCGCACGGGACGTTCGCGGACGCTCATGCGGTGGCCGGCCGCCCCGGGCCGGGCGGGCCGGCGAAGACCTGGATGATGCCGAGCCAGGTCTCGGCATCGGGGCCGGTGGCGACCAGGGCCAGGTCGTCCCGGTGCCGGCGCTGCGCGGCCAGCAGGCACAGGTCCAGTGCCGGGCCGGTGACCTTCTGCCGGGCCCCGGCCGGCCCGAAGTCCCACCGGCTGCCGTCCGGAGCGGCCAGCTCGATCCGGAACTCCTCGGCGGGCACGGGCAGGTCGTGCAGCCGGAAGGCGAAGTCACGGGTCCGGACGGCCAGCCGAGCCACGTGCTGCAGGCGGGCGGTGGGTTCCGGTGCCCGGCCCAGCGCCTCGGCCACGTCCAGCCCGTGCGCCCAGGTCTCCATCAACCGCGCGGTGGCCATCGACGCCGCGCTCATCGGCGGGCCGAACCAGGCCAGCTTGCGGCCCGGCTCGACGGTGGCCAGCCGTGCGACCAGCCGCTCGCGCCCGCCTCGCCAGGCCGCCAGCAGCTCACCCGGCGGCAGCCGGGCCCCCTCCTCGGCCGCCTCGTCGACGAAGCCGACCGGGTTGGCCTGGGCCTGCGCCATCACCTCGGCCAGCGCGGCCGGCTGGTCGACGGCGAGCAGCGCGACCCGATCGGTCCAGTGCAGGTGCGCGATCTGGTGCGCGACGCTCCAGCCCGCGGCGGGGGTGGGGGTCGCCCAGCCGTCCTCGGCCAGGCCGGCCACCAGGGCGTCCAGCGCCGCGCCCTCGGCGGCCAGGTCGGCCAGCACCAGCTGCAGCGTCGACATTGCCTCAGCCTGGCACCCGTGGGCAAAACAAGCAAGAGTGCTTGGTTTTGCCGGTGGCCGTACGCTGGCCGGGAATCGGCCGCAGCCAGAAGGAGGCACTCGTGCAGCTGCCCGCGTTCACCACCCGGCCGGACCTGCGCGGCGACTTCGGCATGGTGGCCAGCACGCACTGGCTCGGCACCGCGGTCGGCATGGGCGTGCTGGAACGCGGCGGCAACGCGGCCGACGCGGCGGTGGCCACCGGCTTCGTGCTGCAGGTGGTGGAGCCGCACCTGAACGGCCCGGGCGGCGAGGTGCCGATCCTGCTGTGGGATCCGGCCGAACGCGCCGTCCGGGTGATCGCCGGGCAGGGCGTGACGCCGGCGGCGGCCACCATCGACCGGTACCGGGACGAGGGGCTGACCACGGTGCCCGGCACCGGCCTGCTCGCGGCGACCGTGCCCGGCGCGTTCGGTGCCTGGCTGACGCTGCTGGAGCGCTGGGGAACCTGGAGGCTGGCCGACGTGCTGGCACCGGCGATCCACTATGCCGACAAGGGCTTTCCGGCGCTGCCGGCCATCCGGGCGACGATCGAGGCGGTGGCCGGGACGTTCCGCGCCGACTGGCCGGACTCGGCCGCGCTCTGGCTGCCTGGCGGCGCGGTCCCGGCGGCCGGTGACCGGCTGCGCAACCCGGTCCTGGTCGCCACCTGGCGCCGGCTGCTGGCCGAGAGCCAGGGCGCGAGCCGCGAGGCCGAGATCGAGGCGGCGCGCCGGGCGTTCTACGAGGGGTTCGTCGCCGACGCGATCGAGCGGCACGTGCGGGTTCCGGTCCGGGATGCCTCGGGAGCGCGGCACGCCGGCGTGCTCACCGGGAAGGACCTGGCCGGCTGGCGCTGCCCGATCGAGGAGCCGGTCACCTTCGACTACCACGGCTACCGGGTATGCAAGACCGGACCGTGGGCGCAGGGCCCGGTCTTCCTGCAGCAGCTCGCGCTGCTGGCCGGCTTCGACCTGGCCGGCCTGGAATTCCTCGGCGCGGACTACCTGCACACCGTCGTCGAGTGCGCCAAGCTCGCCTTCGCCGACCGGGAGGCCTGGTACGGCGACGGGCAGGTCCCGCTGGCCGACCTGCTGTCCCCGGCCTACAACGACCAGCGCCGGAGCCTGGTCGGCGAGCAGGCGTCGACCGAGCTGCGACCCGGCTCGCCGGCCGGCCGCATTCCGCGACTGCCCGCGCTGCCAGGCGAAACCGGCACGGAGCCGGTGGTCGGGGCCGGCGAGCCGACGGTGGACGCCCAGGGCCGGACCCGGGGCGACACCTGCCACCTGGACGTGGTCGACCAGTGGGGCATGCACATCTCGGCGACGCCGAGCGGCGGCTGGCTGCAGAGCTCGCCGGCGATCGCCGAGCTGGGCTTCTGCCTCGGCACCCGCGCCCAGATGACCTGGTTGCAGGACGGATTGCCGTCCTCGCTGCGGCCGGGCGTCCGTCCGCGCAGCACCCTCAGCCCGTCGCTGGCGCTGCGCGACGGGGAGCCGTACCTGGCCTTCGGCACCCCGGGCGGCGACCAGCAGGACCAGTGGTCGTTGCTGTTCTTCCTGGCACACGTGCACTTCGGCCTCAGCCTGCAGCAGGCCATCGACGCGCCGATGCTGCACAGCACGCACTTCCCGAGCTCGTTCTGGCCCCGCGCCTCGGACCCGGCCGGCCTGGTGGTCGAGGGCCGGATCCCGTTGCCGGTACGGGACGAACTGGCCCGGCGCGGGCACCGGATCACCGTCGCCGGCGACTGGGCGCTGGGCCGGCTCAGCGCGGCCGGTCGCGAGCCGGGCACCGGATTCCTGCGGGCGGCGGCCAACCCGCGCGGTGCCGCCGGTTACGCCGCCGGGCGGTGACCGGTGCCGGAACTGGTCAGCTGCCCGCAGCACGAGCTGCCGCCGGTGCTGCGGGCCGAGCAGCTGCGGCTGCACCGGCAGGCCTGGCCGGACGGCGGTGAGGAGCCGCACGACCCGGCGCTGCGGCCGCTGACCATGCTGCTGGTGGAGAACGAGAATGCGCTGGCAACGCTCGACGTCCTCAGCAAGGACCTCGACCATCGCGGCCACCGGTACCGGGCTGCCGGGCTGAGCGCGGTGGTCACCGACCGGGCGGTGCGTGGCCACGGGCACGGCGGCCGGCTGGTCGCCGCCGCCCGCGAAGCGATGGCCGAGGCGGCGTTCGACCTGGGCCTCTTCACCTGCGACCCGCCGCTGGCCGGCTTCTACCAGCGGGCCGGATGGCAGCCGCTGCCGGGCACCGTGCTGGTGGGCGGCACCCGCGCGAACCCCCTTCCCAGCGATGCGCTGGGCAAGGTGACCTTCGGCGCGCTGTTCACCGAGCACGCCCGCCGGCACGCGGTGGACTTCGCCGGCGCCCGGATCGAGCTCTACCCCGGCGAGATCGATCGGCTCTGGTGAGGCCGGTCAGGCGACCGGCACCGCCTCCAGCGAGCTGACGTAGGGCAGCGCCCAGGTGACCGCCTCGGCCGCGGCCAGCTCGAGGTCGGGGCCGAAGCCGACCAGGCCGTCGGCCCGGGACAGCGCCTGCTGGTACTCCACCACCTCGCCGATCAGCAGGCCGAGCGGGGTGTCGCGGGCGAACGCCGCCCGGGCCAGTTCGGGGTCGATGGCGAGGCGTTCCAGCTGCGACTCCGGCAGCCCGGTGAGCAACCCCACGCAGGA